>PJUL01000803.1_pt1 | contig 18084 bp, 12 predicted proteins | sample 1512221 | NCBI WGS metagenome assembly PJUL01 (sample SAMN08177667, study PRJNA422409) | Feces metagenome, whole genome shotgun sequencing project.
CCAATTTCTTTTCGCGGCTGACCCATAGCCATCCCGGGCGTGTCGTCTGGCTGCTGTTCAACGTCGCCATCGCCTTGCTGCTGATGGAGCTGGGTATTTACCGGCTTCTCGAAGAAACGCTGGGTATTTTCTCGATCATCGCCATGGCGTGGCTGTGCTCGATTTCGGCCGACCTCTTTGTCAATAAGCCGCTGGGGCTGGCTCCGCAGGGCATCGAGTTCAAGCGCGCGCACCTTTATGACATCAATCCGGTGGGTGTCGGCTCGATGCTGCTGTCGGCGTCCATCGCGCTTGCCGCCCATTTTGGCGCGTTCGGGGAAATGGCCGCCGCCCTCGCGCCCTACATCGCGCTCATGGTCTGCTTCATTGCTTCGCCCACAATCGCTTGGGCCACCGGGGGCAAGTATTACCTGGCCCGCAAGCCACGTAAGGACTGGGCCAACAGATCGTCCGTCACCTGTTCGATCTGCGAACATCCATTCGAGCCGGAGGATATGGCGTGGTGCCCGGCCTATGCGGCTCCAATCTGTTCGCTCTGCTGTTCACTGGATGCCCGCTGCCATGACATGTGCAAGCCGCATGCCCATTTCCGGGCGCAAACACATGCGGTCGCGTCGAGCGTTTTGCCGCAATGGGCCCTTGAAAAATTGCAGACCCGGCTGGGACGCTACGGCGTGTCCATGGCAATCGCTACTGCAATTCTGGGCGGTATATTGGGGCTGATCTACTACTTTGCCATCGGTTCGGCTCCGCATACAGCCGATGTCGTGGGGGGCACCCTGCTGGTCGTGTTCTTCGTTTTCGCCGTGGCGGCGGGGGTGATGACGTGGTTCCTTGTTCTCGCCCATGACAGTCGGCTGGTGGCCGAGGAAGAAAGCTCGCGTCAGAACACTTTGCTGCTCAAGGAAATCGATGCGCATGGCAAGACCGATACCGAATTGCAGCGCGCCAAGGAAAAGGCCGAAGCCGCCAATCAGGCCAAATCGCGCTATGTCGTGGGCCTCAGCCATGAATTACGCACCCCGCTTAATGCCGTGATGGGTTATGCGCAAATCCTCGAGCGCGACGCCAATGTGCCGGAGAACCGCAGGGGTTCGGCGCAGGTTATCCGGCGCAGTGCCGAGCATTTATCAGGTCTGATCGATGGGTTGCTCGATATTTCCAAGATCGAGGCAGGGCGGCTGCAGGTCTATTCCAACGAAATCAATATTCAGGATTTTCTCGATCAGATCGTCGACATGTTCCATTTGCAGGCGGCGGCCAAAGGCCTGGAGTTCCATCATGAACGGGCCGCTGCGCTGCCTGTCTATGTCCGAACCGACGAAAAGCGTTTGCGGCAGATATTGGTCAATCTGCTCTCTAACGCCATCAAATTCACTGTTGCTGGTCATGTGCATTTTGACGTGGGCTATCGCATGCAGGTTGCGACATTCACGGTGGACGATAGCGGTAGTGGGATTGGCGCGGATGACCTGCCGCATATTTTCGAGCCCTTCGTACGCGGCGAGGCGGAGAAGAACCGGTTCACGCCGGGCCTTGGGTTGGGTCTGACAATCACCAAACTGCTGACCGAAACGCTCGGTGGAGAAATTACGGTGACTAGCGAGCCCGGTCTCGGCACCCGATTTCAGGCACGGCTGATGCTGGCCAAGGTGGAGCGGCCGACCAAGCGGGTTTCGGCGGCCAAGGCGGTGACGGGCTATGTGGGGCCGGCGCGGACGATCATGGTGGTGGACGACAATGCGGACCACCGCCAGATGATGCGCGATATGCTGGAGCCGCTCGGATTTTTGGTGGTGACGGCCAAGAGTGGGGCGGCGTGTCTCGAACACCGGGATGTAGCGGCTCCATCACTTAGGCCCGACCTCTTTTTCATCGATATCCGCATGCCAGGCATGAGTGGTTGGGAGCTGGTTGCGGCTTTGCGGGAAAGCGGAATTGCTGCGCCCATCGTCATGCTATCGGCCAATATTGGCGATGGCGCCAATCCTATCCATGCCGATGCGGGGCATTCCGATACGCTGGCCAAGCCGTTCGACCTCGGTCAGCTCGTTGACCGGATTGGCGCGCATCTCGGGCTGGAATGGGTTCATGCCGAGCCGCCAAGCGAAACGGTTTTGGGCAAGCTGGTTTCTCCGGGGCAGGAGATGCTGCGCGAACTCGCCGATCTCGGGCAGATCGGGCATGTGCGGGGTATTGAGGCCAAGCTGAATGCTTTGGTCGCTGATCCTGCAAATATGCCGCTGGTAGAGGCCTTGCGCCGACATATGGAAAATTTTGATTTCGAGGCCTATGCCGAAACGCTGGAGCGGGTGCGCCATGAGCCGGATTGAGAAAGAACAGGACATCGTGCTTCTGGTTGACGATTCCCCGGAGTCGCTCGGCTTTCTGACCTCGGCGCTGGAAGATGCGGGTGTCACCGTGCTCGTCGCGCGCTCGGGCGAAGCGGCGCTCAACATTGTCGAGCGGGTTATTCCCGACGTGGTGCTGATGGATGCGCTCATGCCCGGGCTCGACGGTTTCGAGACCTGCCGACGCATGAAGGCCATGGCGCAGCTTACCCATGTGCCAATCATCTTCATGACCGGGCTGACCGAGACCGAGCACATCGTGCATGCGCTTGAAAGCGGTGGGGTGGATTACCTGTCCAAGCCCATCAATCTTGATGAATTGCGCGCTCGCATTCGCGTGCATCTGGCCAATGCCCGCCGCGCCCAGAGCGCGCGGATCGCCCTCGATGCCGCTGGACGCCATCTTCTCGCCTTCGGGGCGGAAGGCGGAGTGTTGTGGTCGACGCCGCAGGCCAATCGTTTGCTGGAGCGCGTGGGGATAGACACGCAGGTGCAGGCAGAAATGTCGCGCAGTTTCGTGCTCTGGCAGGTGCAGCAAGGCAAGAGCGCAAATCCCGGTGACGGATTTGACCTGTCTGGCCACAGCGGACATGGGCTGCAATTTGCCTTCTTGGGCATGGTTGGCGGCGATGAATATCTGTTTCGTATCAGCCGCATGCAGGAAGACGGGCAGGAGGAGCTGTTGCGCCAGTCCTTCGGGCTGACCCAGCGCGAGAGCGAAGTTCTACTCTGGATTGCGCGCGGCAAGTCAAACCGGGACATTGGCGAAATCCTCGGCCTCAGTCCCCGCACCGTGAACAAGCATCTTGAGCAGGTCTATGCAAAGCTGGGTGTCGAAAATCGCGCATCGGCCGCGATCAAGGCCATCCAGTCCTTTCAGGCGCCGTTCGAGCTGTAGGTCGCGCATCTGCCTGATCACAATTCATCGCTGTGCCATTTTGCCGGGAACCGCTACCCGGCTCTACCGTTTTGCTGCTGACCGGACCGCGAATGGCCGGGTGAAACCTGACGGAACGCCAACAGAGCCTCCGTCATCCGAACGGCGGACAGAAGGCAAAGGTTGACGCTCCTTTGCTTGATGTTCCCGAAGGGGTGCGAAACTTCGGTTTCGCACCCTATTTTGTTTATTACTACAGTAATTATGCTTATCTGATGCAGTTTTTAGTTTTGATTTAATTGCGAGTGAATACGTATGTCGGTGTTTACCAACTGTTCCCCGCAAAATTATCTGTGATTTCTTGATATGAAACCATCTGTCTACTTCTTCGTATTGCTTTTACGACACTGGGTCGTGCGAAGAGGAGATGAAAAATGAGACTGTTTACTGCAGCACTATTTTCAGCTGCCCTACTAGCAGGTGCAGTGATTCCGGCGAATGGGCAATCATTGCTGGGCATCATTGGCGGTAAAGACGACAAAGCGCTCATAACCATTGGTTCGGGCAATAGTGGCAATTCTGGCCTGGTCAATATCGGCGTCGGTGGCAAAAATCAGGTGCTCGACGCCAAGGTTGGCAATGGCAATATTGGTTCGGCTCGTGTCGGCTCGGGCGGTTCGTCCGGTCTGGTCGATGCCGATGTCCGGTTGCTCAATAACAATGCCCGTGTTGGCGTCGGTATCGGTGGCGGCAATCGCCTGGTGAATGTCGATGTTGGAATTGGTAATCCCGGCAACGGCAATGGTAACGGGAATGGCCCGGGTAATGGGAACGGCAATGGCAATGGGAACGGCAATGGTTCGGGCGGCGGCATGAGCAATGCTGGTTCGGGCGGTTCCAATTGCGTCGGCCTTGCCAATGTCGAGCTTGAGCGGCTGCTGGGTGCCACCCGTATCGATGGATCGTGGAGCCGGGCCAGCAATGTGCAGATTCATCCGGTCCGCGTCTGTCCCGAACAGCGCAGCTGGCTGGCCGCCGCCTTGGCCAGCACCAATCTGGGCGCTGCCCTGCGATCGGCCATTGCTGCAGATGCGCTGTTGACGGCCTCGCTCAGCCGGTCGTCCTATTCGGCGGATCGCGTTTTTGCGGTCCAGCGCAATGGCGGTCAGTTGACGATGTTCGTCTACTGATAAGAGCAGAAAATTAGACTTGCTAAATTGCGCGCTATCCCGCTGATTTCGGATGTCATTCGATCTTGATGGGATAGCGCGCAATGATTTTGCAGCTGGATGCTACTGACCGAAAGTTACTGCGGGAGTTGCAAGCGGATTCGCGGCGCAGTGTGCAGGTTCTGGGTGATGCCGTGGGGTTGTCGGCCTCGGCCTGCCATCGTCGGATCAAGGCGCTGGAAGACGCCGGGCTGGTGTCAGGCTATTCCGCGCGGCTCGATGCCGGTCGCCTCGGCTATACGATGCAGTTTTTTATCGAGGTGGGGCTGACCAGCCAGAGCGAGGCGGCGCTGGAGGCCTTCGAGGCGGCGGTTCAGGATATCCCGGAAGTGCTGGAATGCCATCTGATGGCGGGGCAGTCCGACTATATCCTGCGGGTGGTCTGCCGCGACCATGAGGATTTCGAGCGCCTGCATCGCCGACTGAGCGCGCGGCTTCCCGGCGTGGCGCGCATTCATTCAAATCTCAGCATAAGAATGGTCAAGGCGGGCGCGGGATTGCCTGTCTAGTAGCCGTCAAAATTGCAGCAGAATGATTACGTTTTAGGCAAATGAATTTTATGGCGCTATTGTAGTCATAATATGCTTGCGTCCCGGCTTTTGCTGCGCTTGATTTCCTCCAATAGACAAAATTGGGGACGTTAGAAATGCTTTCACGCCGCGCTTTCACCGCACTCACTCTCGGCACCGCTTTAACGCTCTCGGCAATGCCGGCCTTTGCGCAGGCGACCGATGTGAAGTTTACGCTGGACTGGCGCTTTGAGGGGCCGGCCGCTGGCTTCCTGTTGGCGCAGGATAATGGTTATTTCGCCGAAGAAGGGCTCAACGTCACCTTCGATATCGGCAATGGTTCGGTGGAGGTGATCCCCCGCGTGGCGACCGGCGCCTATCAGATGGGCTTTGGCGACATCAATTCGCTGATCAAGTTTCTCGACGAAGATGCATCGCAGCCGATCAAGGCGGTGATGATGGTCTATGACAAGCCGGTCTTCTCGGTGATTGGCCGGAAGTCGCTGGGCATCACGGACGATCCGAAATCGCTGGAAGGCAAGAAGCTGGGCGCGCCGCCGCCGGATGGCGCTTTTGCGCAATGGCCAGCCTTTGTCGAAGCCGCTGGCATCGACACCTCGGCCATTACGCTGGAATCCATCGGCTTTCCAGTGCGCGAGCCGATGCTTGCCTCGGGCGATGTGGATGGGGTGTTCGGGTTCGCTTTCTCGGTGATCCTCAATCTCAAGGCCAATGGCGTGCCGGACGAGGACATTTCCACCATTCTCTTCGCTGACCACGGCCTCAATCTTTATGGCAATTCGGTTATGGTCAACGAGGCCTTTGCCGCGGAGAACCCTGAGGTGGTGAAGGGCGTCTTGCGCGCTTTGGCGAAGGGCTTTGCCGACGCCGTCGCCGATCCGGCCGCTGGCGCCGCTGCGGTTCTCGCACGCAACGAGACGCTGAACATCGACACGGAAACCGCGCGCCTCACCATGGCGAACGAGATGAATATCAAGACGCCATATGTGATCGAAAACGGCTTTGGCGATGTCGATCCGGAGCGGCTGGCCGCGTCCATCGAAACGCTGAAAATTTCGATGGGTCTCAAGGGCAATGTGTCGGCCGATGACATTTTCGATGCGCAATATCTGCCGCCCGTCGAAGAGCGCCAACTGCCGTAACAAGCTACCCGGCCCGGGTTTTAAGGGAGCCCGGGCTTCAGTCCCCGATCCGTTCATACCGAGGGAACGGGAACGGATCGGGGTGGGCTTTTGCCACTGCAAATGGAGTCGCGCATGACCTCTCCACTGGTTTCCATCGAGAATGTCGACATGCGCTATGGCGGGCCTGAGGGCACGCTGGCGGTGAGTGGGCTCGATCTCAAGATCGACCGGGGCGAATTCGTCGCCGTGGTCGGCCCCTCCGGCTGCGGCAAGTCTACGCTGATGAAGCTGACAACGGGCCTGCATATTCCCCAGCAAGGCGCGGTCATCGTCGCCAATGAGGAAGTGACCAAGCCGATCTCGATTGTCGGCATGGCGTTTCAGAACCCGACAATGCTGCCCTGGCGCACGACGCTGGAGAATATCCTGCTGCCGCTCGAAATCGTCGAGCGGCACCGCCATCGGTTGCGCAAGCATAAGGCTGAATATGTCGAGAAGGCCGAAAAGCTGCTCGAAACGGTGGGGCTGAAAGGCTTTGGCGCGAAATTTCCATGGCAGCTTTCCGGCGGCATGCAGCAGCGCGCCAATCTCTGTCGGGCGCTGATCCATGAGCCGGAATTGCTGATGCTGGATGAGCCGTTCGGTGCGCTTGACGCCTTCACCCGCGAAGAATTGTGGTGCGTCATCCGCGATCTGCATGCTGCGCAGGGGGTGACTATTGTGCTCGTTACCCACGACCTGCGCGAAAGCGTGTTCCTCGCCGACAAGGTGGTGGTGATGTCTGCGCGCCCCGGGCGGGTCATTTCCGAACATGTCGTGCCCTTTGCGCGGCCGCGCCAGCTTGAGCTGCTCTATGAGCCGGATTTCAACGACATGGTGCAAAAGCTGCATGGTGAAATCGCCACGGCGAGGGCTGCCGCATGAGCGCGCTGGAAACCATTACCCCCGTTGCCGCGCCACCGCGCCCCGCCTTCAAGATCAATTGGGTGCGTCTGGCGCCGGTCCTCTACACAATCGGGTTGTTTCTCATCTGGGAGATCGGTGTTCGTATTTCGGGTCTGCCGCACACGATCCTGCCCGCGCCGTCGCGGGTGTTTGAAGCTATCGTCCAGTATTGGTCGCCGATCTGGAAGAACTCGATGCAGACCCTCTATACGACCGTGCTCGGCTTTTTGCTGGCGGTGGTCGGGGGACTCGGCATCGGGCTGTTTATCGGCTGGTCCAAGACCATCTATGCCGGGCTTTATCCGATCATGGTCGGGTTCAACGCTATCCCAAAAGTTGCGCTGGTGCCCATTCTGGTCATCTGGTTCGGCATCGGCACTGTGCCTGCCGTATTGACGGCGTTTCTGATTTCCTTCTTCCCCATCGTGGTCAATGTCGCCACGGGCCTTGCCACCATTGAGCCGGAAACCGAGGATGTGTTGCGGGCGCTGGGGGCCAGGAAAATGGACATCATGCTCAAGGTGGGCATTCCGCGCTCCATGCCCTATTTCTTCGGCTCGCTGAAAGTGGCGATCACGCTGGCTTTCGTTGGTTCGGTGGTCAGCGAAACCGTGGCCTCCAATAATGGGCTGGGGCAGATGATGGCGTCAGCGCAATCGAACTTCAACGTGCCGCTGGTGTTTGCGGGGCTGTTGATGCTCGCGGTGGAAGGTATCGCCATGTATGCGCTGATGGCCTGGGTTGAAAAGCGCATGACCGGCTGGGCGCATCGCAGCACGATGGCAAACTGATCTGTCACAAAACTGCAATCGGGGTGTGGCCAATGGTGCCAGACCCGGAGTGCCCCCCAGTGACCGCAGACAATCTCAATCGCCTCGATCAATTGACCAGTGAACTCGACCGCATCCGCGACGAAATCACGGACAGTTTCGATGAAGAACTCGAATTGCAATTCGAGGATGACCAGCTCGAAGCGCTGGCGGACGAGACGGAGCGGGCCGGACGGCAATCCATTGATCGCAAGGTCTATTTCCGCGAGCTGTTCCGCCTGCAGCATGAGTTGGTACGGCTGCAGGACTGGATCGTTCACAACAAGCTCAAGGTTGCGGTGATCTTCGAGGGGCGGGATTCCGCCGGCAAGGGCGGGGCGATAAAGCGCATCACCCAGCGGCTCAATCCGCGCGTCTGCCGTGTCGTGGCGCTACCTGCGCCGTCCGACCGTGAAAAGACGCAATGGTATTTCCAGCGCTATGTGCCCCATCTGCCTGCGGCGGGTGAAATGGTGCTGTTCGACCGTTCCTGGTATAATCGCGCCGGTGTCGAGCGCGTCATGGGCTTTTGTTCCCCGGACGAATTGCAGGAATTCTACCGCACCACGCCTGATTTCGAGCGCATGCTGATCGGCTCGGGTATCATCCTCATCAAGTTCTGGTTCTCCATCACCAATGAGGAGCAGGAATTCCGCTTCCGCATGCGGATTCAGGATCCGCTCAAGCAGTGGAAGCTATCGCCCATGGATATGGAATCCCGCCGCCATTGGGAGGATTATACCAAGGCCAAGGAAGACATGCTGGCGCTGACGCATACGAAGGAATCGCCCTGGTGGGTGGTCGAGGCGGACGACAAGAAGCGCGCGCGGCTCAATTGTATCGCGCATTTGTTGCAGGCCATTCCCTATGGCGATGTGCCGAAGTCTGAAATCGTGTTGCCCGAGCGTATCCGGCACCCCGACTACAACCGTGGTCCGGTGCCCGATGAGATGTATGTGAAGGCGGTTTACTAAGCCGGAGGCTTGCCAGCATCTTCACCCGGCGCGACACTCATTGTTTCGCGTCGGGAGGAAGCTGATGGGCGAGACCAGTCATATTGTCGGGGGCGGCCCCAAAAAGGTGCTCTATACGCTCGCCACCATCGGGCAGATGGGCGTGGGTAAGGCAGCGAAGGCGCTGACGGCGAAGAACACCTGCAAGGCCTGTGCCTATGGCATGGGCGGGCAGCGCGGCGGCATGACCAATGAACTCGATGAGTTTCCCTCGGTCTGCAACAAGTCGGTGCAGGCGCAATCGACCGATATTCAACCGCCCATCCCCCATCCAATCTTCGAGCACAGCATTGACGAACTGGCCGAGCTGACTGGCCGGGAAATGGAGCGGCTGGGACGCCTGGGAACGCCGCTGTTCCGTCGGGCCGGATCAAGCCGTTTCGAGCCGCTCGATTGGGACAGCGCGCTTGAGCATGCGGCGCATCGGCTTGCCGAAATCGATCCGCAGCGAACATTCTTTTATTCGTCCGGGCGTTCGTCCAACGAGGCGGGGTTCCTGTTTCAATTGCTGGCGCGGGCCTATGGCACCAACAATGTCAACAATTGCTCCTATTATTGCCATCAGGCGACCAGCGAAGGGCTGGCCACCACGATCGGAAAGGGCACGGCAACGGTCGAGCTTGAAGACCTGACCGGCGCGGACCTGATTTTCGTCATCGGCGCCAACCCCAGCTCCAACCACCCGCGCTTCATTCACATGCTCAAGAATTGCCGCGAGCGGGGCGGGCAAGTCATTGTGATCAATCCGGCAAAGGAACCGGGGCTGGTCAAATTCGCCGTGCCGAAATCGCCTGCCTCCATGCTCAAGGGCGGCAGTGAGATTGCATCGGACTATCTCCAGCCGCGTATCGGTTCGGATATTGCGTTGTTCAAGGGACTGGCCAAGGCGGTTCTGGAACAGGGCAGTGAAGATCGTGATTTCATTGCAGCCCATGGTGCCGACTACGCTGTCTTCCGCGCCGACATCGATGACTTGAGCTGGGACCAGATCACACAGGCCTGCGGGCTGTCGCGTGAGGAGATTTCCCGCGTCGCCGCCGGCTATGGGCGAGCCAAACATGCTGTTTTCGCCTGGGGCATGGGCATGACCCATCATGTTCATGGCACCGCCAATGTTGAGGCGATAGCCAATCTGGCGCTGTTGCGCGGCATGATCGGCAAGCCCTTTGCCGGGCTATTGCCGTTGCGTGGCCATTCCAATGTGCAGGGCATTGGCACGATTGGTGTCAAACCCGTGCTGGCGCGCGATGTGCTGACGAAGATGGAGCAGGCATTCGGTGTGCGCTTCCCCGAGGAAAAGGGGCTGGATACCATGGCCTGCCTCAAGCGCGCCGAGGCGGGAGAGATCGATGCGGCCGTGATCATGGGCGGCAATCTCTGGGCCGCAACGCCGGACACCGCATTCTCTACCCGCGCGATGGACGCTATCGGCTTCAAACTCTTCCTCACCACCACGCTCAATCAGGGTCATGTCCACGGTCTGGGCGAGGGTGAGGTGATGATCCTGCCGGTAACGGCGCGCGATGAAGAATGGGAGCCGACGACGCAGGAATCCATGTTCAATTTCGTGCGCCTGTCCGATGGCGGCATTACCCGCATCGAGAATGTGCGGCCCGAAAGCTGGATTTTAGGCCAATTGGGCAAGCGCGTGCTGCCCAATTCACCGATCGATTTTGCTGCCTTTTCCGGCCATGCCCGTATTCGTGACGCTATCGCCGCCATTGTGCCGGGCATGGAAGATATTGCCGATATCGATGTTGCCAAGCGCGAATTTCACATTCGCAATCGCGTCATGCATGTGCCTGAATTCGGCACGCTCGACGGCAAGGCCCATTTCGTGGTGACGCCTGTTCCTGCCAATGATCCAGGCCAGCTCACGCTGGCGACGGTGCGCAGCGAGGGGCAGTTCAATTCCATCATCTATGAGGAAACCGACAGCTACCGCGGCAAGGCCGGGCGCTATTCGATCTTCCTTTCGGGTGCAGACATGGAGCAACGCGGGCTTGTCGAGGGCCAGAGAGTTGCGGTGACCTCCAGCGCCGGTCGGATGGAGGGTTTTGCTACCCGGTTTGACCTGCCTGAAAGTTCGGTATTGGCCTATTATCCCGAAGCCAATGTTCTAGTGGGCACAGCGGTCGATCCGCGTAGCAAAACCCCGGCCTTCAAGTCGGTTTCCGTAGGCATTCAGGCTTTGTGATTAGCTGTTTGGGTTTTTCATTTTTGCTTTGTTTACGCGATGTCGGCACACTTGTTGTTCGCAAGGTGAATGGCAGTCGCAGTGACTCTGGATCTGAAGACCCGTTTGGACGCATGCTGGGAACTGGGCCGCACCGGGCGCTCTCCTGAGGCGCTTGTCGAAGCGCGCACATTGCTCATAGAGGCGCGCCAGGCTGGCAATGAAGACGCCATTGCCTTTGCCCTGACCTGTATCGCCTGGGCCTCCCTGCAATTGGGTTATGCCGATGAAGGCATTGATTGCGCCATCGAGGCCAAGTCCATTTTTGCAAGGCTAGGGATTGATTGGGGGCTGGCGCTATCCAGTGCCGTCTATTCCTGGATCATGCTTGAGCTTGGCCTTAGCGATCTGGGCTTCGATGAAGCCAGTCTGGCGCTTGAGGTTGCGGACCGAACGGACGATCTCAGCCTGCGGGCCTTTGTCATGGGCTGCAAAGGCATGACGCTGATGATGTGCCGCCAGGACCAATTGGCAAGTCCGATACTCGAAGACGCGCTGGAGCTTGCCGACCGGGCAGGGGACCCATGCACTATCGCGCTCAACCTGATCAATATCGGCTATTCGCTGGTCAGTCAGGCGGAGGCCGCCGAAAGTGAAGGCGATAATGAGCTGGGGAGGCGGCTGCGCGAACGCTCGGCAATGGTCAATGATCGGGCCATTGAAATGGCGCGCGGCTATGGCGACTTGTGGAATCTTCGGATTGCCCTGTGCAACGGCGCCGAGTTCTATCTCCTGCTGGGCGAGGCGGCCACTGCCGAAGCCTATCTTGACCAATGGGACGGGTTGGGCGGCGAGGCGGGGCTGCGCGAGCGGATCCACTATCTCTACACACGCGGCGAGTTGCTGACGCATATGGGGCGTCTTGATCAGGCGCTGGAGGTTTGCCGGGAGGCTGCCAGTCTGGCCGAGACCAGCGCCCAGCTCGATCACAAGGCCAACACCTTGCGCCGCCTATCAGAGGTCGAGGCGGCGATGGGGGATCACCATTCGGCGCTGGAGCATCACCGCGCTTTCCACGATACCTTTGTCCGCCAGATGGGTGACCTGACCCGGCGGCGCGCCTTGATTGTCGAGATGCAATTGCAGAACCAGCGCCTGCTGGCGCAAACGGTGCGGCTGGAGGCCGAAGCGCACCAGGATGCGCTGACGGGCCTGTCCAATCGTCGCGCCTTTAACGCTGCCTTTGAGGCATTGCATGGCAAACTGTTTTCGTTGGCCATTCTTGATCTCGACCATTTCAAGCTGGTGAATGATCGCTATTCGCACATTGTCGGCGACGCGGTGCTGACGCGCACTGGCATGTTGTTGCGAACCTGGCATCAGAACATGCAGGCCTACCGGCTGGGCGGCGAAGAATTCGCGCTGATTTTGCCTGAGGTAAATGTTGCCCAGGCTGTTCCGATTTTCGATGCTTTGCGCGAAGCGCTGACCAGGGCTCACTGGAGCGATTTGGGCCGGGATCTGTTCGTCAGCGCCAGTATTGGCGTGGTCGACTCCGTTGAGATTTCCGGGCGCTCCATGCTCGAGATTGCCGACAGGCGCCTTTACGCAGCCAAGGATCGCGGGCGCAATTGTGTCATGGGGCCTGATGATCGGCTGCTACCGCGCCGCGCACGGGCCTGAATGCCTGGTTTCGTCTGCAGCTGAGGCGAAAAGTCGCCTGCCCGTTGCCCCTTCTGTCTGCTTGGCCTACATAGGCCCAAATTCACGCAGAATCCCTTTGAAGAGGTCATGACGCCATGGCGCGCCAGTTCATCTACCATATGCACGGATTGTCCAAGGCCTATGCCGGCGGCAAGAAGGTACTGGATAACGTCCACCTCTCCTTCTACCCCGATGCCAAGATCGGCGTGCTCGGACCCAATGGTTCGGGTAAGTCGACCCTGCTCAAGATCATGGCCGGTATCGATACCGAATTCAGCGGCGAAGCCTGGGTCGCCGATGGCGCAAAAGTTGGCTATCTGCCACAGGAGCCGCAGCTCGACCCTGCGCTCAACGTGCTCGGCAACGTCATGACCGGCGTCAAGGAAAAGAAGGATATCGTCGACCGTTACAACGAGTTGATGATGAACTATTCCGACGAGACCGCGGACGAGGCGACGCAACTTCAGGATATCATCGACGCGCAGAACCTGTGGGATCTCGAATCCCAGGTGGAAGTGGCGATGGAAGCTCTTGGCTGCCCTCCCGGCGATGCCGATGTCACCAATCTTTCGGGCGGTGAAAAGCGCCGCGTTGCGCTCTGCGCCCTGCTGCTGTCCAAGCCGGACCTGCTGCTGCTGGACGAACCGACCAACCATCTCGACGCCGAAACCACCGCATGGCTCGAGCGCCATCTGCGCGAGTTTGAAGGCGCGGTGCTGATCATCACCCACGACCGTTACTTCCTCGATAATGTCACCGGCTGGATTCTTGAGCTGGATCGTGGTCGCAGCAATCCGTACGAGGGCAATTACTCGGCTTATCTCGATGCCAAGGCCAAGCGCTTTGCGCAGGAAAAGAGCGAAGACGCCGCCCGCGCCAAGGTGCTGGAACGTGAAAAGGAATGGATGGGCCAGTCGCCGCAGGCGCGGCAGTCCAAGTCCAAGGCCCGTCTCAAGGCTTATGATGAACTGGTCAAGATCAACGAGGCCCGTACGCAGTCCCAAACTGCGCAGATCATCATTCCGCCCGGCGAGCGGCTTGGCCAGAACGTCATCACGGTCGAGAACCTCTCCAAGTCCTTTGGCGATCGTCTGCTGATCGACAATCTCAGCTTCAAGCTGCCGCCCGGTGGCATTGTCGGCATTATCGGGCCGAATGGCGCGGGCAAGACCACGCTGTTCAAGATGCTCACCGGCCAGGAAACGCCGGACAGCGGTTCGGTCACCGTCGCTGAAAACGTGCATCTCGGCTATGTCGACCAGAGCCGTGACGCGCTCGACCCGAACAAGACCGTCTGGCAGGAAATTTCCGAGGGCGATGAAGTGTTGCTGCTCGGCAAGCGCGAAATGAATTCGCGCGCCTATACCTCGGCCTTCAACTTCAAGGGTGGCGACCAGCAGCAGAAGGTCGGCAATCTCTCGGGCGGCCAGCGCAATCGCGTGCACCTCGCCAAGATGCTCAAGAGCGGCTCCAATGTGCTGCTCCTCGACGAGCCGACCAACGATCTCGACACCGAAACCCTCGCCGCGCTCGAAGAGGCGCTGGAGGAATTCGCCGGTTGCGCCGTGATCATCAGCCATGACCGTATGTTCCTCGACCGCCTGGCCACCCATATGCTGGCCTTTGAAGGCGATAGCCATGTCGAATGGTTTGAAGGCAATTTCCAGGACTATGAGGCCGACAAGGTGCGCCGGTTGGGGGCAGACGCCGTCAATCCCAAGCGGGCGACCTACAAGCCGCTGACGCGCTAAAGACTTGAAGGGCGGGCCTCAAAGCCCGCTCTTTTCTTTCGGGGTTCGGATCGAGCAGAAATTTGCTCTCTTCCGGACGGTTTTTAGGTCATCTGGCCACGCATACCCGACCGATCCAGTGTAGAAACTGCTCCAGTTTCTAAATCTGGAGAGCCTGCCATGCGTTTTGCATCGCTCATCGCCGCCGCCGCTTTTGTCGTTGCGGCTCCCGTTCTCGTTCAGGCGCAGGATGTGACACCGCTGGTCACGGCTGAATGGCTCAAGGCCCATGCCGGTGACGAGAACGTCAAGATCATCGACATCCGTGACAACATTGCCGACACCGATCTGGGCGAGCTGCCCTATATCGCCAATGGCGTTGTTGCCCCTTACGCTTCGTATGGCTGGCGCACCGAAGTGCAGGGCGTTCCGGCACAGATTCCGGGCGACGAACAGATCGCGGCCCTGATCGGCGGTCTCGGCATTGATGGCGACGATCATGTGGTGATCGTGCCATGGGGCACGGACTCTTCCGAATTTGGTGGCGCAACCCGCGTCTACTGGACCTTCAAATATCTCGGCCACGATGCTGTCTCGATCCTCGATGGCGGCTGGCGTCAGTATGATGCCGTTGGTGGCGAGCGCGTTGCCGAGGCGCCGGTGCCGGTTGCGACAACATTCCCAATCAATGTGCGGTCTGAACTTCGTGCGACCACGGCCGATGTCGAAGCAGCGCTCGCCGATGGCACCAAGCTGGTTGACGGTCGTCCCGAAGCCCAGTTCCTTGGTCAGTCCAAGAGCCCGGTCGTGCGTATTGAAGGCACCATCCCCGGTGCGCTCAACATTCCGCATTCGAGCTTCTACAGCGCTGATTATGCCAGCTTTGCACAGCCCGAAACCGTAGCCGCGCTGAGCCAGGCTATCGGTCTTGGTGCTGACGAAAAGAATATCGCCTTCTGCAATACCGGCCATTGGGCATCCATTGCCTGGTTTGCGCTGAGCGAAGTGGGCGGCAACAAGAACACGTCCATGTATGACGGCTCCATGGCCGAATGGGCCGCTGATCCGGCTCGCCCGATCCAGTAAGGATTTGGGGCGTTTCCCATCACAAATCATCACCCTCGGGCTCGGTCCGGGGGTTCTTCATTTAATTGCTCCCTCTGCAAATATGGAGCCCTGGGGTCGAGTCCGAGGGTGACGAGCAGAGTGAGCGGCGGACATTGGATGTTGAGCCCTGTGGCCGCAGCATCCAAAATCCTTTTCTGAATTAGGGGCATTTCAGAATCATGAGTGATATTCCCATGACTGCGCCAAAGTTCCTGCCGCCAGTGGCGTTGGACCGGGCGCCGCTTTACGTCGCTGCCTTTTTCCTCGTGGCGGGGTTTGCTTTCATTACCTGGCAGGTTGATCTGCGTCAGGCTGCGCTTTTCGCCATTGGTGGCGGGCTGGGCATGGCGCTGTATCATGGTTCGTTCGGATTTACCGGCGGCTGGAAGCGCATGGTGGTGGAGAAACGCGGTCGCGGCATGCGCGCGCAAATGCTGACCATCGGCGTCGCCGCGCTTGCCATGATCCCGCTGGTTGCTGCCGGTAATATTGGTGGTCAGCCCATGGTCGGGGCAATGGCTCCGGTGGGCGTGTCGGTTCTGCTTGGCGCGGCCATTTTCGGGCTGGGCATGCAATTGGGTGGCGGCTGCGGTTCGGGCACCTTGTTCACCGTTGGCGGCGGGTCGGCCCGAATGCTGGTGACGCTGGCTTTCTTCATTATCGGGGCCGTCATCGGCACGGCGCATCTGCCGTTCTGGCTGGAACAACCTGCTCTGCCTGCCGTCAGCATCGGCGCTGAGCTGGGCGCTGGCCTTGCCATTGCCGTTACTATTGCCGGGCTGGCTCTGGTGGCGTTGATCACCTATGTCATCGAAAAGCGCGTGCATGGCGATATCGAGCCCGAGCCTGCTCCGGCGCGCCAGAGCTGGTCATGGCTGGTCTATGGACCGTGGCCGCTGGTCGGTGCGGGGCTGGTTCTGGCCCTGCTCAATATCGCTACCCTGCTGCTGGCCGGCCATCCATGGTCCATCACCTATGGCTTTGGCCTGTGGGGCGCAAAGATCGCGCAAGCTGTCGGCATCAATGTAGCAAGCTGGGAATTCTGGACCTGGCCGGCGCAGGCACAGGCGCTCAATTCCTCGGTGCTGGCTGACTCGGTGTCCGTCATGGATTTCGGCCTCGTACTGGGTGCGGCCCTGGCGGCTGCTCTGGCAGGCAAATTTGCACCCAAAGCCAAATTGCCGCTCGGCTCGTTGATTGCGGCCATCATCGGTGGCTTGCTGATGGGCTATGGCGCGCGTCTTTCCTTTGGCTGCAATATCGGGGCGCTGTTCTCCGGCATTGCCACGGGTAGCCTGCATGGCTGGCTATGGTTTGCCGCCGCCTTTGTCGGCTCGATTGGTGGCGTCTGGCTGCGCCCGGTCTTTGGTCTGGATGGGTTCAAGAAATGAGCGGTCGCAATACTCTATTGTTCGGTGCAGCGCTTGCCGTCACCACCGCCGCCATTGCGGCAGATCATCTGACCAAGCCGGTGCCGCCGCGCCCGGTCTATGGCCAGACTACAAGTGCGGCCAGTGGTTCGCCCTGCGCAGCCGGTGCACCATGCGCCGCTGGCGCGCCGGTCTCACCCTGTGCTGCTGGTGCGCCCGTGGCTCCGGCCAAGGCTGCGCCACCACCGCCTCCGGCCGCGCGCCCGGCGGAAACGACAAAGCTCGCGCCACCTCCGCCGCCCGCCCAACCACCTGCCGCCGCGCCGCAATTGCAGCCTGCGCCGGCAGCGCCCCTGGCCCGACCAGAGGGCGAGGAAGCCCCTGATCTGGTGGTCAATAGCTAGCGAAGACGCTCTCTTTCGACGAGCCGCTTCAATCCATCATGGCCGCGTCGTGGGTAACACGGTGCGGCCATATTTCTTGAGCGCATAAAAAGTCCGGGTTCGGATGGAACCGATTTGGGCATGAAACGTTTCAGATGGTCAAAGTCAGACCAATCTGGCGCATGGGCGTTTTTCTGGGGGCATCGTGGATATGCAGGCAATGGACTACGCAGCGGTGTTTGAAGCGCTGCCAAGTCCGTTCATGATTCTCGATCATGACCTGCGCTTTGTTGCCGCCAATTGCGCCTATCTTGAAACCACCGGGCGGGATCGATCCCAGCTTTTGGGGCAGCATGTCATCGAAATGTTCCCCAATTCGGGTGAAAGCGGGCGGCGCCTGCTGGAATCGCTGGAGCGTGTTCTGGCCACAGGCGAACCCGATACACTGGCCTATCTGCCCTATCCGATCCCGGCGGGTGACGGGCAATTCGAGAGCCGCTTCTGGACTATCATTCACGTTCCCGTTCGAGGCGCTGATGGCAAGGTGAGCTTTGTGATGCAGAACACGGTCGATGTGACCGAGTTTGCGCGCATCAGGGAGGCGGCCACCTTGCCGTTCCACTCGCTCTCGGCGGCGACAAGACTGATCGAGCGCACCCGCGAGGCCGACGCTGCTAGTGCTGATTTCAGGCGGCTGTTTCAGCAAGCGCCGGGGTTTTTCGCGGTGCTGTCCGGC
>PJUL01000805.1_pt1 | contig 18036 bp, 18 predicted proteins | sample 1512221 | NCBI WGS metagenome assembly PJUL01 (sample SAMN08177667, study PRJNA422409) | Feces metagenome, whole genome shotgun sequencing project.
ACAAAAAAATGCTGCAGGGCTATGATGATGTTAAAAAGGAACACCTGGCCGCTATCAGCAATGAAATAAGCAGGCTGTTAAAAGAGCAACAAACCGAAAGTGTTGAGGTAGCTGTCAGCGCCAAAACGACCAATGCCCAATAAACTCAACTTATGAAAGCAATTCTCGTTGCGACCAATTTCACCAAAGATTCTATGAATGCAGTAAACTATGCGGCAGATCTTGCTGTAGCATTGCATACGAACCTGTTTATTTTATTCGTCACACCGCTACCGCTGCTATATTCAGACCTGCCGGTGTCGGAGAAATTCTTCGCCGTGATGACGGAAGATGCCGAAAAAGAACTGGCCAGACTGAAGGCAGCCGTTGTTGACAGAACAAAGCACGGTTGTGAAGTGCACACGCACCTCGCGCAGGGAACAGTAGAGTCGCAGTTAGAGAAATATTGCAGCACGATAGATCCGTTTGCGGTAGTAATGGGCACAGGCGATGCATCAGCGGTGGAAAGAACCTTATTCGGTGCTGCCACGCTTACAGCACTGAGACAGCTGCACTGGCCGCTGATCATTATACCCGAAGATGCCCGTTATGTGCCTGTAAAAAACATCGGTCTCGCCTGCGATTTAAAAGACGTGCGCGAAACCCTTCCGGTAAAAGAAATAAAGGAACTGGTAAAGCTGTTCAATGCAGACCTGCATATCATTCATGCCAGCACGGAAAGTCCCGGTTCTTTTGATAAAGAAACCATTTCCGAGACGGAATATGTACATGACCTCTTCGCCGATCTTTCTCCGCTCTATCACTTCATCCATACCCAGCACACAGAAAGTTCGATCATCGATTTCTCCGAAAATAATAAGCTGGATCTGCTGATCGTAATTCCGAAAAAACATAGCCTGATCAATCGTCTTTTTACCACCGCGCATTCAAAACAGCTCGTATTGCATACGCATGTACCGATCCTCGCCATGCATGAGCACTAAATAAGTATCATGAACAACTATGTGATCCCGTTCTCCCGGATAAGTATTGATGATGTGGGCACAGTAGGTGGCAAAAATGCATCCCTGGGAGAAATGTATGCGAAGCTCTCGCCCCGCGGCATCCCGGTGCCTGATGGCTTTGCCACTACCGCAATCGCCTTCGACGAATTCCTCGACGCCAACCTGCTCAAAGAACCGCTGCGGAAATTAATGGCGCAAATCGATAAGATCACTTATAGTAATCTCGAAGAAACGGCCCTTCAGGCCAGACAGTTGCTACTCAAAGCCAGCCTGCCGCAACAGTTGCAGAAAGCAGTGTTGAACGCTTATAAAGTGTTGCAGACATCGGGTACCTCAGCGGTAGCCGTCCGTAGCAGTGCCACGGCAGAAGACCTTCCGCAAGCGAGCTTTGCAGGACAACATGAATCTTACCTCAACATCAGCGGTGGTGAAAATGTACTCAATGCCATCCGGCGCTGTTATGCATCATTGTATACAGCCAGAGCGATCAAATACCGGGAAGACAATGGTTTCCCTCACGATAAGGTATTGCTCTCCGCAGGCATACAGCAAATGGTGCGCAGCGATCTGGCCTGTTCGGGCGTGGCTTTTACCCTCGAACCGGAATCCGGATTCAGCGATGTGATCACGCTCAGCGGCGTGTGGGGACTGGGTGAAAATATGGTACAGGGAACCGTAACACCCGATGAATATACCGTATTCAAACCAACACTCCGGCAAAACAAACTGGCCATTATTCAGAAAAAACTGGGCGACAAGGCGAAGACACTGTTGTATAATAGCAATCCCGGTGCCACCGAAACGATTGTGAATATTGATACGCCTGCGGAAAGACGCACGCAATTTATTTTGACTGATGAAGAAGTCATGAACCTCTCGCGTTGGTGCGTGCTGATCGAAGAACATTATCAGAAACCAATGGATATCGAGTGGGCCAAAGATGGAGTATCAGGAAAAATTTTCATCGTGCAGGCCCGGCCCGAAACCGTTCACTCACAGCAAAGTCCTCACCTGCAGAAAGTATTTACGTTGCAGGAAAAAACACCGCCCATTGTAACAGGAAATGCGGTTGGCGAAAAAATTGCAACCGGTATTGCGAGGGTCGTTAACAGCCCGGAAGAATCGGAAAAAATACAAGCGGGAGAAATTGTGGTAACCGATATCACCAGTCCGGACTGGGATCCCGTGTTGAAAAAATCGGCAGCGATTGTTACCAACAAAGGAGGCAGAACAAGCCATGCATCCATCGTGGCCCGTGAACTTGGCGTGCCTGCCGTGGTAGGCACCGGCAATGCTACTGCAGTTATAAAAGACGGAGAGCTAATCACGGTATCCTGCGCAGAAGGCAAAACCGGATTTATTTATAGAGGAAAACTAAACTACACTACCCGCGATATCGATTTCCGGAAAATAACCAAACCTGCTTCCACGCAGGTAATGCTGATAGTGGGCGATCCCGATCAGGCCTTTAAACTGTCCTTCTATCCCAATGATGGTGTTGGATTGATGAGACTCGAATTCATCATCACCCATTCGGTACAAATACATCCGATGGCGCTGATCAGGCCCGGTCAGATCACCGATCCCGTCACGAGGCAGCGAATCGAAACACTCACATCCGGCTATCCCGACAAAAAGCAATACTTTGTTGAGCGGCTTGCGCAGGGCATTGCCACCATAGCTGCTGCTTTCTATCCCAAAGACGTGATCGTACGCACCAGTGATTTTAAAACCAATGAATACGCCAACCTCATAGGTGGCAGCACATTTGAGCCGGTTGAAGAAAATCCGATGCTTGGTTTCAGAGGCGCATCCCGCTACTATCATGAGCGTTACCAGGAAGGATTTGCCATGGAATGTGAAGCCCTTAAACGCGTGCGGCAGGATATGGGTTTTACCAATGTGAAAGTGATGATCCCGTTTTGCAGAACGGTGGAAGAAGCGAAAAAAGTAGTAGCAGTGATGCAAAAAAATGGCCTTGACCGCGAGGAGGATGACTCACTTGATATTTATATGATGGTGGAGATTCCTTCCAATGTATTGCAGGCGGATCAATTTGCCAGGATCTTTGATGGCTTTTCGATCGGTTCAAACGACCTGACCCAACTCGTATTAGGTGTTGACCGCGACTCCTCCATCATCAGCACCATCTTCGACGAACAAAATCCTGCTGTAAAGGAAATGATTGCTACGGCCATTTCAAAAGCCAGGCAGGCGGGTATTAAAATCGGCTTGTGCGGACAGGCACCGAGCGACTTCCCTGCGTTTGCCTCCTTCCTCGTACAACAGGGAATATCCGGCATCTCCTTTAACCCCGATGCACTGCTGGGTGGTATAGCAAACATCTGCCAGGCAGAGCTGGACATGCACAAAGCACAGATGACTGAAACAGACACGGCCGCTAACGGCAAACAATAGGTTGCCCGTAAAACCAACAGCAGCAACAATCACCGGAAAAAATAAACCTGTTCTCATGAAAAAAAAATACATACTGGCTGTGATTGCAGTCGCTGTCGTGGGAACCCCAACAATGCTGGCGCAGAAAAGAACGGCGATCGGCATCAAAGGTGGATTGAGTATACCCAATCTCACAACAGGCAGTACAGCCAATCCTGTCAATAGCGGATATAGTTCAAGACTCGGAGCCGACGCGGCCATACATGCTGAAATTCACCTGTCCAAACATTTTTCCTTTCAACCACAACTTCAATACTCGCAGCAGGGCGGCCGGAAGGACGGCAACCAGGCATTTGCGGTGCCGCCAGACATGGCTGCTATGTTTCCACCCGGAGAAGTTCCTCCTTACCTCTATGCCGGCTACAAAAGCGTAGCGAAGATCAACTACCTGATGCTTTCCACTTTAGCAAAATACCGTATACCACTGGGCAAAAGTTTGACGGGATATGTAGCTGCAGGCCCTTTTATAAGCGTTGTATTATCGGCTAAAAATATCACCAGCGGCTCCAGTATTATCTACCTGGATGCACAGCAGACCGCTCCACTGGTGTCCTCGCCCCAATCATTTGACAACACCGAAAATATCAAACCGGATCTGCGGCCCGTCAATGCGGGTGTAAACGGTCATTTGGGTATTAGTTACCAACTCAGGGTGGGTGCTGTTTTTATTGAGGGCGGTGGCAACTACGGATTGATCACTATTCAGCGAAACGAGGCGAACGGTAAAAACAAGACGGGTGCCGCTACTGTCAGCCTCGGTTATCAATTCACGCTGCGGTAACACCGCAAACAGATTATTCTATTTTATCATCCGTCACCCCTCATCTTAACTCAACTAAGAATTTACCATTACGCACTTCTCTATTACTTGATATTTATCAAAGTGTTTATTGACGATTGAGATAGTAGTTGTTCTATCTTCGCCGCGTAAAAATTTTAATATCCATTATGCACCTATCTCTACCCACCAAATGGGTGAAATGCTTTGTCATTTCACTGAGCCTCTTTTTTTCTTATCGTACTACGGCGCAGTTCACGCCCAGTCACACCTTTACTATCGAGTCAAACACCTCCACGGTTACGCCAAGCAGTTCCGGTGAACAGGGATCTCATATTTTTCCCAATGGAAGAATTGGCATCGCTTTCAACAACAATAGTATTTACCGCGTGTACAGGACCGATGGCACCTTGCTTGGCTCGTTTAACCTGACCGTTGCCGGTTTCACTCCCAGCCGCGTGATAGGTTTATCGACCAACCAGTTGCTGCTGATCAGCGGCACGCAATTCGCCATCGTTAACCTGGCGGGACAAGTGGTACTTGCTGCCACCTCCACTGGCATGACGAGCTATGCCGGCAGCAACAACTGGATCGACGCTGCGGAATTATCCAACGGCAATATCGCATTCAGCCTTTATGCTGCCGATGGTTCCAACCAGATCCGCGTATTTACCAAAGCGGGTGTGTCAGTAAGCAGTATCGTTAATTTAAAAACCACCGGTACCGGTCGCCCCAGCCCATCGGGCAACCAATTTTACAGTGGACAGATAGAAGCCGGCAGCAACGGCACCTTCCTTTTTATTTACACCACGTACTATGCAGGCATCCATGGCGTGTTGTTTAACAACGATGGCACCATGCGTACATGGCCTGCTACCGGCAATAACCATTACCAGTTATTTGCCGCTACCGGCCAGGATGGCTTTGAATTATTTTCGCTGCCCGACGGCAGTTTTATGGCGTCTGTTATTCGTAGCAATGCCGGCGGCATCAAGATCGGCTCGGATGGTACTATCCTGTCTACTTCCATTTCCCGCAGCCTGCTAAATTATGTCATCGGTGCGCTGGCTGTTAACCGTAAAACCGGCGGCAACTATTCCCGTGGCGTAACCGATGAAACGATTGGTCAGAACTGGAGCAGTGCCGACAATTTTACAGGTACGGGAAATATTTTTGCGGAACAGCGCACTTTCAACGGAGCAGTGAATCTTGCCAAACAAGCTATTGCTACCGGTTATTACAATGTGGTGTGGAATGATGAAGAATTCTGGTATGAGCCCGATATCCGTCCAAACATCTCTTCGGTGTCGAGCATCCAGGGTGGAAATGGTGGATATGGTTTTATTATCCAGAACTTTAACAGCGCTGGTACAGCCTGGTCGCTGACCATGCGTTTGTATGATGTAACGGGTACGCTGCCTGTAAAGCTGGAAAATTTCCAGGGTAAAAAACAACATGAATCGGCTGTGCTCGACTGGAAAACGTCGGTAGAAACGGCCTTCAGTCATTTTGAAGTGGAATGGTCTGCGGACGGCAGAACGTTTGTGCAGGCGGGCATCGTGTCTGCCAATGCGTCGCAGTCTTACAACTTCACGCATCCGTTCACACCTGCCATGTCGCAGGAAGCAAAATTATATTACCGTTTAAAAATGGTAGACAGGGATGATAGTTATACTTACAGCAATGTGGTAACCATCAACAACAGCAACTTCGCTGACGTAAAATTATATCCCGTTCCCGCCACCGATCATATCTGGATCGAAGTGCCGGTTAACGTAAGCCGCCAGCAACCTGTTTATAGCATCGTAACGCCGGGTGGACAGATCGTACTGCAGGGAAAGATTACCCAGGCGGTGCAGCAAATCCAGCTTCCAGCCATGGCTCCGGGCTTGTATTACTTGCGATTGAACAATGAACCAGCCAAATCATTCCTGAAAAAATAACTGATAGAACTGGACAATAAAAGAGCCGGCTGCAATGGCCGGCTCTTTTTTATTTATACTGAAAAAAAAATTATCTCCGTCCTAATACGGTAGCCACGTAATCCTTTTTATCTACAAAGCCGGTATAGCGGGAATCTTCGGCATAAGAGCGGTTATCGCCCAATACAAAATACTTTCCTTCCGGCACGATGATGGGGCCGAAATGATCCTGGTTCCACGGCTGTTTAAATTGTTCCTGTATGCCTTTATTGATCTCGTCTTTCGGCAGGTTCAATCTCCTGCATTTAATGCCATGCGTGGCCACGAGTTTGTCTGATAAATATGTAGTGATGGAATCGGAGGCTGTAGTAGTGGCGAAAGGATTGGCCAAGGAGTCTATCGTCTTCACTCTCTCCCACTCGTTTACCGCTAGTATATAATTATGCGCGAGTGAAAGGTCCTTGTCTGCATCCACGTCGTTGACAAACAACCGGCCATCGCGGATCTCGATCTTGTCCCCTTCTAGTCCGCAGAGGCGAAAGAGTTTGGCATGGCGGCCGAACTGTGCACTGTTGGCATTGTAACAGATAAAATCAAAGCGGGAAGGTTTTTTGAGGTTGGAAACAAAAAAGCCTTCACCGTTCTGGAACGTTGGGTAATTGGCGATGCCTCCGGAAGAGAGGCGACGGAAAGCGTTGGTCATCTGCCCTACAGCCCAGAGGGCGAGCAGCGAAATGACAATGATGAACGTGTATTTGAGTTTCTTCTTCATTTGTATAAAAATTGGTACCAGGCGGACGTGGCAAGATAATGAATTACTCAGAGCTGGCGGCTGAGCATATTGGTTCAGGTCGGATGAACAGGTTGGGAAAATTATTTTTGACGTTTTACCATTTCGTTGATCCAGATGGGTGCATAAGGTGAAGTGCAGCCTTTGGAAACCGGATAATCTTTATAAATGCCGAGCTTTTCGCCGATGGCGAGTGCTCTTTTGCGGTATCCGGCGTGATGGATGCCGATATTGGCCAATGCGCTGTTCATCGTCCACTGTACTTCGGGCGGCGCCTTGGGCATTTCCTTCTCGAGCCTATCGAGTAAGGCGGGAATATCGATGTCTTCGGGACTGCGGGCGATGCGGCCTGAGGTGAGGCTCCAACCCTGGCGTGCACACATCTTGTCTTTGGACTTCATCCACTTCTCGCGCAACTTTTCTTTATCGGGAAAATCTTTGATCACGTAAGAATAAAGCCAATCGGCCACCTGTGAAAAGGTTTCGGACTTCACCATGTTTTCCAATTCAGCGGTGGAGAGTTCTTTTGGGTTGAGAATGAGAATGGCCACTAACCGTGCGTCGATATTGCCGGTGGCCCATAAATCGAGGGCGAGTGCGTGATCGGACTTGATCTCAGCCGCCACTTTGCGGATATCACCCATCTTAACGCCGAACTGGTTATTGCCCGCACCAGCTTTGAGGTTGTGTTTGAGGGTGGATGGGTTGGCTAATGATTCGAGTTTTTTGAGCACGTCGCTAACTTTCATGGCGTGTTTGGTTTGGGCCAAAGATAGCGAGAGAGAGAGTTATAAGTTATAGGTTTTGATTAGGTGTAAGGCGTAAGGTGTAAGGCCCGACACTTCGGGCCGAAGCTTCGGCCTAAGGTGTAAGGTGTAAGGCGTAAGGTTTTAGGTTTTATCAAGACCAGTTGCCAAACCATTCACCATTCACCATTGACTATTCACCATTGACTATTCACCATTGACTATTCACCATTCACCATTCACCCATTCTCCCGACTATTAAACGCTTAGCGTTATCCTGAAAAATCTCAGCCATTTATTGTGTTTTCCCCTTTGAGATCGGCTTATGGTGAACGTAACTTTGTTTCATTATGAAAAAGTCGCTAGATAAATCTATCAATTCCAAAGGCGCTCCCTACTTCAAAAAAATGCTTGAAGAAAAAAGAATGATCAATGAGCACATCAGAAAAGGGGGAGACATCACCGAACTCGGGGACTTCACAGTCATACAAGTTCCGTTCATTAAAGAAACATGGTGGTCACGTAACATTCGAATTTTCAACCCTATTCGCTGTAAAATACGAAGTATACTTCGCAAACTACAGCAGTTTATTCGAAGACTATCCTGATATTACCTGTGCTGTCTATTGCTGCGGCATCGAAGTTGCAGAAGGCGACCCCTCAGTATCGCCACTTGACAAAAAGGTTGGTGCAACGATCGCTGAAATAATCGAATTTTTCTTCGCAGAAGCTGATAACATAATTGTTTATGTCTGTGACAGTCTGGACAACAGAGAACTCGCCAGGAAAAGAAAATTTGACGATTGGTTCAGTCGTTACAATGATGGTTCCTACATCAAACACAACGGTGTCGCAGTAATTGACGGTAATAAAATTTACAATTCGCTGATATTACACAACCGAAATGAGCAACGTCATATAGTCGCCAATGCTTTTGACGAAGTGAACCGATGGGCAGAGCGGATTGAGAAGTAGGTGGAGATAGATGCTCCCCACGCTATTTCACCTACTGAACAATTCACCCATTCTCCCGACTATTAAACGCTTAACGTTATCACGAAAAATCTCAGCCATTTATCGTGTTTCCCCCTTTGACATCGGCCTGTTGCGATCGTAACTTTGTTTTATTATGAAAAAGAAACACGACATATTCCTCAACTCCAAAGGAGCCCCCTTCTTCAAAAAGATGATTGAAGACCAAAGAATTATTCATGAACACATCAGGAAAGGGGGAAAACTCAAAGACCTCAAAGGAGATTTCAAATTCTACAAACCTTTATTCATTAAAGAGGAATGACGACCACGTTTTTGAATTTACCACTGCACTTGGCGTACGATACAAAACATACTTCCTTGACTATAGTGTTGTCTTTGAACATTATCCCGACACCATTGGACCGGTGTATTCATTCGGAGTCGAAGTCCTGGAAGGTAATCCGGCCAGTTCTCCTCCCGATCAAAAGGTAGGCGCGACAATAGCAGAAGTGATTAGGCTACTTCTCACCGAAACTGAGAATATTATTGTTTATGTCTGTGATAACCTTGACAATAAGCAGCTTGCAAGAAAAAGAAAATTTGATAATTGGTTTAACCGATATAATGATGGTTCGTATACCAAGTACAACAATATTGCTTTAATTGACGGAGTGGAAGTCTATAACTCGCTTATCCTTCATAATCAAAATAAGCAGTATCATTTGGTTCTTAGTGCATTCGAGGAAGTGAACCGATGGGCTGAAAAAATAGAGAAATAATTTTTATACCAATCGGTATATTTCCCTACCTTTGTCCTGCAATCATGTCAAAAGCAGCACAAACCAGACAATTCATTATCGAAAAAGCATCGCCCCTTTTCAATATTAAAGGGTACGACAATACCTCGCTGTCCGACATACAGGAAGCCACGGGACTTACCAAAGGCGCTATCTACGGTAATTTCGCCGATAAGAACGAACTCGTTATTGCGGCTTACGAACATAATTGCGCCTTGTTGCGCACGACCATCGAGGAAGCAATCGCCTCCGCCTCCACCGCCAAAGAAGCTTTGCTCGCCTGCACCGGCTTTTACGCCAAAAACTGGCCCGCAGTTTTCAAAAAAGGAGGCTGCCCCATGATGAACGCCGCCGTCGAAGCCGACGATCACCTTCATTTCATGCGCGACGCTGTGCGCTCAAGCATGAAACGTTTTATGAAAAAAATCCAGCAGTTGATTGAAAAAGGACAGGCAAACGGCGAGTTTAAGGAGAGCGTACACTCCGCTGAGTATGCCGCTCTCCTCTTCAGCCTCCTCGAAGGCAATATCCTGCTGGCCAAAATCATGAACGACCCAAAATATTTGAAAACCGCCGCCACAAGAATCAACCGCATGGTCGAAGAAGAACTATCTACCTGACCTTTTTTTTAACTAATTATATACCGATCGGTATATTTTATAAACCACTAAATATTAAAATCATGAACACTTCCGCAAACACCATTTTTATCTCCGGCGGTTCCGCCGGCATCGGCCTCGCCACCGCAAAACTCCTTTCAGCCAAAGGCAATAAAGTCATCATCAATGGCCGCAACCAGCAACGGCTCGACAACGCCCTGAAACAGTTGACAAACGCCGTTGCCATCCAGGGTGATCTTTCCATCGAGAACGATCGCATCAGAATAGCAACAGTATTAAAACAAGATCATCCCGACCTGAACGTCCTCATCAACAATGCCGGTGAAGCGTTTCCCTACTCACTAGGTCAAACAGACAGTGATTACGAATACGCCGCCAGGGAAATCAATACCAATTATACCGCCATCATTCATTTTACCCAATTGCTGCTGCCTGCTTTAAAACAACAACCTCATTCGGCCATTGTCAACGTTACCTCCATCGTGAGTATGATTCCTTCTTCCGGACTACCAACTTATGCCGCCAGCAAAGCAGCCTTACATTTTTATACCCAATCGCTGCGCCAATCATTGTCAGATACGAATGTGGCCGTTTTTGAATTAATGCCTCCATTGGTCAACACAGATTTTTCAGCACCCATCGGCGGGGAAAACGGTATTCCTCCCCAGGAAGTCGCCGCCGATTTATTAGTAGCTTTAGAGAATGACCAGTTTGATATTCCGGTTGGTCAGACAAAAGCCGTTTACGCCTTATTCCAGGAGGCTTCGGCAAAACTTAAAAATTAATTTATGAAACGTGTAGTCATCACCGGTATCGGAGCCCTTACGCCTATCGGCAACAACGTAAAAGATTTCTGGCATTCACTCGTCAATGGTGTAAGCGGTGCCGCGCCCATCACCAAATTCGATACAGCTAAATTCAAAACTAAGTTTGCCTGCGAGTTGAAAGATTTCAACCCGCTGGATTATATCGAAAAATCTGAAGCACGGCGTTACGATCTCTTTACACAATACGCGCTTATTGCCGTGGCCGAAGCCGTTAAGAATGCCGCTATCGATTTTGAATCGCTGAACCGTAACCGCATCGGTGTGATCTGGGGATCCGGCAACGGTGGTATCGGTACTTTTGAGGAACAGGTAAAAGAATATGTAAAAGGCGACGGCACACCGCGCTTCAATCCCTTCTTCATTCCCAAGATGATCGTGGATATCGCGTCCGGCGTCATTTCGATTAAATATGGTTTGAGAGGCGTCAATTTTGCTACCGTTTCGGCCTGCGCTACCTCCAATACGGCCCTGATCGATGCCTTTAATTATATCCGCTGGAACAAAGCCGATATGATCGTCACCGGCGGTTCGGAAGCACCCATCACCGAAAGCAGCGTGGGTGGGTTCAATGCATCCAAAGCGTTGTCCACGCGCAATGACAGTCCGGCAACCGCTTCAAGACCTTTTGATACAACGCGCGATGGTTTTGTAATGGGTGAAGGTGCCGGCGCTATTATCCTCGAGAGTTATGAGCACGCTGTTCAACGCAATGCGCCCATCCTCGCGGAAATTGTTGGCGGTGGCATGGCTGCAGATGCTTATCACCTTACCGGTACACATCCCGACGGCGAAGGCGCTTACCTCGGCATGCTGGCAGCCCTGGAAGAAGCTGAAATCAATCCTTCCGATATCGACTACATCAATACACACGCCACCTCTACCATGCTCGGTGATAGCAGTGAACTCAGGGCAATCGAAAGAGTTTTTGGCACATATCCCAACCTCAATATCAGCGCCACCAAATCCATGACCGGGCATTTATTGGGCGCAGCCGGCGCAGTGGAAGCCATTGCCTGCATCATGGCCGTGCGGGAAAACATCATACCGCCTACCATCAATTCAACCGACATCGATCCGGGGTATAAGGACGTTTTCAATCTCACCCTCGGCAAGGCACAGCAAAGAACGGTGAACTACGCCATGAGTAATACCTTTGGTTTTGGCGGACACACGGCGAGCGCTATCATCAGAAAGTTTGCATAGCGCAACTGAAAACCAGGCATAAGGATTGAAAAAATGACAGTAATCGCTGTCATTTTTTTATTATTAACTATTGCTGGCATTGTATCTGATACGATTCAGACGGAAGATAAAATCCGGTTATGAGTACTGAATTTTTTATATCCCTGACGCTTCTTACCCCGGAAGGCCCTCAAAGTTTTGCGCGCTTTACCCTGGGCGGGGATCAAAAGTATGCGATCGGCATTTTTAACGCCCTACAAGGCGCTACTGACAGCGAGTCCCCGGGTCTGCTTCAACTCGAGTTCACAGAATTATCCAATGGATTGCCGGTCAATATTAAACTGAAAGACTGCACCTTGGAACAGTTGAGCTGGAATTGTAAATACCTGACCAAAGAAGCGTTCAAAAGGGCCGGAATGAATTACCGCTAAATCCGTTCATTCTTTTTTAAAAAACGATGACGATGAAAAAGAAACTGCAACAACCCTGGCGTTTATTGAAAAAATATTACCGGAAGCTATCCGGTGACCGCGGAGACGATGATCCTTTTGACAGTCCGTATATCGTCCTGTAAGATCATCAAAAAAGGAGCCAGTGGCTCCTTTTGTATTTTTAGCAAAAATGTTGTTATGCCTTCTTCACAAACTCAGATTTCAGTGCCATAGCGCCAAACCCGTCGATACGGCAATCGATATTGTGATCACCGTCCACCAGCCGGATGTTTCTCACTTTCGTACCGGCTTTGATGCTTTGTGCCGATCCTTTTACCGGCAGCGTTTTTATCGTCACCACGCTATCCCCGTCTTTCAGGATATTTCCATTGCTGTCCTTTACCACTAACGCATCTGCAGCCTGCGTTTCTTCTTCGGGATTCCATTCATGACCACATTCGGGACAGATCAGCAGATTGTCCATTGCGTAAGTATAGGTTGATTTACAGAGCGGGCAAGGTGCTGTTTCGGACATGCTGTTTTTCGTTTTGCCGCAAATGTAAAAAAACTATCCCGCTTCGTTCCATTGATTTTCGTCAGGTCTGCCGGTTCAGTTGGTCGCGTACGACTGATTCACTTCCGGTACGTCACCAGGTCTTTTTTGCAGTCTTCGGCGCATGCGGCTGAGTGACTGTGGGGTGATGCCCAGGAAGCTGGCCAATTGATATTGCGGTACACGCTGCACCAGGTCGTAGCGTGTTTCAACGAGTGTAAGGTATCGTTGTTCAGGCGAAGATGTTTTGAATTCATCAAAGCTCGCCTGGTTCCTGGCCACTTTTTCCTCGGATATCGTGCGGCACAACGATTCGAACCGTGGAAATTTTTCAAAAGAGATCTGCTCTATTTCCGGAGTGGACACGGCCAGGATAGTATCTTCCACACAGGCAACAAAATACTCCGACGGATTTCCTGTGATGCTGCAAAGAGGCGCAAAGATTTCCCCCTCGGTATAAAAGGCTGTTGTTTTTTCTTCTCCGTCGATCATGTAGTAGCAACGGATACATCCTTTGACCACAAAGAAACCTTCGTTTGACACCTGCCCTTCCCTGAGTAAAATAGCATCTTTTTCAAAGGTTTTAAAAACGCTCAGCTCAATTATGGCTTGCTTCTCTTCGTCGGAGAGTGTTATATATTTCTCTATATAGTCGAACAGTATTTTTTCCATGGTTGTGTTTATTATCTAAAGTTAATCAGCCGGTGCATTTCGACGCCGATCGATCTACGAACGACATAAAACATAGCACGAAAAACATTTTTATGACCGGGCGAAGGCCGGTTGTTAAGCCATTCAGGCATCGACAAGTGATTTCCGCTCCCTGCCCGCCGGTAATGTTCCTTTTTAGTATATAAAAAAAGACGCCCTTTGCGGAGCGTCTTTGAGCAGGAAAACAATTGTTGCTTACTTCAAAAATTTGAGACAGGCTGCATTTACTTTTTTACCTTCCGGCGCTGTATGTCCGTTCAATGAAATACCTTTTGATATCTGCGCGGGCAGGTAGGTTTGTCCATCCCACATTTTATCGAAAATGTAATAGTCGTACCACACTTCTTTTTCTGTTTTGAAAACAACTGCGGCGATAAATGACTTCCTGACGATGTTGCCATATTCATCCCGCACAATAGTAACGTCGGAATCTGTGAGGATCGTTTTCAATGCCGATGGAGCACCATCCTTGAAGAAATTTTTCACAGCTTTTAATACCTCTGCTTCCAGTTTCGGATCGGTCAGTTTCTTTTTGGGAAAACAATCGCTCTCGCTTACTTTGAGTTCTTTCGGAACAATTACTTCAATTTCTCCTTCCGCCATTGGTTTGAATGTGACATCGCTGCCTAAACCGAAGGTTTTTAAGGGAATCTGCACCAGGCGGAGTTTATGTTTGCCCGGCGTCAGCAATTCCTGGTGACTCAGCAGGGCCTGGTACAAAAGTTCATCAACCCACAGCTTTTCGGTGCCGTCGTTCAGCATGCCGCGTATCGATTGTATTTTCTGGGTAGCCAGATCTCCATCAAGGCGGCTGTCGCGACCTACACTGGAAATAAACACATCATCAAAATACAGGTTAGTGATCAGGCGGGTCTGTGCGTCGAAGCCGCTTTGTGTCATTTTATTGATCTCCTTAACGGGTTTTCCGTTTTCTTCCAGTTGGAGCAATATAGTATTGGAAACAGAATGCTGATAATTTCCTCTGAAGAACAGCTTATCACCCAGTGTATAGCTGGTTATATACTTTGATTCCGGGTCTGCGCGTTCAATTTCGGTATTGGCAAAAACAACTTTGCCTACATACTTTTTATACTGATCCGTACTAAGATTCTCTTCTTCAAAAAGTTCGAGTTTGGAGTTTTTTTTGTCCTTGACTTTGGAAAGAAGGCCTTGTGCATTTCCGATGACCGATGCCAGCAACATGGCCGACAGCATAACAATTCTCATTCTTGTTTTGATTTTTGGGTGGTTAAAATTGAGCTGGGATGGCGAGCAATTTGCGCGCAAACATAACAGAAATTCTACTACCTGAAAAAATGTGAATCAAAAACATAACATGACATTTCGAAAGTAGCGTGCTCAGTAATAACCAGCCATAACATGTCCACGGCAAGTCATTCCACGGGATCAGGGGATATAGTCTTCTTATTGTTTACCATCCCACACCACCCACATTTGACGCAACCTGCCCTCATTTTGTCGCAAACCGTCCCCAAACTTCTAACAGGGAAAATTATCTTTAGATAAATTAAGCAACCAAATTTTATAAATATGAATACCGGCTCTGCCATAAAACTGGACATTTACATAAATTACCCGGGACATTGTGAGGAAGCATTCCGCTATTACGAGGAACATCTCGGTGGAAAAATAACGATGATGGCCCCCCATCAGAAACCGCCGCCCAATTTTCCGGAAGCATGGAAAAAACCAATTCTTCATGCAATAATTGAAATTGGTGGCACGATCCTGCGGGGAGCAGATGTTCCCGGCGCCGAACCTATGCGTAGCGCCTACCTCACGCTCAGATTTGACACTGCGGAAAAAGCAGAACACATTTATAAATTGTTTTCCCGTGAGGGCGAAGTGTTCATGAAGATGGAAAAAACGCCCTTTGCCAATAGATTTGCCATGATCCGCGACAAGTTTGGCACTTCGTGGATGCTGCTTAACCAGGACTAGGCCCATCACCTGTCGAAGCGCCGTAACCTTGCTTAAACTTCGATCGGTAACTAAAGCCATAAAATCTGGTGGCTGCGGCGGGAAGTAGCGGTCAGCATACCGTCATCTGACCTGTCGTAAGACGGATTCATTCATTTTCTTCAATCTCAGCAGGGCTTCCAGGTAATAATAATCGGCATAAATAATAGACGCGTCTATCTCGTATCCTGCAGGGCGATGACCCGTTGAATGTAATAAAAATGCGGTGTTTTCGTCTGCGCTGCGATAACGATCGGAGGACAGCGATTCCAGCATGGCAACCGCCTTCCTGTAATACAATTTACTTTTCGCTTTGTCAGCCACTAATCCGGATAGCTCCAATAATGCCGAAGCTGTAATAGCAGCCGCAGACGCATCTCTTGGAACATCAGGAATGGACGGATCGTGAAAGTCCCAATAAGGGATATGATCGGCCGGTAGTTTTTCCAGGTAGCGGTCCGCCACTTTTTGTGCGAAATCGAGGAAAACAGGCTCCCTGGTTTCACGATAGCACATGGTAAAACCATAGATGGCCCATGATTGACCTCTGGCCCACATGGAGCTGTCTGCATACCCCTGGTACGTGACACCTTTGATCTTTTTGCCGGTAACCGTATCATAAATCACTACATGATAGGACGAGTGGTCGGGTCTGAAATGATTTTTCATGGTGGTCATGGCATGTTTCACCGCCATGTCATAGTAAGCCTTGTTGCCTCCATTGGCTGCAGCCCAGAACAGCAACTCCAGGTTGATCATATTGTCGATGATCGTATTATGCGGCCAGTTTTTCTTCCTGACCATGGCCGGCCAGGAAAGCAGTGTGCCGACCCTCGGATTGAACAGCGTGGCAAGCGAATCCGCTGCCTGCAGTACGATCTTTTTATAATCAGCCCGGTTATGCAGTTTATACCCTGCGCCAAAACTGTTGAATACCATAAAACCAAGATCATGGTCGAATTCGGGATAAACAGCCAACGGGGCCAATTGCCGGGTAAATGAGTCGGCAGTTGCCTTCCACGACGAATCCCGCGTGTACTCATAGATATTCCACAAAATGCCTGACCAGAAGCCGCTGCACCAGTCTTTGTAATCAACATACCGCCAGACATCCGATCCGTGATTTATACTTCTTGGTATGTTCTTGCTATCGTGTGGAATGGTACGCAAAGTTTTTGCAGCCTGGGCAATACAGTAATTAATGTGCTGATCCGGCGAAAAAACTTTCTGGCTTCTTCCCTTGCTACAGCATCCCAGCAAGATGGCGATGATCAATAGTTGTTTTCCAAACATGAAGAATTATTTATCATTGATTAAAATCAGGCTTGTCTGCGCCGGAGAAAACTGACCGCGGCCCAGGCCAGCGGCACCAGTACCGCGGCCATGACAAAAAAAGACTGGTATCCTCCGCTCCTGGTAATGACGGGTACAGCCCAGGTAGTGATGAGCGTACCCGCTACAGCCGCCGTACCACCCATACCGGCTACAGTTCCCACATTTCTTGCATGGAAATAATCACTGGGTAAGGTTTGCAGGTTGCTGATGAGGAATTGAAAACCGAACAAGGTTACCCCAATGAGCAGCATGGCCGCCGTTGGTTCCTTCGTGTGCTGATTGAGCAGATACACCATGCCGGCGAGAGCCGCCAGCATCACCAGGCATCCGATAGTGATCGCTTTTTTCCTGGCGGTTATGGATGATCGCCCCTTCCGGATCTGATGTGAGGAAAAATATCCTCCGGCAATACCACCGGCGGCCGCCAGCAAATAAGGCAACCAGGAAAAACTGCCGATCTGTTTGATATCAAATAAAAAATGTTCTTTAAGAAAAGTAGGGAGCCAGGTGATGAAGAGCCACCAAACGGGATCGATAAAAAAGCGTGCCAGCAGTATGCCCCAGGTATGCCTGAACTGCAACAGTTGCTTCCAGGTGTAGACCGGCATGTCGCCGGTCACTGCTGCTTCCCCTGACGAAGCTGTTATATAGGCTCGTTCCTTCTCTGTGATCCAGGGATGTTGATCAGGAGAAGCTTTATTGATCATCAACCAGGGAATAATCCATAAAAGTCCCAACAAGGCGATTAGAACGAAGGTCATCCGCCAGCCAAATGCGAGGAACAGCATAGCGATCACAGGGCCTGCTATTACCGATCCGATCGCCGTACTGCCGCCAAATATTCCCTGCGCAATGGCTCGCTCCCTGGGTGGAAACCATTCTGCATTACTCTTGGTGGCGCCCGGCCAGTTGCCGGCTTCCGTGAAAC
>PJUL01000809.1_pt1 | contig 18013 bp, 15 predicted proteins | sample 1512221 | NCBI WGS metagenome assembly PJUL01 (sample SAMN08177667, study PRJNA422409) | Feces metagenome, whole genome shotgun sequencing project.
CATCAAGCTCAACGCCGACCTGGCCTTTGCCGACGGCTGGAAGAGCATCACCAAGCGCAAGCCCGCGCTGCCTGACGCCGACGAGTGGAATGGCAAGCCGGGCAAGGTGAACGAACTGGTGAAGTGAGCTCCCCCCTGAGCCGCTTCGCGTCTTCCCCCCTGAGGGGGGACGCCACCGTTGGCCTGGCAAAGCCAGTTCCACGGTGGCACTGGCTTGGGGCCGCGCCAGTATGGGTCGCCGCGCGCATGGTGGCACCGGCATGATTCAAGAAGCCGACGCCGTTGTCATCGGCGCGGGGCCTGTGGGCCTGTTCCAGGTCTTCCAGCTGGGCCTGCAAGGCATCACCGCCCACCTGATCGACGCCCTGCCCCATGCGGGCGGCCAGTGCGTCGAGCTGTATGGCGACAAACCCATCTACGACATCCCGGGCATCCCCGTGTGCACCGGGCGCGAGCTGGCCGGCCTGCTGCTTCAGCAGATTGCGCCGTTCAACACCCAGTGGCACCTGAGCACGCTGGTGTCTGCCCTCACCGTCCAAGCTGACGGGCGGTTGCTGGTCGAAACCTCGCAAGGCGCACACCTTCTGGCCCGCAGCGTGTTCATTGCCGCAGGCGTGGGCGCCTTCGTGCCACGCACCCTCAAGGTGGACGACATCGAGCGCTTTGCAGGCACCCAGGTCCACTACCAGAGCCTGCCCGCGACGGTGGATGTGAGCGGGCGCCACGTCGTCGTGCACGGCGGCGACGAGCCCGCCGTGGCCCGCGCCGTAGAACTGGCCGAACACGGCCAGGCCGCCCGCGTGAGCCTGCTGCACCGCCGCGACGTGTTCCAGGCGCCAGAGGCCCTGCTACAGCGCTTGCAGCAGTTGCGCGACGCAGGCCACATCCACGTCGAGGCCGCGCAGATCACCGGCATCGACACCGCGGGTGACCGCCTCACCGCACTGCAAGTCATAGAGGCGGACGGCAGCACCCGCGCCTTGGCCCTGGACCTGCTGGTGGCCGTGCTGGGTATCTCCCCCCGCCTCGGCCCCATCGCCGACTGGGGCATCGCCATGGACCGCAAACAATTGGTGGTGGACACCGAGGCCTTCCGCACCAGCGTGCCGGGCATCTACGCCGTGGGCGACATCAACACCTATCCGGGCAAGCGCAAGCTCATCCTGTGCGGCTTCCACGAAGCCACGCTGGCCGCCTTTGGCGCGGCCGAAGCGCTCAAGGGCGACAAGGTGGCGCTGCAGTACACCACCACCAGTCCGCGCCTGCACCAGTTGCTGGGCGTGGCGCCTGGCACCCCTGCAGCATCTGCCGCGTCTTCCTGAGCCTTCCTGAGACGGCTTCCGCTCCCGCTGCCACTACAATCCGCAGCGCACTTCCACCGAAGTGCCCACGCTAGGGGTGTCGAGACCGGGCCACCGGAATCGACTGAGAGAGTCCCTTTGAACCTGATTGAGATCATCCTCGCGCAGGGAAGCACGTCCGTCCAAGCCATGCCCTGACCGTTTGTTTTTCACGGGGCACCGGCTGTGCGGGCCGCCCCTGCTCTGTATTTCTACGGAGCCCTCCATGTCCACATCGCCCGCCGCGCCCGCTGCCTCGCACAACGAAGCGCTGGCCCCTGTTTCCCCCGACCGCCGCGTCTTCCAGTGGCATGACCACGCCTCGCTCTGGTTCAGCCTGGGCGTGGGCCTGCTCGTCATGCAGGTCGGGGCGTATCTGATGCCCGCTCTGGGCACGCAGGAGGCGCTGATCGCCATCGTCTGTGGCTCCATCGTGGGCGCGGGCCTGCTGGGCTGGGTGGCCAAGCTGGGCTGCGACAGCGGCCTGGCCAGCGCGGGGCTGATGCATGCGGTGTATGGCCGCACCTTCGCCAGCCTGCCCATCATCCTGAACATCGTGCAACTGGTGGGCTGGGGCACTTTCGAGCTGGTGGTGATGCGCGATGCCAGCGTGGCCATTGGCCAGCAGTCTGGGGCCATGGCAGGTGCTCATTGGCCGGTGCTGGCCACGCTGCTGTGGGGCGGCGTGGTGATGCTGCTGATCAGCGGATCGATGGTGCAACTGGTGCGCAAGGTGATTGCGCGCGTGGCGTTGCCGCTGGTGGTGTTGTCGCTGCTGTGGCTGTCGTGGCAATTCCTCTCGCTGGCGCAAGCCCAAGGTTTTGAAGCGCTTTGGACGCGCAAGGGCGAAGGTGGCATGGGCGTATTGCCCGCGCTCGACCTGGTGATCGCCATGCCCATCTCCTGGCTGCCGCTGGTGGCCGACTACGCGCGGCACGGCAAAAGCGGTGGCTCTGCGCTGCGTGGCACCTGGCTGGGCTATGCGCTGGCCAACATGTGGTGCTATTCGCTGGGTGTGCTGGTCGCGCTGACCCTGCCCAGCAAGGACCTGGTGCAGGCGCTGCTGCTGGCCCAGGGTGGGCTGATCGCGCTGTCGCTGATCCTCATCGACGAGGTGGACAACGCCTATGGCGACACCTACTCGGGCGCCGTGTCGGCCCACAGCCTGGTGCCACGCTGGAGCGTGCGCCAATGGGGCTTGGGTGTGGCGGCCGTTTGCACGGCGTTGGCGCTGGTGCTGCCCATGCACAGCCTGGAGCCGTTCCTGCTGCTGCTCAGCTCGGTGTTCGTGCCGCTGTTTGGGGTGATCCTGGGGCGCCTGGCCTTTGGCGCCAATGCACCCGCGCTGCTGGCTGCGGCGCGCAAGGTGAATGTGACGCCCGTGGCCATCTGGCTGGCTGGCATTGCGGTGTACCACCTGGCGCCCAAGGTCTTGCCGGGTGCGGGCTCGGCCCTGCCCGCGCTGGCGTTCAGCTTTGTGCTGGCCTGGGCAACGCGGCCACGCGGTCGGTGATTGCTATCAAATAGAGAGCCACTAGCGCTTAATGGACAAGCGCTAGAGTCCAAAAACACTCAAACTTCGGCCTGCACCACTTGCTGCGGCACGGGCGCATATCCGTGGTTCAGCGGGCCATGGCCGCGGCCGGTGGTCACGTCTGCCCCAGCCGCAATCGCCCCCAGGATATAGGCGCGGGCGCGCTCCACCGCCTGCGGCAGCGGTGCACCCAGGGCCAGGTGCGATGCGATGGCCGACGACAGCGTGCAGCCCGTGCCGTGGCCGTTGTGTGTGGTGATGCGTTGCGACGACAAGCGCCGGCATGCGCCGCCCGGCAGTGCCAGCACATCGATCACTTCATCGCCGGGCAGATGCCCGCCCTTGAGCAGCGCGGCCGATGCCCCCAGCGCACGCAGAGCCTGCGCGGCTTCGTCCAGCGTGTCCACGCCTTCGATCTTGCGGCCCAGCAGCCAGCCAGCCTCGTCCAGGTTCGGCGTGATCACTTCGGCCAGCGGAAACAGCTCCTGCACCAGCACGCCCACCGTCTCCTCCGCAATCAGCCGGTCGCCGCTGGTGGCCACCATCACCGGGTCGAGCACCACGTGGAGCAGGCGGTGGCGGCGGATGGCATCGGCCACCACGCGCACCACCTCGGGCGAATGCAGCATGCCGATCTTGACGGCATCAACGCCGATGTCTTCCACCACCGCATCAATCTGCGCGGCCAGAAAATCGGGCGGCACGCCATGGATGCCCCGCACGCCCTGGGTGTTCTGGGCCGTGAGTGCGGTGATGGCCGTCATGCCGTAGCAGCCCAGGGCCGCGAAGGTTTTCAGGTCAGCCTGGATGCCTGCACCGCCGCCGCTGTCGGAGCCCGCAATGGAAAGCACACGCACGTAGCGACGGGGGTCGGACGCCGGAGGCGTGGGAAGCGGCGGGATCAAAGAAGTCATGTCAAAAATTATGGCCTATGCGCCAGCGCAAAAAAGACAGCGCGGGCTTGTGCTGTAATTTGATTTTTCCGGACGAAACAGGGGTGTCCCGCCGTTGAGAACCTGCTCTTGGCGCGCGACTGAGAAATACCCTGGGGCCTTCACAGACCGCTGCACACCGTGTGGCGCCTCCTGGCCCCGCTACCCGATCCAGGTCATGCTGGCGTGGGGAGTTTCCGCAAGCGGCAATGCCTCCGTTTTGTCCATGTTGCCAGCCGATGCGCTTGCAACAGCACCATGGACGAACCGACGGACCTATGCCACTTCAACCCTCTTCTTTTGCCATCCTCGGCGCGGGCCTCATGGGCCGATTGCTGGCGGTGGAACTGGCGCGCCAGGGGCACCGGGTGGATATCCACGATGCCGGCAGCCCGGCCGCCGAAGGCTCGGCTGCCACGGTGGCCGCAGCCATGCTCGCGCCCCTGGCCGAATCGGCCATCACCGAACCCGGCGTGGTGCGCATGGGCCACCATGCGCTGAGCCGCTGGCCGCAACTGCTGGCACCGCTGGCCCAGCCGGTGTTCTTCCAGCAGGCGGGCACGCTGATCGTGTGGCACCGCCAGGACGTGGCAGAGGCCCAGCGCTTCACACGCCAGCTCGAAGCCCATCAACGCACGCTGCCCGACCTGCCAGCGCTGCAAAAGCTCGACAGCAACGGCCTGACCCTGGCCGAACCTTCGTTGGCACACCGCTTTGCGCAGGGCCTATACCTGCCCGGCGAAGGGCAGTTGGACAACCGGCAACTGCTGGCCGCCCTGGTGGTGGAGATGCAGCGTTTGGCCGTGCGCACCCACTGGCACAGCCCCCAGTTGCCCGAGGCCTTCACCCCTGGCGCGGCAGGCCAGCCCGATTGGGTGCTGGACTGCCGCGGCCTGGGCGCCAAGGCCCAGTGGAGCGCCCTGCGCGGCGTGCGCGGCGAGGTGGCGCGCATTCATGCACCTGATGTGACACTGCAGCGCCCCACGCGGCTGGTTCATCCGCGCTACCCCATCTACATCGCACCCAAACAAGACCACCTGTTCGTGATCGGTGCGACCGAGATCGAATCGGACGACCTCTCGCCCGCCAGCGTGCGATCCACGCTGGAACTGCTGAGCGCCGCCTACGCCGTGCACCCCGGCTTTGCCGAGGGCCGCATCCTGGAGCTGGCCACACAGTGCCGCCCCACACTGCCCGACAACCTGCCCGCCATCCGCCAGACGCGCCCTGGCGTGCTGGAGATCAACGGCCTGTACCGCCACGGCTTCATGATCGCGCCTGCCATGCTGGACGTGACGCTGGAAGTGCTGAACACCGGACAATCACCGCTTTCGCAACGTTTTGATTTGGCGCTGGACCTGGCGGATGCAGACCGCCCGTTGCCTGCCCGCGCTGCCGCAGCCACCGCATGATGAACATCTCCATCAACCAGACCCCGCACGAACTGCCCGATGGCGCCACCGTGGCCGATGCCGTCGCCGCCATTGCAGCCCGCCCGCCTTTCGCCGTGGCCGTGAACACCACCTTTGTGCCCAACAGCCGCTACGCCGCCCACACGTTGCAGCCAGGCGACCGCGTGGAAGTCATTTCTCCCGTCACTGGCGGCTGAATCAGCCAAAAACTCAATAAAAATGGCCTCCAGCGCTTATCCATCAAGCGCTAATAGCTATTAAAACCATAGTAAAAATCCAATGACCACTCCGACGCCCCAAGACACGCTGGTGCTGTACGGCCAGACGTTCGCCAGCCGCCTGCTGCTGGGCACCTCGCGCTACCCCTCGCCCGCTGTGCTCGAAGCCGCCGTGTTGCGCGCCCGGCCCGCCATGGTCACCGCCTCGCTGCGCCGCCAGGGCAGCAACCCGGCCGAAAGCGGCAGCAGCTTCTGGGAGCTGCTGAGCAAGCTCAACGTGCCCGTGTTGCCCAACACCGCCGGTTGCCACAGTGCGCAAGAGGCCATCACCACCGCGCAGATGGCACGGGAGGTGTTCAACACCCCGTGGATCAAGCTGGAGCTGATCGGCGACGACTACACCCTGCAGCCCGACACGCTGAACCTGGTGGGGGTGGCCGAACACCTCATCAAGGAAGGTTTTCAGGTGCTGCCCTACTGCACCGAAGACTTGGTGCTGTGCCAGCGCCTGGTGGATGTGGGCTGCCAGGCCGTGATGCCCTGGGCCGCACCCATTGGCACCGGCCGCGGCCCCGTCAACCCCTATGCGCTGCAAACACTGCGCGAGCGCCTGAATGTGCCCATGCTGGTGGATGCCGGACTGGGTCTGCCCTCGCACGCCTGCCAGGTCATGGAATGGGGCTATGACGGCGTGCTGCTTAACACCGCCGTGGCCCTGGCACAAGACCCTGTGGCCATGGCCGGTGCGTTTTCCGACGCCGTCAACGCGGGCCGCGCAGCGCGCCTGGCCGGAGCCATGGCCGCGCAGGACGCCGCCCAGCCCAGCACGCCCGTGCTGGGCACCCCTTTCTGGCACCACGCCCATGCATGACACGACCGCCCTGGCGCACGCCATCCTGAGCCACCACGCGGCCACCTTTGCGGGTTTTGCGCCCGAGCCCGTGCCTGCCCCCACCTCGCAAGAGCCCGTCTACCTGGCCGCCCTGCAAGCCTGCAGCCAGTTGGGCTTCATCGCCCACGACGCCGAATGCCTGGCCCGTGCCTGGCAGGCACGCGCCCTGCGCACGGGCGCTGCGCAGCCCGAGGTGTGGCCCCACGCCCCTGAGGACTTCGGCCTGCAACCCTTGCCCCGCGCCCACCAGTTCGCGCCCTGCCCCGAGCGCCTGGGCTTGTACGCCGTGTTGCCCGATGCTGCCTGGGTGGGCCGCATGGCCCGCGCGGGGGTGCCCACGGTGCAACTGCGCTTCAAGTCGGATGACGCGGCTGCGATTGAGCGGGAAGCGCGCGCCGCCGTGTTGGCCGTGCAGGGCACGGGTGCGCTGCTCTTCATCAACGACCACTGGCGCACGGCCATTGACGCCGGTGCCTACGGCATCCACCTTGGGCAAGAAGACCTGGACGCGCTGCAAGCCGACGAGCTTCAGGCGCTGCGCAGTTCAGGCCTGCGCCTGGGTGTCAGCACCCACGGCTACGCCGAAATGGTGCGCGCCGACGCGGTGGGCCCGAGCTACATCGCCATGGGGGCCGTGTTCCCCACCACGCTCAAAAAAATGGCCACAGCACCGCAAGGCGTGGGACGGCTGGGGGTGTATGCGCGCCTGATGCGCCACTATCCGCAGGTAGCGATTGGCGGCATTGGCGCGGAACAGTTCGCGCAAGTGCTTGCAACCGGGGTGGGCTCCATCGCCGTAGTGCGGGCACTGGTGAACGCGCCAGATGCTGACAAGGCCGCAGGGGAGCTGATGCAGCACATGAAGGCAGCACTGGGACCCTAAACTGGACGGCGGTGCTTGCCCATGGAGGGGCTGTGCCACCCAAACGCCAAGCCAGAAGACGCGGCGGTGCGATGTTGGACACTTGCACGCTGCAAGCTGCGACTCGAAACCGGCAGATGGAACGCACACCGCCAACATGGCGGGGGGCGCCCGTGTGGCGTTATTTGGGCCCCGTCTTGCGCTGCTGCTCTTGCTGCTCCAGCTCCAGCCTCAACTCCATCAAATCGTTGTCCATGCCAAAACCCACTGCCTGGCCCGCTGGGGGTGGCGCCGTCACCGGTACGGGCGGCAGATCGCTCAAGGTCAGGTGGGGTGGCTCCGACAGGTCCAGGTCCAGCGGCACACTGCGTGAATCCGGGTCCAGTGCCGCAGGTGCCGTGGCAATCTGGGCTGCAGAGGCCTCGCGCCCCACCTCCGACGGCACCAGATCAAAGTCGAAATCCAGGCTCGACGACATCGAATCTGGCGGACGGTCGTCCTTGCGCCGATGGCCTACGGGCGCCTCGGCCACCAGAGCCTCCGAGCGGGGTGGCGCCAAAGGCGTGGTGCGTTTGCGCGGCGCGGGCTCGCCGCGCGCACTGGCTGGGGTGGTTTGAGCAATCGAGAGCAGCAGCAGCAGATCGTCGTAGGCCGCCATGTCAAAAGGCTCGACCGCTTCGTCACCTTCGCTGCGGAACAGGAATTTCTCCAGCAGCATCAGCACCGCGGGCGAAGTCCATTCGGCTTCGATTTCTGCCAGCGCATCGGTGTAGTGGTAGAGCATGCGCCCTGTGCGATGGAAGCCCGTGAACTCTGGCACCTGGGCGTTGAAGGACTCCATGAACTGCGTGCGCAACTGAGAGAACTCGTCCACGCGGCTCAGGGTGTGGTACAGCCGCAGCAGCTCCAGATACGCCAGGGGAGACGACTCGCGGTGCTCGGCAATGTGCTTGCGCAGCACTTCAATGGCCTGCTGGTGCTCGCCCACCGACACAAAGAATTCAGCCTGCTGCTGTATGTCAAACAGCTCTTCAGGGTTGACGATGTGCGTGGCCGCAGCCGTTGCCGCGGTGTTGGAAGCCACTGCGACTGCCTTGGCAGGCCTGGGGGCGGCTTCAGGCAAGGCAGACACGGGAGCTGCCAAGGTCTTGGTTGCGGCTGACTTTGACCCGGCGGCTTCGTCCAGCGGGGCATTCCCGCTGACAGCCGGAGAGGTGGACACAAACGGTTCGTAGGCGGGTGCAGGCGCGGCACCGGGCGCCATACCAACGGGGGTGGGCAATGCGTCCGAGGGCGTCCAGGCATCGCCGGGATGGGGCGTCAGACCCATGGCGGCATCGTGGGCTGCCTGCGCTTCGCGGTTGCCCAGCGCCACAGAATCACGCCATGCTGCCACGGCCTTCTCGGAAGCGCTGCGCATGCGCGTCCAGGTGCGCGCCAGCAACAACAGGGCCAGCAGCAGCAAAGCGGCCAGCGCATAAACCACGATGGCCGGAAAGCGTTCCTGCTCGGCCTGGGCCAGTTGTTGCTGTAGTTCGGCAGCCGCTGCGCGGTCACGGCCGGCTTGGTCACGCAGGGCCGCGGCCTCTGCCTCCAGCGCCTTGAGGCGATCAGGGTCTTGCAGGTCCTGAGGCTGCACGTTCAAGGCTTTCCACTGCGCGGCCGCTTCAGTCCGCTTGGCAGAAGGTTCATCCGATGGCACAGCCAGCAACTCGGTGGACGACCGGAGCGCCACCGGGCTGTCGAGCCAGACATCCAAAGGCTCCACCACCAAGCGTGGTCGCGGCGCAGGCTGCGCTGAGGCGGTTGCACCTGCTGCTGCAGGCCGCGTTGAAGTGCGTGGCGAGGTGCTTTGCGGGGGACGTTCCGCCGCCCGCGCCGTGGTGCGTGGGGCGCGCGGTGTGACGGGTTCTGTAGCCGTTGGCCGCTGGCTGGAGCGCGCGGGCGCTGGTGCGGGAGCGGGAGCGGATGGCGCTGGAGAGGCAGAAGCAGCGCCTCCGTTCTGCGCCGGTTGGGCCAAGCGTGCCACATCCACCGGTGCTGCTGTGCGCGGCACAGCCATCGGAAAATCGGCCAGGAAGGTGTAGGTGCGCGTGGTCTTGCCTGCACAACCCGCAGTCAGAGTGACGGTGAGCACAGGCTCATCTACCGCTACTGCGGCCTGCACACGCACGGCAGGCATGCGGCCCGGCGTTTCAGCCAGCGGTGTCACACGCACCTTGGCACCGCCTATGGGGGTATCGCCTGCGCGCACGGCGGCGTCTACGCATGACGATGTGATATCGGAGCCCGGGTCGGGCTGCACCTCAAACGTCAGATCTACCGGACCACCCAACACCACCGCACCCCGGCTGGCGCCCAGCGTCAGCGCCGAAGCGCCAGCGGCGACCATCCATAGACCGGTCCCAAAAATGGTGTTACGGAGATTCACAATAAATTCTGGTTCTGGTTGCGGAGATTCTTGCACATAAGTCCTGCCCAAGGCCAGAGCCATAATGGCGCTATGAAAATTCAGTATCCCAACATCGCTATCGTCGGCACGGGGGCCATGGGCCGTGGCATTGCGCAAATCGCAGCCCAAGCCGGCAGCCAGGTTTTCTTGCTGGATGCCAACCCAGGCGCCGCAGACAATGCCCGCGCCGCACTGACCGAGCAATGGGGCAAGCTGGTGGCCAAAGGCCGCATCGACGAAGCCCAGGCGAGCGCCTGGGGAGCGCAGTTGCACACCGTGCAATCGGTGGGTGAACTGGCCCAGTGCGACCTGGTGATCGAGGCCATCGTGGAGCGCCTGGATGCCAAGCAGGCATTGTTCTCCCAACTCGAATCGGTGGTTGGCCAAAAAGCCGTGCTTGCCACCAACACATCGTCGCTTTCGGTGACCTCCATTGGCGCAGCACTGAAGCACCCTGAGCGCCTGGCCGGGTTCCACTTTTTCAACCCGGTGCCACTGATGAAGGTGGTGGAGGTGATCGCGGGCCTCAAGACCGAGCCCGCTGTGTGCGCAGACCTGGCCGCCTACGCCCGGCAAATGGGCCATACCCCCGTGCAGGCGCAGGACACCCCTGGCTTTATCGTGAACCATGCAGGGCGCGGCTTTGGCACCGAGGCCCTGCGCATCGTGGGGGAAGGTGTGGCCGACTTCGCCACCATTGACCGCATTCTGCGCGACCAGGTGGGCTTCAAGCTCGGACCGTTCGAGTTGATGGACCTAACGGCCCTTGATGTATCGCACCCCGTGATGGAATCCGTCTACCGCCAGTATTACGACGAGCCGCGCTATCGGCCCAGCGTGATCACGGCCCAACGTCTGGCGGGCGGTGTGCTGGGCAAGAAGGTGGGCGAAGGCTTCTACCGCTATGTGGACGGCGTGGCCCAGGTGCCTGCCGAGCCACCCGTACCTGTGGCGGCAGAGATGCCCCCGGTGTGGGTTTCGACACGTGCGTCGCGCCGCGCCGAGCTGTACCAGCTGCTCAAGGACCTGGGTGCCACGATTGAAACCGGGCAATCGCCCTCGCCCCACGCCATCACGCTGGTGGCGCCACTGGGCTTTGATGTGACCACCGTGGCCGTGGTCGAGCGCCTGGACCCGGCACGCACCATCGGCATCGACATGCTGATCGACGACGCCGCCACCAAGCGCCGCGTGCTGGCCACCAACCCCGCCACGCGGGTGGACATCCGCAATGCGGCGCATGCGCTGTTCGCGCGCGACGGCAAGGCCGTGAGCGTGATTCGCGACAGCGGCGGCTTCGTCACGCAGCGCGTGGTGGCCACCATCGTGAACATTGCGGCCGACATCTGCCAGCAGGGCATCTGCTCGCCCAAGGACCTGGAAACTGCGGTGACTTTGGGCCTGGGCTACCCGCTGGGCCCTCTGGCCATGGGCGACCGCTGGGGCCCGACGAACATCCTCGAAGTGCTGTTCAACATGCAGACCGTGTATGGCGACACCCGCTACCGCCCCAGCCCCTGGCTGCGTCGGCGCGGCGCCATCGGCCTGAGCCTGAGCCACGTCGAAGAAGCCTGATCGCCCCGCACCACGGCCACTCCATCGAAGACCGCCATGCCCGCAGAACTCCGAAGCACCAGCCAGGGCCAGACCCTGATTCTGACCCTCAGCAACCCCGAGCGGCGCAATGCCATCGATCCGGCCATGTACGCGGCCGGGGTGGAAGCGCTGAGCGTGGCCGAAAGCACCGCAGACATCCGCAGCGTGGTCATCACCGGGTCGGACGGCATGTTCTGCTCGGGCGGCAATCTGCAAAGGCTGCTGGCCAACCGGCAGCAACCGCCTGAAGTACAGGCGCAGAGCATCGAAGGGCTGCACAACTGGATCGAGACCATCCGAACCTACCCCAAGCCGGTGATCGCGGCGGTGGAAGGTGCTGCTGCGGGTGCGGGCTTCTCGCTGGCACTGGCTTGCGACTTCATCGTGGCTGCGCGCAATGCCGTGTTTGTGATGGCTTACAGCAATGTGGCGCTGTCGCCCGACGGCGGTGCCAGCTGGAGCCTCTCGCAGGCCCTGCCCCGACAGATCGCTGCCGAAATCCTCATGGGTGGCGACCGCATCGGTGCCGAGCGTCTGCATGCCCTGGGCTTGGTCAACCGTGTGGCCGAGGCCGGCTCTGCGCTGGATGCTGCACTGGCGCTGGCCGAGCAGCTCAATGCCAAGGCACCCAACGCGCTCGCGAGCATCAAGGAGTTGCTGAACGAGGCGCCCCAGGCCAGCCTGACCCAACACCTGGGCCACGAGCGCGACCATTTCGTGAAGAACCTGCACCATATCAATGGCGGCGAAGGCATCTCCGCCTTTCTTGAAAAGCGTGCGCCCCGGTACGAGTAACGCGCGCCCTCAATCGCTCAGTCCAGCCCCTGGCTGCCGCAAAGGCACCCGGGGCTTTTTACTGCCCTGCTTGCAACACGCGCCGCAGACGCGCAGGTGACAACCCTGACGCAGCACGCAGGTCCCTGACGTGACAATGGACCTGTTTCTAGTCACCCAAAAGACAGACCATGGACGACCCGATTCTTACTATTGAAGAACGTGAAGCGATCAACTCCGGTCGCTGGTTTTCTTCCCTCTCGCCCTCGCTACGCCACGACATTCTCCGATGTGCCTACGTCAAACGCTTCAAGGATGGCGGCCTGATCGCCGCCCGGGGCGACCCGCCCGAGGAGTGGATTGCCTGCGCGCGCGGCGCTGTGCGCGTGAGTTCGACCTCCATCTCGGGCAAGCAGATCACGCTGACCTACGTGGAGCCGGGCATCTGGTTCGGCGATGTGGCGATCTTCGACGGGGATCGGCGCACGCACGACGCCTATGCACATGGCGACACCACCATCCTGTGCGTGGCCAAGGCCGACTTTCGCAAGATTCTGGCAGCACATACCGAGCTTTACGAAGCCATGCTGCGCTTGCATGCACGGCGCATACGGCAGCTGTTCGGGCTGGTGGAAGACCTCAACACCCTGCCCCTGCGCTCGCGCCTGGCCAAGCAGCTGGTGCACCTGGTGCGCAGCTACGGTGTGCCCAGTCTGTCGGACGGCAGCGAGATGCGCATCGGTCTGCAACTGGCGCAGGAAGAACTGGCGCAGCTGCTGGGCGCATCGCGCCAGCGGGTGAACCAGGAGCTCAAGGCCATGGAGCGCGAGGACGCCATCCGCATCGAGCCGGGCGGCTTGGTGGTGCGCGACCGCGATGCGCTCATGCGCATTGCCGAAACCGACAACTGACGAACCCACAACCCTGCCCCCGCCCATGAGCAATTTCGACCATTTCGTGGGCACCCGGCCCGTCTCCGACCAGCACGCGTTCGACATTGGCACGCTGACCGTCTGGCTGTCCAAAAACATGGAAGGCTTTGCTGGCCCGCTGACCGTGGAGATGTTCAAGGGCGGGCAGTCCAATCCCACCTACAAGCTCATCACGCCCGGCACCAGCTATGTGATGCGGGCCAAGCCCGGCCCGGTGGCCAAACTGCTGCCTTCGGCCCATGCCATCGAGCGCGAGTTTGCGGTGATGAGCGGGCTGTACGGCACCGACGTGCCCGTGCCCCGCATGTTTGTGCTGTGCGAAGACGAATCCGTCATCGGCCGCGCCTTCTACGTGATGGAATGCATGCAGGGCCGCGTGCTGTGGGACCAGTCCCTGCCCGGCATGGCCCCCGCAGAGCGCGTCGCGATCTATGACGAGATGAACCGCGTGATTTCCGCGCTGCACACCGTCAAGTTCGCGGACCGGGGCCTCGCCGGCTATGGCAAGCCCGGCAATTATTTCGACCGCCAGATCGGCCGCTGGAGCAAGCAGTACGTGGCATCCATCACGCAACCCATCCCCGAGATGGACAAGCTCATGGAGTGGCTGCCCGCCAACATGCCGGCCAGCGCGCGCGACGAGGGGCACGTCTCCATCGTGCACGGCGACTACCGGCTCGACAACCTCATGTTCCACCCCACCGAGGCGCGCGTAATCGCGGTGCTCGACTGGGAGCTGTCCACACTGGGCCACCCGCTGGCGGACTTCAGCTACCACTGCATGAGCTGGCACATCCCCGCCGCGATGGGCCGCGGCATCGCGGGGCAGGACCTGGCGGCACTGGGCATTCCCGACGAAGCCAGCTACATCCACCGCTACTGCGAGCGCACCGGCATCGCCACGCCCGAGGCGTTGCGGGCCGACTGGAACTTCTACCTCGCCTACAACATGTTCCGCATTGCGGCCATCCTTCAGGGCATTGCCAAGCGGGTGGAGGCCGGCACCGCATCCAGCGCCCAGGCCAAGGCCTCCGGCGACACGGCTCGCCCGATGGCCGAGCTGGCCTGGTCGTTCGCGCAGCGCGGGTAAGACACCCCTACGATTACCAACGGAGAAGAGACCCATGGACTTTGACTACTCGCCCAAAACCAAGGAGCTGCAGGCCAAATTGCTGCAGTTCATGGATGACCACATCTACCCCAACGAGGTCTCTTACAAGGATGAGCTGGCAGCCAACACCGCTGCGGGCAAACGCTGGACTGCGCTCAACACCATCGAAAACCTCAAGCCCAAGGCGCAGGCCGCTGGTTTGTGGAACCTGTTTTTGCCGGTGGACAGCGCCGCCGCCTCAGGCTATGAAGGTGCAGGTCTTACCAACCAGGAGTACGCGCCGCTTGCCGAAATCATGGGGCGCGTGCCATGGTCCAGCGAAGTGTTCAATTGCTCGGCCCCCGACACCGGCAACATGGAAACCATTGCGCGCTATGGCGATGAAGCCAACAAGGCCCGCTGGCTCAAGCCGCTGCTCGAAGGCAAGATCCGCTCTGCCTTTGCGATGACCGAACCGGATGTGGCCTCCAGCGATGCCACCAACATCGCCACGCGCATCGAGCGCCAGGGCGACGAGTATGTGATCAACGGCCGCAAGTGGTGGATCTCTGGCGCCGCAGACCCGCGCTGCGCCGTGTTCATCACCATGGGCAAGACGGATCCCGAGGCCCCCAAACACTCGCAGCAGAGCATGGTGCTGGTGCCCGCCGACACCAAGGGCATCACCGTCATCCGCCCGCTCAACGTGCTGGGCTATGACGATGCACCGCACGGCCACGTCGAGATGACTTTCGAGAACGTGCGCGTGCCTGTCTCCAACATCCTGCTGGGCGAAGGCCGCGGTTTCGAGATCGCGCAAGGGCGCCTTGGCCCCGGCCGCATTCACCACTGCATGCGCCTCATCGGCCTGGCTGAGCGTGCGCTGGAGCTGATGTGCAAGCGCGCCTCCTCGCGCACTGCCTTCGGCAAGACCGTGGCGCAGCAAACCGTGACGCAGGAGCGCATTGCCGAAGCCCGCTGCAAGATCGACATGGCACGGCTGCTCACGCTCAAGGCCGCATGGCTGATGGACGTGGCGGGCAACAAGGTGGCCAAGACCGAGATCGCGATGATCAAGGTGGTGGCACCCAGCATGGCCTGCCAGGTGATCGACTGGGCCATGCAGGTGCACGGCGGCGGCGGCATGTGCGATGACTTCCCGCTGGCATCGGCCTACGCCAACGCGCGCACGCTGCGCTTTGCAGATGGCCCGGATGAAGTGCACCGCAACGCGATCGCCAAGTGGGAGCTGGGCAAGTACGGCACCTACGGCCGCGACGCGGGTGTGCCGATCACACGTGGCAGCTGAGCCGCGCGTCAGAATCTACAGGCGTTCACCGACGCTTCATCACCACCGGGCCAGCCAAGTCTTACTCTGGCGCACGCCTTGGCGGTGGTGGTGGCACGTTTTGCAAAGCACTCTGCGCTGCCGTCAAAAGCAATTGCCTAGCATGGGCTATTTCTGGCAGGCTGCGCCGGGTGTGCTCCATGCGCAGGTACACCTTGCCGCGCACCAGCATCAGCATCAAGGGTGATTCGGCCCGCGCAGCGCCCCCCTCTCCTTCCACCGCATCAAGCAATTGCGACACCACCGGCGCATGGATCCAGCGCTCGGCGGTTTCGATGCGCTCGGCCACCACGGCGAAGTGCCGCCGAAACGAGGCGGGCAGTTCGGGCCAGGCGACCTCGTCAAACATGGCCAGCCAGCGCATTTCTTCGGGCATGCTCGCGTTCACCGTGGTCTGCAGCGTATCGGTCAGGGCGTTATAGGCATTGCCCTCCAGGGCTTCCTGCAGCGGCCGGTTGATCACCATCACCGCGGCGTCCGGGTCGGCGCTCACGTCCACACGGCCCCGCAGTTCCAGCCCACGCACATACTCGCGCGTGGAGGCCCCGCACTCCAAACGCCACGGGCGCCCGCCCAGTTCGCCCCCCAAGTCAAAATGGCCGTCGATGGGCTGAGCCACTACGGCCAGGCGCTGGGCATCGGCCCAGCGCACAACCTCCTGGTTGGTCACCGGCTTGGCTGCAGACGCGGCGCCAGAGGAATGGAATGCTTTGCGAATGCGATCAAACATGGAAGGTTCGGAGCGCGGCGCTCCGCCAAAGTCGCGGGTGAGGGCATTATTGTGGGCATTGCCCACTACCGCAAATCGCTACCATGGCCAGGTCGTTCCACACCGCCCCACCCTTGCCGTGCTTTCCAAGAATTCCTCGCCTGCCTCACCCATCAACGCATCGCGGCGCCGCCTGGTCGCTTCAGCTGTCGCGGTGGCCGCATGCGGTGCGCTGTGGACAACCCCTGAGGTGCATGCAGCCGCAGGCAGCGATGTCTGGCCCCCTGCAGATGCATCCGCCACGGCCCAACAACTGGTGCGCTGGGTGGCCCGCGCGGCGGACAACCAGGGCATGCCGTTTGCCGTGATCGACAAACCTGCGGCGCGCATCCATGTTTTTTCGGCGCGAGCCCAATGGCTGGGCAGCGCCCCGGTGCTGCTCGGCGCGGCGCTGGGCGACCGGTCAGCGCCCGACATCGGTACCCGCCCGCTATCCCAAATCCGGCCAGAAGAACGCACCACGCCTGCCGGGCGTTTTGTGACCGAGCCCGGACACAACCTGCGCGGTGAAGACATTGTGTGGATTGACTACGACTCCGCCGTATCACTGCACCGCGTTCGCAGCGTGCATGCGTCTGAACGCCGCCAGCAACGCCTGGCCAGCGCTGGCACACGGGACAAACGCATCAGCTACGGCTGCGTGAACGCACCAGAGGCTTTTTACAACCAGTGGATCGCACCGATCTTTGGCAAGGTACCGGGCGTGATCTACGTATTACCGGATACCGAACCGTTTGCTTCTATTTTTGTAGCTGCTAGCGCTCACTGATGGACAGGTTCAGGCAGAAAACACCTGAAGCCCTTTCAAATCAAGCGGCAAAAGCTATTATTTATATAGCAATCACCCTCCGACAGCGCAAGTTCACACCGCAGCCGCCACCGGCAAATTCAGCAGCAGGTTCTGCGGCTTGATGCGCACCACGCCATCCACGCCCGTGGCCAGGCCCAGGTACACCGGCTTGCCTGCCACATCGGACCGCATCTCGGCTGGATTTGCAAAGGTCAGCGTGAACAGACTGACGAGCCGCGCAATGCGCTCTGGCTCCACGGGCTGGTCCTGGTACAGGTCGTTGAGGATGGCGGTGGACTCCACATCCAACCCCACATGCCAGCGCCACGCGCTGTCGGTGACCTGATGCACTGGCTCGACATGCACCTGCACGCCCAGCAAATGCGCCACCCAGCGCTCCAGCACACGGGCCAGGGCTTTCAGGCCCGATCGTGCACGGGTCATCTTGAAGGTCAGGCCATGGCTCAGGTCCTGCGTCAGCTCGTGGGTCAGATCGAGCAGAAAGTGATGGCGATCGCTCTCCTGCCAATACTGCCCCGCATTGTCGGCAGACAGCACCTTGACCTGTGCAGTGGGCTGCAGTGCGCCACTTTGCAGCAGCAAGCGTCCCACCTCACCCAGGCCCGCGGTCTCGTTGAGCATGTCGAGCGTCGCCCGGTCGCCTGCCAGCATTTGCCCGTCTTGCAAGGTGATGCGCTGCGGCCGAAACAGCATCTCGGCGGCGCGGGCTTCGAAGGCGTCGTTGCAGTCATCCAGCACATTGCGCAATAGGGCCTGCACCACGGCGTCGATGAACACGGCCGGCACGTTCACCGCCCCACTGCGCATGAGCTGCAGGTAATAAGCCTCCAGCGTGCCGGCGGCCAGCAGGCCATCGCGGAAGCGCAGGAACACGGTGTAGTTTTCGCGGGCGTCGTCGTCCTGCAATGCCGCCAACTCCGCAGAGGTGACCGCCCGCGCGGGCGACTCCTTCAGCGATTCATGCAGCGCGATCTCAGCAGCGCACGACTCTGGCACCAGCGCCAGCTCTGGTCGGGCCAGCAGCCAACGCAGGTATCCGTCGGTGGGGGGC
>PJUL01000810.1_pt1 | contig 18002 bp, 16 predicted proteins | sample 1512221 | NCBI WGS metagenome assembly PJUL01 (sample SAMN08177667, study PRJNA422409) | Feces metagenome, whole genome shotgun sequencing project.
CTCGACTGCGCCGCCACCGAATATTTCAAGGACGGCGCCTACAAGATGGTGGGCGAGGGCAAGACTTTCTCGAGCCACGAGAACGCCGCGTTCCTGGCCGACCTGGCTGCGAAGTACCCGATCTTCTCGATCGAGGACGGCATGGCCGAGGACGACTGGGAAGGCTGGAAGGCGCTGACCGAGCTGCTTGGCGACAAGGTCCAGCTGGTTGGTGACGACCTGTTCGTCACCAACCCGAAGCGCCTGCTGCGCGGCATCGAGGGCGGCTATGCCAACTCGTTGCTGGTGAAGGTCAACCAGATCGGCACGCTGACCGAGACGCTGGAAGCGGTGAGCCTGGCCCAGCGCTCGTCCTACACTGCGGTGATGTCGCATCGCTCGGGCGAGACCGAGGACGCGACGATCGCCGACCTGGCGGTCGCCACCAACTGCGGCCAGATCAAGACGGGCTCGCTGGCCCGGTCTGACCGGCTTGCCAAGTACAACCAGCTGATCCGCATCGAGGAAGAGCTGGGTGATGCCGCGATCTACGCCGGCCGTTCGGTCCTGAAGAAGTAAGCTTGTGACACTGCCTCTCCTGCCTTGTGGCGGGAGAGGCAGTTCTCGCGACGCTAGCGTGACTGACCGATAGCGATCGCCGAATGATCCTCTGTCAGCGTCGGGATGCCGGCAGCGCGACGTTCCGAATATCGGTCCACCAATTGCGCAACATGCGGTCGCATCAGCACCGTCGTGCGGACCAGCTCCTCCATCACATCGACGATCCGATCGTAATAGCTGGAAGCGCGCATCCGATCGTCGTCGCCGAACTCCTTATAGGCCATTGCGACCGAGGACTGGTTGGGGATCGTGAACATCCGCATCCAGCGTCCAAGGATGCGCAGCGTGTTCACGCTATTGAACGATTGCGAACCCGCCGAGACCTGCATGACGGCCAGCGTCCGGCCTTGGGTTGGACGCATTCCGCCCATCGATAGTGGCAGATGATCGATCTGGGCCTTCATCACGCCGGTGATCTGGCCATGCCGTTCAGGACTGCACCAGACTTGTCCTTCTGACCACATCGACAGCTCGCGCAGTTCGTGGACTGCCGGATGGTCGTCGTCGCCGACCTGATCGGGCAGGGGCAGGTCCGACGGATCGAAGATACGTGTCTCCGCGCCGAAGAGCTGGAGAAGGCGCGCGGCCTCCTCGACGCAAAGGCGGGAGAAGGAGCGCTGCCGGAGCGATCCGTAGAGCAGCAGAATACGGGGTGGTGGCTGATCGTCGCCAAGGCCGAGCGCGGGAGGCTCGACCACGAACGCCCGGTCGAGCGCAGGAAGGTGATCGGGGTCGGTGAGCGTGCGGACTCGGCTCATACGGATGCCTTCGTGGTTTCGGTGAAGAGAAAGTTGGCCGCGAGGTGGGCCGCGACCGCGCCTGCCAGCTGGGCCGCGATGAAGGCCGGCACACAGGCCATGGCGATGCCGGCGAAGCTATCGCTCAACGACCGGGCGATCGTGATCGCCGGATTGGCGAAGCTGGTCGATGCCGTGAACCAGTAGGCGGCGGTGATGTAGAGCCCGACGCTGGCTGGGATATTGCCCGGCTGCATCCTTGCTGTTCCAAGGATCGTGAACACCAGCCCGAACGTGGCGACTGCCTCACTCACCAATTGGCCATCGCCGCTGCGGATTTTGGTCGATAGCTGAAGGATCGGCTGATCGAACATCAGATGCGCGAGCCAGACACCGAGGATGCCGCCGACGAGCTGCGCAGCGACATAGGCGATAGCCGTATCGGTTCGGATGTGACCGCCCAGGCGCATGACAAGTGTGACGGCCGGGTTCATGTGCGCGCCGGATACTGGAGCCAGCGCCGTGATGAGGACGAACAGGATCGCGCCGGTAGCCAGCGTGTTGCCGAGAAGTGCGATAGCGACATTCCCGCCGGACAGGCGATCCGCCATGATGCCGGAGCCGATCACGGTGGCGAACAGCATGCCGCTGCCCAACGCCTCGGCAGCGATTGCCCGTCGGTTCATGCGGAGGCGGTGCGGTGCCCCGCGCCGTCAATGACCTGCTCGCCATCTTCCTTGGCGAACGCGCCGCGCTGCGGATCGGGCAGGATATCGAGGACAGCCTCGGACGGCCGGCAGAGCCTTATCCCCATCGGTGTTACCACCAGCGGCCGATTGATAAGGATCGGGTACGCCATCATCGCATCGATCAGTGCTTCGTCGGAAAGCGTGGCATCGCCCAGCCCGAGATCGGCATAGGGCGTGCCCTTTTCGCGGAGCAGTTCCCGAGGCGAGATGCCGGCGCGGCCGATCATCTCGACCAGCAGCGCACGGGCTGGCGGCGTCTTCAGATATTCGATGACATGTGGCTCCACTCCGGAGTTCCGGATCAGCGCCAGCACGTTGCGCGAAGTGCCGCATTCCGGATTGTGGTAGATGATTATGTCGGTCACGGTCGATCTCTCCCTTCAGCAGCAGACCAGGTCCGCGAGGAGCGGCTCGCATAGTTCGGGTCGGCCCTGGCAGCAGTCCTTGGCCAGGAAGGTCATCAGAGCGCGGAGGGTATCGATATTGGCCCGCTGGATCTGATGGCGGCCGCGTTTCTCGGCGGTGACGAGGCGGGACTTGGCCAGAACGGCAAGATGCGTGGAGAAGGTGCTTTGCGTCAGTCCGCTCGCCGCGACGAGATCTCCAGTGGTCAGTCCCGTCGGCTCATGCCGGACGAGAAGCCGAAAGGCGTCCAGGCGGGTGGGGTGCGCAAGCGCTGCAAGCGCCGCCAAGGCCGAATCCATTTCCATGCAACGGAAATTACCGATGTGATCAATATGGTCAAGATGCATCGGGAATATCCGATGTATCCCGTCGCCCGCGCCGGGAGCATGTTAACCATACGCACCAATACGGGCCTTGCGCCCGGGGCGTGGTTAAGCGAAAAACACCATATGCGATCGCGTGCCGCTTCTCCGTTCCAGACTCTTTTGCGCCGGGCCGGGCTGCCTGCGGTGATGCTGATCGCCATCGGCTTCTTTGGCTATAACGCGGTGCTGGGCCCGACGGGCGTGATGCAGACCAAGCTGATCAAGGCCGAGTATGAGCAGAAGCAGGCCGATTACGCCGCGCTCGACAAGCAGCGCGCCGCGCTGAAGAACCGCGTCGAGCTACTCGACCAGAAGCGTGGAGTCGATCCCGACCTGGCCGACGAGTTGGCGCGCAAGCAGCTCAATGTCGTGCGGCCGGATGAGGTAGTCATTCCGTTGCAGAAGCATGGGGCTGCTACTTCCACGGGGCGGTAAGGCTGGCGGCCCTATGGGCCGGACGATTCTCCCTCAGGGCTGTCTGGTCGTCATCCCCCCACAGGCAGGGGAGCACGGCGAGGAGGTGGGGCGGGCGGCGCGAACGCAGTCCGCTTCTACGCCGCGGCGCCTCCAGATCATGCTGCATTGCAACTTTCGCAAGCCGCATCCTTGATTGCATAGAGTGCAATTGCCGTTGCGTCAGCGGCACGGCACGCGAAACCGCGCGTTGTTGCGCGGCGGGCAAAAACGCGCTTATAGGCACCCGCCTTTCCCCCTCCCCGGACGAGGATTTCCTGTGGCCAAAGCACCGGCACGCAAAACGACTGAACCCGCAAAGACCAACCGCGAGCGGCCCGAAGAGCCCAAGCGGTTTGAGGCTTCGAAGGAGCAGCTGCTCGAATTCTACAAGCAGATGCTGCTGATCCGCCGCTTCGAGGAGAAGGCCGGCCAGCTCTATGGCCTCGGCTTCATCGGCGGCTTCTGCCACCTCTATATCGGCCAGGAAGCCGTTGCGGTCGGCCTGCAGTCCGCGCTCGACGGCGAGAAGGACTCGGTGATCACCGGCTATCGCGACCATGGTCACATGCTCGCCTATGGCATCGATCCCAAGGTCATCATGGCCGAGCTGACCGGTCGCGCAGCTGGCATCAGCCGCGGCAAGGGCGGCTCGATGCACATGTTCTCGACCGAGAAGAAGTTTTACGGCGGCCACGGCATCGTCGGCGCGCAGGTCGCGCTCGGCACGGGCCTCGCCTTCGCCCACAAGTATAACGAGGACGGTGGCGTCGCCATGGCCTATTTCGGCGATGGTGCGTCGAACCAGGGTCAGGTCTACGAATCGTTCAACATGGCCGAGCTGTGGAAGCTCCCGATCATCTATGTGATCGAGAACAACCAATATGCCATGGGCACCTCGGTCAACCGCTCGTCGTCGGAAGACCAGCTCTATCGCCGCGGCGAGAGCTTCCGCATCCCCGGCATCCAGGTGGACGGCATGGACGTGCTCGCCTGCCGCGGTGCCGCCGAGGAAGCGCTGGCCTGGGTCCGTGCGGGCAAGGGCCCGATCATCCTCGAGATGAAGACGTACCGGTACCGTGGTCACTCGATGTCCGACCCGGCGAAGTATCGTTCGCGCGAGGAAGTCCAGTCGGTCCGCGACAAGTCGGATCCGATCGAGCAGGTCAAGCGCGAGCTCGAGGACATGAAGGTCACCGAGGCCGAGCTGAAGGCGATCGAGGCGGAGATCCGCAAGGTCGTGAACGAGTCTGCCGACTTCGCCGAGCAGACGCCCGAGCCCGATGCTTCCGAACTGTATACCGACGTGCTGGTGGAGTCCTACTGAGATGGCGATCGAACTGAAGATGCCGGCGCTGTCGCCCACCATGGAGGAGGGCACGCTAGCCAAGTGGCTCGTCAAGGAAGGCGACACGGTGAAGTCGGGCGACATCCTCGCCGAGATCGAGACCGACAAGGCCACGATGGAGTTCGAGGCTGTCGACGAAGGCACGATCGCGAAGATCCTGGTCGCCGAGGGTACCGATAACGTGAAGGTCGGCACCGTGATCGCGACGATCGCGGGCGAGGGTGAGGACGCCTCCGCGGCTCCGGCACCTGCGGCTGCGCCGGCCCCGACGCCGGCTCCTGCCGCGGCCGAGCCGGCTGCCGGCGAGGACGGTGGCCCGAAGAAGGCTGACAGCGGCACCAAGCAGCTTGCCAGCGAGAAGGCTGCCACGGTCAAGGACCCGGCGATTCCCGAGGGCACCGAGATGGTCAAGGTGACTGTCCGCGAAGCGCTGCGCGACGCGATGGCCGAGGAGATGCGCAAGGATCCGCGCGTCTTCGTGATGGGCGAGGAAGTCGCCGAATATCAGGGCGCCTACAAGGTGACCCAGGGCTTGCTCGAGGAGTTCGGCCCGAAGCGCGTGATCGACACGCCGATCACCGAGTACGGCTTTGCCGGTCTCGGTGCCGGTGCTGCGATGGGCGGCCTCAAGCCGATCATCGAGTTCATGACCTTCAACTTCGCGATGCAGGCGATCGACCACATCGTGAACTCGGCCGCCAAGACCAACTACATGTCCGGCGGCCAGATGCGCTGCCCGATCGTGTTCCGTGGTCCGAATGGTGCGGCTTCGCGCGTCGGCGCGCAGCACTCGCAGAACTACGGCCCGTGGTATGCTTCGGTCCCCGGTCTGATCGTGATCGCGCCCTATGACGCGCAGGACGCCAAGGGTCTGCTCAAGGCGGCGATCCGCTCGGAAGACCCGGTTGTGTTCCTCGAGAACGAGCTGATGTACGGCCGTCACTTCGAGATCCCGCAGCTCGACGATTACGTCCTGCCGATCGGCAAGGCGCGTATCGTCCGGGCGGGCAAGGACGTGACGATCGTCAGCTACTCGATCGGCGTGGGCGTTGCCCTCGAAGCCGCCGACAAGCTGGCCGCTGAGGGCGTCGATGCCGAGGTGGTCGACCTGCGCACGCTGCGTCCGCTCGACACGGCGACGGTGCTCGAGAGCCTGAAGAAGACCAATCGCCTGGTGGTGGTCGAGGAAGGCTGGCCGGTCTGCTCGATCGCGTCGGAAATCGCGGCTGTCGTGATGGAGCAGGGATTCGATGATCTCGACGCGCCCGTGCTGCGCGTGACCAATGAGGACGTTCCGCTGCCTTATGCCGCCAATCTCGAGAAGCTGGCGCTGATCACCGCCGACAAGGTGGTCGCGGCGGTGAAGAAGGTCACCTACAAGGCCTGACCTTCAGCCGACACACGAACAACGGAAAAGGCCGGGGGAGACCCCGGCCTTTTTCTTGTGCCTCCGGGGAGCTCGCTCAGCTCGAGTATAGGTCGCAGGTTGCCTTGGTTGCCGTAGGCGTGGGGTTATAGATTTGCGCGAAGTCGCGATTGTCGCGAACGATGAATGATGCCGTATAATGCAGGCGCTGCTGGCTGGTGAACCAGCCCGAGCCGACGATCGGGGTGTAGAGATAGTTCACCTCGACGAACATCACGCCCGAATTGAGCGGCGCGCTGACCTGCGATCCGGCATCGCCCATGCCGCTGGTCGCGTCCGTGCCCGCATTGGCCTGCGTGTTGGTGGTGCCGGCGGCCGCGTTGGTCGTGCCATAGCTCGAATCGTAATCGGCGCCCTTCTTCAGGCCGATGCAACGTTGCCAGTGAATGCGCTGCTTCGCCGCCGTGTCATAGCTTTGCTTGACGTTCTCGAGGCTCGACAGGATCACGCGGCCATTGGTGGTCAGATCGATCTGATCGCCGTGAAGGCGGGTCTGCTGCAGCACGTCGTTGATATCGACTTCGCGCAACTGGATCGTCGTCTGGCCGCTGAACAGGCCGACGCGCGACGCGTTGTCGGCCAGTTCCAGCGTGAGCTGGCTGACGCGCTGGTTCATGATCGCGAAGTGGGTAAGCTCGATGCCCCACAGGCCGGCAAGCAACAGCAAGGGCAGGCCGAGGGCGAATTCGATCAGCGTTGCGCCGGATTTGTCGGCGCCGAGGCTGCGTAGCGCACGGCGACGACGGCGGTTCAGCGTGACGGTCAGCTGCATATCTTCTTCACCGTCGGGATCGCTTGTGTCTGATAGGGCTGGTTCTTCAGCAGGGTCGTGGCGCTCGTCTTCACGGTCTGGGATCCGCCGAGCAGCCTGGCGAGCGGGAAGAGCCGGTTGTAGCTGATGTTCACCGTGTAGAGCGTCACGTCACTGGCGCCGCCCTGCCCGGAGACGCCCGGATCGGCGTCCCAGGTGCCGCTATTGTTCACATCGTAGAAGCACTCGCCCGGATCATATTTTCCGTTGTTGTTGGCATCGTCGTAGCGCTCGGGCGCGGTGTTGCTGAAGGTCGAATAGCTCTTGCGCACAATGTCGAAGGTTGCGCTGGGGACGACGACTTTCACCTTAGCCTTGAGGCGATCGTCGATTTGCGACGTGCTGGCCGCCTCGATGCCGCTGTCGCGGCCTGCCTTCTGGATTGCGCCTTCAAGCGCCGCCTGGACATAGGCGTTATAGGCGAGGTCCATCAGGCCCATGATCGTCATGAGCAACACCGGGGCGAGGATCGCGAATTCGACCGCGGCGATACCGCGCGCATCTCTGCGCAGCCGGTCGCGTAGCTTGAGAATACTGGCCATCACTTGGAGATCCGCAGCATGGCGACGCGGGAGGCGATCGTCTGGAAGGCGTTGTTGAGCTGGGTATCGCTGCTCGCGGAGAACGCGTTGCCCGACGACGAGGCGCATTGCTGTTCCTCGGTCGTCATCGCGTCGCCAAAAGCGATGACCCACACGGTGATGCCGCGCCGCTTCGCCGCCTCGCATTCCGCAAGGAAGCGGGCATTGTGGCGCGCGGTGAGCGTATCCGTGTCGCCGCTGCCGCCGCCCACCCACTGATCGTAGCGCTCGAGCGCATAGAGGCCGTAAATGTCCTGGTTGGGTGCCATCTGGCCGTCGGTCATGAACACGATATGGCGGATCGGCGGATTACGCCCTTCCCACGCGGCCGTATCCTGCTTGAAGGGACCGTTGGGATTGATGAAGCGCGTGCCCCAGATCATGCCGGTGTCGTGATAGGTGCCGCCCAGCGGACGGAAATCGGGATCGTTGAGGAAGTCAGAGACCTGCTGACGCGTCATCGTCTTGAGGCGCTGGGCTTCCTTGCCGCAGCTCACATAGCCGGTGCTCAGTTTGGCGCTGTCGCCATAATTCTCATAGCGGCTGTTCCCCTCGGCGCTGGAGCTGACCACGTTCGTGGTGCTCGACCGGCCATAGGAAGTGTTCCGCTCGTAGACGACGTCGGGCCACATCGGTCGCCATTTCGAATCATAGTCGGTCGCGGCGAGATCCGGGTCGAGGTCATTGGGCAGCGCGGTCTGGCTGAACGAGCTCAGCGCCTGGGTCTTGCGCTCCTCGATGCAGCCTTGCCACTTGGACTGCGAACCGTCGGTTTTGGTCGGATCGGCGACCCAGCCGCCCTGCACATATTGCGAAATGTCGACCGGCAGATAGCCAAATTTATAGTAGAGCTGGATTGGCTGGCTGGTAACCGTGCATCGGTTGTTGCTTGAACTCCAGGACACGGTCTTCACCGTCGCCTGGCCTGAGGAGTTATAGGCGGTCTTGCCGGCGTAGGTGTTGCAGGTCGCCTGGCTGGTGTTGTTGTAGTTGGTCGAGGTTGCCGAGCCATTATTCTGGTCATAGAGCTGGCGCGTCGAATAATAATGGCTGTCGGTTACGAGGAAGCTGCTCGGGATGATCTTCCCGACATTGACCGTCGACGAATAGGGCACGAAGCCATAGCGGATCTTGGTCGTGGGATCGGCCGACGACGCGAGCGTATCGTAGAAGTTGAGCACCGCGGTGCGCAGCGCCTTGATGCGCGCGTTGCTCTTTTCCGTCGTATAATAGCCGGTGGTGCCGTCGCTGCGAGTATAGGAATTTACCGCCTGACCCGACATGTTGGTGTCGCTGGCCGCATAGGCCATCGAGCCGGTGGTATCGAGCACGAACATCACGTCGAGATCGGCGACATCGTAGCGCGCTTCGCAGGTGACGGTGATCTCGGTATTCTTGAAACCGAGGATCGAAGTCAGCGTCATCGGCACGGTCGCGGTGGCACTGCCGGAGACCTGGTTGTCGGCGGTCTTGGCCGGCGTGAAGTTCACCGTGTTCACGCCATAGGTGCCGGTCTTGAAATTGTTGCGGAAGAAGGTCTGGGCCTGATCCGCCGCGTTCTGGTCGAGCGTGCTGCTGGCGCTGGAAACCATGAACTTGCGGCCCGCCAGCGCACCGGCGTCGCAGGCCTGCTGCATGCGGACCTTGATCAGATAGAGGCGGGCGGTATCGACTGCGGAGCCAACAAAGCCGAGCAGCGGGATCATGGCGACGGCCATCATCGCCAGCGTGTTACCCCGGCGGTCGTTGCGTAGCCGGACCAAAAGGCCCTGGCGACGCGCAATATCAACGGCTTGGCTTCCCGTCATCCCCATGTGTTCAGCCCCGCTTCGACCCGGATTAATTGTAAATCCACGCCTGATCGCACAAAGCCGGTTAACGCATCTCTAAATCGCGGCTCCGTGCACTTCCGCGCGCGCGCCGCACCGCCTAGGGGGATAGCGTGCAACCGACCCATGACATCGACCCCGAACGCGATCTGATCCTCACTTACGCGGCGCCATCGGCCCGGCCGGGCCTTGAGGCATTGCTGGCCCTGGACGAGGCGCTCGCCCGGCTGCTGCGCACCACGCGCGAGCCGGCGCTTGGCCAGATGCGGCTCGCCTGGTGGCGTGAAGCGCTGGCGAAGCTCGATACCGCGCCAGCCCCTGCCGAGCCCGTTCTGCGGGCGCTCGAGGCCGAGGTGATCCGTCATGGCGTCACCGGTGCTTCGCTCGTGCCGATCGTGCATGGCTGGGAAGTGCTGATCGAGGAGGAAGTGCTCGACGCCGATGCCATGCGCCGCTTCGGCGAGGGCAGGGGCCAGTTGTTCGCCGCGGCCGGAAAGCTGCTCGGCAGCGATGGGGATCCGCTGGACGTGGCGGGGCAGGGCTGGGCGCTTGCCGATCTTGCCCGCAATCTCGATGCAGAGGAGGAGCGGGCGACGGCTCGCGATCTGGCCCGGCCTCTGCTCGCGGCTGCCGCTGCGGCGCGCTGGAGCCGACCGGCCCGTGCGCTGGGTGCGTTCGCCCATCTCGCCCGCCTGGATCTTGCCGAGGCGCCCAGGCCGGCGGGGGCGCCGGGGCGTGTCGGGCGTCTGCTCTGGCACCGCCTGACTGGACGCTGACGCCGCAGCCGGGTTAGCCTCGTCTTCTCAGGGGGAGATGAGACGATGTGGCGCTATCTGGTGGGTGCAGGGGCTACGCTGTTGCTGGTCGTTGCCGGAATGTTCCTGTTCCGCGGCAGCGCGAGCACCGAAAACAGGCTCCCGGCGGTGCCTGCAGCAACGACTGCGTCCGAAACGGAGCAGGATCTTCCTGCCGAGCCGCCCAGCGCTGCCGCGAAGACCCGCGAGCAGAAGCGTTTCGACCGGATCGACAAGGACAAGAACGACGGGATCAGCAAGGACGAGTTCTTCGCCCTGCGCCGCAAGCTGTTCGCGCGGCTCGATACCGATCGGGACGGCAAGCTGAGCTTCGAGGAATGGTCGGTGAAGGCGGTCGAGCGTTTCGCCGCGGCGGACAAGGACAAGTCCGGCGTGCTCACCCGCGCCGAGTTCGCCACCACTGCGGTCAAGCGGAAGCCCAAGCCGCGCTGCGTCTGCGCGCCCGCCGCAGGGGCGAAGGCGCAGACGCCGGCGGCTCAGGACGCGGCGGACGACAGCGAGGGCTGAGCCATCCAGCCCTGCTTCGCCTCGCGGGCACGGTCGGTGTACATCAGCTTGCGATCGGCCTTTTTCGTCTTGCCGGGGATCGGCGGGAACAGGCCGAAATTGACGTTCATCGGCTGATAGGTTTCGGCCTCCGCCTCGCCAGTGATGTGCGACAGCAGGGCGCCGAGCGCCATCTCGCGCGGCGGGGAGGTCAGCGTCTCGCCAGCAAGCTCGGCCGCTGCGAAGCGCCCGGCGAGCAGGCCGATCGCCGAGCTTTCGACATAGCCTTCGCAGCCGGTGATCTGCCCGGCGAAGCGGACATGCGGGGCGCTCTTGAGGCGGAGCTGGCCGTCCAGCAACTCGGGCGACTTGATGAAGGTGTTGCGGTGCAGACCGCCCAACCGCGCGAACTCGGCATTCTCAAGCCCGGGAATCGTCCGGAAAAGAGCGACTTGCTCGGCATATTTGAGCTTCGTCTGGAATCCGACCATGTTCCATAGCGTCGCGCTGGCATTGTCCTGGCGGAGCTGGACCACGGCATAGGGCCAGCGGCCGGTCTTCGGATCATCCAGGCCGACGCCCTTCATCGGGCCGAAGCGGAGCGTTTCGAGCCCGCGCTCGGCCATCACCTCGATCGGCATGCAGCCTTCGAAATACGGGACATTCTCCCATTCGCGGAACTCGGTCTTCTCGCCGGCCATCAGCGCGGCGTGGAAGGCATAATATTGCTCCTTCGTCATCGGGCAGTTGATGTAATCCTTGCCCGTGCCGCCGGGGCCGACCTTGTTCCAGCGCGACTGGAACCAGGCCACGTCCATGTCGATGCTGTCGCGGTGCACGATCGGGGCGATCGCGTCGAAAAAGCCGAGCTGGTCCTTGCCGGTGGCGGCGCCGATGCTTTCCGCGAGGCCGGGCGCGGTCAGCGGACCGGTGGCGATGATCGTCAGGCCGTTTTCGGGCAGCTTGTCGATCCGCTCGCGGACGATCTCGATGTTGGGATGCGCCGTCAGCGCGGCAGTGACGCCGTCCGAGAAGCCGTCACGGTCGACGGCGAGGGCCGAACCGGCGGGCACCTTGTGGATGTCGCCCTGCGCCATGATCAGTGAGCCGAGGTCGCGCATTTCCTGGTGAAGCAGGCCGACGGCGTTGCTCTGGGCGTCGTCCGAGCGAAAGCTGTTCGAGCAGACCAGCTCGGCCAGCCCTTCGGTCTGGTGCGCCGGGGTCATGGTGCCGCTGCCGCGCATTTCGGAAAGACGGACCTTGAAGCCCTTGTTGGCCAGCTGCCACGCGGCTTCCGAGCCGGCGAGGCCGCCGCCGATGATGTGAATGTCGTGCATGCGACGTCCGGTAGCGCCAAGCTTGGCATTGCGCCAGTCACGCGGCATCAAGGGGAAATGGACCGCACCCGTATCGACCCGCTCTTCGCGCTCGCCCTGATTGCCGGCGCCACCTATTACGCCAATGTCTGGCTGCAGCTGGAAGGCACCGCCGGCGTCGTGTGGAAGGGCGTAGGCGTTGCGCTGCTGGCGTTCTGGGCGCGGGGCAAGGCAGTCAACCCGGACGGGCGGATGATCGGCGCGGTGCTGGCGCTCGGCGCACTGGGCGACGTGCTGCTCGAGCTGCAGGGCATGGCCGCCGGCGCGGTAGCCTTCCTCGCCGGGCATTTCCTCGCCAGCTACCTCTATCTGCGGCATCGCCGCGTTCCGGGCGCCCAGTGGATCGCGCCGCCGATCGCCGCGGGCATGTCGGCACTCGGCTGGTGGATCTTCAAGGGGGATGCCCAGGCCGGGCTGCTGGCATTCTACCTGTTCGGCCTGTCGCTGATGACGGCGTCTGCCATGCTCAGCCGGCTCGGCACGCTGGTTGCCGCCGGCGCGCTGCTGTTCTTCGTGTCGGACTGGCTGATCTTCCTTGGCGAGGGACGGCTGATCGCGGCGGAGATCCCGCGCCTGCTGATCTGGCCGACCTATTTCGCCGGTCAGGCGTTGATCGCCTGGGGCGCTGTGCATGCGCTCAACCAGGAGAAGCCCGGGGCATGAAGATCTTCACCATCGGCTATGAGGCGACGACGATGGAAGAGTTCATCGCAGCGTTGCGCAGGGCCGGGGTGGAACGGGTGATCGACGTACGCGCGGTGCCGTTGTCGCGTCGCCCGGGCTTTTCCAAGAACATCCTGGCCGCCAGCCTGAAGGATGCCGGGATCGACTATGTACTGCTCAGGAATCTGGGCACGCCCAAGCTGGGCCGCGATGCCGCCAAGAAGGGCGATGTGATGACGCTGCGTGCCGTCTATGAGGGGCAGCTTCACCTGCCCGAGGCGCAGGCCGAAGCGGCGCAAATGCGGGCGCTGGCGGAGGAGAAGCCCAGTGCGCTGCTCTGCTTCGAGCGCAATCCCGAACATTGCCACCGTACCTTGCTGCTCGCCGCGGAGGGCGAGGGGGCGGAAGTGGTGGACCTGTTTCCCTGAGAAAGGCCGGGGTGGCCGGAATAAGGAATTCGGCCACCCCGTAGGTTTGGGGGACCGGCGACACAGAGGGGCAAGGCGCCGGCCCAGAACGCTCTGGCGGTCATGCCTTGCCGCGATGTTTCAATAGTTTGCGCCGTCGATGTCAGTTCGTTGCGGTGGATGGATCGACCAGTGGCAGGGCGAAGCTGAACACAGCACCGCCGTTGGGGCCATTTTCTGCCCAGAGCCGCCCGCCATGGGCTTCCACGATGGTCCGGCAGATCGGCAGGCCGAGGCCGGTGCCGCTTTCCTTGGTGGTTCGGAACGGCTCGAACAGATTGTCGAGCATCGCGTGACTCAGCCCCGGACCGGTATCGGCGACATGGATGGAGATTTCGTCCGCGGAGGTTTCCGCGCGCACCGTCACTTCGCGGCGCGGGCGCCCGATGGTCGCTTCCACGGCGTTGCGGATCAGATTGCTCACCACCTGCTCGATCTGCAGCGCGTCGCCGACCAGTTCCGCCGGCAGCGCATCGAGATCGCATTCGATCGTCGCCTCGCGTGATACCTTGAGCTGCCGCACCGCGCTGCAGGCCGACCGGATCACTTCGGAGAGATCGAGCGGATTGTGCGTGATTTCGCCGCTGACGGTGAAGGAGCGGATCTTGCGGATGATGTCGCCCGCCCGCAGCGCCTGCACCCGGGCGCGATCGAGCGCGTCGAGAATGTCGTGGTCGGGCTCGCCGCGCGAGCGGGTGAGATAGCGGCAGGCCTCGAGATAGTTGGTGATCGCGGCGAGCGGCTGGTTGAGCTCGTGCGCCAGCGTCGAGGCCATCGCCCCCATCGCGTTGAGGCGAGCCAGGCGCAACAGCTTCTCATGAACCTCGCGCAGTTGCGCTTCTGCCTCGATGTCGCGCGTGATGTCGATGATCAGTCCGAGCAGACGCGGTTGCCCGTCATGCGGATCATAGCGCCCCTGCAGCGTGACCCATCGGATATTTCCGTCGGGCATCGTCAGCCGCAAGCTCATGTCGAGCGGCCCCTGGGTGCGGCGCGCACGGACGATCGCCTTGCGCAGATCGATAAGCTGATCGACGCCGAGCTGATCGGCGACATCGGCCATGCGATATTCGCCGTCATGCCATTCGAGCCCGAACAGGCGGGCGCTCTGGGGGGAATGGCGGGAGCCGCCGCGGACGAGGTTGATCTCCCAGACGCCTACGCCCGCGGCTTCCTGGGCGAGGCGGAGCAGTCTCTCGCTTGCTTCCAGCGCCTGCTGCGTCTCGATTCGCTCTGAAATATCGACGAGCACCACTGCGAGATAGTCCGGCCGGCCATCGCTGGTGCGGACCAGGTTGGCGGTGCAATGGACCGGGCGCAGCATGCCATTGGGCAGGCGCAGCTCCCGATCGTCCGAGTAGCGCGACGCCTCGCCACGGGCGAGCGTCTGGATGCCTCGCTCGGTGGAGGGCCATTGCTCGGTGGTGCCGACCGTACGGCAATTCTGGCCGAGCAGCGCATCGCGGGGATAGCCGGTCATCTCGCAGATCCGGTCGTTCACTTCGAGGAACGTACCGTCGAGTGACAGCCGGGCGACGCCGACGCCAGCTTGCTCGAAGACCGCGCGATAGCGCCGTTCCGCCTCTTCCAGCGTGCGCCGTGCTTCCATCTCGGCAGTGACGAACTCGCTGGTTATCACGACGCCGGCGACCTGGTCGTCTTCGTCGCGCCAGGGGCGGAAGCTCCAGCGGACATAATCGACGGTGCCGTCCGGATGCCGCAAGGCATCGCCGTTGCCCGAAAGCGTCTCGCCCGCGAGTACGCGCGCGTATTGGTCGCGACGTTCCGGCTCGCAGATCGGGAACACCTCGAAATGACTGCGCCCTTCGACCGAAATATGCTCTGGAAGCCGGAAATCGCTGATGAAGCGCTGCGACGCGGCTACGAAATGCAGGTTCCGGTCGAGGATCGCGACCGCCGATGTCGCGTCGCGTGCCATGTTGGTCAGGTTGCGCCGCGCGATCTCCAGCCGGCGCGCCGCAAGGCTGAGCTTGTCTTCCGCATGGCGTTCATCGGCATAGGCCGCGAGCAGGAATATCGTTGCACAGGTCACCGCGACGAAGATCTGTGCCAGGAGCTGGCGATATTCGGGCACGGCGGTGGAGAACGGGCCGGTGTCGCTCTCGGTGCTCCACAGCACGATCAGCGCGCTGATCGCGACCGATGCCGTGGCGCCCCGCAGATGCCAGCCGAGCGCAGCGAGCACCAGCGGCGGGAAGATCGCCCAGCTCATCGGACTGCCGGTCGTGGTCAGAAAGGCATGGGCGGCAATGGCGCCGCAGAACAGCATGACGGCTACGAAGCCGACCCAGCGCAGCGGCGACCAGCGCTCGCGCGGCGGCGTTGCCCAGACCAGCACCAGTGGTGCCACCAGGATCATCCCGAGCCCTTGCTGCGCGAACCTGTCGATAAAGGTGATTGCGTGGCCGGCGGTGATGGCCCCGAGTGCGACAATCGCGGCGGCGGCGATCGCCCCGGCAACGGCGGCGAGGAAGATCCAGAGGATCGAGTACGGATCGAGCAATTCGTTGGGATTGATGCCACGGCGTTTGACCAGCGCCGCAGTGAGCAGCGCGCCGAGTGCGACACCCATGGCCCGGAAGCCCTGCTCAAGCAGCGGGAACGGGGTCTGGAACAGCCAATAGGTGACCAGCACTGCCACCGCGAGCAGGGGCCAGAACCGGGTACTGGTCAGAATCAGCCCGCTGACCGAAACGCCGATGGCGATGCCGATCGAGGGGCTGTGCCCGGTCTGCCGGTACCAGAGCGCCCAGGCGGTGCAGCCGGCAAGCGCGCCCGCAAAAACACGCAGCGCCGGACGTGCCGACGCAGCCCAGCCCCCTGGTAGCCGCCCCCTCATCGTTACCAAACCGAAAACCCCGTTGTCGGTGCAGCCATTCGTGGATGCTAACAACGATGTAAATCCGTTAAATTACAGATCGGTTCCGTAATAATCGTTCAGGCGGCGGCTTTACGGCGCTCCGACATTTCCTCGTTGAGCATCTCGGCCAGCAGGAAAGCGAGCTCGAGACTCTGTCCCGCATTGAGACGGGGGTCGCAATGCGTGTGATAGCGATCGGCCAGGCCCTGCTCGGTAATGTCGATCGCGCCACCCGTACATTCGGTAACGTTCTGCCCGGTCATTTCGGCATGGATGCCGCCAGCGAAGGTGCCTTCGGCGCGGTGCACGGCGAAGAAGCCGCGCACTTCGGCCAGGATCCGCTCGAATGGTCGCGTCTTGTAGCCATTGGCTGCCTTGATGACGTTGCCGTGCATCGGGTCGCAGCTCCACACAACCGGATGCCCTTCGCGCTTCACCGCGCGGACCAGCTTGGGCAGGCCGGCCTCGATCTTGTCGTGGCCATAGCGGGTGATCAGCGTCATCCGGCCGGGCACGCGGCCCGGGTTTAGCGTGTCTAGCAGGCGCAGCAGCGCGTCGGGCTCGAGGCTCGGGCCGCACTTCATGCCGATCGGATTGCCGATGCCGCGCAGGAACTCGACATGCGCCGAACCCTCGAACCGGGTGCGATCGCCGATCCACAGGAAGTGGGCGGAGGTGTCGTACCAGTCGCCGGTCAGTGAATCCTGCCGGGTCATCGCTTCCTCATAGGGAAGCAGCAGCGCTTCGTGGCTGGTGTAGAAGCTGGTCGCCTTGAGCTGCGGCACGCTGTCCGCATCGATTCCGCAGGCGGCCATGAAGTCGAGCGCCTCGCCGATCCGGTCGGCGACGTCGGCGTACTTCTTCGCCCAGGGGCTGCGGCCCATGAAGTCGTGGGTCCACTTATGCACCTGGTGCAGGTTGGCATAGCCGCCCTGCGCGAAGGCACGAAGCAGGTTGAGCGTTGCCGCCGACTGCGAATAGCCCTGCAGCATGCGCTGCGGATCGGGGATGCGCGCTTCGGGCGTGAAGGCGATGTCGTTGACATTGTCACCCCGGTAGGACGGCAGCTCGACGCCGTTGATCGTTTCCGTGTCGGCCGAGCGCGGCTTGGCGAACTGGCCCGCCATGCGGCCGAGCTTCACCGTCGGCAGCTTCGAGGCGAAGGTGAGCACCACCGCCATCTGGAGCAGCACGCGGAAGGTGTCGCGGATGTTGTTCGGGTGAAACTCGGCGAAGCTCTCGGCGCAGTCGCCGCCCTGGAGCAGGAACGCCTCGCCGCGGGAAACCTTGGCCAGCTCGCTGGTCAGCTCGCGCGCCTCGCCAGCGAAGACGAGGGGCGGGAAGGAGGTCAGCTGGTTGGTCGCGGCATCGAGCGCGCCCTGATCGGGGTAATTGGGAAGCTGGCGCGCTTCGGCGGCCTTCCAGCTTGAGGGGCTCCAGCTCGCATGCATGTCATTCTCCGCGTCGCGCACAGTCACGTTCCAGTCAGCATGGCCGGCGATGCCGTGTGCGGCGATCAGGTTCGCCACCTTCGCGTTCGCGCGTTTGCCGTCCTTCTCCCAGCCCTGGACCGTCGAGCCGGGGATGTCGAACCACGCGCCAAACGCAGCGCGGGTGAGGGAGCGCTCCTCGCGGAAGCGGCGAATCTTGGTGCCTGCCAGTGTCGTCATGATGAAGGGCCTTTACCCTCGGTGGGTAAAATCCGGCAAGCGAAAAATTTCCCTGATGGGGTAATTGCTAATATCCCGCTGCGAGATCGACTTCGTTGCGCAGCGGGCGCCCCTCAACGAACGCACTGACGTTCTCGACGAACAGGGCTGCCGCACGCAGGAACATGCGGGTCTGGCTGCGGCCGGACAGGTGCATCGAATGGATGACATTTGGGGTGGTCCAGAGCGGATGTCCGGGCGGCAGCGGTTCGGGCGTCACCGTATCGAGGAAGGCGCCGGCGATCCGCCGCTTCGTGCAGGCCTCGATCAAGGCGTCCTGGTCGATCAGCTCGCCGCGGCC
>PJUL01000815.1_pt1 | contig 17900 bp, 18 predicted proteins | sample 1512221 | NCBI WGS metagenome assembly PJUL01 (sample SAMN08177667, study PRJNA422409) | Feces metagenome, whole genome shotgun sequencing project.
GACAAGGACGTGGTGCTGGAGGCCGATGCCGACGTGATCGGCCACATCAACGGCGGCCACACCTCGCTGCCCTGGAAGCATGTGTGCGAGCTGTGCGAGAAATCGTCCCGCGCGATCGAGCTGGTGCACAACGGCAACGAGAAGATCGCCATCCAGGCCGCACGTGCCGCAATCGAACTCAAGTGCCCGCACCGCGTGATTCTGGGCACCGACGGCCCGGCGGGTTCGGGCGTGCAGCCGCTGGGCATGCTGCGCATGATTGCGCTGCTGTCGAGCTTTGCCGACATCCCCGCCGAGCTGGTGTTCTGCTTTGCCACCGGCAACACGGCGCGCATCCGTGACCTCAACTGCGGCCTGATCGAGGTGGGCCGGGCAGCGGATTTTGTCTTTATGGACCGGGCACAGCACACCGCCGGCACTACGCTGCTGGAGAGCGTGCAGCTGGGCGACATCCCGGGCATCGGCATGGTGATGATCGACGGCATCGTGCGCTGTGGACGCAGCCGCAACACGCCGCCTGCGACGGAGATTCCGGTCGTTCTTTAATCACGCGTCCAAAAACCAAAGCCCGCAAGCTGCGGGCTTTTTTGATGGTCTGGCAGGGCTTAATTCAATAGGTATCGGCCACACGCACGGCACCGGGCTGTGCCCGCGGGTAAGGCTCTGCAGCGCGGGTTGCGCCATCGTCCACCCGGAAGCCCTTGCCCTGCAGCACCACGGGTGTGCCCACAGCAGGAGGCTGTGCGCGGGTAAAGCGGCGCACAGAGCCGTCTTCCATGCGCACCGCCACCTGGTAGACCGTCTGCGTGCGCGTGCGCTCTTCCACCTTATGGCCCACATAGCCGCCGCCCACGGCGCCGAGCACCGTGGCAGCCGCCCTGCCCGAACCCTTGCCCACCTGGTTTCCCACCACGGCGCCCAGCACACCGCCAGCCACCGCACCCACCCCGGTGGCGGGTGCCGCCTGCTGAACGGCCTGCACCGACTCCACCCGGCCGCAGGTGGCGCATGCCACGGGCGCACGTGTGGAGGCGTACAGAGGTGGCTCTGAGCGGGAAGCTTGTGCTGGCGCAGGATATGCGGAAGCTGCTGGCACATTCGTGATTGCTACGTTTTTAGGAGCTACTTGCACTTTTCCAGCAAGCGCTGGAGTCGAGTTTTCATCGATGATTTCCGCATCGGGAGTGCGCGGCGCAGCGCTGGCCAGCGCTGCCTGCGCATCTGTTGATGCGGTTTGGTGGGTCTGCGTCCACAGCGCCGCAGCCAGCGCCACCACACACAGCGCCAACAAGGCCATGGCGGCCCACATCCAGCGTAAAGACGACGCGGAATGGGGCGCAGCGGTGAGGTGACCCGCGGCCAATGTGCGGGGTGCGGTGTTGGGTGAAACGATGAGTGACATAAGACTTTCCTCCGGGCCCGGATGGCCCATCTACCATGGCGTGGCAGCGTACCCGCTACATGCCACACAGCCGCTTTCCGGCCTGTAAAGGACGTAAGAACCTGTTTTCAGCGCTTTCCAGAGCGGGTCTCCCGCACTTGCTGGAAAGCCCGCGCGCAACTGGCAGAGAACAGCAGCACGGCGGACGAAAAGAAGATCCACATCAGCAGCACCACCAGCGACCCGGCTGCGCCGTAAGCCGACACCACGGCGGCGGTGGACAGATACCACGCGAGCAACTGCTTGCCCACTGTGAACAAAGTGGCACCCACTACGGCGCCACCCACGATGCAGCGCAAGGGGGGCTTGGGCCCCATCCCGATGCGCATGAGACCCACAAAAAGGGCCACCGCAAACCCGAACGCCACGGCCTCGTTCACAAGTTGCAGCACGGGCGCGAGCGGCACGATGGACAGATGGGCCCCTGCCCAGGTGGCCAGCAGATTGATGACCGTGGACATGGCCAGCGACACCAGCAACAGAAAACCCAGCGCCAGCACATAGGCCAGGCCCCGCAGCCGCAGCGAGGCCATGCGCCACCACGCAGCCTGCTGCACCACGGGCCCGTCGCCCCGCCAGAGCTGCGACAAGGCCGACTGCAGCTCCACAAACACCCCTGTGGCGCCGGACATCAGCACCACAAACCCCACGATGGACGCCAGCCGGCCTTCGGATGGCGCCTGTGCGCTCACCAATGCCTGGCGCACCACATCCGCCACCTGCTGGCCCATCACGGATTGCACCTGCGCGATCAGGTTGGTCTCGAGATAGCTTCGGTCCATCCACCAGCCCATCACGCCCACCAGCAGCAGCAGCAAGGGCGCCAGGCTCAACATTCCGTAGAACGACATGGCTGCACTCATGCGCAGGCCTTCCGCATCCAGCCACATCTGCGCCGCCCGGCCAAATGGCACGAAGGGGCGCCAGATGGGCTCTACCCACCCCAACACGCGCCCCAGAGTGGAGGGTTGCTGGCCGGTCGAGGCAGTGTCAGAAGTCTCGGGGGTCGTGGATGCGGTCATTGCCCAAGCCTACCCGTGCACGGCCTGAGCGCACAGGCCGCAGAAGCGGCTTCACGGGTAGGCGTGTTCCCACACGTGCGTACGCCGCTGGGGCGGTATGACCCTGACGCGACACCACCGTAGAGGCCACTCGACATAATGCGCCCATGCCGCCTCAGCCCTTCGCCCTGCACAGCAGCGCCCGTGCGCACGATGGGCGGGCCGCGAGCAGCCCGGATACCCAGAACGACCGCCATTTTGTGACCGCCCTGGCGCGCGGGCTGGATGTGCTGGCCTGCTTTCGCAGCGGCGATGCACTGCTGGGCAACCAGGACATCGCCCAGCGCTGCGGCCTGCCCAAGTCCACGGTGTCACGGCTCACGGCCACCTTGACGCGCATGGACTACCTGATTCACGTGCGCGAGACCAGTAAATACCGCCTGGGCACGGCCACGCTGTCGCTGGGCAGTGCCATGCTCTCGCGCCTGGACGTGCGCCAGGTGGCGCGGCCACTGATGCAGGAGCTGGCGGATTTTGCGGGTGCAGAGGTGTCACTGGGCACGCGCGACCGCCTCTCGATGATCTATGTCGAAAACTGCCAGGGCCATGCGCCACACGCCCAGAGCCTGGACGTGGGCTCGCGCATCTCGCTGATCACGTCCGCCATGGGGCGGGCCTGGCTGGCGGCGGCGCCCGACAAAGAACGCACAGATCTGCTCGCCCAGGTCAAGCAGCGCAACGAAGCCCGCTGGCCGGCGCTGCACCAGGGCCTGACCCAGGCGCTGCACGACTACCGAACCCTGGGCGTGACGACCTCGTTTGGTGACTGGCAAAAAAAGGTCAATGCCATCGCGCGCGGCTTTGAGCCGGGTGGCGGCTTGCCCCCGATGGTCATCAACTGCGGCAGCGCGGCACGGCACGTGTCGCAGGAGATGCTGCTCAACGAGGTACGCCCCCGGCTCATCGAAATGGTGGCGCGCATCGAAACGGCGCTCTACAAGGAATGGAAGTGACCGGCGCCCCACCCTGCCCTGTGACGCGCGGGGCCAGGGCGTGGGGAGTGTCCAACGTGACAGCCAGCGCCACGCGCGCCCGCTAGCATGCCCGCTCACAGGAGACAAACACCATGAGCGTGCGACAACTTTTTGACCTGACGGGCCAGGTGGCCCTGGTGACCGGCGGCTCGCGCGGTCTGGGCCTGCAGATGGCCGAAGCCTTGGGCGAGATGGGTGCCAAGCTGGCGATATCGGCCCGCAAGGCCGACGAACTGGCCGAAGCAAAACAGCACCTGGAAGGCCTGGGCTACGAAGTGCTCACCGTCGTCAATGATCTGCAGAAGACCGAGGACATTCCGGGCCTGGTGGACCAGGTGGTAGAGCGCTTCGGCACCATCGACATCCTGGTCAACAACGCGGGCGCCACCTGGGGCGCCAAGGCCGAGGACTACCCCGATGCCGCCTGGCACAAGGTGATGGACCTGAACGTGAGCGCGCCGTTCTTCCTCTCACGTGAAGTGGGCAAGCGCTGCATGATCCCGCGCGGCAAGGGTTCGATCATCGTCACGGCCTCGGTGGCCGGTCTCAAGGGCACGCCACCCGGCATGAACACCATCGCCTACAACACCTCCAAGGCAGCCGCCATCCACTTCGCGCGCACGCTGGCGTCCGAATGGGGGCACTACGGAATTCGCGTCAACGCCATCTGCCCCGGCTTCTTCCCCAGCAAGATGGCCAGCGGCCTGATTGAAAAACTGGGCCCCGCGATGATCGAACGCACACCGCTGCGCCGCATTGGCGGCGAAGAGGACCTCAAGGGCGCGGTGGTGTTTCTGGCATCCAATGCGTCGCGCCACATCACGGGCGAGAGCATCGTGGTCGATGGCGGGGCGAGTTTGATTTGAGACACCCCCCTGAGCCGCTGCGCGGCTTCCCCCCGCTCTCGCTGCGCTGCGCTTGCGGGCAGGGGGACGACGCCCTCGCTGCGGGGCGGCCCTTGCTTGGTGTCCCGCGCCTGGGCCGCGCCGGTTGCATCGCGCAATGCCCGAATCCGACCCACTGAGAACAGAATCCCGTCTCCATGTCTGACCGCCACCTCGCCCATTGGCCGCCCGGCCTGTCGCGGCATCTCACGCTGCCGCAGACCAATCTGTTTCACAACGCGGAGGTGTCGGCTGCGCGTTTCCCGGACAAGCCATTTCTGGTGTTCTACGACACGCTCGTGACCTTCCGGCAATTCCGGCAGCAGGCCGAGCACATTGCGGGTTTTCTGCAGCAGGTTTGTGGTGTGAAGGCGGGCGACCGGGTGCTGCTGTACATGCAGAACAGCCCGCAGTGGATTCTGGCGTTCTACGGCATCCTGCGCGCGAATGCCGTGGTGGTGCCGGTGAACCCCATGAACCTCACCGACGAGCTGCGCCACTACGTGCAAGACAGCGGCGCCACCGTGGCTTTTGTCCCGCAAGACCTGCATGCGCAAGCCCAGCCGCTGGTCAGCACAACACCCGGCGATGGCGGTCTGCAGCACCTCATCGTGGCCGCATACAGCGACTACCTGCAGGTGCCCACCGACCTGCCGGTGCCCGCCTTTGTGTCAGCGCCGCGCCAACCCATCGACGCGCCCGGCGTCACGCTGTGGAGCGACATGCTGGCGCAGCAGCGCACGCCCGGCCCGCTCACGGCGGGGCCGGACGACCTGTGCGTGATGCCCTATACCTCGGGCACCACCGGCCACCCCAAAGGCTGCATGCACACGCACCGCAGCGCGATGAGCACGCTGGTGGGCGGTGCGCAGTGGTTCTCGCGCACGCAGGATTCCACCTACCTGGCCGTGCTGCCGCTGTTCCACGTGACGGGCATGTCCGGCAGCATGAACGGGCCTTTGTTCGTGGGTGCCACGGTGGTGGTGCTGCCGCGCTGGGACCGCGATGCCACGGCCCAGCTCATGCAGCGCTACCGCATCAGCATCTGGCAGGCCATTTCGACCATGGTGGTGGACTTTCTGGCCAACCCGCGCATTGGCGAGTACGACATCAGCAGCCTGCAGGCCATTCGCGGCGGCGGGGCGGCCATGCCCAAGGCCGTGGCCCAGCGCCTGAAGGACCTGACCGGGCTCGACTACGTGGAGGGCTACGGCATGTCCGAAACCATGGCCGCCACGCACATCAACCCGCCGCACCGCCCCAAGCCACAGTGCCTCGGCATTCCCGTGTTCGACGTGGATGCGCGCGTGGTGGACCCTGGCACCTGGGCCGAGCTGCCCCCCGGAGAAATTGGCGAGATCGTGGTGCATGGCCCGCAGGTGATGTTGGGCTACTGGAACAACCCGCAGGCCTCTGCCGAGAGCTTCGTCACCATCGACGGCAAGCGCTTCCTGCGCACGGGCGACTTGGCGCAGGTGGATGAGGACGGCTACTTCTTCATGGTGGACCGGCTCAAGCGAATGATCAACGCCTCGGGCTACAAGGTGTGGCCCGCCGAGGTGGAAGCCATGATGTACGCCCACCCCGCCATTCAAGAGGTGTGCGTGATCGCCGCGCATGACGAGCGGCGTGGCGAAACCGTGAAGGCCCTGGTGGTGCTGCGCGATTCGCACAAGGGCCAGGTGAGCGAGCAGGCCATCATCGACTGGAGCCACGACCACATGGCCGCCTACAAGAGCCCGCGCATCGTGCAGTTGGTGGACAGCCTGCCCAAATCCGGCACGGGCAAGGTGCAATGGCGCGAGCTGCAGGAGCGCGAGCGCGCTGCCAGCCCGCAGGTAGCGGCGCCTTGAGGCTTTTCCCGGATCAGCGTGAAACTATGAATTTGATAGCTACCAGCGCTTGATGGATAAGCGCTGTAGCCCAAAACAACCACATTTTTCAGCTAAAGGCCCAGCTCCACGCCCCCCAAACCAAAAAGCCCGCCGGGATACGCCTGCGGGCTTTCTTTGCGGATGCCGGCAGGGCCTCAGCGCCCCGCCCTAGTCTCACTTGGCCAGATCCGTCAGCTTGATTTCCTTGACCTTGCCGCCATCCACCACCGCCACGCGCGTGTTGGCGGTGGAGCCACCGCGCTCGTCCACGCCGTTCATCTCGTGCGGGTTGTGTTCGCTGGGCAGCGCCTTGAACGCCTTGTCCAGTTGCGCGCGGATGGCGGCAGCATCGGTGGTGGTGCCGGCCAGCTTCATCGCCAGGGCCGTGGCATGCACCGTGGTGTAGTTCAACGAAACCTCGCTGCTCGGGTCGCGGCCGGGGTGCGTTTTGCGGTAGCGCTCGACAAAGGCCTTGGTGACGGGGGAGCTGTCTTCCACCACGGGCAGCACGCCGATGGAGCCTTCCAGTGGCCCGTAGCCGCCGGTGATCTTGCCAATCTCGTCCATCTTGGCCTGGTCGATGATGACAAAGCCGCCCTTGAAGCCCAGCTCGCGCGCCTGCTTGACGACCAGGCCCGTGGGCTCCGAGGCGCCTCCGATGAACAGCACATCGGGCTTGGACGCCAGCACGCGGCTCACGCCGCTGTAGAAGTCGGTGGCTCGGTTGTAAGACATGGGGTTCTCGGCCACAACCTTGCCGCCTGCCGCTTCCCACGCAGGCTTGAAGGCCGCCGTCCAGGCCTTGGCATAGTCATGGTCGGCATTGGCAATGGCCACGTTCTTGCCGTACTTGGTCATGGCGTGGTTCACGAACGGCTTCACGTACGAGGTGAACTCCGGCGGGATGCGCAGCGTGAGCTTGTTGTTGCGCTCGGTGATCTGCGGCACGCTGGTGTACGACAGCAGCAGCACCTTCTGCGCCTCGTTGGTCGCCATCACGGCAAAGCTGCCGCCCGAATGCGGCACGAGCACGGCCGGCGCCTTGTGCTCCTGCACCAGGCGCTGGGTGTTGATGGCGGTCTCGCTGGGGTTGTACTTGTCGTCCAGCGCCACGATCTCGAGCTTGACCTTCTGGCCGCCCACCTCCAGGCCCTTGGCATTGATCTCCTGCACGGCCATTTCCATGCCGCTGAGCACGTTCTTGCCGTACAGCGCGGCACCGCCGCTGAGCGGCCCTGAGTAGCCGATCTTGACGACCTGCTGCGCCAGCGCGCTGTGGCTGGCTCCCAGCAGTGCGGCCACGGCAAAGGCGCTGGCACCGAGGCGAAGAAGGGTCTTGCGTTTCGTGAACATGCTGTCTGTCTCCTTTAGTGGGTCTCAGGGGTCAAATGGAAGCGAAAGCGGGGCGTGCTCAGGCGCCGATGTACGCGCGGCGCACTGCTTCGTTGTTCATCAGGCTTTCAGGGTCGCCCTCCATCACGATGCGGCCGCTTTCGATCACATAGGCGCGGTGCGCGATCTTGAGTGCCGCAAACGCGTTCTGCTCGGCCAGCAGCACCGTAGTGCCGGCCTGGTTGATGCGCTGGATGACTTCGAACGTCTGCTTGATGACCAGCGGCGCCAAACCCAGCGAGGGCTCGTCGAGCAGCAGCACCTTGGGCCGGCCCATCATGGCGCGGCCAATGGCCACCATCTGCTGCTGGCCGCCGCTCAGCGACCCGGCCGGGTCGTCCTTCTTCTCGGCCAGGATGGGGAACAGCGCGAACACCTCCTCCAGCACCTTCTTGCTGCCGGCGGCATCGCCCCGGTGCACATAGGCACCCAGCATGAGGTTCTTGAGCACCGTCATGCCCGGGAACAGCTTGCGCCCCTCGGGGCACTGCACCACGCCCTGCTGCACGATCTGCGAGGGCTTCATGCCCACCAGTTCCTTGTCGCCATAGCGCACGCTGCCGCCCGCAGCCCTGTGGATGCCGCTGATGGTGAGGAAGATGGAGCTTTTGCCCGCGCCGTTGGCGCCCAGCAGCACCACCAGCTCGCCTTGCTTGGCGTGCAGGCTGACACCGTTGAGCGCCTGGAAGCTGCCGTACTGGAGCGAGAGGTTGTCAAGCTGCAGCATGCTCGCTCCCCAGGTACGCGTCGATCACGGCCGGGTTGGCGCGGATCTCGGCAGGCGTGCCTTCGGCGATCTTCTCGCCATAGTTGAGCACCAGAATCCGGTCGGCCAGGCTCATGATCATGTTCATCTTGTGTTCAATGAGGCACACGGTGAGGCCGCTGGCCACCATCTTGCGGATGAGGTGGGCGAGGCCCTCGGTTTCGTCGGGGTTCACGCCGCCTGCTGGCTCGTCAAGCAGCACCAGACGCGGCCCGGTGGAGAGCGCCAGCGCAAAGGCCACGCGCTTGCGTTCCTCCTGCGAGATGTCGCCCGCCATGCGGTTTTCGAGGTGCGACAGGCCCACGAAGTTGAGCGCCTCGCGCGCCTTCTCGCGGCAGATGCGCTCTTCCTCGCGCAGGCGGCTGGAATTGCGCAACACGTCCAGCAAACCCGAGCGCGTACGCAGCCGGTGGCCCACGATGAGGTTGTCCAGCACCGTGGCCATGTCGAACAGCGCCGTGGTCTGGAAGGTGCGCGCCACACCAAGGCGAGCCACCTCGTCGGTGCGCAATGCGGTCACGTCGCGGCCATCAAGCGTGATGGTGCCGGACGTGGGCCGGTGGGTGCCGCTGATGAGGTTGAAGAACGTGGTCTTGCCCGCCCCGTTGGGGCCGATGATGGCATTGATCTTGCCCGTCTCGATGGTGGTGCTCACATCGTTGACGGCTGCCAGGCCACCAAAGCGTTTGGTGAGGTGGTCGATCTTAAGCACGGTCACCTCCCGAGTTGGCGGTTGCAGCCAAAGCGGAAGCGCGGGCTGCAGAGCCCGTGGCCCCGCCCGGCTGCGCCGCGCGCCGCGCACGCCAGCCCAGGTAGGTGCCCACGATGCCGTGCGGCAGGAAGATCACCAGCAACACCAGAATGGGCCCGAACACCAGGAATCGGTATTCCTGCAGGAACTGCAGGTACTGCGTGAGCCACGGCATGGCCAGCGCCCCCAGCAGCGGCCCCAGCAAGGTGCCCAGGCCGCCGATCAGCATGTACATCGTCATGTCGAAGGTGTGCTCCACCCCCGCCACGCCGGGGCCGATGAAGCGCACATACCCTGCATACAGGCCCCCTGCGATGCCCGCATAGAACACCGACAGCATGAACGCCAGCACCTTGTTGCGCATGAGGTTGATGCCCAGCGACTCTGCCAGCTCGTCGCTGTTGCGGATGGCCACGAAGGTGCGCCCCAGCAGCGAGTTCACGATGCGCCGCATGGCCCACAAGCCCACCACCAGCCAGAAGAACGCCAGGTAGTACAACGACAGCGGCGTGTCGAACCGGATGCCGCCAATCGGCGATGGCGCGGGAATGCCGATGATGCCCACCGTGCCGTGTGTGAGCCCCTCCCACTTCTCGATCACGAGGAACATGATGTAGCCCACGCACAGCGTGAAGATCGAGAAGTAGTGCCCCTTGAGCCGCAGCGACAGGATGCCGATGAAAAAACCCAGCACCGTGGTCACCACGCCCGACAAGGCAAATGCCACCCAGAACGGCACCTGGTGGTCCACCGTGAGAATGCCAACGGTGTACGCGCCCACGGCCATGAAGCCGCTGTGTGCCAGGTTGAACTGCCCCGTGTAGCCCGTGATGAGGTTCAGCCCGATGGTGGCAATCGCAAAGATGTAGGCCGTGCCCATCACCGTGAGGTGGTAGTCGTTGCCCACGATCAGCGGAAACGCCAGGCCTGCCGCAAACAGCAGGGCCCAGCCCCACTTGCCTTCAACAAGGTGTGCCATGGTCAGTGCGCCCCCTTGGTGAACAGGCCCTGCGGCCGCACCGACAGAATCGCCACCAGCAGCACGAAGGCGATGATGTCCTTGTAGTCGGTGGAGATGTAGAACGCGCCAAAGCTCTCGGCAAAACCGATGATGAGCCCGCCGATGATGGCGCCGGGCACGCTGCCCATGCCCCCCAGGATGATGATGACGAAGGCCTTGGTGATCACCAGGTGGCCCATGGCCGGGTATACGAGGTTGATGGGCGCATAGAGCGTGGCCGCCACGGCCGCCAGCACGCCCGAAATGGCAAACGTGAGCATGGCCACCCGGTTGGCGTCGATGCCCACCAGCGAGGCGCCATCCCGGTTTTGCGCCATCGCGATGATGGTGGAGCCCATCACCGTCTTGCGGAGGAACAGGTGCAGCACCACCATCAGCACAAAGGCTGCCGCGATGATCAACAGGCGCTGCACCGGTGCAGTGACGCCTGCGAGGTCGATGATGCCGGTGTACGGCGTCTGCATGCGGTGGAAGTCCGCGCCCCAGATGGCCTGCGCACCCGCCTCCAGGAACAGCAGCACCCCGATGGCCGCAATCATGGGATGCAGCCCCGACGCATTGCGCAGCGGGTGGAACACCAGCCGCTCCGACAGCACCCCGATTAGCGCCACGGCCAGCGCCGACCCCGCCATGGCCACCCAGTAGTTGAAGCCCCATGCGGCCATCAGGTGCCACGACACGAAGGCCCCCGCCATGTAGAACGCCCCGTGCGCAAAATTGGGCACGTGCAAGATGCCATACACCAGGGTCAGGCCCAGCGCCACGAGGCTGTAGATGCCGCCCAGCGTGAGGCCGTTGAGCACTTGCTGCAGAAACAGCTCCATCAGCCGCCCCTTCTTGCACGCATCAATGCGTCACCGTGTGACGCAGGCGCCGCGGCCTGTGGCCGGGTCCGCCGGGCATCCCTGTGGGGGCGTCTCTCCATCGTCGTGCTCCTGGTAGGTTTGCAGACAGGCCACGTCGCTTGCCGTGGCCAGCATGCCCCTGCGCCTTCTCTGTTTCTCGCGCCGTCTTTGCGGTGCAAGGCTCTGGCAATGCCGTGGCGTTGGGGCGTGTCCAGCTTAGTAACGAAGCACCACAACCCCAACCTTCAATTCCGCAGTGCAGAACATTTCAGGGTAATCACCCACCGATTGGCGGGCGCAACAGTCATGTGCGCGACTGAGAGCGCGCTGGGGCCGACACAGACTGAAACAGCTCGGTGCGTGCAGCGCGCCCGGCCATGCACAATAAAAACACCCCGTCTCACACGCCTCTTCTGCCCATGAACCCCTCTGCACTGGCCCGCCTGCGCGCTGTTCTTCAAACCCATGTGGACCAGGGCCTGTTGCCCGGCGCGGTAGCGCTGGTGCACCACCGCGGCCACACCGTGCTGCACGAAGCGGTCGGCGCGCAGCGCCCCGAGGCAGACGGCCAGCCTGGCCCCGCCATGGCGGCCGACACGGTGTTCCGCATCTATTCGATGACCAAGCCCATTGTTTCGCTGGTGGCGATGATGCTGATGGAAGAAGGCCGACTGCTGCTGTCGCAGCCGGTGTCGCACTACCTGCCGGCGTTTGCAGGCCAGCGCGTGCACGACGAGGCCACCGGCACCACCACACCCCCCACCCGCGAGGCCACGGTGCACGATTTGCTGCGCCACACCGCCGGCCTGAGCTACGCCTGGGAGGCGGGTGTGGTGCCCGACGCCTATCGCGCCGCGCGCATCGGATCGCGCCGCCAGACCAATGCCGAACTGGCCGCCGCGCTGGGCCCGCTGCCGCTGGTGCACACCCCCGGCATCCGCTGGGAATACAGCCGTGCCACCGACGTGCTGGGCGCGGTGCTGGAGGTGATCGAAGGCGAACCTCTGGGCGCCATCCTGCAGCGCCGCGTGTTCGGCCCGCTGGGCATGGCGGACACGGGCTTCTCAGTGCCCGCGCACAGCCTGCCGCGCCTGGCCGAGCCCTTTGCCAAAGACCCGCAGACTGGCGCCGATGTGGCGCTGATCGACGTGTCCGCCCCGCCGGTGTTCGAATCGGCCGGTGGCGGTCTGGTGTCTACCGCCGCCGACTACGCCCGCTTTCTGCATGCCATGCTTGGCCGTGGCGCCGGCCTGGGCCCGAATGGCCAGGTGCGCCTGGCCAGCCACGCCACCGTGGACTTCATGACCGCCGACCACCTGGGCGCCATCCCCAGAGCGGGCGATATCCTGCCCCCGGGCTACGGCTTTGGCATGGGTGTGGCCGTGCGCACCGCCACGGGCATGGCCACCAGCCCCGCATCGGCCGGCACCTACAGCTGGAGCGGCCTGGGCGGCACCTTCTTTTTCGTGGACCCGGCGGAAGACCTGTTCGCCATCTTGCTCACGCAGGCACCCGGCCAGCTGCGCTACCTGTGTGAGCTGTACCCGGCGCTGGTGTACGCGGCGCTTTGACGAACACGGACGCTGGGTCCATCCCAACCGTTCGGGCTGGGCTGGTCAAAGCCCCGCGCAGCGCTTCGACAGGATCAGCGTGAAAGGCCTGTGTGCTTCGCACGCGACGGGTATGGCGATCCCCGTGGACCTACGTGTGCCATCTGCATCTGCCATGTGAAGGCGCTCCATGGGCCTTGGGCCCCCACAGGCCGCGGCTTACACTCTGCTCCCAGCCACGGAGAGCGATACAGCCCCCAGCGGTACGCAGGCCCGTCAACCCGCTTTCTTTTTCTCTACCTATGCAGATTCGCTGCGCACTGGTCGGCATGCCCGGCTCGGGCAAATCCACCATTGGCCGCCAACTGGCCCACCGGGCCGGGGTGCCGCTCATTGATCTGGACCACCGGCTGGAGCAAACCATCGGCACCAGCATCCGCAGTTATTTCGAGGCCGAAGGCGAGGCGAGCTTTCGCGACCTGGAAGCCCAAGTGCTCGCGGAAGTGACCCAACTGCCCGGCGGCATGGTCCTGTCCACCGGCGGCGGCGCCGTGCTGCGCCCTGAGAACCGCGCGGTGCTGCGCCAGTTCGGCAATGTGGTGTACCTGCGCGCGTCGCCGGAAGAAATCCACCGGCGCGTGAAGCACGACAGGACCCGACCCCTGCTGCAAGTGGGCAACCCCATGGACAAACTGCGCGAGCTTTACGCGGTGCGCGACCCCCTGTACCGCGAGACAGCGCACTTTGTGATCGAGACCGGGCGGCCGACGGTGAGCACGCTGGTCAATATGGTCATGATGCAGTTGGAGATGGCAGCGGGTTAGGGCTAATTCCGCTTCAAGCGTGCGGGACGCATGTGGTGGCAGGATTTGGAAGAGGGGCAGTCCGGCGTGGGCTGACATCGACTTGATGGGGGACCCGATGGGATGGATCTGGATCGGCCTCGGTGCCGTATTGCTCTGGATGGGGTGGGATGCCATCGGCACGCTCAAGACAAAGCGCCTTTCGAGCCGTGAGTTGGCGGAGCGGGTTTATGGTGTTGGAGCGCCTGAACTGCCCGAGCACCTGGAGCTTCGCGTCAGAACGAGTTGGCTCGTTCAAGGCTCTTCGCTAGCATCTCTCATGGGGCTTGCCTTCTGCGTTTTTGGGCTGGCATGTATCGTCGGGGGCATCGCGCTGATCTTGGAGTAGCAACCTGGGCACAGATGTCCGCCTTGAGCGCATCCCCGTCATTGACAGGACCAACCTGGACACGCGCACCTTTGCATCGCGCAAGCCGCCCAAATAGCATCTCGCCCTGTACCGCGCAGACGCAAGAAGTATCGCTTCGCAATTTTGGAGACCCCGCTATGCCCAGCAAAAACACCATCTGCCTCTGGTTCAACGGCACCGCCCTGGAGGCCGCCACGTTTTACGCCGCCACGTTCCCCGACAGCGCGGTCGGCCGCGTGATGCATGCACCGGGCGACTACCCTGCTGGCCAGCAGGGCGACGTGCTGACGGTGGAGTTCACTGTGATGGGCATCCCGTGTTTGGGGCTCAACGGAGGCCCGACATTCGCGCACAGCGAGGCGTTTTCCTTTCAGGTGGCCACGGACGACCAGGCCGAGACGGACCGGCTGTGGAATGCCATCGTCGACAACGGAGGTCAGGAGAGCGCGTGCGGCTGGTGCAAGGACCGGTGGGGGCTGTCTTGGCAGATCACGCCACGGGTGCTGACAGAGGCCATCAACGACCCGGACCGCGCAGCCGCCCAGCGCGCCTTCGAGGCCATGATGCAGATGCGCAAGATTGACGTTGCCGCGATTGAGGCAGCCTGGCGCGGGTGATTGCAGCCTGGCTGGCTCAAGCCGCTGGAGTCAGTTTTTTTGGAGCCAAATTGGCCACTAGCGCTTTCCCATAAATCGCTGACAGCTATTTATTTCATAGCGCCATCGAAATATTTGGCGCCACCCTTGGCCGCAAAGCCTGCGGTCAGATGGCGTTGCACTCCCCAACATTCAGACGCGATGGACGGGACGGCAGCATCAGAAACGCCCGATCAGGATGTCTCTTTCTCTCGCAGTACCGCATTGATCTCCGCGCCATAGATCAGCGTGCTCGCGCTGATGTACAGAAACACGAGCGTGGCCACCACACCTGCAAAGCTGCCGTAGATCAAAGCCAGCTTGCCCGCCGTGCGCAGCGTGTACGACAGCGTTGCTGCAGCGGCCACCCACAGAGCGGCGCCCACCAGCGCGCCGGGCAGCACGGTGCTGACGCGCTGGGGGATGTCGGGCAGCCAGCCATACAGCAGCGCATAGAGCACCACCAGCGTGAGGTAGGCGGCCCCATATCGCACACTGTCGTAAAGCCAGATCACGTCGGCTCCGTCAGCGGCCACGTTGGTCACCACAAAGTGCCAGACGCGCGGCATGACAATCACGGAGCTGAAGATCAGCAGCAGGCCGGAGCCGACCACCACAGTGAACACCGTGGATTTGATGCGCGCCTTCCAGAACGGCAGGCCCCTGTCGATGCCGTAGGACCGATTGAGCGCCGAACGCACCGCCTGCATACCCGAGGACCCGGTCCACAGCGTGATGGCCAGCCCCACCGTGACCAGCGCCTGGTTGCGCTGGGCCAGCACCTGCTGCACCACGGGTTGCATCGCATCGCGCACCAAGGGCGGCGCGTAGCCCAGCACCCTTTCGGCCAGGGCCGCCGCTTCGCCCGGCTGGCCGATGAAGCCCGCCGCCGCCGACAAAAGAAGCAGCAGCGGGAACATGGCCAACACGGCCGAAAACGCGAGGCTGCCGGCCTGGTTTGCGCTTTGGTGCAAGACGTAGTTGCGCACTGCCACGACGAGTACGCCCACCACCGGAAGCTGGGTGATGGTGCGGCCCAGGCGCCGCAGGCCCTGCATCATGGGTGCAGGCGCCCTTCCACCGAGTCGTCCAGCGTCTTGCCGATGGCAGCCCCGATCACCATTTTGGTGGCGGCCACCAGGCTGCCGTGCTTGGTGTCCCAGTAGTAGCCCGACACCGGAGCGACCTCGATCACCGTGATGCGCGGGTCCTCCTTACCTTCGGTGAACCACGTTTTCATGAGGGGGTCCCACAGTGCGTCGATGAGCGCTCGGTCGCGGTGGATGCTGGCAGTGCCGTCCAGCACCAGAAAACCCGAATGCTTGGAGGCCTGCATGGAGATCCGCACAGTCGGGTCGGCCTCGATCTCGCGGTTCTTGTGGCTGTCGGACGCGCTCAAGAACCACAGGTGGCCCGCCTCGTCCACCTTCTCGACCCCCATGGGGCGTGTGCCACGCGTTTCGCTGTGGGGCGCGTTGGTGCAGAAGAAGCAGGACTGCGCGTCCTCGGCCATTTCCCGGATCCGCTCTATGGCATCAGGGCCGCTCAGGTGCTTGTGTGTGTCTTCAGGCTGGTTCTGGTTGATTGAATCCATGGCGCGATCTCCGGTGGCGGCCTATAAGAGAAAGCCTGATTGGGCCCAAAACACGTGGTTCGGGCTGTAGGAGCCCGAGCATTGAACTTGCCCTCCCCGCGCGGTTTCGGTGCTGGCCCTGGCATGGGTGATGGCTGCCACGCACCTACAGGCCATTGCGCTCATGCACGCAAGTCAAGTTGCCCTTTAGGCTTACCCACCAATCGCTAGCAGCTATCTATTTGATAGTACGCCTTGTCTTCCCCGCCGCACCACTGGCGCATGTTGCGCCATCAGCCCCGCCACCCAGTCCATAAACACCCGCACCTTGGCACTCACGTGGCGGTTGGGCGGGTAGGCCACATACAGGGGCATGGGGTCCATCGTCCAGTCTTCAAACAGGGGCACTAGGTCGCCGCTGGCCTGGTGGGCTTGCGCCATGTAGTTGGGCAGCCAGAGCAGGCCCATACCGGCCAGACCTGCGGCCAGGTAGGCGTTGCCGTCGTCCAGCGCGCAGACGTAGTGGCCTTGAATGAGCACGCTCTCAGTGCCACGGCGCATGGCATAAGGCAGAGGGCGGCCGGTGCGGGCCCACAAGAATCCGACGGTGCGGTGGTGGGTGTTGGGGTCGTCCAGCTCCTCAGGGTGCGCGGGCGTGCCAGTGCGCTGCAGGTAGCTGGGGGCGGCAAACACGCGCAGGGGCAGGTCGCCCACATGGCGTGCGATGAGGGAGGGGTCGGTGATGGTGCCGCCGCGCACCACGCAGTCCACGTTGTCGCCCACCATGTCCACCCGGCGGTCGCTGACGCCCATGTCGAGCTGTATCTCGGGGTACTGCGCGTGGAACGCGGGCAGTGCGGGGATGAGGATGAAGCGGGCCAGCGGGCTGGGCACGTCTACCCGCAGGCGGCCGCGGGGGGCGGTGGATGCCGTGGAGAGGCTGGTTTCCGCGTCGTCCACATCGGCCAGCAGGCGCACCACACGCTCGTAATACGCGGCGCCATCGGCAGTGACCTTGACCGTGCGCGTGGTGCGGTGGAGCAGCTTCACGCGCAGGCGGGCTTCGAGCTGCTGCACCAGCTGCGTGACGGTGGTGCGGCTCATGTGCAGGGTGTGGGCAGCCTTGGTGAAGCTGCCGGATTCCACCACGCGGGCGAAGGCCTGCATTGCGTCAAAACGGTCCATGGCGGGCCTTGTGGTTCTTGTGGTCTTGGATTGTTTGGATTCTAAGAACAGTGGTGCACACAACTGCCTGTTTATCCGCCCGGCGCACGCTTCTACAGTGCGTTCATCGTCAACCGCGCAGCGATTTGCTCGCAACACTCCAGGAGTTCTTCCATGCCACAACGCGATGTTGTTTTCCCGGCCGGTCGCCAGGCGCTGTACGAGCGCAATCGCTATTCGCCTGCAGTGCGGTCCAACGGTTTTCTGTTTGTGTCGGGCCAGGTGGGCAGCCGCGAAGACGGCTCGCCCGAGCCGGACTTGGCGGCGCAGGTGCGGCTGGCCTTCACCAACCTGAACGCGGTGCTGCAGGCGGCGGGCTGCACGTTCGATGACGTGGTGGATGTGACGATGTTCGTGGTCAACCCCGAGGCGAACTTCGAGACCGTGTGGAGCGTCGTTCCCGAGTTCTGGGGCGAGGCGCCGCACCCCACGCTAACGGGCATCGGAGTGACGTGGCTGTACGGGTTCCAGTTCGAGATCAAAGTGATCGCGAAGCTGCCAGAAAGCGCGGGTTGATGCTCGAATTTTTGAATCAAATGAGCCGCTAGCGCTTGTCCATCATGCGCTAGCAGCTATTTCATTCATAGCATCACAGGTTCGGCGCCAGCAACCGCTCCAGCACCTTTTCGTCCATGCCACGGCGCTGGGCCATGTCGTGCAGCTGGTCTTCGCCGATCTTGCCGACGTTGAAGTACAC
>PJUL01000818.1_pt1 | contig 17817 bp, 12 predicted proteins | sample 1512221 | NCBI WGS metagenome assembly PJUL01 (sample SAMN08177667, study PRJNA422409) | Feces metagenome, whole genome shotgun sequencing project.
CGGCCAACTCAGCGTCGTCAATCTGGCCGGCGGAGGTGCGTGTTTTTCGTTCAATCTGCCGGTTGTGCAAAGCCTCGAGAGCCTGCCTGGCTGAAGCACACCAACCTGATATCCAACCACGGTATAGGTTGAATGGCGGTGCCTGACCTGATGCAAATGGATTCGACACGAGCGGGGAGCCCCATTGCCATTCCTCGCTCCCACGCGCTCGAACCGGGATTTTGGAGACATCTTATGAACCGCTTTGCCCAGAAGAGCTTCATCGCAGCGGGTCTGCGCACACCCTTTGCCAAAGGCGGCGGAGCGCTATCGGATCATGATGCGATCAGCCTGTCCGTGCCGCTGGCCCAGGCGATGGCGCAGAAGGCCCGGCCCGACCTGTTTGCATGGGGTACGGTGATTCCGAGCCTCGGCTGGAGCAACATCGCTCGCGAGATCTGGCTGGACGCCAGGCTCGATCCGACCGTACCTGCCTATTCTGCGGTGCTCGCATGCTCGACGAGCATGGTGGCGGCGATCACTGCGGCTGGTTTGCTGGGCGCAGATGTGAATCTGGCGCTGGTCGGCGGCGCGGAGGTGATGAGCAATCCCCCGATCGGCCTCAAGCCCGAAGCGTCCAAACGCATTACGAAGCTTTTCCGTCAGGATCCCATGGAGGCAATGGCGGCGCTGCAGAAGTTGACAGCAGACGATCTGACCTTGCCGGTCAAGGGTTGGGCCAATCGCATCACGAAACGCACGATGGGCGACCATATGGAGGATACGGCCAAAGAATGGTCCATCGGGCGCCAGGCGCAGGATGATTGGGCGCTTCAGAGTCATCAAAGGGCAGTCGCCGGCTGGGATTCCGGCTTCTTCGACGATCTCGTCCTGCCGCTCCCGGAGATCACCCACGACGCCAATCCTCGTGCGGATACCTCGGCTGAGAAGCTGGCCGGGTTGAAGCCCGCTTTCGACACATCGGGGAACGGCACGCTGACCGCAGGGAACAGTTCACCAATCACCGATGGTGCCGCTGCATGCTGGGTCGCGACGGAAGCTGGCCTCGCCCGGCTGCCGGCCGGCACCTACCATGCCGAACTCGTCGACTATGAGATTGCTGCAGTCGACTACAAGGTCGACGGCCTGCTCATGGCACCCAGCTTCGCGATTACCCGTTTGCTCGCCCGGCAAGGTCTCCGATATTCCGATGTCGTGCTCTGGGAAATTCATGAGGCTTTCGCAGCCCAGGTCTTGGCGAACGTCGCCGCGCTCGAGGCACCAGGCTGGATCCGCGAGCGCGTGGGCATTGCGTTCGACTTTGGCCTATTCCCATGGGACCGGGTCAACCCGAATGGTGGTTCGGTCGCTATCGGCCACCCATTCGCGGCCACCGGTGCCAGAGACCTCAGCCAGGCGGTGAAGGAGCTTTGGGCCATGCCTTCGGGATCGCTGGCGATCATCAGTATCTGCGCCGATGGCGGACACGGTACGGTCGCGCTACTGCGCCGCCCTTGAACATCGCCGCTTCCCGCGGGAGCAAACGAAGCCATTCGGCACATGCCTGGTGGGTGGCGGCCGTTGGCGAGGTCCCCCACGCGGCTGGCGGCGTGTCGTCGACGGAACCCATACTCAGGTAGGGCCTTCGCATACCGCCAGCCGCGCTCCCTTATCCGCAACCCGATGCCATAATTTCCGGACGACGTTCGGCGCTCTCCGCCAAAATCGACGCGCGAAAGGATTGTGATGACGGACCTGCTTGATTTCGTTGTCGAGGCGCATGGTGGCCTCGCACGGTTCGAAAGCTTCAGCGCTCTGGAGGCCGATCTTGTACAGGGAGGCGTTCTTTGGGCGCTGAAAGGCAAGCCGACCGTTCTTGAGCATGCGCATGTGAAGATCGACCTTGCGACGGAGCACACATCCCATTCCCCGTTTGCCCCGACGCAGAACCACTCGAACTTCACGCCCGGTCGCGTCGCCATCGAGACCCCGGCCGGCGAAGTGGTCGAGGAACTGCTCGATCCTCGCGCTTCCTTTGCCGGCTATGAAATGGAAACACCCTGGAGCGACGCGCAGGTCGGCTATTTTGCAGGCTATACGATGTGGACGTACCTCACGTCGCCGTTTCTGCTGAAGCGGCCCGGCGTGGTTACCGAAGAAATCGGCACCTGGTCTGAGGATGGGGCGACGTGGCGTCGGCTGCGTGCCACCTTCCCCGAAGAGATCGCCACGCACAGCGCCGTGCAGACCTATTATTTCGACGATGCCGGAATGCTGCGTCGCCACGATTATGAAGTAGACATCCAGGGCAGCAACCCAGCGGCCCGTTACCTGAGCGAGCCAGTCCAGGTTCAGGGTATTACGCTTTACGGAAAATTTCGGATATTCCCGCGCAAGCCGGACAATATGCCGGCGAGCGAGCCGCTGATCGTCTCGGTGGATCTGTCGAACTACCGCTTCTCGTAAGCGACGGTTTGATGGGGGTTTGAGGATGGCCTCCGACCGATGCTTAAGACAGGCGATAGAAGGCCGGCGCGGACCGCACGGCTTTCGCGTCGGGTTCGCGGGTACGGCTGGGGTGGTTCGCTAAGCAATTGCCTTGCCCTGGCAGCTCAAATTCACCGGCGGACCTCTTCGGACAAGCGAAACCGCGCTTCCTGTTCCGTTCACATCCGAATAAAGCCATTTTGGGGCATATTCGACTCGGCGGTCTGTATTACGACATCGCGCAAGGCTCGGGGGTGATGGCATCGTGATCTCGCAATGGATGCGTCGGGAACTCGCAAAAGCGCGGATGCCTTCGAACGAGGCTGGCACCGCGACCCAGGCCAATGTCTTCGATTTGGCACTGAGGCAGGCCAAGGCCTTCGCCGACCGCTTTCCTAGCCTTCTGCTCTGCATCGACGGCGTCGGTCACGTCCATTTCCTCAACGCGCACTATACCGCGTTGACCGGGCATGATCGGGACGAGGCGATCGCAGAGCAGAGCTGGCGCGCGCGGATACATCCGGACGACATCGAGCTTCTGACTGACACCTTCGGGAGGGGGCGAAACGACGAGACGGAAATATCCTGCGAATTCCGACTTCTTCAGCGTGATGGAACGTTTCGGTGGATGCGACTTTCCGCACGTCCCGGCACCGGCTTCGACATCGGCGAACTCTGGTTCGCCGGCGCCTCGGAGAGTCTGGGGCAGCTCTCTGACGGCGAGGAACTGCGCGATTTGCGTCTCACTTTCCAGGAACGCGTTGCAACACAGACTGCCGAATTGGCGCGAACCGAGGCCCGATATTCGAGTCTGTTCTCCGTCAGCAAGATCGCGTTCGCCGAGCAGGAGATGGCTGACGCTGCGGTCATTCTCCACGGCTTGAGGGACCGCGGTGTAACCGATCTTGCTGGCTATATGGCAGCGCACCCGGAGGTCCTGCAGGAGTGCGTGGCAGCGGTCCGGACCGTCTCGGTCAATGAGGCCTGCATGCGTATGCTCGGTTTCGACGATGTCGAGGGTGCCGTGGACCGGCCGGTCGATCGCACGGCGGAGGACATCGAGACCGTATTGCTTCGGCAATTTGAGATGATTTTCTACGGCCTGGAGAATGTCGAGGGCCGCGTCATGCTGATCGGGGCTGGTGGCCGTCGCGTGCCTGTCTTCTATTCGGTCACCCGCCTCGCCGACGAGCGGCAGCTCTCCAGCCTCGTCGACATCAGCAGCCAGGAGCGCATCGAAGAGATGCGCCTGGCAGTCCAGGAGGAATTGGCCCGTGCAAACCGCGTCGCAACGGTCGGCGCTTTTTCGGCCTCCATCGCTCACGAACTGAACCAGCCTGTCGCTTCTGTCAGCATGGATGCGAACACCGGACTCCGCCTGCTTCGCCGCGACACACCCGATATCGCTGCCGCCATCAGGGTGCTGGAGCGGATGTCGACTACGACGCAGCGTATCGCGACAATCGTGAAGCATACGCACGATCAGATTACGAGTGGTCACCAGGAGCTCAAGCGGATCGACCTTGCCGGACTGGTGCGAAGCACATGCGACCTGCTGGTGCGCGACATGCGGAACCTCGGTATTCAGCTCAGGCAGGAGTGCGAAGGCGAGGTGCCCGAGGTGATGGGCAATTTCGTCGATCTGCAACAAGTGCTCATCAACCTTGTCAATAACGCCCGTGATTCCATGGCGGGAGTAACGGGGGACAAGGAGATCGTTGTTGGGCTTCGAACGCTCGACGGGGAAGTGGAGCTTGCTGTTTCCGATCGAGGCACGGGGATCAGGGCCACCGATATAGAACGCCTGTTCGAGCCGTTCTTCACGACGAAGGAGGGCGGTATCGGCCTCGGACTGCAGATCTGCATGTCGACGGTACATCGCCTCGGAGGAACGATGGATGCCGCCAACCGACCCGACCAGGGAGCGGTCTTCTCTTTCCGTCTGCCGGCCGTTCAGCCGTGAACGCGCGGATGAGGTTGTCGGGACAGGTGGCCGGATGCCTGCTGGCCATCTCCGGGACGCCGGCATTCGCGCAAGCTGGGAGCACCGGCCGCCCGGTTGACGAACATGCTCAGGCCGGTGGCGATCCCGGGGAAATCCTTGTCACCGCGCGGCGGCGCGTCGAGCGTCTGCAATCTGTGCCGATCGCGATTACGGTCGCCGATAGCTCCGAGCTCGATCGGGCCAATGTTCGCAACATTGCCGAGATGGAAGCTGTCAGTCCCTCGCTCACGTTCCGAAGCGCCAACATCGCCAGTTCGACCGCGAACCTCATCTTGCGCGGGCTTGGTACCACAGGGAGCAACCGCAGCTTCGAAGGATCGGTCGGGATATTCGTCGACGGTGTGTATCGCACCCGCGGCGCAGCCGCGCTGCAGGACTTCCTCGATATAGGCGAGGTCCAGGTGCTGAGGGGGCCTCAGAGCACGCTGTTCGGAAAAAATACAACGGCGGGCGCAATCCTGCTCACGTCAACCCGGCCATCGACCGACGCCGTCTCGGGCAAGGTGGTCGCCAGCTATGGTTCCTATGATAGTCTTTTCCTGCGGGCTTCGCTGAACCTGCCCTTGTCCGAGCGGGCAGCGATTCGCCTGTCGTCCAACGTTTCGCACACCGACGGATTCTATACCGATGTCACGCGAGATCGGCCGCTGAACCGATCCACAACAAGGGCTGGTAAGGCGGATTTGCTGCTCGACCTGGGCGACGGCACTACGATGCAGCTCATCGGGGACTATTCGAGAGGGACCGGAAGCTGCTGTTACGCGACATCGCCCGTGGTTGTCGGACCGCTACAGCCACTGATTGACTCGTTGATCGTCGGGGCCGGGGGGACCGTTCCCTCAAGGCGTCCGTCGGATCGTGAGCAGAGCCTCAACGGCAAGGGCAGGGAGGTGGTCGAGGACTATGGAGCGGCTCTGCTGGTCGAGGCTGCTGCGTTCGGGGGAACCTTCAAATCGACGACTGGCTTTCGTCATTATGCTATCGCCCAGACCGACATGGACCCGGATTTCTCCGGGGCGGACATCTTTCGGTACGACGAAAACTTCCGCAGCCGCTTCCTCTCCCAAGAACTGACGTTCTCTATGCCGATCCGATCGGTGCGTGGCACGCTCTTGCTCGGTGCGTTCATTTCTGACGAGAAGCTCCGGATGGGGCGGCGGTTGCCCTGGGGGCAGCAGGCCCAGCCCGTATGGGATGCGGTGCTCTCGGGATTGGGGCTGCCGGCGGGCACCGCCGATGCCTCTCCGGGGTTGATCGGCGATGAAGACATGGGCGGAAGCGCCAGGACCTACTCGGCGTTTGCCCATGGGGAAGCGCGACTGTCTGATTGGCTCACGGCGTTCGGGGGCATTCGTTACTCGGTCGAGGACAAGACCGGCAGATTCGCGTACCGCTATTACCGGACTGCAGCGACCGAACCGTTCCGCCTGCTCGGCATCCAGCCTGGCCCGGCCTATAACGCCAGGCATCACGACGCGGCGCTCAGCGGGACTTTCGGGATCGAGTTCCAGCTGGCTGCTGATGCCCTTGTGTACGCAAGCTATAATCACGGGTTCAAATCGGGTGGCGTCAACATCGATGCGAATGGCGCGGGAACCCGTGAGAACAACCCGGTCGAAGTGCCGGGAGGAAAGCCCCTTGATCCGGAGTATCGGCCCGAGACGATCGACGCGTTCGAGATCGGCGCAAAGCTTTCCTATCTGCGCGGGAGAGCGCGGACCAATGTCGCTCTCTTCTATTACGACATAGGCAGTCTTCAGATCGCGCAATTCGTCGGCACGCGCACCACCGTGATCAATGCGCAGGGGGCGAGGGATTTCGGCCTTGAACTGGAAAACCGCCTTCAGGTCGTCCGCAGTCTCGGATTGGATGCCGACGTCACATGGATTCCCCATGCCCGGTATGATCCGGCGGGCGGTATCGATCCGATCCTCGCAGGATCGAGATTCCGATTTGTGCCGCGGCTCAGCGCAAATGTTGCGGCGCGGTGGGATCAGCCCGTTTCCGGCCAGATGTCGCTGAGCGGCCGTATTCAGTATCGATACCGAAGCGGTCAGTTCGTTGATACGGCGAGCGCGTATCGGCAGGGACCCGTCAGCCTGGTGGATGTGAAAGGCGGGATAGGGCTCCCTCCGCAGGGGCTCACTCTCGAGCTTGGGGTCCGGAACCTGTTCGATGTGACCTATGTCGATCAGGTGCTGGCTACTCCCCTGCAGGCTGGCTCGTTTAGCGGCTTCCTGGGAGCGCCGAGGACATTTGAAGTAAGGGCGACCAAGGCCTTCTGAAAACCGACTTCGCGACACCAGGTCGTAGGCGTACGGCCGCGTGCGTCCGACAGGCGTTGTTCGCAGCGATAGCGCGCTTTCTGGTTCGTACTGCTCAGGGTGCGGGCGGGGCGGCGGCTGACCGGATCGTGTCGGGCGCCCTGAAACTTGTGCTGCTTCAGATATTGAAGTTATAAGGCTTAGTTATGAAGCAGAAGTCGTTCGCAGGGATGCGATGCTCCGTTGCGGGTGCCCTGGAGCTCGTCGGCGATCGCTGGCTGATGCTTATCGTCCGCGATCTTTCATTTGGTGTCAGCAGGTACGACGATCTCCGCGAAGGGCTTGGCATCCCTGCAGCGACCCTCGCAGCGAGGCTCAAGCATCTGGAAGCTGGCCAGATCGTGGAACGTTTCAGATATCAAGAGCGACCAGCCCGCGACGCATATCGGCTCACGGCCAAGGGGCGCGACCTGTGGAAGGTCAGCATAGCGCTTCGCGAATGGGGGGACCGCTGGGACTCCTCCGGATTTGGTGAGCCGACGATCGAGATCGTGGACCGGCGGACCGGCAAACCATTGAGGCTCTCGATGGTAGATGCGGACACGGGACAGGCCGTCACGCCCGACCGGATCGAATTGCGTGCGGGCCGCGGCGCGGACGATGCGACGCATCGCCTGCTTGCCCATGCTCATGAGAAGCATGGCTGACGGGATGCACGCCGCAATCCTGTGCTCTTTCAGAACTGGTGCATTCGAGATGTCGCCAGGAAAGCTTCTCGATGAATAACGCCAGTTCCTGAATCCGGCCGGTTCGAACGCGACGCCGGCGTCGCCCTCGCTGAGCCCGGAACGAGCTGCCGCTTCCATGTCCGCAAATCGGTGCCGACGCCCGGTTGCACCTTGCCAACACGATGCGCGGTGCAGCGGCGCCCGAACTGAGATCAGGTACCCGGTTTTCGTTTGGCGAGAATGGATGTGTGATCGCCAGCCTGGCGCATGCCGAAAATTGCCCTGCACGATGGTATGGGCGAGGCGTGCCATCGTAGAATTGGCGGGAGGGTGCCCGGAGCGTCATCTATCGAATGGTTGTATGACTATCTTCGCCGAGGAGCCGCTTCCATGACCCACATTTCTCTGGACTATGCGCTCGCGGTGGCGACCATCACGCTCCATAACCCGCCGCAAAACCGTCTTTCACTGGAGATGCTCGCCGAATTCGACATGGCGCTTGATGCTGTCAGTTCGAGCGAAGCACGCGCGCTGGTTCTGCGAGCCGATGGGGCGGATTTCTCCTTTGGTGGGGACATTCAACCTTGGCCAGCGATGACCCAGCGCGAACGTCGCACGCTGTTCGAGCGCTATCTCACTGCCTGCAACCGGTTCGAGAAACTTTCGATACCGACCGTGGCGCTTGTGCAGGGACGATGTTTCGGAGGTGGTTTGGAACTGGCATTGCGTGCGGATGTCGTCTTTGCCGGAGAAACCGCACGTTTCTGTCACCCGGAACAGAGTATTGCCATCGTCACGCTGCTCGGCGGAATTTACCGGGTCGCGGAGCGAGCCGGGCGATCCAAGGCTTTCGAGTGGGCTCTTACCTCGGAACAAGTGCCTGCGCAGGAAATGGCCAACCACGGCGTCATCAACCGCGTGCTACCTGATGCCGAGCTTTTGGCCGGAGGCATGGCTTTTGCGGCCAAAGCTGCGGCCGGTCCTACGCTGGCCCATGCCGCGCATAAAGCGTTGCTGCGTGCATGGGTATCAGGCGGCACAGCTGTCGCCGACGAAGCGCTGATGGACATAGCCATGCCGCTATTCGAAAGTGCTGACACCCGCTTGGCAATTCCCGCGGCAGTGGATGCAATGGCGCAGGGTCGTGGCCGCCCGGAGTTCGATTTCAACGGCAGGTAGGAATATGTAGGAACGATACGCGCGCAAATTGCTTCAGCATCTGCCACAGGATCGAGGGCAGGAACGCTTCGTGCTGACAGACCGAGAGCCCGATCAGAATTTGGCTGGGCGGTATGAACTGGTTCGATTGATATTGGAGTTGGTCGTTAACTCAGAAGGGCTTTGTAACAAACTTCCGATGGAAGGTCTGTCTGGGATGGATCTGACTGCCAGGGCAAGTGCTCTAGCAGCGTCAGATGGCGGTTGATCCCTTCACGATCGTATCCGTCGTCGTGCACGATTTTGGTGGAGCCTTCGTCAACTACGAGATCAGCGAGCGGGTGGACAGACTCTACAACCGCACGGTTGCGGGGCAGTTATAACCCGTTTCATGAGATCTGGCTCAAGAAGATATTCAAACGACGTCCCGAAGCGTGAAGCAGATCGCGCCCTTCACACGTCCCGATCATCGCTAAGCACCGATTTACGCTGGACCTTGCTGAAATCCGCCGGCTCCCCAAGCGAGGCGAAACGGAAATCCGCTGCGTATTGGATCAGCGGTTGCTGGCAGGGAACAATCCGAGAAAATTCGCCGATTTCCAGCTACGGTTTTGCAGTAACTGTGCAGTAAATTGCACGAATATGCAGCTATCGGGCAGCTAAGTGCCTGAAAACGCTGGTGACCCCTACGAGAATCGAACTCGTGTTTTCGCCGTGAGAGGGCGACGTCCTGACCGCTAGACGAAGGGGCCGTTAGCGCTGCGGAAGCGGGCAATTACGGGGCGCGGCGGTGCCCGTCAAGCGCCTTTCCGGAGGCTATCGCAATTTTATTTCGAGCCTGGTGGTTCAGCCCGTAATGGGCAGGCGCAGCGTGCCGTCCGGCTCATAGCTGACTTCGCTATAGGCCGTGACCACATCAAGCGAGAGCGGCGCATAGAGGTGCGGGAAGAGCTGACCGCCGCGCGATGGCTCCCACTGCACTGCGTCACCCATCGCTTCCAGATCGACTGCGGCGAGCCACAGGCCGGTCTGGCCGGCGAAATGCTTGTCCAGCGTCTCCTCGACCTGCTCGGCCGTGGAGAGATGGATATAGCCGTCTGCAAGGTCGATCGGCGCGCCCTTGAACACGCCCTCGTGCTCGAGGACGTGCATCTGCTCGGCGGTAAGGATCTTGTAGGCGGTGTTGTCGGGCATGGTGTTTCGCCTTCATCCAAAACGCGTCATCCCCGCGCAGGCAGGGATCCATAGCCAAGCAACGTCATGCCCGTAACTCTGGATCCCCGCCTGCGCGGGGATGACGATAAAATCAAAGCTTACTGCCCATCCTCCGGGCCGCGAGCGAGATCCTCGCCCGTTGCACCGTCAGGGGTAGGCTCGCCGACGGTCGGGCCGTTGCCCAGTTCCGCCTCGGCATCGCCTTCGCTTTCCTCGATCCGCGCGGCCGAGACGACATGCTCGTTCGCGCCGACGTTGAACAGGCGCACGCCCGCCGAGCCGCGGCCGATCACACGCAGGTCGCCCAGCGACATGCGGATCATCTTGGCCTGGTCGGTGACCAGCATCAGCTGGTGCCCCTTGCTCGCCGGGAAGCTCGCCACCACCGGACCGTTACGGCCGATATTGTCGATATTGGTGATGCCCTGACCACCACGGCCGGTGCGCCGATACTCATAGGCAGAGCTCAGCTTGCCATAGCCATTGGCGCAGACGGTGAGGATGAACTGCTCGCGGTTCTTGAGTTCCTCGAAGCGGTCGGCCGCCAGATCGGGCTCGCCTTCCTTCTCCGCCTTCCACGGCGCGAAGCGGAGATAGGCTTCGCGCTCCTCGCTGGTAGTGCCGACGCGGTGGAGGATCGACAGCGAGATGACTTCGTCGCCCTCGGCCAGCTTCATGCCGCGTACGCCGGTGGAGTTGCGGCTCTGGAACTCGCGGACGTCGTCGGCGGCGAAGCGGATCGCCTTGCCCTGGCGGGTGGCGAGCAGCACGTCGTCGCCTTCCTCCAGCAGCGCCACGCCGATCAGGCGATCGTCGGCATCCTCGCCTTCGAACTTCATCGCGATCTTGCCGTTCGAGGGCACGTTGTTGAACGCGTCCATCGCGTTGCGGCGTGCCGAGCCCTTGGCGGTGGCGAACATCACGTGGAGGTTAGCCCACTCCGCCTCGTCCTCGGGGAGCGGCAGCACGGTCGAGATGGTCTCGCCCGCCGCGAGCGGCAGGATGTTGATCATCGGCCGTCCGCGCGTGGCCGGGCCACCCTCGGGCAGCTTCCAGACCTTCATGCGGTAGACCTTGCCGAGGGTCGAGAAGAACAGCACCGGCGTGTGCGTCGACGTGACGAACAGTTCGGTGACGGCGTCCTCGTCCTTGGTCGCCATGCCCGCGCGGCCCTTGCCGCCGCGGTTCTGGGCGCGGAAGGTGTCGAGGCTGGTGCGCTTGATATAGCCCTGCACGGTCACGGTGACGACCATGTCCTCACGCTCGATCAGGTCCTCGTCCTCGATGCCGTCGGCGGCGGGGGCGATCTCGGTGCGGCGCGGGGTGGCGTAAAGGGCGCGGACCGTGGTCAGCTCCTCGACCATCACTTCGTACAGTTTCGCACGATTGCCGAGGATTTCGAGCAGCTCGGCGATCGAGTCCGCCAGTTCCTTGAGCTCGTCGCCGATCTCGTCGCGACCGAGCGCCGTCAGGCGGTGCAGGCGCAGATCGAGGATCGCGCGGACCTGCGCATCCGACAGGCGATAGGTATCGCCGGTGACTTCGGTTTCGACTGCCTCGACCAGCTTGATGTACTGGGCGATCTCCGCGATCGGCCATTCGCGCGAAAGCAGCTTGTCGCGGGCTTCGGCCGGGCTCGACGAGCCGCGGATGATACGGACGACTTCATCGAGATTGGTGACCGCGATCACCAAGCCGAGCAAGATGTGCGCGCGCTCGCGGGCCTTGGCCAGCTCGAACTTCGAGCGGCGGGTGATGACCTCCTCGCGGAACTTGACGAAGGCCTCGATGATGTCCTGCAGGTTGAGCAGTTCCGGGCGGCCGCCGCGGATCGCGAGCATGTTGGCCGGGAAGCTCGACTGGGCAGGCGTGTTCCGCCAGACCTGATTGAGGACGACCTCGGGGGTCGCATCGCGCTTCAGGTCGATGACGATGCGGACGCCTTCGCGCGACGATTCGTCGCGGATGTCGCTCACGCCCTCGATGCGCTTGTCCTTCGCCGCCTCGGCGATCTTCTCGACCAGCGCGTTCTTGCCCTGCTGGTACGGGATCTCGGTGAGCACGATCGAGCGACGGTCGCCGCGCTGCTCGAACTCGTGGCGCGAGCGGACCATGATCGAACCGCGGCCGGTCGAATAGGCGTTGCGGCAGCCCGAGCGGCCAAGGATCAGCGCGCCGGTCGGGAAATCCGGACCGGGGACGATTTCCATCAGCTCCTCGAGCGTCAGCACCTCGCGCTGACCGAGCATCGCCTTGATGTGCTCGAGGCAGGCGTCGATCACTTCGCCGAGATTGTGCGGCGGGATGTTGGTCGCCATGCCGACCGCGATGCCGCCGGCGCCGTTGACCAGCAGGTTGGGGAAGCGCGCGGGGAGGACCGCCGGCTCGCTTTCCGACCCGTCATAGTTCGGGACGAAGTCGACCGTGTCCTTCTCGATATCGTCGAGCAGCGCCGAGGCGACCTTGGCCAGGCGCGCTTCGGTGTAACGCATCGCGGCGGGCGGATCGGGGTCCATGGAACCGAAGTTCCCCTGGCCGTCGATCAGCGGCACGCGCATCGCCCAATCCTGGGCCATGCGCGCCATCGCGTCGTAGATCGAGCTGTCGCCGTGCGGGTGGTACTTACCCATCACGTCACCGACCAGACGGGCCGACTTGCGATAGGCGCGGCCGGCGACATAGCCGCCTTCCTGCGCGGCGTAGAGAATGCGGCGGTGGACGGGCTTGAGGCCGTCGCGAACGTCGGGGAGTGCGCGCGCCACGATCACGCTCATCGCGTAATCGAGGTAGCTCGTCTTCATCTCATCGACGATCGAGATCGGCGTGATGTCGGAGGGGTCTTCGGCGAGGATGGTCTCGTCGGTCAAAGTGTTCACCGCTTTCGGGTTCTTGAGTGTGACCTACGGCTCTAACGCTGCCGATGCATCCTGCCAACCCCGCCCGCGCGCGCGTGCGTACGCGAGGAAAGCTGGGGATAAGTCTGGTTAAGTGCCGGACGGCAGCTTCTTGCAGCTCCGGGAGATCGCTTCGAGATTGCCGAACCTGGGTGAGGCGGGAAGGCGCCGGGTGTCGGCTGGCGCGGATTTTCGCGTTTCAGGGCGAGCCGGAAGGCCGGGATGCACTGGCGCCCGGTATCGAGTGCGACGGATTGTTCCGGCAAGGCGAACGCTAGCGGGATGGAGACGGAAAGGATGGAGGCCGGTGGCGGGGGAGGAGGAGGTGCACCCCGCCACCGGGTCCGGGACCGCACGTACTACCGGTACGCTACGCGGATGCGCGGTCCTTAATGGGTGGCGCTGCTGTGCGGCAGGCGGATCACATACTGGCCGCTGGCCTCGATGCCGCTGGTGTCGTCCTCGGCTTCATTGCCGACCAGCTTGCCGAGGCTGGCAAGCGCGCTGACCATGCCGAAGCCGGAACTGAACGGGCGGCCTCGGGCGTCACGGCGGGGCTTGGGGCGAGCGCCTCGCGCCTCACGACGGCGAGGCGGGGGTGCCATGCGGGCCATCCGGTCGGCGACCGAGGCGGCATCGCCAGTGCGGCCGAATTCGCGCCACACGACCTGGAAGCCCGAAGGCACCTCGCTCCACACGCCGCCCTCGGGGCGGATCAGATCGCAGCCGCACTGATGGCAGACGGTGAAGTCGAGGCCCTGGTTGTGATGATGGGTGGTGCCGGCGGCATGGCCGATCATGTTGCAGCGGATGCTCATCTCAATGCACTCCCTTGGGATGATTGCCACGCGTCCGCAGCCGGAACTCGGCAAGGGCGCGGAAATGCTCGTCGTCGCTCTCTAGGGCGAGCTGCGGGTTCCAGATTTCGAAGCTGTCGCCGGCGCCCACGAACAACGCCAGATCGTCGATGCGGCCGAGATGGCGCATTGCGGCGGGGATGCGCAGGCCCTTGCCCTCACGCTTCATCCGCTCGGAAAGGCCGAAGGTGCCGCGCATGCGGTGATAATGGCTGCGTGCCTCGTCGCCCCGGGCCTCTTCGGCAAGGCGGCGGCGCTCGGCACGCTCGGCGAGGGTGGCGAGATGGTCGCGGCCATAGCCGACAAGACAGCTGTCGCCCTGATGCTTGGCGACGACGATCTCGGGGCTGGCTTCGCCGGGCATGACGGCTTCGAGAAAGGCAGGCATCGCGACGTTGCCGTCCGCGTCGACCTCGCAAAGCTCGCTGCCGTGGTAAAGGGTGTTCATGGGTATCCACTCGTCCGAAGCTTGCGGGTCGCCGGGTAAGGTTTACCGCCGTTAACCATGGTTCTGAACGAGCGCGGCGCGGGTCGCCATTCCGGAGAGCACCCGTCCGAGTCCGCGCGTAGGGAAGAATCCTGAGCCCAAACGCTTGAAAATTGTGGAAAACGCTCCCCACGGGTAGCGCCACGGAGAGCGGCTCCCTACAATCGCCGGATGCATTCCGGCTTCGTTCCGCTTCGGGTCTTCTCGTCCTTCACCATGCTGGAGGGCGCGATCGAACCCAAGGCGATCCCCAAGCGGGCGAAGGAACTGGGTTTTCCAGCGATCGCGGTGGCCGATCGCAACGGTCTATACGCCTCGATGAGCTTCGGCGATGCCGCGATGAAGGCAGGTATCCAGCCGGTCATCGGCACGTTGCTGGCGGTCAAGCGCCCGAACGTGCCGGACGGCGTCTCCGCGCCGATCGACTGGCTGGCGCTCTATGCGCAGGATGAGGCCGGCTATCTCAACCTGTGCGATCTCGTCTCGATGGCGCATCTCGATCGTCCGCTCGAAGAGGAAGCGCACATTCCCTTCGACGCGCTGGAAGGGCGTACCGACGGGCTGCTCTGCCTGACCGCGGGGCGCGAAGGCGCGCTGGCGCGGCTCTATGCCGATCAGCAGGATTCGGCGGCCGCCGCCTATGCGCGACGGCTCGAGGCGCTGTTCCCCGAGCGGCTTTATATCGAGATCATCCGCCGGCTCGACGAGATCGAGGGCAGGGCCGAGCCCCGGCTGCTCGACCTGGCCTATGATCGCAACCTGCCGCTGGTCGCCACCAATCCGAGCTGCTTCGCCGAGCCGACCTTCCACGAAGCGCATGACGCGATGCTGTGCATCGCCAACAGCTCGTACATCGCCTCCGACGATCGCCCGCGTTCCTCGCCCGATGCGTGGATCAAGCCCGCGAACGAGATGAAGAGCCTGTTCGCGGACCTGCCCGAGGCCATCGCGAACACGCTCGTCGTCGCGCAGCGCTGCGCCTACACCGCCCCCAAGCGCAAGCCGATCCTGCCCAGCCTCGCCGGCGACCGCGAGGGCGAGGCCAAGATGCTGCGCGAGCTGAGCTGGCAGGGCCTCGACGCGCGCCTCGAAAAGGCCGGAATCACCGGGCCGGAGGCGCGCAAGCCCTATGAGGACCGGCTCGAGTTCGAGTTGGGCGTCATCATCCAGATGGGGTTCCCGGGCTACTTCCTGATCGTTGCCGACTTCATCCAATGGGCGAAGGCGCACGACATTCCCGTCGGTCCGGGCCGTGGCTCGGGCGCGGGCTCGGTGGTCGCCTGGGTGCTGACCATCACCGATCTCGATCCGCTGAAGCTCGGCCTGCTCTTCGAGCGCTTCCTCAATCCGGAACGCGTCTCGATGCCCGACTTCGACATCGACTTCTGCGAAACCCGGCGTGGCGAAGTGATCCGCTACGTGCAGCAGAAATATGGCGCCGATCACGTCGCGCAGATCATCACCTTCGGTACGATGAAGGCGCGTGCGGTGGTCAAGGCCGTCGGCCGCGTGCTGCAGATGAGCTATGGCCAGATCGATCGTCTCGCCAAGCAGATCCCGAACCACCCGACCGATCCCTGGACGCTCGAGCGGACGCTGAACGGCGTCAGCGAGTTCCTCGCCGAATATAACGGCCAGAAAGAGATCAAATATCTGGTCGATCTCTCGATGCGGCTGGAAGGCTTGCCCAGCCACTCGTCGACGCACGCCGCCGGCGTGGTGATCGGCGATCGCCCGCTGTCGCAGCTCGTCCCGCTCTACCGCGATCCTCGCTCGGACATGCCGGTTACCCAGTTCGACATGAAATATGTCGAAGGCGCCGGGCTGGTGAAGTTCGACTTTCTCGGCCTCAAGACGCTGTCGGTGCTCAAGAAGGCAGTCGAGCTGCTCGCCGATCGCGGGCTCGATATCGATCTCGACACGCTCGAATGGGACGATTCCGAAGTCTATGAGCTTCTCCAGCGCGGCGACACGGTGGGCGTGTTCCAGCTGGAATCGGAAGGCATGCGCCGTACGCTGACCGCGGTGCGCCCGACGAACTTCGGCGACATCATCGCGCTCGTGTCGCTCTATCGCCCGGGCCCGATGGACAACATCCCGAGCTTCGGCCACCGCAAGGCAGGGCGCGAGGAGATCGTGTATCCGCACGACCTGCTCGAGCCGATCCTGAACGAGACCTATGGGATCTTCGTCTATCAGGAGCAGGTGATGCAGGCCGCCCAGATCCTGGCCGGCTATTCGCTCGGCGGCGCCGACATGCTCCGTCGCGCGATGGGCAAGAAGATCAAGGCGGAGATGGACGCCCAGCGCGAGACCTTCGTGAAGGGCTGCGCCGAGCACAACAACATCAAGCCGGCCAAGGCGAACGAGCTGTTCGACCTGATCGACAAGTTCGCCGGCTACGGCTTCAACAAGTCGCACGCCGCGGCCTATGCGCTGCTCGCCTATCAGACGGCGTGGCTGAAGGCGCATCATCCGCACGAGTTCTTCGCCGCCTCGATGGCGTACGATATCCACCAGACCGACAAGCTGGCGATCTTCGTTGACGACATGAAGCGGCTCGGGATCAACTACCTGTCGCCCGACATCAATCGCAGCCAGGCCGACTTCTTCGTCGAGAAGACCGAGGAGGGGCTGGCGGTCCGCTATGCGCTGGGCGCCCTCAAGGGCGTCGGCGAAGGCGCGATGGAAGAGCTGGTGCGCGATCGCGAGGAGCGGGGCGAATACAAGTCGCTCGACGACTTCGCGCTGCGCACCAACCCGCAGCTGCTCAACAAGCGGCAGCTGGAAACGCTGGCGGCCTCGGGCGCCTTCGATTCGATCAACGAGAACCGGGCCGGGGTCTATGGCGCTGCCGAGCGGATCATGGCGGTCTGTCAGCGTTCGCATGGAGAGCGGAACAGCTTCCAGGCATCGTTCGACATGCTCACCAAGCCTGCCGGCGACGAGATCCGCGTTGCGGACGATGTCTATTGGTCCACGTCCGATCGGACCGGGCATGAGCGCGAAGCCTTTGGCTTCTACTTCCAGGCGCATCCGCTCGATCGCTTCCAGCACCTCGCCAGGACCTTCGGCGCGATTGATATCGTGTCGCTGGGCGAGGTGGACGTGCCGCCGGGCGCGCGCGTGGGCGCCACGCTTGCGGTACTGGTCGAGGATTGCCGTCCGCGCACCTCGGCGCGTGGCAATCGCTACGTGATGGCCTCTATCTCGGACAAGTCGGCCCAGACCATCGCCAGCTGCTTCGAGGACAGCGCGGTCCCCGACCTGGAACGTTGCGCCCGCGAAGGGGGCTGCGCGGTGCTGACCGTGGAACTCGACAAGCGCGCCGGCGAGGATACGCCCCGCGTTTCGATCAAGCGCGTCCAGAGCATCGAGAGCCTGGCGAACACCGCAAGACTGGTGCTCGACGTGACTATCGACGATGTCCATGCAGTCTCGACCCTCGCGGGTATCATCGGTGATCAGCGTGGCGGGCGCGGCGAGGTGGTTCTCCATGTCGGCATTCCTGACGGGATGGCGGATATTGTGCTGGGTCGCGACTTCCGGCTCGACGGCGAGCTGCGTCAGAAGATCGAGAACGTTCCCGGCATACGGTGGGCGACGCTGAAGAGCGCTGCCGCGAAACTGGCCGAGGCCGCCTGATACGACCGCCATCCCGGCTTTCGCCGAATGACGGAACAAGCGCGACATCCTTCCTTACACGTCCCACTCTCGACACCTGCGCATTCCGCAGGTTACGC
>PJUL01000819.1_pt1 | contig 17807 bp, 14 predicted proteins | sample 1512221 | NCBI WGS metagenome assembly PJUL01 (sample SAMN08177667, study PRJNA422409) | Feces metagenome, whole genome shotgun sequencing project.
GGATGGGGCGCAAAGGGCTGCACCGCACCGGTCGAGAAGATCAGTACGCGCTTGTGCCTGTCGGGCGAGAGCGGCAGTAGGTTCTGCACATCCTTGACCAGAGTGGGCACGCGGGCGCTGACGGCTTTGGCCAATTGGCGGTTCTCGTCCCGCTTCAACACCGTCCGGGCGACACTGGAATCGGGGCGCGCATATTCGGCCTTATGCAGGCCGAGCGCCGCCTTCAGACCCAGAACACGGGTGACGGCCCCGTCGACCCGCTCCTGGCTCAGCCGTCCATCGGCCACGGCCTTGACCAGATACATGAGGTCGGCATTGGCATCGTCGGAAAACAGGATCACATCGCAACCGGCGATGACGCATTGCGGCACGGTTTGCTCGCGCGGCCCCCAATCGCCGAAGCCGGCCATTGGCGTCGCGTCGGAAACGATGAGGCCGTTAAAGCCCAGTTTTTCGCGCAATAGCGTCTGGTTGAGCACCGGGCTCAGCGTGGCAGGCCGGAAGGCGTCCGCACCTGCTTCGGGATCGAGTTCACGCACAAAGGCGGGAAACGCGATATGGGCGCTCATGACGCTCATCACGCCCGCCTCGATGGCGGCGCGATAGAGCTTGCCGAAGGTGTTTTCCCATTCATCCAGCGTCAACGGATTGACCGTGGTCACCAGATGCTGATCGCGGTCGTCATAGCCTTCGCCCGGCCAATGCTTGACCGTGGCGGCGACGCCATTGTCCTGAAAGGCGGCGATCTGCGCCAGAGCGTGACGCTCGATCTTGTCCACATCCGAGCCATAGGAACGGGTGCCGACAATGGCGCTCTGCCAAGCCTTATTGATGTCGATAACCGGGGTAAAGCTCCAGTTGAGGCCAACTGCCCGGGCCTCTTCGGCCATGATGGTGGAAATAGCAGTGGTTGCTTCCACATCATCCACCGCGGCAAGGCCGAGCGGATTGGGCACTTCGGTGCCAAAGGGCAGGCTCATGCGGCTGCCTTCAAGATCGGCGCTGACCAGCATGGGTACGGATACAGAAGCATCGATCTGCTGCATCAGTCCGATCTCGGCATCGAGATCGCCGGTATAGATGCGGGTGATACCGCCGGGCTTGAAGCTACGAATAGCGTCCAGCGCCTCCCCCGGCGCCTCGCGCGACAGCAGCACGAAAAGCTGGGCCAGCTTGTCACGCGGCGAAAGATTGTCGCGCGTTTCATGCACCCAGGCCATGCCCGCTTCATCAAGGTGAAAAGGGGCGGCGGATAGATCGATATTGGCCACGGGCAGGCTCCCCCGTTTTGGTTATTGCCAGATGTCTAGCAGTCGCAACGCTCCGGCCACAAGCCAAAGGCGCGGACAGATGCCCAACCAGTTTTAAAATTTTATTCATGAATATACTAACTATTTCTAGTAAATTTAAAATTCAGCAACTAAATTAGAATTTATATTGTAATTATACTTACTGCCACAGGACGGCCTCCTGCAATAAATGGAAGTTTATCAGTTTTGAGGTATGAAATATATAATTCTGCTATCGCTCCACATGTTCCTTAATGAAATCTACTACATAAAACTGATCTGGCAACAACAGATAACCCGACTCAAACTTCTCATCAACACTACCTGTTATGATATTAAGTCCGTAAGGTTCATTTATAAGCCACGGTAGTGATCTCAATATATTTTGAGTCGAACCTTCTTTTATTATAGATACAGTAATCGATTCTATTTCTACACTTTTGTTTTCGCCGTATTCCACTACTTCCATACTGGACGGTTGGAGGTTGTTTGAGAACTGCACGATAACTGGAGTTGTGCTCAATTCACAAGCACCCTCAAATGACTTTAGAGTGTTCAAGAATACTGGGTAGCCGGCACTCACCTTGCTCAGGCATTGGAAGATAAATTTACCTCCGTAGCTGAGAGAAGGCGCCCCACGAAAGTTGTTTGGTGGTAGAGCTTGACGTCGTAGGACGTATAGCGTCCGGCCAGACTTCGACCGTACTTCGATGGCCTCAGCTGATATTTTTGTAGCTGGACCATATGGATAGAAGAGATCAGGGCCATCCCAAACCACCACCTCCCAAACGGCAGACCCAGAAGCAAGCTCACCATCAACTAATAACACAACATCAATCTGAAAATTCTTTTGAACATATTCACACCCAGATAGAATTACTGATTGAAAAAGAACAACAATGATCATGAACAATGAACGCCATGATTTATAAGGTGTTTTTATCAATGGAATTTGTATCATTTTTGCAAAAACTGACCCAAGATTCTAAATGTTGCGTCTATTGAAATTTATTCGTCGCACTTTTTATTGTCTTTCGGTCAAAATGGGCTGCGCTCCACTTTCCTTCAGCGGAACATGGTTGCCAACGTAAAGCAATGGGCAAACTGTGAAATTTGTAACAACCCAAGCAGGCCTGCTGCGGACTAGGTAGTTTGTGACCTGAGCACCGAGATCTCCTCCAAATTTTCATACAGGCGAGTCTCTGGTAGGCGCGGACAGATGGCAGCAGGGCGCTGGCTATTCCGTAATCAGGGCAAAATTTATATTGATAATAATAGTCAGCTTTTTTAGGTAACGGAGGAATACGCCGCAAATCCGTTCTGGAGCTTTCTCAAATGCGTTTCGACTCTGGCCGCCGCGCCATTCTCCTCGCCGCTCTGTGCATGAGCCTGTCTGTCCCCACAGCTTTCGCTGAAGAATGGAGCTTCACCGATGGTGCGGGCAGGACCATCACGCTGGACAAAGCGCCAGAGCGCATTGTCGCCTTTTCGTCCTCGGCGGCCGCGCTGCTGCAATATGGCATTCGGCCCACGGCCATTTTTGCCGATGGCACCGGCTCGGAAAAGAGCTTCGAGGGGCTCGATATCGATGGCATCACCTATATCAAGACCGCCTGGAACGAGTTGAAGCCCGAAGTGCTGCTGGCGCTTGAGCCGGACCTGATCGTCACCGAATATTTCTCGTTCAGCCAAAGCTATAGCGGCGGCGAAGAAATGAACCCTGAGCGCGAATTCGGCAAGATCGCCCCCATTCTCGGCGTCGAGCAGGGCGGTTCGGTGCTGAAATCCATCGAGGATTACGGTATCCTGGCCGAAGCGCTCGGCGCCGATCTCAATGCGCCGGAAATCGAAGCGCAGCGCCAGGCCTTCGAGGTGGCGCGCGACCGGCTCAGCGCCGCCGCTGCGGCCAAGCCTGACCTTAAAGTTCTGGCGGGCGGCAATGGCGGCGAAAATATCCGCATCGCCGTTCCCACCGGCGCGGCTGAATTGCAGGATTTCATGCGCTGGGGCGTCAATATCGTTACGCCTGAAGCCGAACCCGGCGATTACTGGGCCTTTGTGAGCTGGGAGCTTGCAAACCAATATCCCGCTGACGTGATGATCGTTGATGACCGGTTCGGCCCCGAGCAGCGCGAAGAGCTGCTTGAGCTGCCCGCCGCGCAATTCGTCGCCGCCATCAAGACCGGCCAGGTGGGCGATTGGCCCGCCTGGTGGATCCGCACCTATTCCACCTATGCCAGCGAACTCGACAAGCTTGCAGCGCTGATCGAGCGCTCGGAAGTGGTAACAGAATAGGCTTTCTGACACAGGCAAACAAAAACACCGCCGGAGCGATCCGGCGGTGTTTTCAATTCAGAACCGATCGGCTCAGGCAGCGTGGCCTTCGAGCCATTTGGTGAGGCCGGCCTTGGGCGTGCCCGCGCCGATCTTCATATCGGCAGCTTCGCCACCCTTGAACAGGATCATGGTGGGGATGGAGCGGACGCCATATTGGGCGGCAATGCCGGGATTCTCATCGACATTGAGCTTGACGATCTTCACCTTGCCCGCAAGCTCGGTGGACAGCTCGTCCAGAACCGGGGCAATAGCCCGGCAGGGGCCGCACCATTCGGCCCAGAAATCGACGAGTACGGGCTCATTGGCGCTCAGAACTTCCTGACCGAAATTGGCTTCGGAAACGGCTTTGGTCATGGTCTCATGCCTTCCTATGGGGCGCTGCCACCACCCCGCCGGGGTAAAAGCAGCGCAGAAATTTCAGTGCGGGGCCAGCGGCCCCGGCAAGCGGCGGTGTCTTTGCTCCCAAAGCTGGGGAGAGTCCAGCCCCGGTTCAAGCCCGGATCACCGCAATGCGAAGTCCGAACTGGCCGCGGCGAGCCGCGCCGGGGATAAAAACATCAACGATTCCAACTCGGTCCACAGGATCGCCGCCGAGATGGCCCGGCCGGGGAACAGCTGGCCTGCAACCAGCGCATACAGCGCCAATTGCGTCAGATATTTGCCCGGCACACCCTCCTCCCGCGACGGCACTGCCGCATCGGACTTGTAGTCGACCACCAGCACGCTTGAGTCGTCAACCACCAGCCGGTCGATGCGGCCATTGAGTCTTATCGGCTGACCCTTGCGCAACGCGGGAACCAGAAAAGGCACTTCCGCCCGGCTATGGGGACCAAACAGATGCGCCAGCTCGGGCCGTGTGAGAATGGACAAGGCCCGCCCAGCCACGCTCTCATGCCGCTCGGGATGATCGGGCAGCAGTGTTTCGAGCGCCCGGGGCGTGACCATGGCCCAGTCCGCCCGCTCCACCCGGCCCAGATGCTGCAACAGCGCATGCAGCGCCAGCCCTTCCTTGCGCGCACCTTCGGCATCGCGGGCCTGTTCGGCCAGACTTTGCAAAATCGGCTGCGGCCCGGCGGCATTGCCCGCCTGCGACGGCGACACCAGCGGGGTTTTTACCGGCTCAGGCACCGGCGCGGCGAGAATAGCCGTGCTGGCGGGCAGGTTCGGCACATCTACCTGTCCATGTGTGATGGTTTGGTGCTGCGGATAGACCAGAGCGCTGACATTGCCGTCTTTGTCTTCCACGGGGGTCAGATCCGGTTGCAAGCCCTGCGCAATGGCCTGATACCAGCTGCCCTCAAGCTGGGTTTCCGCTTTCGAGCCCGCGCTCAGCGTCCCGGTGACGTAAAGCTCGTCCTCGGCGCGGGTCATGGCAACATAGAGCCGCCGCCAATATTCCTCGGCCAGAGCCGCGTCGGCATTTTCCTTGATCGGCAGGCTGGCCGGGTGATGCTGGCCCTTGGCCGCAGCATGAACCAGCAGCGGGCCGGCCGCATCATCCAGCACATAGACGGGCTTGCCGGTCATCTGCGCCGAAGGCTTGGCGCTGGCATCGGCCAGAATAACGATGGGGGCTTCAAGCCCCTTGGCGCCATGCACGGTCATCACCCGCACCCCGCCACCGCTTTCGGCCAGTTCGCGCTTGATGGTCACCGAGCGGCGGCGCATTTCGACCGCAAAACCCTGCAAGGACGGCTGCCCGCCCTGTTCATGGGTGAGAGCCAGTTCGAGAAGCTCGGACAATACCTCGTCCACCTCCATGCCGAGCCGGGCATGGAAACGCCTGAGCCCACCTTCGGCATAGAGAATGAACGAGAAGAATTCAAAAGGCCGTTCGCGGTCGAGAACCGGTCGCCAGCGCATCAATTGCGCCGCCGCCGTCACCGCATTGGGCAGGCCGGACTCGCAAAGCGCCGACCACAGGCTCTGCTTGTCCGCGCGCCCATGCGCCAGCGCGAACAATTCATCTTCGCTCACATCGAAAAGCGGCGAGCGCAACAGGGCCGCCAATTGCAGATCGTCGGCAGGATTGAGCAGCACATCGACCAGCGCCAACAGGTCCAGCACTGCGATATGGCCGGTCACCGCCAGCCGGTCAGCGCCCGGCGTCGGCAGGTTCTGCGCCCGCAGCGCCCGGATGATTTCCTGAAAGAACGCACCTCGTTTCTGCACCAGAATCAGCACGTCATCGGCGGTGACAACACGATTGCGCTGCCCCAGAACCCGGCCCCGGTCGATCCAGTCGCGGATTTCGCCCGCTATGCGTTCAGCCACCTGCCGCGTCGCGCTCTGTTCGACCTCGATCGCCTCGCGGGGCCATTGGCTGGTGTCGCGTTCCGATTTTGCATCCTGCACCGGCGGCCACAGCGTCACCGAGCCGCCCTCCTGAATGCGGGCGGCTTCGTGGCCCACTTTTTCAACCGAGAGCAAGGCGCGCTGAATATCGGCGCGCTCGGTCACCCGGTCGACGGCATCAAGAATGGTTTTGAGCGTACGGAAGCTGGTATGCAGCGGCACGCGCTCAAATGGCCTGCCCGCCGCCTTGGCCCGCCGCGCCATATCGCGTCCGGTCTCGCCGAACAGCACCGGCTGGGCGCCCTGAAATGAATAGATCGACTGTTTCTGATCGCCCACGGCAAAAATTGAGCGGGGCCGCTCCACCGCGCCGGACCCGGCGAAAAACTCTTCGGCCAGCGCCTTCACCACCCGCCATTGGCGCGCATTGGTGTCCTGGCTTTCATCGACCAGAATATGATCGATCCCGGCATCGAGCTTATATTGCACCCATGGCGCAATGGCCCGGTTGTCGAACAGGTCACCCAGCTTTTCGATCAGATCGTCAAAATCGAGCAGGGCATGGCGGCGTTTCTGGTCATCATATTGCGCCCGAATGGCGGCAACGACGTCGAGAATGGCTTCTGAACGCTCCAGCAGGAGCGCGGCGTTCAGTTTGGCGTCGAGTTCGACCAGCCGTTCCTGTTCGGCCAGCAGCAGGTCATGCAGGTCTGGATAGGTTTCCACTTCCTTCTTGAGCATCAGGCGAGAACGCGGTTCGCCCTTGCCGGTGAAGAAGGCGGCGCGCAGGCCATCCAGGCTCGGATTATCGGGATCGAGCCGGGCAAGCAGATCGGCGCAGCGGGAGTTACCGTCCCGATTGCCGTTAAGGCGCGTTACCAGCATCTTGAGCACGCTCGGCGTCAACAGTGTGCCAACAACAAGCGCCTGGCGGATGGTCTCCGCGCTATCTTTCACATCAAGCAATTGCCGCAGGCGCTGTTTTGCGGCGGCGATATCGGCAAGCAGCGGCTTGAGCCGCGCGCCCTCCGAAAGGGCCGAATTGATGGCCTTGGCGATGGCATCATCGCTCAAAAGGCCGAACAGGGTCTCCACGGCGACCGCATGCTCACCGCCTCTAAGCCCTTCCGCCAAAACGCTTTCTCGCGCCGACATCACCATCTGCACCTGCCGCTCGTCCTCGATGACGGCAAAGTCGAAGGGCACGCCGGCCTCGATGGGAAACCGATGCAGCACCGCTTCGCAGAAGGCGTGAATGGTCAGGATACGCAGCCCGCCCGGGGCCTCCAGCGCCCGCGCAAACAGCGTACGGGCATCGCGCAGGGTTTCAGGGCTGGGGGCAGTCCCGATCAAGTCCCTGACATCATTGCGTAAATCGGCGTCGCTCGCCAAAGCCCATTGTGCCAGCCGCGCCCCGACGCGCTTGCGCATTTCCGCCGCCGCAGCCTTGGTATAGGTCAGGCAAAGGATCGATTCCGGCCGCGTTCCGGCCAATAAAAGCCTTAAGACACGGTGGGTTAGCACATAGGTCTTGCCCGACCCGGCATTGGCCTCCACCCAGATCGAATAGTCAGGATCGCTGGCCCGAGCCTGACTGGATCGCGTGTGGGGCGGGGGCTTGAGTTCACCACGATCGCTCATGCCTCGTCCTCCCCGTCGACCGCCACCCATTCCGCGCGGCGGGCCAGATGGTCGTAAGGCCCTGCAAATCTTTGGGTTTTGAGCGGCAGGAGCTGCGCCGGGAGCGGGGTCTGGCGCATCAGGAAGAAGTCGATATGGCCCTGCATGCGGTGCAGGATTTCGTCCGCAGCCGCCATCACATCCATGTCCTCGGGCACAGAAAAACCGCTGGGTTTGAAGGCGTCGGGGCCGAGGCCGATCTTGATATAGGTCAGGGCCGAGGAGGGTGCAGCGGCCACATTTTTCATCGCCCCGGCCTTGGCCATCAGCGCTTCAAGCGGCAATTGCGGCGCCTCGAATGCCTTCATGCTGGCCGGGCTGGGGGGCGATCCGGTTTTAAAATCAAGGATTTCGAGCGTTCCATCCTTCAGCTCGTCCACCCGGTCAGCCTCGCCGGTGATGAGAAAGCCGTTCCCCAAAGGCAGCTTCCATTCGCCTCTGATCTCGGCATGGCGCTGCTTTACCTCGTGGGCGCGGGCGCGCTCGAAATCGAGAAACTGGCTCGCTGCCGTAGCGAAGCGGCGCAGCCAGATGTCGCGGCGCTCCCCGATCATGTCGAGACCGGCAAATTCCTCATTGGCGATACCCATCAGGATATCGAGCGCATCGGGGGCGAGAACATCGTGCTTTTCGTTCACGAAGCGGGCGAAGATGGCGTGGATGATCGTGCCCCGCTCCCGCGCATCGGGGTCTTCGCCCAGCGCATCGAGCGGGCGCAAGCGCAGGATATGCTTGGCATAAAGATCATAGGGCGAGCGCATCAGCGTCTCGACTTCGGTGACCGAGAGCCGGTTGAGGCGGGGCGTAAAAGGCGGGTTTGGCGCTGGCCGCATCGCGGGTTTGATCTCGGAAACTGCATCGAGACCTCGGGCGGCATCACGCCATATCTGGCCCCGGTCACGCAATATCTGGGCATGGGGTGCACCGATAAAGGCGTCGAGGCGCTGCAACAGACGTGAGGGCAGAGCCGGGCTCGACCCGACCCGGTCGGCATAGGCGATGATCACCTCCTCGTTGCCCAGCGCCTGCGCGAAGTCATGGGCCGCCAGCCCCTGCATCCGCTCAGGCGGCTCAAGCCCGGCCGCCAGCCGCATGCCACGGCTGAGCCAAGGGCCGGGATCGGCCGCGGCGGGCCATTTGTCCTCGTTCAGAGCGCCAAGGATCAGCACGTCCGGACTCATCAATCGGGCTTCGAGCTGGCCCCATATGGCAATGTCTTCGCGCCGCTCTTCATGATTGCGCACTTCAAAACCGTTCATGAGCGCAAACAGCACTTCATCGAGCCCGAAGGGGCCGAAACGATGCCCCTGCCCCATGAGGCGGCTCATTTCGTCGGCCCATTGGCCAAACTCCTTGCGCCCCCGCAAATCGCCCGCAGCACTCACGGCGCTGACGCAGAAGTGCAAGGTAGTGGCGAGTTGCGCGGCGTCCATTTGCTGCTGACCGAGCAGCGCGACCAAGGGCGCGAGGGCCGTTTCAAGCTGGTCGAACAGTGTCGATATGGCATCGGCGTCTTCGCTCGAAAGCGGTTTCCTGCGGCTTTTGGGATCGTCGTTGGCCCGCGCCGCCAAGAGAGCACGCAGGCCTGCAAAACCGGGACCGGGGCGCTGGCCGCGCAGAAGCCGCAGATCGAGCCTGTTGGCGGCCTCGACCACCTCCGCACGCACGCCGCCGAGGTTAACGAGACGATTGTGCAGCAGCGCCATCACATCCACCGGCGCAATTTTATTGACCACCAGCGACAGCACCTGCCGCGCCAGACGCCCGGCGGGCGCATGAAACAGCGGCGAGCCCGCCGCATCGTCGACATTGATGGCAAAGCGCCTCAGCTCTGCCGCGATGCGTCGCGCCAGATTGCGATCCGGGGTGACGATACCGACAGTCTTGCGTTCGGCCAGCGCGGAGCGGGCGGCAAGAGCGATGGCCCGCGCCTCTTCATCCTCATTGCGGGCCGCGATGATCGAGAGGCCCGAAAGCGCTGCGTCGAGATTTGCCTGTTCAGGCCGCTGTCCTGCCCAGAGCGCCGTTTCGCCGGTCAGCGCCAGAGCATGATTGACGAGGGCGGTGCGCGGATGAGCAGTCCCACATAATTCGATGATCTCTGCGACCGGCTTTCCCAGAACCTGCAGGAGATGGGCCAAACCATATTGTGGATGGCCATGCGGGTTCTGATCCGCCCTGCGAAGAGCAGACAGCGTCTCCGTGCCCATTGCCATATCAAGCCCCGGCAGGATGACTGCGCCGCGCGGCAATCTGGCAATGGCGGCAAGCAGCCGCGCCGTTGCGGGAATGGAGCCGGTAGAACCCGCCGCGATCACCGGCCGATCCCCATAAAGATGCGGCGCCGCCATGGCTTGCCGGTCCAATCGTTCGCCACGCAGCGCGGCGGCATCACTCAATTTCTGATCAGCCAGAACCTGCGGCCACAGCGTCAGTGCGATATCGAGAAAATCGAGGGTCTGCTGCCAATATTCGCCCAGATCCTGCGCCATATCCTGCCCAATGGCGCGCAAGTCGGCGGGGGAGCGTTCTTCAATCAGCAGGTCGTCGATCACCCTGCCGAGCGAGTCGGCCATGGAGAAGATTTCCGCGGCAGTGGGCGGGGTGGAAAAAGCCAGTCTGCCCCGTTCGCTATGAGCCCAATGGGCGACAAGATGGGACAGGGTCAAGCGCCGCATCAACCCGCTGGCCTTGTGCTTGAGAGGCGGCGCATCGAAGGGTGGCAGGAAGGGCTCTTCATCCGCCTCTTCGCCGCCAAAGGTGCGGATATCGGGTAAAAGGCCGGTAAAGCCGGGATGAGCGGCAAAGGCCTCTGCCAGTTTTTGTCGGGCGCGCTGGGTGGGCACGATGATGGTGACGTCGCTGAGCCAGAATGGCCCGCTTCTGTCCCAGCCCGAAAGCACCGAGCCATCCATTACCGCATCGGCCAGACAGGGCAGGAACGGCGTGGATGGGGCGATGGAAAATACGCTCATGAGGCCAAAGCCTGTTCTGCAGCCGTCAGCCCGGCTTCATCCCCGACATGGAACCATGGCGCATCCAGCACCACGCCATAAAGCCGCTCATCGTCAAGCGCTGTGTCAATCAGCAGATTGAGCGAGAAGGGGCCGTCCGGCGTGTCTTCGAACAGGGATTTTCCCAAAAGCGCCACGCCGCCATAAATGACCGGCGCGCCATAATCGCGGGTGATTGTGCCGTCCGGCGCCAGACAGAAATCATGGCTGCGGGCAAAGCCGCTGGCCCGGCGCGGCTGTATGCAGAGGAGAACGATGTCGCGCTCTGCGCCATGGCGGGCGATCATCCGCGCCAGGGGCTTGTCCGCACCCAAAGGCCAGAATGCGTCGGTGTTCATGACAAAGAATGGGTCGGAATGCAGCATGGTCAGGGCCGCTTTGACGCCACCGCCGGTGCCGAGCAACACCTCTTCCCGATTAACCTTTAACAGGCCCCCGAAATGGGCCAGCACCTGATCGGCGCGGTAATGCGCGTTGGCGACAAAGCGCTTGGCCCCCTCGTCACGCGCATTGGTGATGACACGTTCGATCAACGGCATGCCGGCAACCGGAACCAGCGGCTTTGGCAGCGTTTCGGTTCGCGGGCGCAGCCGCGTGCCAAGACCGGCTGCGAGCAGCATCACATCGGGGAATCGGGTCGTGTTATCCATGCGCCGGATAAGAAAGGCAGGAGCCTTTCTTGTCCAGACTCAGCGCTCGCTATTCGGCGTGGGCCGCAGCGGCGGGCGGATCGATATCATCGTCACCCTCGGCAGCGAGAGCTGCATCACGCAGGCTGGCCTGAGCGGCAATCGCCCGGGTGCTGGACGCGGTGATGGCCTGATTTTCGGGCGCCTTGGTGAGAATGGACGCCAGCGAGCCGATGGTGGAGCGCAGGTTGTGGCGATGCACGACCATATCCACCATGCCGTGGCTATAGAGATATTCGGAGCGCTGGAAACCCTTGGGCAGCTTTTCGCGGATCGTCTGCTCGATGACGCGCTGGCCGGCAAAGCCGATCAGGGCCCCTGGCTCGGCCAGATGAACGTCGCCGATCATGGCATAAGATGCCGTGACGCCGCCGGTGGTCGGGTTGGTGAGCACGACGAAGAAGGGCAGGCCCGCTTCGCGCAGGCGCAGCACCGCGACGGTGGTGCGCGGCATCTGCATCAACGAGAGCACGCCTTCCTGCATGCGCGCACCGCCAGAGGCGACAAAGAGCACGAATGGCGTCTTCAAACGCAAGGCGGTTTCAAGGCCGGTGATGATCCCCTGCCCGGCGGCCATGCCGAGCGAGCCGCCCATGAAATCGAAATCCTGAATGCCCACGGTGACCGCGCGCTCATAGAGCTTGCCGGTGGCCACGATCACCGAATCCTCGAACCCGGTCTTGGCGCGGCTTTCCTTGAGGCGGTCGGTGTAGCGTTTCTGGTCGCGGAATTTCAGCGGATCGACCGGCACGGAGGGCACCGGGACAAGATCGAACTGGCCATCGTCAAGGAAGGTCTTGAGCCGATCTGTCGGCTTGATCTTCATGTGATAGCCCGAATTGGGCACGACCCATTGATTGGCTTCGAGGTCGCGGTAGAACACCATCTCGCCGGACTCGGGGTCTTTGACCCAGAGATTTTCAGGCGTATCCCGCTTCGGATTGAGGATCGAGCGGATTTTTGGGCGGACGAAATTGTCGATCCAGTTCATGGCGCGGCCTTTCGCGGGTGATCTTGATGCGATCACGTAGTCTTCAATTGTGGCAATTCTTATCAGGGCCACGCCTATAGGGCAAAGCGTGCGCGGTGCAAAGCACAGCAAAAACGGAATGGTCATCAAACAATTATTGTTGACTATACATGTCATCTTTTATAGCCCCGACAGGCCCGATCAGGAGGGCGTCTGGAGATGAAAATGATGAGAAAAGGGGCTTTTGCGAGCCTGATCGGGCTGGCTCTGAGCATGCTTGTGACGGGCATGGCGCTGGCCAATGACACATTCACCTATCGGTTCGGCGATTTTGAAGCCGAGCTGCCAACCAATCCGCAGCGCGTCGTCGTACTCGATAATCGCGTTGGCATTGAATTCTCGATCCTGGCGGGCTTTCCGATCGTTGCGGTCGGCGTCGCCGCTGATGCCGGTAGCCCGCTTGAGCCTTATCTGGCAGATGATGTGGTTCGCATGAATGACAGCGAGCCAAATGCCGAGCTGGTGCTGAGCCTTGACCCTGATCTCGTCGTCGTCGATCGCGGTATGTGGAACTGGTATCAGGAAGACGCCATGTTCAATGGCGAGGGCTTCAATATTCTAATTGTTGAAGGCACTGGCAGGCCAAACTGGCGTGAATTGCAGCAGGCCCAGCTCGAAGCCTATGGCCGCGCCGAAAATAATGCTGAGGCACTGACCCGCTACGACGCCGTCGTGGCAGCCGCCGCTCCGGAAATCCAGCGGATTCTCAATGGCCGCAAAATGGTCATCGGCGGTTCATGGGAGGATCAGTTCTGGCTTCAGATCGACACGTTCATGACCTCTGTGGCCCATGATCTCGGTATCGATCTCGTCGCGGGCGACAATCCGGATCAGAATGGCAACCAGTTCTATTCGGCTGAAACGCTGGCGCCTTTTGCTGAAGCGGCCTTGCTGTTCATGCAATCATCCAATGAGGACTATCAGCAGAACCCGATCTGGCAGCGCCTGCCTGCGGCGGCGCATACGATCAAGCTCAATTGGCTGACCAATTTTGGTTTCTCCATCGCCGGTGAAGCGCTGGTTGCCGACCTGCTGGCGGCTGTCAAAACATTGGAAGACTAAACGTTTGGGCGCGGGGTCAGCCCCGCGCACGCCTGACACCGCCAGCCAGATCGGCCACGATGTCGCGGACGGCGGAAACGGTGCGGTCGGTGGCCTTGCCATTCTCCAGCGACTTGCCGACTGCATTGACCAGCACAGTGCCCACGACAATGCCATCGGCATGTCTGCCGATTTCGGCCGCGTCTTCGGCGGTCTTGATGCCGAAGCCAACGGCGACGGGCAGATTTGTATGGGCCTTGATGCGATCGACCGCTTCACCCACCGCGCCGCGCGACTTGATCACCGCGCCGGTGACGCCGTTCATCGAGACGTAATAGACAAAGCCCGAGGTGTTTTCGAGCACGACCGGCAGGCGCTTGTCATCGGTGGTAGGGGTGGTCAGGCGGATGAAGTTCAACCCGGCCTTGAGGGCGGGAATGCAGAGTTCCTCATCTTCTTCGGCGGGCAGGTCGACGACGATCAGCCCATCGACACCGGCCTCTTTCGCCGCTGCAATGAAGCGGTCGACGCCGAAGGAATAGATGGGATTGTAATAGCCCATGAGGACGATGGGGGTGGTTTCATCCTTGCGGCGGAATTCTTCGACCATGCCGAGAACGCCGAGCATGGTCTGCCCATTGGCCAGCGCCCGCTGGGCCGCGAGCTGGATGGCGACGCCATCGGCCATAGGATCGGAAAAGGGCATGCCCAGCTCGATCACATCGGCACCCGCCTGCGGCAGGGCATTGAGAATGGCCTGACCGGTTGCGAGGTCCGGATCGCCGCCCATCACATAGGTGACGAGAGCGGGGCGGTTTTCGCTCCTGCACTGGGCGAAGCGGGCATCAATGCGGGTGGTCATGAGTTCAGCATTCCCAGATATTTGCCGACGCTTTCCACGTCCTTGTCGCCGCGACCGGACAGGCAGAGGACGATGGACTGGTCCTTGCGCATGGTCGGGGCAATTTTCATCAGCTGGGCAAGGCCGTGGGCAGATTCCAGCGCCGGAATGATACCTTCAAGCCTTGTCAGCAACTGGAAGGCGTCCAGCGCTTCCTTGTCGGTGACCGGCGCATAGGTGACGCGCCTCGTGTCATGCAGATAGGAGTGTTCCGGGCCGACACCGGGATAATCGAGACCCGCCGAAATGGAGTGGCCTTCAAGAATTTGCCCGTCTGCGTCCTGCAACAGATAGGTGCGGTTGCCATGCAGCACGCCGGGGCGACCACCGGTCATGGAGGCGGCGTGGCCGTTTTCCACCTCGATACCGTGACCACCGGCTTCGGCACCATAGAGCGCGACCTCGGCATCATCGAGGAAGGCGTGGAAGGTGCCGATGGCATTGGAGCCGCCACCGACACAGGCAACGACCGCATCGGGCAATTTGCCGTCGAGTTCGTGGAACTGTTCCTTGATTTCGGCGCCAATCACCGACTGAAAATCGCGGACCATTTCCGGATAGGGATGCGGGCCTGCCGCCGTGCCGATCAGGTAATAGGTGGTCTCGACATTGGTGACCCAGTCGCGCAGCGCCTCGTTCATGGCGTCCTTGAGCGTGCCGGCGCCCGCAGTGACGGGGCGCACTTCGGCGCCCAGCATTTTCATGCGTAGCACATTGGGCATCTGCCGCTCAACGTCGGTGGCGCCCATGAAAATGGTGCAGGGCAGATCGAACTTGGCGCAGACCGTGGCCGTCGCCACGCCATGCTGGCCGGCCCCGGTCTCGGCAATAACGCGGGTCTTGCCCATGCGCTTGGCGAGCAGAATCTGGCCAAGGCAATTGTTGATCTTGTGGCTGCCGGTATGGTTCAGCTCTTCGCGCTTCAGATAGACCTTGGCACCGCCAAGATGTTCGGTGACGCGCTGGGCGAAATAGAGCGGGCTGGGGCGACCGACATAATGGACAGCCAGATCCTTGAGCTCGGAGAGATAGGCCGCATCCACCTTGGCGGCGCGATATTCCTTCTCCAGATCGAGGATCAGCGGCATCAGCGTTTCGGCGACGAAGCGCCCGCCATAAATGCCGAAGCGCCCATGCTCATCGGGGCCATTGCGCAGGGAATTGGTGCCGTCCATATCGTCCTCTCGGCGTGGCCGAGACACACCCGGCAACCGCGCTTCTACAGGGCTGCCCTGGCGTTGCGGATGAACGCTTCGATCAGCTTCTTGCTCTTGACGCCCGGCGCGGTTTCCACGCCCGAGGACACATCCACCCCGAAAGGCTTCACCGTCTTGATGGCCTCGGCCACATTGTCCGGCGTCAGGCCACCCGAAAGCATGAAGGGCAAGGACGGGTCAAGGGTTTCGAGCAGGCCCCAGTCAAAGCTTTCGCCCAAGCCGCCGGGCCGATCGGCGCCTTTCGGCGGCTTGGCGTCAAGCAGAACCCGGTCCGCCACCTCGGAAAAGGCGGCAATATTGGCAAGGTCTTCGGCCGAACCGATGGGCAGGGCCTTCATGATCTCGACCCCGGCTTCAGCGCGAATGGCTTCGACGCGATGCGGGGTTTCGGGGCCATGGAGCTGGATCCAGTCCGGTCCCAGAGCCGCCACTTCGGCAACGCAGGAATTGTCGGGATTGACCAGCACGACGCAGCTTTCCACCTGCCCGCGCGCTGCCGAAATCAGCCCGGCCAGATCTTCGATGGAGACATGGCGCGGCGAGCGCTGAAAATGCATGAACCCGATCATATCGGCGCCCGCTGCAATAGCGGCGTCGAGCAGGTCATAGGTTTTGATGCCACAAATCTTGATGATCACCGGATCGGTCATCTTGGGTCAGGTCTCAGGACAGGAAAAATAAGGCGGGCCATAGCGCTTTGCTCAGCGCAGGTCGAGAAGTTCATCGACATCGCTCATCGGCGCGGTGTGCGCCGCGCCCGGTTTGCGGCGATGGGCTTCGAGCTCCTGGCTCAATTGCTGGGCTTCGCGCCGCCAGTGGCGCTCGCGGCGGCGATGCTGCCCCTGTGCAAACCACGAGGCGATGCCGCCCAGCAGCACGCCGATCAGCAAGACGACATAAAGGATCACGAATAGCGGAATGCCATAGCCGCCCGCGGTCGCGTCGGGCGGAGCGACAAAGGGATTGAGATTGACGCTGACCAGATGGCGATTGGCCAGGGCGAAAGCAATCAGCAGCCCCGAAAGAGGCAAAAGGACAAGCCAGCCGACTATTCTATTGACCATAGGTTCGCCTAAACTGCCTCAGTCCCGGCGGTCACGAGCGGTTGAGCCGTTCGCGGATTTCCTTGCCGGCCTTGAACTGGGGCACATATTTCTCGCCGACATCGACCTGTTCGCCGGTGCGGGGATTGCGTCCGACACGCGCCGGGCGGTTCTTGACGGAAAAAGCGCCGAAGCCACGCAGTTCCACACGATCCCCGCGCGCCATGGCGTCGCCGATCTCATCGAGAATGGCGTTGACGATATTTTCAATGTCGCGCTGGAACAGGTGCGGGTTCTCCGCAGCGAGCTTTTCGACAAGTTCAGACTTGATCATCAAAGGCTCCGGTTTTGACCCCTACCCCCTTTGCAGGAGCGAGGCCAAACTGCCAAAGCCGAGGCTAACCGTCAAGCGGCACGGCAGGATCAGCCTATTGGAAGCGTTTGACCATGTAGCGGGCATCGGCCTCATAGCCGGCCAGTTTGGCGTCAAGCTCGGGACGTTCCTCGACCCCAAAACCCTGCCGGGTCCAGAAGGCACGCGAATTGTTGACCGCCACGAGACTCATGGATGGGTAGTTCATAGCCTGTGCATGCTTGGTCAGCGCCGCGACAATCTGCCCGGCAGCGCCGACGCCCCGCGTCAGCGGCAACAGCGCCAGATCGTGGATGTAATAACTGTCGGCATGTTCGGGCAAGGCACCCAGAAGCGCATCGAGCGCGGGCAGATCGCCCAGTGTCCAGGGATGGCTCAGCACATAGCCAGCGGGTCGTTCGCCCACTTCGAGCAGGTAGCAGCCATTGCGATAGAGCGCGAATTTTTCCGCCAGCACCTCGCGGGCCTCGAAAAAACCGGGATGCACCTTGTTGGCGATATCGAAGACCGCATCGAGGTCATAGCCCGACATGGCCCGCCAGGCGACATCCTTCAAAATCGACATGAGCTGTCTCCAGACGTGAAACGACCCGCGCTTTTGGCGCGGGTCGAAAGTGTGCAGTGGCGAGAATCTTACTTCTCGTCGCGGCCCTTGAGCGCAGCGCCCAGGATGTCGCCGAGCGAAGCGCCCGAATCGGACGAACCGAAATTGGCGACGGCTTCGCGTTCTTCGGCGATTTCGAGCGCCTTGATCGAGAGCTGGATGCGGCCGGTCTTGCGGTCGTACTGAGTGACGCGCGCATCGACCTTCTCGCCCTTGGAGAAACGCTCCGGACGCTGGTCGTTACGATCACGGCTGAGGTCGGCGCGGCGGATGAAGGCCGTCACTTCGCTGTCA
>PJUL01000822.1_pt1 | contig 17710 bp, 19 predicted proteins | sample 1512221 | NCBI WGS metagenome assembly PJUL01 (sample SAMN08177667, study PRJNA422409) | Feces metagenome, whole genome shotgun sequencing project.
ACGATCGGTCTGTGACCCGTAGAGTTCGCCCGGCAAACCCTCGCGGGTCACGCCGTCGCGTTGAATATAGCGCATGTGCGCGCGGGCGACCTGGCCCGCCTTGCCGGCGAGACGAACAAGGCTCGCCTTCACGATTGCCCGGCGACCGCGATAACCGGCCAGCCGGTCGCGGCTCGACAGCAGCCGACCCATGCTGGCGCCACGGCCGATCCGGCTCCCATCGAAGCGGCGCGACCGGACGCCTGTCTTCGCGCCGGCGAGCCGCACCGCGGCAAGGATGCGCCCGCCATATTTCAGGGTCCGCTTGCCGTCCTTGCCGCGCTTCTTGCCGAACTTGGGCGTGAAGTCGTCGTCAGGCATCGAAATGCGCCTGAGTCTCGCAAAATCGGGGTAGAATTGGCGAATTTCCGCCATTCCTGCCAAGACTGTCTCGCACCGTGTCAGCTGAGTCTCGTGGAAAAAGGATGTGCAGACAACGGGTTGGCAGTTGTCGCGAGACACTGCCTTTATCTTGTTTCCCCTTCTTCCCTTCCTCCCCCTCCACCCGGCCCAAAAAAGGGGGAGAGACGACGCCGTGCCGACGCCGCCTCTCCCCGCGAAAATCCTGTCGGTCACTGCGCATCGAGCATCGCATCCCGCGCCCTGACCAGCGACCGAAACTCCCGGCATCCCATCATCCCGTGGGCCTGACCTTCGCCATCCACGAGCATGGTCGCGCAGAACCATTTGCCATCGAGCCGCCCGCAACACGCGATCCGATCGAGTTCGAAATCTCCTTCGCTGTCGCTGCGATAAGCGCCCAGCCAGCGCTCCTCGGTGCGCGCATCCCAGCGGAATTCGGTCTCCTCCGCTTCGAGAAACCGCTTTGCCAGGGCCTCCCCGACACCGCGTCCGAACTCCAGTTCCAGCCCTGTGATCAGTGCGGTCATGACGCGATCCGCCACAACTCCGATGCTCTGTTCCATGCTCATGACGATCTCCAACGCTTGCGTTCTCACCATCGAGAACGGCGTTCGAGGGACGGGTGGCGGAGCGGTTGTCAGGGCCGCGGAGCGAAGCGCAGCGCCGCGAAGTGGACGTGGGGGGAACCGATTTTCGAAGAGAATTGGGGGGCACCCGCGGGCCTTGAGAGCCGTTCCGCCAGCCGTCATGCTGGGCCTGTCGAGACGAGCCTTCCACCCTCTCCACGATGCAAGACCCCACCTCATTCGCCTGTCCGCTTCACCGCGAACAGAGGATCAGTGGCAGGTTTTGCGTCCCCGATAGGAGCTGCTGGCGACGCGTTGAGGGTGACGAACAGCGTCTCGACCGGGCGCGGTCCCGCTAGCTTGTCGCCGGACGAGGCAGCGCCACCGACCTTCGCCAGATAGTCGATCGTCTCGCCGGGAAGGCGGCTCCGCCCGGCCAGATAGGCGGCGTAGCGCGCCGGCCCGGCATTATAGGCGGCGAACAGCCCCGGATAGCGGAAGCGGTCGTACATCAGCCGGAGGTAGCAAGCTCCGGCGATGATATTGTCGCGCGCGTCGTCCGGGTCGTCGCCGAGTCCGAGCGCGGCGCGCATCTCCGCCCAGGTGCCGGGCATCAACTGCATCAGCCCGATCGCGCCCTTCGGGCTGCGGATCGGGCGGCCGGCGAGCATGGTGCGGCCGCCGCTTTCGGCGCGCATGACGCGCTCGATCCACGCCTCGGGCACGCCGCAGCGTGCCGAGGCGGCGGCGATTTCCGGTCGCCACTGCGCGGTATCCGCGCCAGGCAGCGCGGCCAGCGCGAGCGCTGCGGCGAGCTTCACCGCGCCCATATCAGCCTCGCCGTGCCGAGGATCCGCGACTGGTCAGTGATGCCGAAATAGCGGCCGTCGAATGAGTCGGCGTGCGGCATCAGCAACAGGAACTGGCCATGCCCGAGGCGTCGGCAGCCATGCCAGCGGGGCAGCTGGCGGCCCAGTCGATCGACGTCTTTCCGCACGGCAACGTGCCGGCCATCGACCTCGATCGTCGCGCCGATCGCGCAGACCCGATCGCCCTCAACCGCCGCGACGCGCTTCACCAGCGGCACATTGGCAGGGAGATAATGGCGGGTCGCGGCCAGCGTCCGCCACGGTTCGGGCAACCGCGCGACGACCATCGCGCCGCGCGTGGGCGCCGCGCCAGGCCGCACCGCATAGAGCCCGACCGGCGCGCTGGGGCTGGCGTTCCAAACCAGGCGCGGAACCGGCGGAACGGCCGCCGATGCGAGCAGGATCGACACCCCGATCGCGCCGATGAAGAGCCGGCGGCGGCGCCGCATGGCGGTGCGCGCCGCCTCGATCCGGTGCGCCCAGACCGCGCTCATTTCTCGAACTCCAGACCGGCATGGGCGCGGCTCCAGTCGTCGAGATCGTCGATATGATATTGGACGTAGCGGCTGTGGCGGCGGAAGGTCGGCCCCTTGCCGGCGCGGCGCAGGCGCTTGAGCTGGCGCGCGGACAGCTTCAGATAGGCGGCCGCCTGCTCGGTATTGAGGAAGGGCGAGCCGCGCTTGGCGCGGTCCGCCCGCCCGATATCGTCGTCATTCTGCATGATGTGCCGGTCCCGTGTCTGGGTGGCCGCGAAGCGCGCGGCCGCGTCCCTCGGGATGGCGAGCGGGACACCGCGCGAAGAGTGTCGAAAACCGCTGCGCGATTCCGACACCCCCCGCACGAAATGGCCCCGCGCGTCGCCGCGCGGGGCCGATTGGTCAGCGCGACCAGATGAGCTTCCACTCTTCGTTGTCGCCCTGGACCAGCGTCGCGTAGATCGGCGCAGGGAAGGACGGATCGTCGAGCTTGAGGCTCAGATATTCGGCGCCGGTCTCGCGTGCCGACTTGGTCCAAGCCGCGCCGAACTCGGTGCCATTCGCGGCGACGCGGTGGTCGGGGGCCTTGTCGTTGTCGCGCTGGCAGGGGTGGATCGTCGCCTTGACGCGAAGGGTGAGGGTGCGGATTTCGCCGGTGTAGATGCCGTTTTCGCCGCGGGTGAAGCTGCCGATCTGTGCCATTGTCAGTCTCCTCGTTCGTGCGAGCGCCGCCCGTTGCGGCCTCGACAGGCGGTCGTGCGGCGGGGATTGAGGGGCGCGCGGCACCCGCAGGGCCGCAGCGAAGCGGAGGACGGCGCAGCCGGCTTTCTTGCCTCGCGAGGAAGGATCGAGGGCACCTCGAGCCGGGGAAGAAAGTCATGGGCGCAGCCGTTGCCGCGCGCCCCGGCCCCGCCAGACCAGCCTGTTGCAGAGGCCGTTTCGGGCGGCCTGGACAAGAGTAAATGATGGTGCTGGTGGGCTGTGTGAGCGCCACCGGAACGGCGCCGCCGAAGTTTTTCGCAACTGACGTTACGCTTTTCCAGCGCTCGATTGTCTTAATGAGCGACTGGACCGTGAGCCCGGTCACATAGCGTTGACGGCGGCTTTTGGCAGTGTCTCCCCCGGCAAAGTGCCGCCCCACGGCCCCGGGAAGCCGGGTGGGCCGCCGTCTTCGCAGCCCCTAGAGTCCGCGCGGCTGATGCCCAAAAGGGCACGGCCGCGCGGCAAAAATTCCAGGTCAGGATCGACAAGCGGCGGGCGGCTGAACCGCCCGCCGCATAGGTATCACGCCGCCTCGGGCAGCGCCTCCGGCTCGGGGGCCGGGGGCTGCGCCGCCGCGACCTGCGCGGCGGCGGAGACGGTGCCGACCCCACCGCGCGTCGTGTAGGCGGCAGGCGGGAAGGCCATCCATTTCGGCACCCAACGTTCGACCTTGGGTCGTCCGTCGTTGCCATCGAGATGATCGCGGATGATGCGCTTGAGCGTTTTGGTCTTCTCGCCTGCATTGGCGGCGGCGACCGTCTCGCCCGCCACTTCGGCGACCATCCGCACCAGCACCTCGCGGTCGCGCAAGGCCTCGAACAGCGCGTCATCGGCGTTCCACCAGACGGCCATGTCGATGCCGATCTGCGCGCCGACCGCCTCGACTGCCGCGCTCCCGCTCATCAGCGTCTCGCCCATGGCCAGCGCCACCACCTCCAGCACGATGCTGTCGGGCAGCGCGAGCAGCCGCGCGAAAAGCGCGGGGAGATCGCGGTCGCGGCCATAGCCCCGAACGACGGTCGCGCGCTCGGGATCGAGGTCGAGGACCGCGAGCACCGCGCGGCGGCGCTCGTCGAACGCGGTCTCGCCGAGGCAGGTCTCGACGCTCTCGCGCACCTCGTCGCTGCGCGTCGTTTGTTGCTCGACCTTGACGATCCATAGCGGCGAACCGGCGATGACGTGCGCGACCATCAGCCGCAGCGCGACCTGCGGGTGCGCGAGCAACCCCGCCCGAACAGCGGCGTGGCGGTGCAGATCGACATAGGTCTGGAGCGTCGAAGTCAGTTCCAGACGCGGCGGCTTGGCGGTCGCCGTCTCCGCGCTCGCCCCGCCCGAGTGCGCTTCCTTGCGCGTCACATAGCCCTCGTGGAACACGACCTCGCCGCTGGCGCGCACATCGACATAGACGCGCCCGCCCTTCCGCTTCGGGGCCTTCTCATGCTCCCAGACCGAGAAGTGATCGGACGCCGGGACGACCACGACTTCGCGCCAGCCCGCTTCGAGATAGTCATCCCGGCGCGCTTCGATGGCGGCATTCTGTGCCACCCAGAAGGCGTCCGCATCGGCGAAATAGCGGTCCTCGCCGAACAGGTCGGCGACGATGGAGCCGCCGAAAGTGTCGAGGTCGAACAGCGCGTGCGCGGCGCTGATCGATTGCCCACCGAACAGCCACGCCTTGAGCTGATGGCCGATTGGCGCGCGGGCGTCGGGATCGTCGAACAGCGCCAGCCACGCCTTTTGCTGGCTCTTGCTGGCAAGCGTCAGGTGGCGGACGGTCACCCGATCGATGGCCTCGGCGCGGTACAAATGACGGATGCGCGGCAGCAGGTTGCCGAGCGCCAGCACGCGCCGGATCACCGCATCGGGCAGGCCGAAGGTCTCTGCGATACCGGCGGGATCGCGGCCCTCCTTCACCAGCTGGGTGAAGGTCTCCCACTGCGTCACCTCGTCGGCGTCGAGCCGGGCGAGGTTCTCGATCATCGACGCTTCGATCGCCGCCGCGTCGTCGGCTTCGGCGAGGATACGGCAGGGCAACGGCTCGGCCTCGCCGGTCTCTTCGGCGACGATCCGCGCGGCATGGTAGCGCCGCGCACCCGCGACGATCTCGAAATGGCCCTCCTGACAATTGGGGCGCACCAGCAAGGTCTGGATGATGCCACGCTTGCGCACGGTCGGCAGGATGTCGGAGACGTCCGGCGATTTCTTGGCATAGCGCATGTTGGTTTTGCTGACCGACAGGCGGTCAAGGTCGATAAAGGCAAGGGTCATGATCGTTGCTCCCACTGAGCACCGGCCGCGCCGATCCACGGGCAAAAGACGGCCGGACATGCGGCGAGGCGCGCCGCGCGCCTCGGGCCGTCAGGACGGCGGAAGATTGGAAGTATTGGGGTCGGCCAGCACCGGCCCGCCCTGCGCGACGGCGCGCCGCAACAGCGTCTCGGCCCAGAGTATCGATCCCGCGCGGCGCGACCATGCGGTCCAGATCGACAGCGCGAAGCGCGTGTCGAAATGCAGGTCGCGCTCGATGCGAAGCCCGAACGGCACGCGCACGGCGGCGATCTCGGACAGGCTGAACGAGCCCAGTTCGGGGCAACCGAACCCCATATCGGCGAGCCCGAACAAAGTGTCGCCGTCCGCGTCCAACTCGGTCGCGAGCCATGTCGCGGCACCGCACGGGTTGAACAGCTTCACGACCGGCGCGGGGTCGCGCGTCGCGCGATCGCCGGTCTCGGCATTGGCGCGCAAAGCAGCGCGCAGCGTCTCGGTAAGCAGGTCCATCATCGCCTCCTCACCGCCCCGAAAACCCACATGGCCTTCCCGGCGAGCGGGGGTGGGCGGCGAAGAGCCCGGAAAGGCCCGCGCCGGCGGCGGGCCGCACCCAAGGGCCGCAAGGCACTGAAGGAGCCGGCAGCGCCGGCTTGCGGCACGCCGCAGCGGGCCTAGCAGGGCGCGCCGGCCAAACCCGCTCGACCGGGACAGGCCATAACCGACGCCGCCGCGCGGCAGCGCGGCGACCGCTGACAGGGGCCGTCAGGCTCCCACGCGCCAGCGATCGTCACCGCCAGGCCGGGACGCGCCGCGGCCCGGCAGAGCGGCAGTCAGCCGCGGCGTAGAGCGCGGTCGCGCCGATCAGCGATGCAAAGATAAAACGCGCCCTTGGCGAAGCCGGCCGGCGCGGCGGCGTGCGCGCGGACCTGTGGGCCAGCCGCCGCCGTGCCCCCCGGTCCGAGCCAAAAGCGCCACGCGGCAAAGCAAAGGCTTGCGAACCCTGGCGGCCGCGCAGCGGTCCGCCAGCGCGCGCTCCATCAGGCCGCGTTCTATCAGGCATCGCCGGCGCGAGGCGCCGTTAATCCAATCGTGGATGGGCATCAGTCCGATGCGGCACGGACTCCGGCTGGCCGAATGTCAGCGATCAGCCTAGCATCGCGGACCATACGGGGGGTAAGATGCTGAAGTTCAAGATCGGCCGACGGCGAGTCACGCTCGAATACGAGTCCGAACTAGTCGAAGGCAGGTGGATCTGGGAAGAACTGACCAAGAAGCGGCGCGGCGCTCGGCTCAGTCATGTCTTTCGTTTCCGGCGCGAGGATCTGCTCGAAGAGCCGGGCGACGACGCGTTCGACGATATCGGCGGGTTTACCTACCGGTTCCGGCTGGCGACCAGCGATGGCGACTATTGGCGCATCGAAGGGCGCAAGCTGGGTATCGAAAACGATGTACTGATCGCCAAGGGCGAGATCGAATGGGCGCGCAAGATCTTCGCGGCCGAGCGCAACGTTTCGATCTTCCTGCGCATCTCGAAGGTGATCGGCCCCGATCGCGAGATCGTCATCGGCGGTGACGCGGAGGAACGCGACGACATCATTCCGGCCGCCGTGTTCGCCGAGATGCTCAAGAAGTTTCCGGGGACCGGCGAACTCAACCGCTACGCCAATGCCCGCGTCGCCAATATCGTCGGGGAGTATATCGACCCGCAGCGCGATTTCCGCGCGCAGTACGAAACCTATCTCGACCGCCGCAAGAAGCTGCCGCGCGGCGCTCCGATGCGTGCGGAAGCGCTGCTCGAGACCGAGATCGAGAAGTTCGAACTGGTCCGCGACACGATCGTCGCCTGGCTCGCCAGCGGCGACAAGAGCGAGGAACAATGGCAGAAAAAACTGCTCGCGTTCCTGCCGCTGATCTTCCCCAAATACATCGCGGTGATCGAGAAGCTGCCGATTGACGACCGCTACACAGTGCCCGGAGGGCTCAAGAAACGCCAGATCGACCTCGCGCTGGTCGATGTGAACGGCAATATCGACGTGATTGAAATCAAGAAGCCGGCCGATAACGTCCTGCTTCGCAAAACGCCCTACCGCTACAACTATGTGCCGACCGGCGACCTGTCGGGCACGATCATGCAGGCCGAGAAATACCTGTTCTACCTTGCCAAGGGCGGCATCGCCGCGGAGGACAAGCTCACGGAGAAATATCAGTCGCTGCTGCCGCCCGGTCTCAGGATCAAGATCACGAACCCGAAGGCGATGTGCATCCTGGGGCGCGATCACAAGGCCGACGGAAGCTGGGCGTTGACGGACGGCCAACGCGCCGATCTCGAGATCATCAAGCGCAAGTACGCCAACATGATCGACATCATCACTTATGACGATCTGCTGCGCCGGCTCGAAAATATCATCGCATCGCTGAAGCGTAGGAAAGAGGACGGACTCGACGCCGACATATGACCACCGGCAGCAACATCATCCAGGGCACCAAAGTCGCCGACATTCAGGTGTCGACGACCTATCCGATCGTCTCGGCGTGGGAATTCGAGTTCCTCAAGCAGGAGGATGTGATCCGCGAGCGACTCGATGGCTGTACCATCTATCTAATTGTGCAGCGCCCGCTGACCTATTTCGATCAGGTCGAATTGCGAGGCAGCTATCTCTATTTCGAGATCGCCGATGGCGCGACGCCACCGCTCAAATGCCGCCTCGATCTAGCCGCAGCGGGCATCTGCGGCGATGACGAGGCAGTCGATATCGAAGTGCAGTTCTTCGGTGCGAAGCCGATCAATCAGCAGCCGTTCCGCGATGTCGGCGCGATCCGTATATTCAAGCCTGATGGATCGTTCGTGCTGTGGTGGAGCCCCCAGAAAATCCTCTACGAGATGCTGGTGACCGGATTGCAGGTCGAGGTCGCCGACGATGGCAATCCGCTGAGCTTTCTCGACTTCAAGGTTCATTACATCGGCAAGGCGTTCTCGCAAAAGGTGTGGGACAGGCTCACCGGCCACGAGAAGATGCAGCGTATCCTTACGCTTCAGGGTCCGGTCGGCGCCTCGCCGCAGGCGCGCGCACCATTCGAAATCTCGCTGATCCTGCTGACCGTCGTCGGCCTTTCCGATGCGCCGGAAATTCCCGCAAACGGCTTTTCAATTCCCGAAGGCGTCAAGCCGATCAAACACAAGATCGATCTCGATGATGATGACGCCTTCGAGCGATTTTTCCTCCACCCGTTTGTGCAACTGGGGGACGAAGCGCTGACCAAGGAGGTCGAGGCAATGCTCATCCACCAGTTCCAACCGGTGGAGAACGATATCAAGTTCAAGCACTATCCCAAGATCAAGGGCGGCATGCGCTCAAAGGGATATAGCGCGACGAGCCTGACAATCGAACGGCTCCCTGCGTTGCTCTACACGGACCATCATCAGATTGCGCCACATGTCGAACTGGTAAGAAGCTCGACGCCGCCCGACCGATCGACCGACGGCTAAGTAGCGGTCACGCGCGTCGACCAAAGACTTCCACTGCGGAGCGCAACCCAGCGCCGACGATCCACCGCGCCCGCTCCAGATGCGAGCGCCAGCAAGCCTCCGCCGAAGGCGCCATTACGTCGATCTGCATGAGCGCTGCGGCCGCGTCTTCCCAGCGCTGTCCGGCCTCTTCTGCATCTAACAGAGCGGCATAGAGCGGCAGGTGCAGCCGATCATAATCCGTGGCTCCGACATCTTGTGGGGCTTGCGTAACAATTGCGTTCTGCCGCACCCAGCACACTCCATCCCAAAGCAGCAGCATAGCGAATAGGAACGATCGTTCCTAGAAGGATCGTTCCTATCCTTCGACCATCGTTGCAATGGATTTGAGGGATGTTCTTGCGACAAATCTGCGCCTGACGCGTCAGGCCAAGGACTTGACGCAGGAAGAGTTGGCCCATCGCACCGGCTTGAGCATGCGCTATGTGGGGGCAATCGAGAGAGCGAGGGTGTCCGCGAGCGTGACCGTTTTGGGAAAGCTGGCAGAGGCGCTCGAGGTCGATCCGTGTGCCCTAATCAAGCAGCGGCTTCGTTAAATCCTGTCAGCGCGAGAAAATGCCTGCGGGTCCGCCCTCCCGCAATATATATCCCATTTGTACGAATCGCCTGGTCTTCGACTTCAAATATTCGCCTTCGCCTGGCCAGAAGGAGCCACCGAGGATCTTGAGGCCTATTTCGCGTAGACTGGCACCTGCAGACCGTGCGTCCAACACGCGCAACGCGAGCACCATTTTTTCTAGCCGTGGGTCAGGCTTGGTGATGACCTGACCGCGTTGCATCGCGTCCAGATGTCGAACGCTGCGGAGTTGAGGCTCGACCTCCCGAGACAAATCGATCAGCGGCGAGAGCGAGGTTGGGCCATTCAGGACGCTCCCAGAAATCACATCGAGCCGCAGTGAGGGGTGACTGTTAAACGCTACATGCTCCACCGCTTCCCCTCGCAGCACGACGCCATCAAAATGTGCAAAATCAAACGCGTGAGTTCCTAGTACGGTCCTTCGTGCGCGAACCGCGAGAACGCTTGGATCAACATCTGCGGACCATATTGGCGTCACCGTCGCGCTGCTTCGAAACGGGCTCTCGACAAAAGTGTAACCCCCAGCGTTTAACGAAGCTGTTGTTGGCAGGCTTGCCAAAAAGCTCCATGGCGTCCGTCTCGGCGACATACTCGGCATTTCGCCTTAGGAATTCCCAAGCCAGCGCGGCCCGGCCGCCCGCCGCAACGCGGCTATAATCGGTAGCACCTGGCCACTCATTTGGAGTTGGGTGAGCTTTTGCAGCTGTCGGCTTTGCGTGCGAACCAGGTGCTTCTAGCTGATTTGTCATAATGCGTGCTCCAAGGGGCACGCCTCTAAAAGCACTGTGCGAACGGCTCCGCAGGCCGAGCAATTACTCGGGTTGATTTCTTCTAAGCTCGTGAAGCCCAATCTCTCCTGCGAGCAATGCGGCGATCACCAACTCGGTGCGGTCGTGCACACCGAATGTGGCTCGGGCTTCTGTCAGGTATCCATCGACAGTACGCGGCGCCAGAGCCAAGGCGCGAGCGATCTCCTTGTTGGAAAGCCCTTGGCCCGCGAGGATGATACAATCACGTGGGCGAGGCTTTAACCGAGGAAAGAGCGGTAATGTGGGTTGTGACGCGAGGAGGCGAAGCGCGGCCTGAAAGGCGAATATCCCGATCAATTGGGCGGGACCAACAAGGTTGCGCGCGCGATCTGGCTCCCGCATGCCTGCAAAGGTGCAAGATCCAAAGCAATCGCCGAGCCTGGCATACGGGATGGTGATGCCTTCATTTAGACCCTCCCGAACTCCAAATTCCAACGCAGCCAAGTCTTGGCGATCTACGCGGATCAGTTGCCCCACCTCCGACCAAAGAAATGCGCCGCCGGCCCGCGCGCTTGCCCTGACCATGGGATCCCTTCTGTAGCGCTGGTTGTGCTGCAGTCGCTCGACAACAGCGCTAGGATAGTGGCTGAGAAGGACTCTGTCCGGACGGGGTGTCCTGAGGTCGTCATGATGTGCCAACCCGTAGAACCGGAAGCCCATCTCGCGGGCGATTGCGCCGACTAGGCCATTCAAACCAAACGTATCCTGGATCCGACGCACTTCCCCGATGAACTGATCCGCGAGGTTCACGAGTCCCATGTCGGACGCTGAATAGGCCATCAGCTCGCCTCTCAAGCACTGTACCGGCACCGAGCTTCCGTCGATCGCACCTCTCCAGTGGAAAGCGTTGGGATCGTCAAAAACTGCGCTTTCCTCCAGTGTTACAGCACCCGAGCCACCTGATCACGTGCAGAAATTCACGCCAGATCCGCCCCCTTCGCGCTTCATTTGGAGCCGCTCGATCGCTTGCCGAAAATCCCGCAGAAGTTGCGGCATCTCTGCTTCCCAATAATAAAAGTTGATGGCATTCTATAGGTGGAGGCACATGATGAACTTCGGCTATCAACAGCATGGACTTGAATCTAGAAAAATTGATCAATGGTTTTCTATTCGCCACGCCCAACTTTTAGCTATCCATCGTAGGCTAGTAAGCGAAAAGAAGATGGCATCTACTGACTTCATGTCTGCCGTTAAAGAGAAATTCCTGCATTGTGCTCATCGTAACGATAGGGCTTGGTCTATTTTAGTGCAATCTGCCGTGTCATCTGTATTACAGAGCCTCGGAATCTCTGGGGTCGTAGCCGCAGCGGCGTGCGCGATTGTGGGGGAAGACCCTCCTTATGAGAGCGACGCGGACGATTTGTCCGCCTACATGGAAGTTTACTGGCAAGGACTCCTAAGAGTCGATGGGCGGACCCGCCATGCTTTTGTTCGGTCCGCTCGCGACGGCTGGCGCACGGATGCGATTGCGGCCGAGCTAGAAGTCTCAATTGACGAGGCTACATCAATGCTCGCCACAGCCTTGCGGGCAGTGGCTCAGGAACTAGAGGCAAGCGGCTTTGAGTTAGGTCCGGGATTGCACCGTCGTCGCAGGGGCAAACCGCGATAGTCCCCAAACTGCACCCCCAAGGTAGCGATGTATTAGCTTGCTGAGCGCCTTATCGACCTACCACGTCAGGGAGGTCGGCATTGGAGAAGAGTTTACAACCGTCGGTTCGCTCCGTTGCTGCCGCGCAGTACATCCGGATGTCGAGCGAACACCAGCGATTTTCACCGGACAATCAAAAAGCAGCAATAGCAGCCTATGCGCTCCAGCACCGGTTCGAAATCGTTGCGACTTACCAAGACTCGGGCAAAAGTGGCTTAACGTTAAAAGGCAGACCAGAGCTTAAGCGCCTTTTGAGTGATATTCTAAGCGGCAAGGCGCCCTTCCGCACCGTCCTTGTACTCGATGTTAGTCGGTGGGGAAGATTCCAGGACGCTGACCAAGCGGCACATTACGAATACATGTGCAGGGAGGCGGGTATTCCAGTGCGCTACTGCTGCGAGGCCTTCGACAATGACGGTGGTGCAATGGCATCAATCGTCAAGCACATGAAGCGCGTCATGGCTGCCGAATACAGCCGCGAGCTGTCAATCAAGATCGCGCGAGCGCAACGGCAACAAGCCAGCTTGGGCTATAAGCAAGGCGGGCCGGCGGTGCTGGGAACACGCCGCCAACTTATAGATCAGAATGGTCGGACGCGCATGCTGCTAGCCCCTGGTGAGAGAAAGGGTCTCACTACGGATCGGGTGATAATTGTGCGCGGCCCCGCTTCTGAGGTCGCGCTAGTTCGGGCTATCTTTAATCTCTACGCCAGAGAGGACCTCACGATTAAGCAGGTCGCGGAAGCGATGAACCGTCGTGGTCGGCTGCGTCCTGATGGGCGTCGCTGGACTTACGAACCGATCTCCAAGATACTGAAGAACGAACTCTACTCAGGAACATACGTGTTCGGGCGAACGTCCAATAACCTTGGCAAGCCGAGCGCCGCCGCAGAGAAAGAGTGGGTTAGGGCGCTGGTGATGAAACCGATCATCTCACCCGACCTGTTCGCGAAAGCAGCCGAGAAGCGCGAGCGAACGCGTCGGCGCCCATACTCCGACGCCGGAGTGCTGGAGGGCTTGAGGCGGCTTTTGCGAGAAGAAGGCTATATCTCCGGACCGCTTATTGGTCAGCGGGAGTACCTGCCGACCCTCGAGACTATCGTAAGGCGATTCGGCAGTTTGCCGGCGGCCTGCAAGGCGATTGGATATGAGAAACCCGAGCGAGCCCACCCTGGGTTTACCCGCGTCTATTCCGATGAGGATCTGCTGGCAGAACTGCGACGCATCTATAATGCCAACGGGAAGCTTACGGCCAAGCTTATCGACGAAGACCCAAGCGTTCCGTCGTCGGCATATTTCAAACGGAGACTCGGAGGGCTGAGGATGGCTGCCGATCGTGCCAATTTGCGCACGGACAGCTACCCGCGCCATCGTTCGTACGTCAGAGGCGATGGAAGTCGTCCGTCAGAGGCGGAGCTCATTGTAACTCTGCGCGCGATTTACGAGCGGCACGGCTACCTAACAGCTGCGATAATAGATGCGGACCCGGGTACTCCATCCGCATGGCTCTACTTCAAAACTTTCGGCGGGCTTCCTGAAGCTTACAGCAAAGTGGGCTACTGTTCGAGCAGGGCAGAACTTAAAATGCTGGTTTCGCGGCGGCGCCGTGCGGCGGAAAAGGCGCTCAAGGCTAATGCCGCGCATTCGCCGGAATGAAAATTGAGTACGACAGCCGAACTCTGGGCCTGTCGCGTCGGCATTGTTTCTGGTGGCACTAGGGAGGCCGTCGCTGTCACCAGCCGGTGCCTGACCGCCAAGTGCAAATTCTGGGACTTTCCGGCCAAGCCCGCGGGTAGCTGATCCGATGCGGGCGGAGGCCCGCATGACCCCGACCAAACTGCTCATCGGACAGATCCTTATGGTGCTCGCGATCATCCTCGCGAGCATCTGGGTCGCGACGCAGTGGGCGGCATCGTCGCTGGCCTATCAGCCTGAACTCGGGTCGCCCTGGTTCGTCCTCTTCGGCCAGCCGATCTATCATCCCTGGGCGATCTTCCCGTGGTGGTTCAGCTTCGATGCCTATGCGCCCGATAATCTTCGACGAGGCCGGGGCGATCGCGGCGGCTGGCGGCTTCATCGGATGCGGGGCTGCGATCTTCGGCTCGGTGTGGCGTGCCCGCCAGTCGAGCAATGTCACAACCTACGGCTCGGCCCGCTGGGCGACGCATCGCGATATTGTCGCCGCGAAGATGCTCGGCGAACGCGGTGTGGCGATGGGCCGGATCGGCAGCCGCTACCTGCGACACGACGGGCCGGAGCATGTCATGGCCTTCGCCCCGACGCGCTCCGGCAAGGGCGTCGGCCTGGTCGTCCCGACGCTGCTGTCGTGGACCGGCTCGACCGTCGTCCACGATATCAAGGGTGAGAACTGGCAGCTGACCGCAGGCTGGCGCCAGCGCTTCTCGCACTGCCTGCTGTTCAATCCCACCGATGCCCGATCAGCGCGCTACAACCCGCTGCTCGAAGTGCGTCGCGGCGTCGACGAAGTGCGCGACGTTCAAAACATCGCCGATATCTTGGTCGATCCCGAGGGCGCGCTCGAACGCCGCAACCATTGGGAGAAGACCAGCCACTCGCTGCTGGTCGGCGCGATCCTCCACGTCCTCTACGCGGAGGAAGAGAAGACCCTCGCACGCGTCGCGACCTTCCTCTCCGATCCGCAACGACCTTTCGCGGCGACGCTGCGGCGGATGATGACCACCAACCATCTCGGCAGCGATACCGCGCCTGCAGTGCATCCCGTCGTCGCATCGGCGGCGCGCGAGCTGCTCAACAAATCCGAGAACGAGCGCTCGGGCGTGCTCTCGACGGCGATGTCGTTCCTCGGCCTCTACCGCGACCCGACCGTCGCGGCGGTAACGTCGCGGTCGGACTGGCGTATCGCCGATCTCGTCGAGGCGCCGCACCCGGTCTCGCTCTATCTGGTGGTGCCGCCGTCGGACATCAGCCGCACCAAGCCGCTGATCCGTCTGATCCTCAACCAGATTGGACGCCGCCTGACCGAGCGGCTGCACGCACCCACTTCCGACAATGTCGCGCCCGGCCGCCACAAGCTGCTCATGATGCTCGATGAGTTCCCGGCGCTCGGGCGGCTCGACTTCTTCGAGACCAGTCTCGCCTTCCTCGCGGGCTATGGCGTCCGGGTTTTCCTGATCGCGCAGAGTCTCAACCAGATCGAGAAGGCTTACGGCGAGCACAATGCGATCCTCGACAATTGCCATGTCCGTATAGCCTTCGCGACCAACGACGAGCGCACCGCCAAGCGTATCTCCGACGCGCTGGGGACCGCGACCGAGCAGCGCGCGATGCGCAACTATGCCGGGCATCGCCTTGCGCCGTGGCTCGCCCACGTCATGGTCAGCCGCCAGGAAACCGCCCGTGCGCTGCTGACACCCGGCGAGGTGATGCAGCTCGCGCCGACCGACGAGGTCGTGCTGATCTCCGGTCACCCGCCGATCCGCGCCAAGAAGCTGCGCTACTACGAGGATCGCGCCTTCACCGCGCGCGTGCTGCCTGCGCCGGTTCTGGACGGCGACCGCTACACCGATCTGCCGGCGCCGCGAGCCGACGACTGGGCCGGCCAGATTCGTACCGCTGACGATCGCCTCGGCGTGAGCACCGACACCGATGAAGGCGGCGATACCGGCGGCCTCGAACAGGCCCGGCATCCCGCGCAGGAAATCGAACTGCTGCCCGTCCGCGAGCCCGAGCCGGTCGATCCGCTCGGCCTTGGCGAGGACGACGGCGATGTCGCCGCCGACAAGCGGGCGATGGATCAGGCCCGCAGCCTCGGCGCCGCGCGCACGGTGTACGGCATGGACGCCGCCTCGGGCCGCCCCGACGACCTGCAGCTGGATTTCTGACGATGGTCGCGCGGATCCGGCACCAGCTGTTCCTGACCAAGCCCGTGAGCGACCGGCTCGAGGCGCTTGCGGCGAAGCCCGGCGCGACCAAGTCGGCGATCCTCGAAGACGCCGTCGTCGCCTGGCTCAACCGCCGCGGCGCGTCCGAGCTGGAGGAGCGGTTCTCGCTGCGGCTCGATCGGCTGACCCAGGCGATCGGTCGGATCGACGCCGACACCTATGTGATCCTCGAGACGATCGCACTGTTCGTCCGGTTCGAACTCGCGATCCAGGCACCGCTCGCCGAGAACGATGCCGCAGGCCGCGCGCTCGGCGCGAAGCGCTTCGAAGCGTTCGTCGCGCAGGTTGGCCGGCAGGTAGCGACTGGGCGGCGCACATTGGTGCCCACCGGAGACGGCCAATGACCGCGCCCGGCACCGCCGATCGCCGCCGCGCGATGCTGCACACCGCGATGGGCCCGGACATCGCGACCGCGCTTAACGATCCGCGCGTGGTCGAGATCATGGTCAATCCCGACGGCGTGCTGCGGCTCGACCGATTGGGCGAAGGCCGCGTCGATACCGGCGTCCATCTCGATCCCGCCCAGGTCGAACGCATCATCCGGCTGGTCGCCAGCCATGCTCGCGCCGAAGCGCATGGCGAACGGCCGATCATCTCGGCGGAGTTGCCACCGCATCTCGAAGGCCGCGCTGGCGAGCGCTTTGAGGGCGTGCTGCCGCCGGTCTCGACCGCGCCCTGCTTCTCGATCCGCAAGCCCGCCGAGCGGCTGCACACGCTCGACAACTATGTGACCGATGGGATCATGACGCAGCAGGCCGCCGACGCGCTGCGCGCTGCGGTCATCCAACGCTCCAACATCCTCGTCGCCGGCGGCACCAGCTCGGGCAAGACCACGCTCGCCAACGCACTGCTCGCCGAGATGGCGTGGGCCGATTCCCGCGTCATCCTGATCGAGGACACGCGCGAGCTGCAAAGCCCGGCACCGGACACCGTGGCGCTGCGCACGCGCTCGCCCAGTTCGGGCGGCGCCGGGATGGTCACCATGACCGATCTGGTGCGCTCGACGATGCGCCTACGCCCCGACCGCATTATCGTCGGCGAGATTCGCGGACCCGAAGCGCTCGACATGCTTAAGGGGTGGAACACCGGCCATCCGGGCGGGATCACGACCGTCCACGCCAACAGCGCGATCGCCGCGCTCTACCGGATCGAGCAGCTCGTGCAGGAAGCGGTGGTCACCGTGCCGCGGCAGCTCATCGCCGAAGCGATCGACATCATCGTCTTCATCGCCGGGCGCGGCACCGACCGCCGCATCGCCGAGATCGCGCGGCTGCGCGGGCTCGACCCCGACACCGGCGCCTACCGCCTCACCGACCTTCTCCATCCCCACCGCCAAGGAGCCTGACCATGCCGGCAATCCAATTCCAGTCCCGTCGCCCCGCACTGCTCGCCGCCGCCGCGCTGACCGCGACGCTCGTCTTCGCCGCCAACGCCCAGGCCGCGGGCTCCGGCATGCCGTGGGAGCAACCGCTCCAGCAGGTGCTGGAATCGGTGCAGGGGCCGGTCGCCAAGATCGTGGCTGTGATCATCATCATCGTCACCGGCCTGACGCTGGCGTTCGGCGAGACGTCGGGCGGGTTCCGTCGGCTGATCCAGATCGTGTTCGGCCTGTCGATCGCCTTCGCCGCGTCGAGCTTCTTCCTGTCCTTCTTCAGCTTCGGCGGCGGGGCGCTGATCGGATGAGTGCTGGCGCTCATCTCGACGGCTTCGAAGTGCCGATCCACGCCAGCCTAGGCGCGCCGATCCTGCTCGGCGGCGCGCCGCGCGGCATCGCGATCCTGAACGGCACGCTCGCCGCCGCGGTCGGCCTCGGCCTCCAGCAATGGATCGCCGGGCTGCTGATCTGGGCGGCTGGCCACAGCATCGCGGTTCTCGCCGCCCGCCG
>PJUL01000823.1_pt1 | contig 17708 bp, 12 predicted proteins | sample 1512221 | NCBI WGS metagenome assembly PJUL01 (sample SAMN08177667, study PRJNA422409) | Feces metagenome, whole genome shotgun sequencing project.
CTTGCTGGCTCATGCCGATGCCGTTGTCGGTGATGGTCAGCGTCTTGGCGGCCTTGTCGAAGGTCACGCGCACTTCGAGGTTGTGGGCGTCTTCAAACAGGGCGGCGGTGTTCATGCCCTCGAAACGCAGCTTGTCGCAGGCGTCGGACGCGTTGGAGATCAGCTCACGCAGGAAGATTTCCTGGTTGGAGTACAGCGAATGGGTGACCAGGTGCAGCAGCTGGGCCACTTCGGCCTGGAACGACAGGGTTTGCTTGCTCATGGCGATGTTCTCTCTCCGTGGAATCGGTCAATCAATCAACTAATCAGTGGAATACGCAAAAGCCCGGCGACAAAAAAACACGCCTGCCGAACCAGCAGGCGTGATGTCGGGGCACCCCCCTCAGTTTTCAAGAGGGGCGCTGGTGGGCGGCTTCAGCCGTCGGTGGTGATGCGGGTGATCAAGGTCTTGAGCATGCCATCGGCCTTGTCGTTGGCCACCTGGCAGGTGCCGGCGGCTGCGTGGCCACCACCGCCAAACTCCAGCATGAGGTTGCCCACATGCGTGTTGCTGCTGCGGTCCAGGATGGACTTTCCCGTGGCAAACACGGTGTTTTGCTTCTGCAAGCCCCACATCACGTGAATGGAGATGTTGCACTGGGGAAACAGCGCATAGATCATGAACCGGTTGGTGGCCCAGATGGTCTCTTCGTCGCGCAGGTCCAGCACCACCAGGTTGTCGATGCGGATGGCGCAGCTTTGCAGCTGGGCCTTGGCCTTGGGAGCATGCTCGCGGTACAGGTTCACGCGCTCCTGCACGTCGGGCAGCGCCAGGATTTCGTCAATGGTGTGGTCGCGGCAGTATTTGATGAGGTCCATCATCAGCGCATAGTTGCTGATGCGGAATTCACGGAAGCGGCCCAGGCCCGTGCGCGAATCCATCAGGTAGTTCAACAGCACCCAGCCCTGGGGGTTGAGGATGTCTTCGCGCGAATACTGGGCCGAATCGGCCTGATCCACTGCCGCCATCATCTCTTCGGTGATGCGCGGGAAGGTTGCCTTGCCGCCGTAGTAGTTGTAGACCACACGCGCTGCCGAGGGCGCATGGGCCTCGATGATGTGGTTCTCGTCGCGGCGGCCGGAGTTGCGCACCGTTTCCGACTCGTGGTGGTCAAACACCAAATGGGCACCGGGCACGTAAGGCAGGTTGGTGGTGATGTCGCGGCTGGTGATGGCCACCTTGCCGTCCTGCATGTCCTTGGGGTGCACGAAGGTGATCTCGTCAATGAGGTTGAGCTCATTGAGCAGCACGGCGCAGACCAGCCCGTCAAAGTCGCTGCGGGTCACCAGGCGGTATTTCACGTCGCTCACTCATTTCTCCTTATTTGCGAATCGCATGGGCCACATGGTAGCGGCCAGCCGCCCGGGGGCAACGCCGTCGGCCAGTTAAAAAAGCCCGTCCGGGCGCTTGCGTCCGGTTCATTCTGACCCAAGCCAATGTTCGATCTGCTGCGCCACACCGGTATCGCCCAGCAACCCCATGTGGCCCAGGCGGTAGAAAACGGCCTGCCGATGCCGGGGAAAACCCAGCGTGCGGTGCGCATCATCGTGGACGCCCAACGCGCTGTGCAAGGGCACCAACCCATCCCCCACCAACCGCTCGGCCGCCGGGCTGCGCCGTGGGGCCAGGGCTGCCGCCACGGCGTAGCTGGCCACGCCTTGCGGCAGGGGCACTGGAATGCGCTGGTCGGGGCTCTCGCGAAACCGGTGGCGCCCCAGCCAGTCGGCATCCAGCACATGGCCATAGCGCAAATCGGTGATGCCAGCGCTTCGCAACTGCGCAAGCCGCGCAAAAGGCCGTGAAAAAGGCGTGCTGCCCAGCAGCACATCCACCCAGTGGCCCGCACGCTCCAGGGGCGCGCCATGGTGCGGCGTGCCCAGAAACACCATGTGGCGCAACACCGGCAGCCAGCGGCTGGGCGGCGCGCTTTGTGTGGCCGCGTGCTGGCAGGCACTGCGCGCCACCAGCCCGCCCATGCTGTGTGCCAGCACGGCCACCTCGGTCACGGGCACCGGCCATGCAGCCACCAGCGCATCCAGCTGGGCCGACAGGGCAGCGCCATTGGTGGAGGTGTGAAGGCCCGTGTTGTAGCGCAGGTAAACGTGCGTGTAACCCAGCGTCTGGGCCAGGTGCGCGCCATGGTCATGGCCCTGGTGCAACCACTGAAGATCGTTCATGCACAGGCCATGCACCAGCACCAGCAACTTGCCGGTGGCGGCGCCAGACGCTGCCAGCGCCTGGGGGTCGAGCGGCAGGCCCTGCTGGTAAAAGCCCATGGTGGTGCACAGCGGGTTGTTGTCGCGTGCCAGCCGGTCGCCCAACACGCCGTTCAGGGCCGCCAGAACCGCCTCGCGCTCCCACTGCACGGGGGCCGAGGCGCCGTTTTCAGCGGGCGCCCAAAAGGGTTCCAGCCGCGACAAGCCAGTCTGCAGGCCGGCGTCCACCAGCCGTGTTACCCCACGGACGCTTTGGTACACCAGGCCCGTCAGGCCACGCGCCCGCCCGGGCTCTGCGCCGCCAGGCAAACCCAGGGTGCCCAACACCGATTGGTGCACCCCCTCCGCCACCTGGCTGGCACCCGCCGTGGCCTGCGTGGCCAGCCGGGCCACGCCGCGCAGGTCCGAGGCGCGCAACTGGCGCAGCGGGTTGGCGCGGGGCGATGGGGACATGGGCAGGTCTCGGGTCACGAAAGGGATTGAATGCGCAAACCTGGCGAGTTCAGAACCGCTCGTGCGGCAGCAGGTAGCGCCACTGCCCCACAGGCAGATTGCCCAACGTCACACCGCCGATGCGGATGCGCTTGAGCCCCACCACTTTGAGGCCCACCAACTCGCACATGCGGCGAATCTGGCGTTTTTTGCCTTCGGTCAGCACGAACCGCAGTTGTTCGGGGTTCTGCCACTCCACCTTGGCGGGCTTGAGCGGCTGCCCGTCCAGCGACAGCCCGTGGCACAGGCGCGCCAGTTGCTCGGCCGGGAAAGCCTGTTGCACATTCAGCGCCACCTCGCCGTAGTGCACCCGCACCAGGTATTCCTTGTCCACGGTGGAGTCTTCGCCAATCAGTTGCCGAGCCACGCGGCCATCCTGCGTCAGCACCAGCAGGCCCACCGAATCGATGTCCAGCCGCCCGGCGGGGGCCAGCCCCCGCAACTGAGGGGGCGAGAACCGCTGGCGGCCGGGGTCGTCGCGCCAGTGGGTGCGGGGGTTGATGAGCGCCACCGCGGGCGTGTGGCCGTCTTCGGCCTGCCCGCTCACATAGCCCATGGGTTTGTGCAGGAGGATGGTGACGCGCTGCTCCTGAAAGCCCTGCGCGATCTTGTCGACCTCGATGCGGTCCGTGGGCAGCACCTGCACGCCCATCTCGGCCACTTGGCCATTGACCTTGACCCAGCCCTGCGCGATCCAGTCGTCCGCCTCGCGGCGAGAACACAGGCCCAGCTCGGCCATGCGCTTGTTCAGGCGCGAGGTGGGCAGGCTGCCCGCGGGCACCGGCGGCTTGGTGGGCACCTGGCGGACGGGTGCCACAAAGGGGCCGCCCGATGCCGTGCGATAAGTCGATGGCGCGGGCGAGCCTGAGGGGCGAGGCGCAGGGGACGCGGCCGGCCGTGCAGACGCTGCCTTGGAGGCCGCCTTGGGCGCCGCTGTGAGCGTGGGCCGGCGCAGCACCGGCCGGGCCGAAGGGGCGGAGGGCGCAGCAGCGTCCGGTGCAGGGCCAGAGGGCTGGCGTGAACTGGAAGAAGAAGAGGACATTGGCGCGTATTTTCGCCTGCCAGCTGCGCTGGACCAACAAAAATCAGGGCAGCGGCCTTCAGGAGCCTTGGACGGCCGCCGATGTTGCAGCCACGGCGGGAGCGCCAGCTGGGCCAGCGTCGGGGATATCGCTGCGCGCCTGCCACACCAGAAACTCCGCCACCGGCAGCGGGCGCGCCATGTGGTAGCCCTGGGCTTCGTCGCAGGCCAGAAGGCGCAGGCGCTCCAAAATAGCGGCGTTTTCAACCCCTTCGGCCACCACGGTAAGGCCCAGGTTGTGCGCCAGGTCGATGGTGGAACGCACGATCATCGCGTCGTCCTCGCCCGTTTCCATGCCCATCACGAAGGATTTGTCGATCTTGAGTTCGTCCACCGGCAATCGCTTGAGGTAAGCCAGGGACGAATACCCGGTGCCGAAGTCGTCGATGGACAGCTTGAAGCCCTGCTCCGACAAGCGGTTGAGCATGGCCTCGGCGCGCTGGGGGTCGTCCATGATGGCGCTCTCGGTGATCTCCAAACAGAACGCCGTGGCCGCGACGCCGTGACGCGCCAGGATGGTGCCCAGCCGGTGGTTCAGCTCCGGGTCCAGCAGATCGCGGGTCGAAAGGTTCACCGAAATGCACAAACGCTGGCCCTGCAGCGATGGTCCCGCGAGGAATGCCGCGGCTTCATTGAACATCCACAGCGTGAGCTGCCGCACAAACCCGGTCTGTTCTGCAAACGGAATGAATTCCATGGGGGGCACCAAACCGCGCTGCGGGTGTTGCCAGCGCACCAGCGCCTCGGCGGCCAGACCCACGTCGCCGTGCAGCGATACCTTGGGCTGGAGATACAAGCGCAGCTCGTTGTGCTCCACTGCATGGCGCAGCTCGCTGAGCAGCGACAGGGTCAAGGCACTGGCCGAATCGAAGGCCGCGTCGTATTGCAGCGCCCCGCTGAGCTTGCGTTTGGCTGCATACATCGCGATCTCCGACCGGCTGAGCAGCGTGTCGGCATCGTCCGCATCGCCCGGCCAGCAGGCAAAGCCAATGCCCGCGCTCAGGTCTACTGTCTGGTCCTCAAACGCCAGCGGTTCCTCAAACGACTGAATGATGTTTCGGGCAATGCCGTGCGCGGCGGCGGCATCGGCCTTCAGCAGCAGGATGGCGAACTCGTTGCCCCCCAGGCGCGCCACCATGTCGCCGGGCGAGCGCACCTGGTGGCTCAGGCGTCCGGCCACAGCCTGCAGCAGGCGGTCGCCATAGGCATAGCCCAGCACATCGTTCACATGCTTGAAGCGGTCCAGATCCAGCGTGAGCACGGCCAGCGGCGCGGTGGCTGCGCCGCGCTCGGACATGGCGCGCACCACGGCATCGCGAAATTGCTCGCGGTTGGGCAGCCCGGTCAGGCGGTCCCAGTAGGCCAGCCGCTGGATTTCTGCCTGCCGCGCACCGATGTCCACACGCATGTGGTCGAACGAACGTGCGAGGTTGCCGATCTCGTCCTTGCGGTGGGTGTGCGCCAGCGGCTCGTCGTACTCGCCCCGCGACAGCCGCTGCGTGGCGGCCAGCAGGGAGCGCAGCGGCGTGGTCAGGCGCTGCGCCATCAAGCCGGTGCCTGCGGCGAAAAGCAGCACGCCCGCCACGGTGATGATCGCCAGCAGCACCTGCAAGCGACGGTAGGGCGCCACCACCTCGTCCACCGACCGCAACAGCACGGCCTGCACGTCGCCGTCGGCGCTGTCCAGCGAGGCACTGCGCGCCAGCAATACGCCTTCGGAGGTGCTCAGTTCACCCGGCCTTGCGCCCTGGGCCTTCAGCGCCGCCAAAGCTTCGGGCGGCAGAGTGCTGACCGGAATCCGCACCTCACCCTCTGCCGTGGTCACGCGCAGCGCCACGTGTACAGACAGCAGCTGGCGCATTTCCTGAACCAATGGCTGGCTGATTGGAAAACCCATCAGCACCCAGCCAATGACCACAGGCGCCCGCATGGGCACCATGACGAACTGGTAGGGCACGCCGTCCATCACCGCCACGCGACTGCCCTGGGGCTGCGCCGCCAGCGCCGGAACCACCTGCCGCAGCGTTTGCGGGAACTCCTGCATGCCGTCGTCCGTGAGGCTCACGGCGCGCAGCGCCAAGTCGGTGCCCAGCAGTGCGGTCACTGCAGCGCCGATGCGGCGGCCGTGGTTTTCCAGCACGGACTGGATCGTCTGCGCGTCGTCGGAGTTGACGGCCGAGCGAAAGCCATAGTCGGCCGCCAGCAGGGCCGAGCCCTGGCGCAGCTTGTCGGCGTTCTGCTCCAACAGGCGCCGCCACACGTTTTCGTCCAAGTCCAGAGCATGGCCGATCTGTGCGCGGGCATTGCGGTCAATGGTGGCGCGCACCACGGCAAACCCCGCCGCCTGCACGATGAGCAGCAGCAACAGCGACAACCCCACCAGCCGCAGCAGGAGGCTGTGGCGCGCCCACTGCAAGGTCAAGGCTGCAACCCCGTCAGGCGCACCGACGCATTGCCCGCGCCGCTGGCCGGCACCGTGATCGCCTGCTCCAGCGCAGGCGCACCCACGGGCAACCGCGCGTGCCAGGTGCGCAAGGTGTAGGTGCCTGGCGGCACGTTGTCGATCTGCACCTTTCCGGTGCTGCCCGCACTGCGCGCGTAGTAGGTTGTCTCCAACACCAGGATCCAGCCCACCATGTCATCGTGGATGTTGCAGCCCAGCACCACCACGCCGGGCCGGTCAAACAGCACCGGGTTGGCAGGTGTGCCAATGTAGAGCTTGAGTTCGAACTTCTTGGCCGGCGAGAACGAATACACGTGGTGGCGCACGGTGTCGCGGTTGGGAAACCGCACCTCGGTGCCTACCGGCACCACCATCACACCCGGCACAAACTGCCGTTTCTCTTGCGCCATTTCCGCACCCTGCTGCGGGCGGACCTGCTTGCGTGCATCGGCAGAATCCAGAAACACGATGGCGTCGGCCACGGGCTTGCCCGCGGCGTCCTGCACATCCACCAGCACGGTGCCGGCCTGTGCCCCCGCCGTGGCACCCAAAGCCCATATCCCGGCAGCGGCAGCAGCACGCGCGACCCGCCCCAATGACTGCGCAGCGGGCAGGTGCCGCCACTCCAGGGCCATTGCACGTTTTGCCTCCATCACCTTCAAACTCCTGCCACAGCGATCATGCGCCTAGGGTTCGATGGCCATGCCCACCAGCGGCGCGCCATCACCCACCCGGCCCAGCGGGCGCGTGGCGCCTGTGGCCAGGTTCACAAGATGCAGGCGGGTCTGGTTGTCTGAAGGCGTGCGCACTGCAATCAGCGCGGTGTTGCTCACGTCGGAAATATCGAACGACACATCAACGAGCGGCCCCAGGCCCAGCGGGCCTACGGTGCGCAGCTGACCTGTGTTGGGCGAGACCACGGGCGTGGCGCCCTCGCGCGAGCCCTGCATCACCAACGCGCCCACGGCACGGTCGATGGCGTAGTTGGTGGTGATCTTGCTGTCCTGCGGGTTGTAGGTGTAGGCAGCGCCAGCGATGTCGGGAGTGCGCTGGGCATGGGCGTCGCCCGCGGCATAGCGCAGTGCGGGGTCGGGCTGCACGCCATCGACAGCCGCATCGCCATCCACCACGGCCCCCGTGTCGGGGTGTAGGCGCAGGTTCTGTCCCGTGTTGGAGACCACGCGAATGCGGTCTGCCGCAGGGTTGAAATCGAACCCGAATACGCTGCCATTCAAAGGCACAGCGGCAGGGGCCGGGCCCACGGGCTTCAGTGCGCCAGTGGGAATGTCCAGGGTGTACAGGCGCCCGCTGTATGACAACGCATACAGCACCCCGCGTGCCACGCGAAAGTCGATGCCCACCAGCCGGTCGCCCGGCGCCAGTCCCGTGACGGGGCGGCGCTCCAGAATGCGCCCCGGCTCTCCGGCACTGAAGGTAATGAGCTCATGGGCAGAGGTGACCGCCACCACCAATTCCTTCCGGTCCGGGTCGGGCCGCGGCTGCGTGGCGCAACCCGCCAACACGGCGGTCGCCACAGCCAGCGCACCCCAAATGGCGCGCAGGCCCACAGGGCGAATCAATCGGTTCATAGGGCTCCTCGTATCTGTAACGGCGTTATACCCGAGGGGGCCTGTCCGCACAGCCCCGAGGGTTCCCTCGTCAGCCGCCAAGTTTACTTATTTTGATAGCTATCAGCGCTTACTGGATAAGCGCCAATGGCACTTTTCATTCACATTCTCGCTGCCGATTGCAGTTGCAATTGAGGTGCGCCGATGCGTCACTGGCAGACGCCAATTTGTAACAACCAAGCCATGCAGTTTGGGCATGGCGCTATCCGCAAGCCTCATGACACATTCTGTAATTTCTGCCTACACTGCCTTGGCCGTGCTGCCGAGAAACCGGCGTGGGGTTAGCCTCGGCACCGTTATTGCTTGGGCCATTGCACTGCAGTTGTTCCACGTGTTGTCGCCCCGTTCTGCGTTCTCTTTTCCTTCGTTTGCTCAGAGTTCATCAAGGAACCCCATGCTGGCCGTCTCCTCTCTCAAATCCTTGTCGATCTCCAGCCGCTTGAGCCTGGGTTTTGGTTGTGTCCTGGTGCTGTTGGTGGCCGTGGCCGCCGTTGGGCAACTGTCGCTGGGCAAAGTGCATGAGCAGATGCGCCAGATCACCGAAGTGGGTGCCAACAGGGCCAAGCTGGTCAACGGCATGCTGGAGAGCGTGAGCGCCATGGGCATCCAGAGCCGGTCGGCTGCGATGCTCAACGACATCGACCCCAGGCAGGCACGCGAGCAGATCAACGCCGTGGCCACCACGCTCAAGCAATACAGCACCGACGAAGCCGCTTTGGCCGAACTGCTAACCCCGGCCACCGCGACGGCGGCCGAGATTCAGCTGCTGACCGACATCCGGGCGCTGGCCACCAAGACCCGCCCCGAGCTGGACGCCGCGATCAAGGCCGCCGATGACGGCGACACCGTGAGCGCCACCCTGGCGCTGATGACCCGCGTGGCCCCCAGCGAAACGGCCTGGCGCGGCAAGCTTGGCGAGTTGATCGCGCTGCAGAACACCCTGAACGCCGAAGCCACCGCCACCGCCGAAACCACGCAGAGCCGTGCCCGCATGGTGGCGGGCCTGCTGGTGCTGCTGGCCATGGGCCTGGGCGCCCTCATCGCCTGGCGCATCACCACCAGCATCACCGCTCCCATCGGCCGTGCCGTGGTGGTGGCCGAGCGCATTGCACGCGGCGACCTCACCTCGCAGGTCGAGGTGCGCATCCACGATGAAACAGGCCGCCTGTTGGAGGCCATCTCCGCCATGCAGGAGCGCCTGCGCTCCCTGGTGGGCGAAATCGGCCAGACGGCAGACTCCATCCTCGTGGCCAGCTCCGAGGTCGCCTCGGGCAACCTGGACCTGAGCCAGCGCACCGAACAGACTTCGCACAACCTGCAGAGCACGGCCTCTTCGCTGGTGGACCTGACGGGCACCGTATCGCAAAGCGCGGACTCTGCCCGCCAGGCCAACCAGCTTGCGTCCACCGCATCCGATGCCGCCACGCGCGGCGGCGAAGTGGTGGGCCAGGTGGTGCGCACCATGGACACCATCAGCGCCAGTTCGCGCAAGATCGCCGACATCATCAGCGTGATCGATGGCATCGCATTCCAGACCAACATCCTCGCGCTCAACGCCGCGGTGGAAGCCGCGCGGGCCGGTGAGCAAGGCCGCGGCTTTGCCGTGGTGGCGGGCGAGGTGCGCAGCCTGGCGGGGCGCTCGGCCAATGCGGCCCGCGAGATCAAGGCGCTGATCGGCACCAGCGTGGACCAGGTGCAGGAGGGCAGCACGCTGGTGAACCACGCAGGCAAGACCATCGAAGAACTCGTGATGTCGGTGCGCCGCGTGTCGGACATCATGGGCGAGATCACCGCCGCCACGCAGGAGCAAAGCCAGCGCATCGGCCATGTGAACCAGTCGGTGGGTGCGCTGGACGAAATGACGCAGCAAAACGCCGCCCTGGTGGAAGAAGGTGCCGCAGCCGCCGACAGCCTCAAAGAGCAGGCCGGCCGCCTCACGCAGATGGTGGGCGCGTTCCGCCTCTCGCGCAACGACGGGGGGGACGAGAACAGCTGGGGCACATCGCCCCCGCCCTCGGCACCCGCACGCGCCCCCCTGCCAGCGCCCGCCGCACCGCGCGCAGCCAGCCTGCACGCGCCGGCGCTCAAGGCCCGCACCCAACTGCCTTCGCTGCCGCGCTGAGCGGCAGCGACCGGCTCAGCCGCCGCCTTTGAACTGGAAGATGCTGGAGCGCAACGCGCCGAGGTCCAGCACACGCAGGCCGCCGTATTCGACACGGATGGCGCCCTGTGCCTCCAGCGCGGCCAGCGCCTCGTTCACGCGCTGGCGCGACAGGCCCACCAGGTAGGCCAATTCCTGCTGCGTGATGCGCAGCACCTCACCCACGCCCGGGTACAGCACGGGGTTGAACAGCGATGCGAGGCTGCGCGCCACACGCACGTCGGGGTTGTTCAGCCGGTCAATCTCGCGGGCCGCGATGAACTGGCCCAGTCGCTCGTTGAGCTGGTTCATCACAAAGCGGTTGAAGCCGATGGAGTGGTCCAGCAACCAGTGAAAGGTGTCGATGGGCAGCCCCGCCACGATGCTTTTCCTCAGCGCCTGGATGTTGTAGCGGTAGGGCTCGCGCTTGATGGTGGTGCCCTCGCCAAACCAACCGCCGGGCGGCAGGCCGGCATAGGTCATGGTCTGGCCCTGCGCATCGTCGCTGCTCATTTTGAGCAGGCCCTCTACCACCCCAAACCAGTATGTCACCGGGCGCCCCACGCGGCACACGTAGTCACCGGGTTTGGCATCGCCCACCAGCAGCGCGGCCACGGCGCGTTCGCGTTCGGCGGGCTGCAGCAGACTCAGCCAGGGAATACCGGCCAGCTCATCGGCCGTGGGGGAGCGGCGGCGCTGGTGCAGTGACAGGTCGTGGTGGGTGCGTGGGTCCATGGCGGGGGCGAACAGGGGCGGTGGGATGCGGGAAATCCACGATCTGGATTGTCGTCAGAAAGACAAAAAAATGCCAATCTCGCCCGGATGATCGCGCCTTCACCCCGCGGCACCGGCCTTGTCATGCCCGCTTCTGCGCACGCCCGGGGACCACAAGGAGGAGACCCTGCATGCACCCCAGCGCCACGCCCATTCCAGCCACCGGCACAACCGCCAACGGCGCGCCACCGTCCGCCACCCTGTCGCGGCGCCACTGGCTGGCCGCAGCCGCCAGCCTGCCCTGGGCAGGCTACCTGGGCAGCGCACGCGCGCAAGACGGCGTGGTGCGCATTGCCCAATCCACCGCACTCACGGGCCCGCTGGGCGACCTGGGCTCTGCCATGCACCAGGGCGCCAAGGCCGCGTTTGCGGGCATCAACGCCAAAGGCGGCGTGCATGGCCGCACCATTGAGCTGGTGACGCTGGACGACGCCTACGAAGTGCCCAAGGCGCTGGCCAACGTGGAGAAGTTTCTGGCAGAGCGCGACACGTTTGCGCTGTTCAACTGCATGGGCACGCCCATGATCGAGGCCATGCTGCCCAAGGTGACCGAAAGCGGCATTCCATTCTTTGCACCTTTCACCGGCGCACAGCTCAGCCGCGTGCAGGGCGCGCGCAACGTGTTCAACATCCGCGCCAGCTATGTGGATGAGGCCGAGAAGCTGGTGCAGCACCTGTCCACCATCGGCATCACGCGCATCGGCATCGTTTACCAGAACAACGCCTTTGGCAAAGAGGTTTTCAACGCGGCCAAACAGTCCATGGAGCGGCTAAAGCTGCCCGGCGCGATTGCCGTGACGGTGGAGAGCAATGCCTCGGACGCGGGCAGCGCCGCCACCAAACTCTCTGGCGGCAATCTGGAGGCCATCGTGATCGGCCTAGCAGGCAAGCCCACGCTGGAGTTTGTAAAGGCGTTTCGCGCCGTGCAGCGCGGCGTGACGCTGTATGCGCTGTCGGTGATGGGCACACAAGCCACCGTGAAGGCGCTGGGCGCGGACGCGACGGGCATGGCGATTTCGCAGGTGGTGCCGTTGCCCTCCAACGTGGTGATGCCGGTGGTGCGCGATTTCCAGGCGGCCTGGAAGGCCTCGGGTGCGACGGCCGAGCCCTCGCACCTGGCACTGGAGGGCTACATCAACGCCCGCGTGTTCGCCGAAGCCCTGCAGCGCGCGGGCCGCAACCCCACGCGTGCGGCGTTCATCGATGCGACCTGGAACCTCAAGAAATGGGATTTGGGCGGGTTTGAAATCAACGCCAGCACGCCCGAGCGCAATGCATCGCGGTTTGTGGAGCTGACACTGGTGGGGCGTGACGGGCGGTTTATCCGCTAAGGACCCTTCGCGCGAATCACCGCACCGTGCGCAGATGCAGATGACGCCCGAACGCTCTCGAAAACATAGCTGTCAGCGCTTGATGGACAAGCGCTAGAGGCCAAATTTCCTTGAATTTTTTTACTGGGATGCCAAGCCGTAGCGGTATCCCTTGAAAGACCAGATCGTGCGGCTCGGCTCGATTTTTTCGAGCATCAGGCCGGGCGCGGCCAGGTCGCCCTCGTGCAGCACCTGGCCGTTGACGATGGCCATGCGGTAGGTGGCGTTGGTGGAATAGCTGGCCCCGGAGATCTTGAGCACGGGCAACTGCGCGCGCACGGCGTCGGGCAGGTCACTTTGGGCGAACACGGTGCCGGTAGGGGCAGAAGGCGTGGCGGCAGGCGCAGGCTCCTGCGGTCGCGCGGCGGTGGGCGCGGAGGGGGCAGGTGCCCTTTCTGCGGGAACCTCGGCCGTGCGCGAGCGGGCGGGTTCAGGCGCCGCGGCCCGGCCCGCAGCCACCGCGGGCTTTTCGCGCACAGCCTGTTGTGTTGCACGCGGTGCGGGCGAGGTGGGCGCTGCTGCCACAGGCGCCGGTGCCGCTGCTGGCACGGGAGTGGGTGCCGGGGGCACTGGAGACTGTGGCGCCACCACGGGCGAAGGGTTGGCCTGTGAGGCCGACACGGCGGCAGCAGCCACTGCGGGAGCGGCGGCAGATGCGCCCCCAACCGGCCCGGCTGCGGCTGGCTGCGCCCCGGCCAGCACCACGCCGCCCGTGGGCGCACTGCGCTGCAAAGCCCACCAGGTGCCCCCCGCAGCCAGTGCGGCGACGCCCGCCACGGCAACCGCCACCGCCAGCCAGCGCGAGCGCGCGGAGCCATCGTCGGCAGGCAATGCACCCGGCGCAGGGGTGGTCTGGGTGTGCAGGCCGGGCACTCCGCCACGGCCCCGCTCGGCTTCTGCGCGCCGCAGCGCGTCAAGGATGTAGGACATGGTGAAAACGTGTGGTGCACCCGCAGGTGCTTGTCCGAAGGATTGCGCGCGCAAATCGCGCAGACAGCAGCGGCAACCACGGTTGTGGCTGCGCCTTGCCATTACGGGATTTGGAGCCCTTTTGGGTGACTGAATGGGTGCGCATGGGCAACCGTTGGCCTATTGCAGTCGCGGCTCGTTCACGCCAGTGGCGCGGTTGAGCAGCATCAGGGTCAGGGGGCCGGCACGGCCGTCGGGCGTCACGCCCTGGGCCAGTTGGAAGCGGTGAATGCGCGACTGGCGCAGCGCCGGGGTCATGGGGCGGGTGCTGGGGCCGCTGCCACCCGCGGCCTTGGAGGCCAGTTGTTGGTCCAGCCATGCGGCGCCCGCCGGGGTGTCGGCCAGCTCGCCCCGCTCGGGCATGTCCGGCGGTGTGCGCCACAAGGTGGCCATGTCGCCGCGCCACACCAGGGCCAGCTCTTGCAGCGGCACCTGCAGGGTCTGGCCATTTCCCTCCAGCGTGGCCGCGTCGCCCTTCAGCCCGCGCAGCACGGCGGACACGGGCTCATCGCCGTTCTCCGAGGGGAACAGGCTCAGCACCACGGGCCGGTCGATCTGCCGCACCAGGTTGAGCCCGGCGCGCCGGTTGCGGTAGCAGCGCAGGCCGCCACCCGCCAGGGTGGTGCAAGCGTCCGCACCGTCGGGCAGCGCGGCCCCCCAGGCGGCCGCCATTGCCTTCCAGGCCGGGGCATCGCCCGCAGGCTGGCTCGCCAGAAACTGCTGAAACGCCGGGCTCACGGCGGGCGCGGCGGCCGCCTCCACCGGTGCTGGCACGGTGGTGGCTTTGGATGCAGAGGTCGCTGCGGGTGCCGCCACCGCGGCGGCGCTGCTGGCGGGCGACGCGCTGGCGGTTGGGCTGACCACTGCAGGTGCGTTGACGGCTTGTGCAACACGCCCACCAACGCCGGGTGCCCAGCCGCCCAGCGCCCAGCCGGCAGCCGCCACGATGGCGGCACCGGCCACACCGCCCAGGCCGGCCATGGCCCACCCGGGCAGTGCGCTGCCTGCGGCGCGCGTCACAGCCTGGGCCGCAGGCGCGTCGAACACCTCGCGCGCTGCGCGGTTGACCACGGGCACGCTCACCTCGCGCGCGCCAGCGGCATAGGCGCCCAGCAGCGCGCGGTCGCACAGCAGGTTGATGCGCCGCGGCACGCCGTGCGACAGGGCGTGCACCCGCCGCATGGCCCGGGCGCTGAACGGCAGCGGTCCCTGCAACCCGGCCACGGCCAGGCGGTGGCTGATGTACTGCTGCGTTTCCTGCAGCGTGAGCGCATCCAGGTGAAAGCGCGCAATCACCCGCTGCGCGAGCTGCTCCATGGAGGGCTGGGCCACCAGGGTGCGCAGCTCGGGTTGGCCGATGAGGATGATCTGCAGCAGCTTGCGCTCGCTGGTTTCCAGGTTGGTGAGCAGGCGCAATTGCTCCAGCACGTCGGCCGAGAGGTTCTGCGCTTCGTCAATGATCAGCACGTTGTTGCGCCCGCTGGCGTGCGCGGCCAGCAGGGCGGCGTTGAGCGGGTCGATGCAGTCCTTGACCGTCTCCACACCCGGCACGGCGGGTGCATGGGGCACGCCGAACTCGTCGCAGATGGAACGCAGCAGCTCGCCCACCGTGACCTTGGGGTTGAAGATGTAGGCCACGTTGCAGTGCTCTGGAATCTGCTCCAGGAAGCAGCGGCACACCGTGGTCTTGCCCGTGCCCACTTCGCCCGTCAGCAGCACAAAACCGCCGCCCGCATCCAGCCCATAGAGCAGGTGGGCCAGCGCTTCGCGGTGGCGCTCGCTCATGAAGAGGTAGCGCGGGTCGGGGGCGATGGAGAACGGCGGGTGCTGAAGGCCGAAGAACGGGGCGTACATGGAGAGCGTGTTCACGATCTCAAGGATACCGCCCGGCACCGGGCAGGGTTTCACCCGACAGGTAGTTTCCCGTAAATTGTCGTCGGAAAGACAAGATAGCGTCAAAGTCAGTCCTAGCATGCCATGCATGTGCTGCCAGAACGCGGCGCCACCGGCCTTCACCGGGCGGACACCTTTCTCTCTTTAGGAACCTGCAATGTTGACCACGTTCCCGCAACTGCTGCTCCAGCATGCCACCGAGCGCCCCACGGCTGCGGCGCTGCGCGAAAAAGAATATGGCATCTGGCAGACCCACACCTGGGCCGATCTGGCCCGCCTGGTAGAGCAGATTGCGGCCGGGCTGCATGGCGCCGGGCTGCAGCGCCGTGAACACCTGGTGGTGATTGGTGCCAACCGCCCGCGCCTGTACGCCACCATGCTGGCCGCGCAGTCGCTGGGCGCCATCCCCGTGCCGCTGTACCAGGACGCAGTGGGCGCCGAATGCATCTTCCCGCTGAACAATGCCGAGGTGCGCTTTTGCCTGGTGGAAGACCAGGAGCAGGTGGACAAGCTGCTCGAAATCCGCGAGCAGTGCCCGCAGGTTTCCAACATCTATTTCGACGACCCGCGCGGCCTGCGCAACTACGCAGAGCAAGGCCTGGCATCGCTGGACGCGCTGATTGAGGCCGGGGCCGCCTTTGTGGCCAAGAACCCCGGCTGGTTCCGCGCCGAGGTGGCCAAGGCCAGCCCCGACGACGTGGCCGCAATGTTCTTCACCTCGGGCACCACCGGCAACCCCAAGGGCGTGGTGCACACGCACAGCACGCTGCTGGACCGCGCCAGCGCGGGCGCCGAATTTGACAAGCTCACCAGCAACGAGGAAGTGCTGGCCTACCTGCCCCCGGCCTGGATCGGCCAGAACATCTTCAGCTACGCGCAGTGGCTGGCCTGCGGCTACGTGGTCAACTGCCCCGAGTCGGCCAGCACCGTGACCATCGACCTCAAGGAAGTGGGACCCACCTACTACTTTGCGCCACCCCGCATTTTTGAAGGCCTGCTGACCAGCGTGATGATCCGCATGGAAGATGCAGGCGCCCTGAAGCGCAAGATGTTCCACGCCTGCATGGCCGTGGCCCAGCGCGTGGGCCCAGCCCTCATGGATGGCGAACCCGTGGGCGGCCTGGACCGCATCAAGTACGCGCTGGGCAACCTGCTGGTGTACGGCCCGCTGCGCAACAACCTGGGCTTCAGCCGCGTGCGGGTGGCTTACACGGCGGGCGAGGCCATCGGGCCCGACCTGTTCACCTTCTACCGCTCCATCGGCATCAACTTGAAGCAGCTGTACGGCTCCACTGAGACCGCCGTGTTCGTGTGCCTGCAGCCCGACAACCAGGCGCGCGCCGACACGGTGGGCGTGCCGATCCGCGGCGTGGAGATCAAGGTGGCCGACAACGGCGAGATCCTGGTCAAGTCGGCCGGGCTGCTCAAGGAGTACTACAAGAACCCCACAGCCACGGCCGAAGTGCTGACCACCGACGGCTGGTACCACACCAGCGATGCGGGCTTTCTGGATGCGCACGGCCACCTCAAGATCATCGACCGCGTGAAAGACGTGGGCCGCATCAAGGGCGGCGCCAACGACGGCGCCATGTTTGCTCCAAAGTATGTGGAGAACAAGCTCAAGTTCTTCCCGCACATCAAGGAGGTGGTTGCGCTGGGCGATGGCCGCGAGAAGGTGTGCGTGATGGTCAACATCGATTTTGACGCCGTGGGCAACTGGGCCGAGCGCCGCAACCTGCCCTATGCCGGCTACACCGACCTGGCGCAAAAACCGGAGGTGTATGAGCTCGTGCGCGAGTGCATCGAGAAGGTGAATGCCGACCTGGCGGGAGATGCCTTGCTGGCCGGCAGCCAGGTGAGCCGCTTCCTGGTGCTGCACAAAGAGCTGGACGCCGACGACGGCGAACTCACGCGCACCAACAAGGTCCGCCGGGGCTTCATTGCCGAGAAATACGCGGTGCTGGTGGACGCGCTGTATGCCGGCCGCACCGAGCAGTACATCGAAACCCAGGTGAAGTTCGAAGACGGTCGCACGGGCAGCGTGAGCGCCACGCTGAAGCTGTCGGACACCAAGACGTTCGCGCCCGTGAAGGCCGCCGCATGAAGCCCGCGCTCTACCCGCTGGAGAAGCCCCCCACCATGACCACCAAGAAGATCGGCGACGTCATCCTCGACGTCCAGAACATCAGCCTCCGGTTTGGCGGTGTGAAGGCGCTGACGGACATCTCGTTCAATGTGAAGGAGCACGAGATCCGCGCCATCATCGGCCCCAACGGCGCGGGCAAGAGCTCCATGCTCAACTGCATCAATGGCGTTTACACGCCCTCCGAAGGCTCCATCACCTTCCGCGGCAAGACGTTTGCGCACATGAACTCACGCCAGGTGGCCGAGATGGGCGTGGCGCGCACGTTCCAGAACCTGGCGCTGTTCAAGGGCATGAGCGTGATCGACAACATCATGACCGGCCGCAACCTCAAAATCAAAAGCAACCTGCTGCTGCAGGCGCTGCGCTGGGGCCCCGCCGAGCGCGAGGAAATCCGCCACCGCGAGTACGTCGAACACATCATCGACTTCCTGGAAATCCAGGCCTACCGCAAGACCCCAGTGGGCCAGTTGCCCTACGGCCTGCAAAAGCGCGTGGACCTGGGCCGCGCTCTGGCCA
>PJUL01000824.1_pt1 | contig 17677 bp, 10 predicted proteins | sample 1512221 | NCBI WGS metagenome assembly PJUL01 (sample SAMN08177667, study PRJNA422409) | Feces metagenome, whole genome shotgun sequencing project.
GAGCTCGATAAGAAGGGCCTGGCCATGTACGGCCAGATGACCGCCGGCTCGTGGATCTATATCGGCGCCCAGGGCATCGTGCAGGGCACCTACGAGACCTTCGTCGAGATGGGCCGCCAGCACCACGACGGCGACCTCTCCGGCAAGTGGCTGCTGACGGCGGGCCTGGGCGGCATGGGAGGGGCCCAGCCCCTGGCCTCGGTGTTCGCCGGGGCCTCGTGCCTGGCCATCGAGTGCCAGCCTTCGCGCATCGAGATGCGGCTGCGCACCGGCTATCTCGACAAGTCCACCACCGATCTCGACGAGGCCCTGGCCTGGATCGCGGAGGCCTGCGCGGCCAAGACCCCGATCTCGGTCGGCCTGCTGGGCAACGCCGCCGAACTGCTGCCGCAGATGTACGCGCGCGGCGTCCGCCCCGACCTGCTGACCGACCAGACCAGCGCCCACGACCCGATCAACGGCTACCTGCCGGCCGGCTGGAGCCTGGACCAGTGGGCCGACGCCAAGGCCCGCGACCCCGCCAGCGTCAACAAGGCCGCCCGCGCCTCGATGGCCGTGCACGTCCAGGCCATGCTCGACTTCCAGGCCGCCGGCGTGCCCACGGTCGACTACGGCAACAACATCCGCCAGATGGCGCTGGAGGAAGGGGTGACCAATGCCTTCGACTTCCCCGGCTTCGTGCCAGCCTATATCCGCCCGCTGTTCTGCCGGGGGATCGGCCCGTTCCGCTGGGCGGCGCTGTCGGGGGATCCGGAAGACATCGCCAAGACCGACGCCAAGGTGAAGGAACTGATCCCCGACAATCCGCACCTGCACAACTGGCTCGACATGGCCGGCCAGCGGATCAAGTTCCAGGGCCTGCCGGCGCGCATCTGCTGGGTCGGTCTGGGCGACCGCCACCGCCTGGGCCTGGCCTTCAACGAGATGGTCGCCAAGGGTGAGCTGAAGGCCCCCGTCGTCATCGGCCGCGATCACTTGGACTCGGGCTCGGTCGCCTCGCCCAACCGCGAGACCGAAGCCATGAAGGACGGCTCGGACGCCGTCTCCGACTGGCCGCTGCTGAACGCCCTGCTCAACACCGCGTCGGGCGCCACCTGGGTGTCGCTGCACCATGGCGGCGGGGTGGGCATGGGCTTCTCGCAGCATTCGGGCATGGTCATCGTCTGCGACGGCACCGACGCAGCCGCCAAGCGCATCGAGCGGGTGCTGTGGAACGACCCGGCGACCGGCGTCATGCGCCATGCCGATGCGGGTTACGAGATCGCCCAGGACTGCGCACGCGAGCACGGGCTGGACCTGCCGAGCATCCTGTAACTCATATCCCCATCAAAGCTCGTCATCCCGGAAAGCGCGTAGCGCTTATCCGGGACCCAGGGGCTGCCGCATCGCGTCGGCCAAAGCATGGGCGGTGAACCCAGGCGCGGCGCCCAGTCCCCTGGGTCCCGGCTCTGCGCTGCGCTCCGGCCGGGATGACGAAATTAGTTAGCTGGAGATAGCCCCCATGCGCCTCCTCCGCGCCGACGACCGCACGTCCGCACCGTGGAAGAACGGCGGCGGTACGACCTGGGAGATCGCCGCCCAGCCGCCGGGCGCGGGGATGGACGCCTTCGAGTGGCGGCTGAGCATCGCGCGGGTCGCCGCGCCGGGGCCGTTCTCGGTGTTTCCCGGCGTCGACCGAGTGCTGACGGTGATCGCCGGCGCGGGCCTGCGCCTGACGCTCGAAGGCCTGGGCGAGGTCGTGCTCGACGACGCCTCGCCGCCGCTGGCCTTCCCCGGCGACGCCCCGGCCGCCGCGACGCTGGACGCAGGTCCGATCCGCGATCTCAACCTGATGGTCCGGCGCGGCGCCTGGTTTGGACGTGTCCGGCGGATCGCAAAGGCCGAGCAAATCGTCGCAACGGGGGACGTCACGGTCCTGGCGGCCCTCTCCCCTGCTCGCGTGAACAACGCGCGGCTGGCGGCGGAAGACGCCGTCGTCGCCGAACCCGGCGAGACCCTTGCCGTGGAAGGAAGTCTATTGCTGATCGAGATCGAAAAAGCCTGACCTTTCGATCAGATCAACTCAATCCAAGCTAGCGCGAGACAACAGACACGAACAACGTCAGGCAGCTTTCTCAAAAATTAGCTTGAGCATAAATGAGCACACACGCGTCGTCCTGACGCAGGAGTTGCGCCTTTTCATCGCCTTATCTGGATGATTAACGACGCCCAACGCACAGACGGGCGTAACGATCCATAGGATGGCGAGATGCACTTTTCGGCGATGAAGAACCTCCCTCCCCAGGCGCGCGTGGCCCTGGGTCTGGCCGTGCTCTTCGCGCCGATGGCGGGTCTGGCGATGGAAAGCCCGCACGTGGACCGCAACGCCCGCCCGGCGGTGCAGAAGCTGCTCGACCAGATGGAAGCAGCGCCGCCCAAGCCCGTCCGCATGGAGACGGTGTGGAAGGGCGCCGACGTCGACGGCGACGGCGCGCCCGACTTCGCCAACCCCACCGGCGCGGCCCCGCGCCAGCACGACGACTTCGGCGACGGCGCCTTCGGAGCCCGCCGCGACGGCGGCTCGCGACGGCACGAGGGGGTGGACTACACCGCCCAGGCCGGCCAGCCCGCCAAGGCTCCGATCTCGGGCTACGTCACCAAGATCGGCTACGCCTACGCGGACTCGAGCGACCTGCGCTTCGTCGAGATCACCAACCCGGCGCTAGGCTATGTGGCCCGCGCCTTCTACGTCGACCCCGACGTCGCGGTCGGCCAGACCATTCGCCTCGGCCAGACCATCGGCCACGTGGCCAGCCTGCAGAAGCACTATCCGGGCATCACCAACCACGTGCACCTGGAAGTGATGAAGCCCGGCGGCCGGCGGATCAACGCGGCGGCCCTGATCCAGCCGAAGCTGGTGGCGGCGGCTTGACGAACCTCCCCCTCTGGGGGAGGCGGCCGAAGGCCGGTGGGGGGCCGTTTTCAGCTTTCGCGGCGGTGGCCGGTTCCACAATCACTCCCCCCACCGATCGCTTCGCGATCACCTCCCCCACGGGGGGAGGTTCCTATGGGCTCGCCTGCCCCTATTTCTCGTCCGCGTAGATCGCCGTGCCCTTGCCCTTGGCGCTGGCCCAGCCGCGGTACATGCCCGAGCTGTTCATCGGGAAGGCCACCTCGCCCTTGGCGTTCATGGTGATCATGCCGCCGTCGCCGCCGATGTCGCCGATGGCCTTGATGGTCGCCGCGCCGGCTGTCTTCAGGTCCTGGCCGGCCAACGCGATGCGCGAGCAGACCTGGTGGGCGGCGCTGGTGCGGATGAAGTATTCGCCCGAGCCGGTGGCCGACACCGCGCAGACGCCGTCCTGGGCGTAGGTGCCGGCGCCGATGATCGGGCTGTCGCCGACCCGGCCCCACTTCTTGCCGGTCATGCCGCCGGTCGAGGTGGCCGCCGCCAGGTGACCCTTGGCGTCGATCGCCACGGCGCCGACCGTGCCGTAAAGGTGGGTCGGATCCAGCGCGGCCTTCTGCTTGGCGCGCCAGGCCTCCAGTTGCTTCCAGCGCTCCTCGGTACGGAAGTAGGACGGATCCACCTGTTCCAGCCCCTGTTCGACCGAGAAGGCGTCGGCGCCCTCGCGGGCCAGCATCACGTGCGGCGACTTCTCCATCACCGCCCGGGCCAGGCTGATCGGGTGCTTGGTGCGGGTGACGCCGGCCACCGCGCCGGCCTTCAGGGTCGCGCCGTCCATGATCGAGGCGTCCAGCTCGTTCTTGCCGTCGGCGGTGAAGACCGCGCCGCGGCCGGCGTTGAACAGCGGATTGTCCTCCAGCACCTTCACGGCCGCCTCGACGGCGTCGAGGCTGGAGCCGCCCTTTTCCAGCACTTCCGAGCCGGCCTTCAGCGCCGCGTCGAGCCCGGCGCGATAGGCCGCGTCCTTCTCAGGGCTGAGGTCGCCGCGATTGATCACGCCGGCCCCGCCATGGATGGCCAGCGACCAGTCGGCCGCGAAGGCGGCGGGCGTGGCGATCAGGGAGGCCGCCAGGGCGGCGGCGAGCAGGACGGGCTTGGACATGGCGACTCTCCGGGGGATCTCGGCGCGATAAGAGCACCTTCGCGGCCGGGTTTCACTGGCGCTTAAGGGGAAGCTCGCCCTAGGGTCGCGCCATGATTGGCAGCGTGGTGTATCGGATCGGCCCCTCGGACCGCTCCATCGTGGCGGCGGGCTGGCTGGCCGTATGGTCCGTGGCCGTGGCGTTCTGGCTGATGTTCAAGCCGTGGCCCTATCCCGTCGTCATGACCCTGGCGGCCCTGACGCCTTGGGCGGCGATCTGGCTGGTCAGGCGCGATCCGGAACTGTCGCTGTTCGAGGCTCAGAACAACCCGGGCTCCGGGAACCTGACCCTTTCCTGGGCCATGCCTTCCATCGCTCTAAGCATCCCTAGCTTCCAGCAGCATTTCGTGGACGTCGGCGGTTTGCTGGCGGTGGCCGCAGGCCTGGGCGCCTTGCTCTGGACCACGATGCTGCTGGTCGACACCCACGGCCGAAACCTGATGGCCATGACCTTCGCGGCTGTGATCGCCTTCGCCTGGGGCTGGGGCGTCATCTCGACCGTCGACGTCCTCGTCGGGCGGGGCGACTTCAAGGTGGTAGAGGGCCTGGTCGAGAACGCCGACGCGCCGACCCGCCGCTACGGCCCTAGCCTCTATGTCAGCGCCACGATCAACGGCCGGCGGGAAACCTTCGATGACCTGCCCGTGAGCCGCGGCGTCTACGCCCTGCACCCGATCGGCTCCTCGGTCTGCGTCGAGATCCACAAGGGCCTGCTCGGCTCGCGCCACGTCTATGCCGTGACCTGTCCCCTGGTCTGAAACGACGAAGGGCCCGGCGTCGTCGCCGGGCCCTCGCTGGCTCACATGACGTGAACCCTACTTCCGGGTCAGCACCACCGGCTGGCCCTCGTATTCCACGGTCAGGTCGGCCGCCGCGTCGAAGTCGGTCGGTTTGGCGCCCTTGCCGATGAAGCGGACCTTGAAGGTGCGCTTCTCGACCAGGCCCTTGAAGCCGCCCGAGCGGGCGCCGATGGTCACCCGGCCGCTGGCGTCGTCATAGGAGATCGGCGTGCGGGCCCAGGCGCCGCGGGCGTAGCCGTTGGACAGGCCGTCGTCTTCATACAGCTCGTACTTGCCGTCCTTGCTGGTGAAGACCAGCAGGGTGATCGGCGCGTCGGGCTTCTCGCCGACATACTGCTGCACCTCGGTGGTCGGCACGATGGCGCCGGCCTTGACGAACAGCGGCATGCGGGCCAGCGGCGCGTCGGCCTTGACCGTCTGGCCGCCCTTGAAGGCCTTGCCGGTCTCGAAGTCGTACCAGGTTCCGGCGGGCAGGTAGACGCCGCGCGAACGGGCCTTGAACGCCGTGACGGGGGCCACGAGGAAGTCGTCGCCGAACAGGTACTGGTCATTGACCGTGCGGGCCTTGGCGTCGGTCGGATAGTCCATCACCAGGCCGCGCATCATGCTGCCGTCGCGGTGATAGGTGTCGGCCGCCAGGGTGTAGACATAGGGCATCAGCCGGTATCGAAGCTCGTCGTACCAGGCCAGCGACTTGTAGACGTCGGTGCCCTCGTCGGCGAGTTCGTAGATCTCGCGGAACGGCAGCTCGCCGTGGCTGCGGAACAGCGGGCTGAAGGCGCCGAACTGGAACCAGCGCAGGTTCAGCTCCTGCCACTCGGCCCAGTGGGCGGGGTCCTTGCTCTCGTAGCGCTTCTCGACCGAGAAGCCGCCGATGTCGGTGGTCCAGTTGGGGATGCCCGACATCGACAGGTTCACGCCGGCCGAGATCTGGTCGCGGAAGTCGTCCCAGCGGGCCACCACGTCGCCGCTCCAAACCGCCGAGGCGTTGCGCTGCAGACCGCCGAAGCCAGAGCGGGTCAGGATGAACGGACGGACGTCCGGGTTGTCCTTGATCTCGCCCTCATAGACGCCGCGGGTGTGCTCCAGCGCGTAGCTGTTGAAGTACTCCGCGCCGGGGCCGAGCGCCGTCGGGCTCATGCGCAGGGTGCGCTCGGGCACGTCGACATTGGAGTGCAGGTCAGGCTCGGAGGCGTCCATCCACCAGGCGTCGACGCCGTAGACCTTCAGGTTCTTCTTCACCTGACGCCAATAGATGTCGCGCGCTTCCTGGGTGTAGGGGTCGTAGAACGAGTTCAGGTAGCCGGGGCCCACCCAGTCCAGCGCGCCCTGCTCGACGTTGCGGTGGTACATGTGACCGGCCGCGTCGAGCTCCTTGTAGTTGTCCGTGGTCGGATAGAACTTCGGCCAGATCGAGATCATGAAGTGGGCGTTCAGCCCATGGATGTCGTCGATCATCTTCTGCGGATCGGGGAAGCGCGTCTCGTCGAACTTGTGGGTGCCCCACTCGGGGTCCTTCCAGTAGCGCCAGTCCATGACGATGTTGTCGAGCGGCAGGCCGCGCTTGCGGTACTCCTTCACCACGCCGACGATCTGGTCCTGGGTCTCGTAGCGCTGGCGCGACTGCCAGAAGCCGTAGGCCCAGCGCGGCATCATCACCGCCGACCCCGTCAGGTCGCGATAGCCGGCCACCACCTGATCCAGGTCGTCGCCGCCGACATAGTAGTAGTCGATGGCCTTGCCGACTTCCGAGGTGAACTGCAGCGAGTGACGGTCGGCGCTCGGCATCGGGTCGTTGTGCAGCAGACCGATATAGCCGTCGTCCGGCGTCCACTCGACGCGGATCTTGTGCTTCTTGCCCGGCGTCAGCTTGGCGTCGAAGTTGTGGTACCAGGGGTTCCAGTTCTGGCGCCAGCGGTCGATGACCAGCTGGCCGTCCAGCCAGACCTTGGCGTAGCTGCTGGAATAGAGCTTGAAATTGTGCTCGCCGGCCTTGTCGGTCTGGATCGCGCCTTCCCACACCACGGTCTGGCCGGGCTGGAGCTTTTTCTCGGCCGTTTGAAGTTCAGTGGGCCAGTTGGGCAGGTCCTTGAGGAAGCGGTAGTCGATGTCCTTCTCGACCCGCGTCACCTTCAGCTGGCCGTTCTGGTAGTACTTGGCCGTGAAGCCGCCGGCCTTGCCGTCGGCGTCGAAGATCTTCAGATCGCGCGAGGCGACGTCGTAGGGGATCGGGTTGCCGAAGCGGGTGATCGAGTTGTTGTCCCACAGCAGGCCGTAGCCGCGCGACGACAGCAGCATCGGCACCGCGATCGCGCGGTTGTACTGCAGCAGTTCGACGTCCTGGCCATTGTAGTCCATCTGGCCGTTCTGGTGCTGGCCCAGGCCATAGAAGGCCTCGTCCGTACCCGGATTGAACTGCTGGCGGACGACGTAGAAGTCCTGGCCCTCGACCTTGGTCGGGGTGAAGGCGCCGCGGTCGCGCTCGCCCAGGATCTTGCGGCCCTTGGCGTCGAGGAAATCGACCGTGCCGTCGCTCAGCGAGACCTGCGCCGTGGCCTTGGCCGTCTTCAGCGTCAGCACCCCGCCCTTTTCGTCCACCGTGAAGCCGGTCGTGACCGGCTTGGCCGTGACCATCAGGCTGGGCGGGGCGTCGAAGGTGTCGGTCGGCGAGGCGGTGACGTGGATGATCCGCTCGCCCATCACCTGCAGCCGGACCTTCTTGGCCGGGCCCGAGGCGGGGGTGACGACCACGCCGTCGGCGGTCTTCTCGAAGGCCCCGTCGAGGGCGAAGGCGCTGGTCGAGGCCAGCAGGGAGAGGGCCAGGCCAGCGGCCAGGCCGCCGCCCCGATAGATGCTGCGCATGTCTTCGTTCTTCCCTGTTCTCGTTCTTTTGTTGGGGCGAAACCCTCGTCCTTCGACAGGCTCAGGATGAGGGTTTGGGTAGGCTCGGGGCCGGCAATGATCCTCATCCTGAGCTTGTCGAAGGACGAGGATCACGCACCGGCCAAGGACTTCAGTAGGTCGCCAGCTTCACCTTCAGGATCTGGGGCAAGGTGGTCAGGTTCAGGCCGTAGTCGACCTGGTCGCCGTTCCAGACGCGGTCGAACACCCACTGGCCCGCCTCGTCGAAGTGGCCTTCCTCGACCCGCGAGACCATGAACTGCTCGCCCTTGGCCGAGCCGAAGGTCAGGCGGGCGCGGTAGCCGGTGATCAGGAACTCGTCGGGACCGAGCTGGGCGATCAGGGCGCCGGCGTCGGGGATCTCGCGATCGGGCTGCTTCTCGGCCTTGGCCATCCACGGGGCCTCGATCGAGCCGAACTGCCATTCGCCATAGGTGACGCGCACGTTCCAGCGGCCGCCCAGGTCGAGGGTCTCGGGCTTGCCGCCCTCCTGCTCGCCCACGCCCCAGACCTTGCCCTCGAACGAGAGCTTGGCCCACTCGCGGGCCATCGGGGCCAGCAGGCGGTAGTGGACGCCGAAGTTCTCCAGCGTCTTGGCGTCGACCGTCTTGGCGCCGAGCGGGTAGTTGGAATAGCCGGTGTAGTCGAGGCCGAACGGCGCGAAGCCGATGCCCTGATGGCCCAGCACGTCGTAGATGTAGCGGGCGTAGGCCTTGTCGCTGCCGATCTCCGGCACGAACAGCGGATTGTCGGCGCGGCCGTACTGCTCCAGCGTCTTCCGGACCTTCTCGCTCTCGCGCATGTAGATGTCGGGGGCCAGGGCGTCGATCGACGGGGCGGCGGCCTTCCAGACGTCGAGCACGTTCCAGGTCGGGCCGCCCGAGGAGTAGGTGAACGGGTCCTGGTCGTGGAAGGGGTCGCGCAGGGCGGCGTTGACATACATCGGCAGCGGCAGCTCGCGCTTTCCTGCCTCGGCGATCTCATCGACATAGCGGCCGATCGACCAGGCATAGAAGAACTCGTCGGCGTCCTTGCCGAACACGTCCTTCCAGGTCCCGGGCTTCTTGCCCATGGCCTTGACCAGCTCTTTCGGAACCGGGCCGTCGAAGATCTTCTGGGCGGTCGGCGAAAAGTCGCGGATGGCGCTGTAGGCCCCGACCTCGTTCTCGGGCTGGACCATGATCACGGTGTGGTCCGGATCGGCCGCCTTCAGGTGGCGCATCAGGGCGACGAAGGCCTTCTTGTCGGCCTCCAACGTCGCGCGGAAGTGCGGCGACAGCGAGTTCTTCATCTCGCCCTTGCCGTTGATCAGCCGGGGGAAGCGCTTGTTGTCGAGCTTGACCCATTCGGGCGCGTATTGCGGGCCGTTGTTCTTCCAGGTGGCGAACCACAGGATCACCAGCTTGGTGTCGTTCTCCCGGGCCTGCTTCAGCAGCAGGTCGACATAGGAGAAGTCGAACTTGCCCTCGACCGGCTCGATCTGCTCCCAGGCGACCGGAATCTCCAGGGTGTTGGCGTTCAGGGCCTTCACGGCCGGCCACACCTTGGGCAGTTGCGAGGGATAGTTGGCGGCGTTGTTGGCCTGGACGCCCAGCATCAGGAACGGCTTGCCGTCGACCAGCAGGGCGTGCTTGCCGTTCTTGGTCACCAGCTTGGGCAGCGGGGCCTGTGCGAAGGCCGGGGCGGCCAGCGACAGGCTGAGGATCGCGCCTAGGGCGGCGAGCCCGTGCTTACGGGTTCGAAACGTCACGCGAAAACCTCCTGCTGGCCAGCCGGTCGGACCTTAAGCCTGCATCGAGCGTTCGCCGCGGAAGTAAGCGCTGTCAAAGGGAATGGACATACCCCCTCGCCTCCTCCCGATCCGGCGGTCGCGCGAGAGACTTCAGCCCCGCCAACTCGTTACCGCTACCATTCTTATAAATAGGACAATTAGCCGAGGCGGCCGCGATTGCAACCGGTTTTCACGGCCTTCGCCGAGCGTCACGTCGCTCAGCAACTCTTTGTAACAGTTGGATAAAAGGCAAAAAAATCCGCGCATCGCCCGCAGGAGGCGATGCGCGGTTGAAAAGACTTCGCGCGAGACCGGGGAGGTGGTTCGCGCGGCGCGCTGGCAGACCTCGCAGGAGATCCGCACGGCCGAACAGTCGCTTTCGCGACCTCGGCGCCACTCGTCATATGTATAATCATACAAATGACGACGCAAGGGAATTGATAGCGTTGTCAGCCCATTTTTTGCGGGATCATGCCCCTGCTCGCGCGAACCGGTTCACAGGTCTTGCGCCTTGCAGGTGGCGGCGATGAAGGCGTCGTGCGTCGGCAGGCGCGAGGCCAGACGGCGGATAGAGTCCCGAAGCGAGCCCAGCTTGGCCGAGACGTCGGCGATCGGCGCCACGTCGGCCAGGCGATCATAGTCGCGCGGCTCGACCCCCTGCCCCAGGAACACCGCCAGCCAGCTGGGCTCGGCGAACAGCTGCTCGTCGAAGCGAGCGATCTTGGCCTTGGCCCGGAACAGCTCGACCTTGTGACGCAGGCTGTCGGGGATCTCCATCTCGCGGCAGTAGCGCCAGAGCGGCGCGTCGTCCCGCTCGGTGGCGTGGTAGTGCAGGACGATGAAGTCGCGGATCTGCTCGTATTCGATCTGGGTCAGGCGGTTGTACTCGTCGGCCACCGCCTGCTCGTAGGGGCCGGTCGGCAGCAGCGACAGCAGGCGCATGACGCCCGTCTGCACGAGGTGGATGCTGGTCGACTCCAGAGGTTCCATGAAGCCGCTGGCCAGGCCCAGGGCCACGACGTTCTTGTTCCAGGTCTTCTTGCGCCGGCCGGTCACGAACCGCAGTGGACGCGGATCGGCCTGGGGCGCGCCGTCGAGATTGGCCAGCAGGGTCGAGGCGGCCTCGTCGTCGCTGATGAACTGGCTGCAGTAGACGTAGCCGTTGCCGATCCGGTGTTGCAGCGGGATGCGCCATTGCCAGCCGGCCTCGCGCGCGGTGGCTCGGGTGAACGGGGTCAGGGGCGAGACGCCGTCGCAGGGCACGGCCAGGGCCCGGTCGCAGGGCAGCCAGTGCGACCAGTCCTCGTAGCCGGTCTGCAGGGCCTGCTCGATCAGCAGGCCGCGGAAGCCGGAACAGTCGATGAAGACGTCGCCCTCGACCCGCCGACCGCCTTCCAGCTCCAGCGCCTCGACGAAACCGTCCTCGCCCCGCAGCTTGACCTGCGTGATCTTGCCCTCGGTGCGCTTCACGCCCCGCGTCTCGGCATAGGCCCGCAGGTAGCGGGCGTAGAGCGCCGCGTCGAAGTGGTAGGCGTAGGCCAGCGCCGGAACGCCGGGCGGCAGCTCCCGGGGCGGCACGGCGAAATGGCCCATGCCGGCGGTGACCGCCGCCATCGAATAGTCGTCCAGCGACCCGCCCTGCCCCTGCGCCTTCAGGCGCAGCCAGTGGTGATGGAACGACACCCCGTCCAGCGTCGCGCCATAGGGGCCGAAGGGGTGGATGTATTCGGCGCCGAGCTTGCCCCAGTCACGGAACTGGATGCCCAGCTTGAAGGTGGCCTGGGTCTTGCGGATGAAATCGAACTCGTCGATGCCCAACAGGCTGTTGAGGAACTGGATCGGCGGGATCGTGGCCTCGCCCACCCCGACGGTGCCGATCTCCTCGGACTCGACCAGTTCGACGGCGCCCACCCGGCCCTTGGTGGCCTGGATCAGGGCGGCCGCCGCCATCCAGCCGGCGGTGCCGCCGCCAACCACCACGAACTTGCGCGAAGACGGCTCGGTCATCGGCTTTCATCCCCCCTTTGGCGGGGCTAGCCTATCCGGCCGCCCCTTATACAGAAAAGCCCCCGCCCGCTGGCGATCCTTTGGATCGGGCGGACGGGGGCCTGTCTTCTAGGACCTGTGCGAGACCTTAGAAGGTGCCGCGCAGGACGATCGAGTAGCGACGGTCGGCCACCACCCAGTTGTGACCCGTCAGGCCCTCTTCCGGCTTGCCCGGATAGCTGACCAGAATCTTGGTCTTGGTGTTGGTCAGGTTCACGGCCTGGAAGCCGATCTTCAGGCTGTCGTCGACGGTGTAGAAGATCGAGCCGTCCAGCTGACCGTAGTCGTCGTACCAAGCCGGGATGTTGATGTTGGCGGCCGTGGTGGTCAGCAGGTAGCGCTCACGCCAGTTGTAGGCCAGACGAGCCGACACCTTGCCCAGGTCGTACAGGGCGGCGACGTTGTAGCTCTTCTTCGAGAGGCCCTCGAGCGGCAGCTCGTCCTGGTTGGCGGTGATGTTGCCGACCGAGCTCGTGTCGTACGGGTTCGACGCGGCGTTGCGGGCGCCCTTGCTGTCGACATAGGTGAAGTTGGCCTGCACGCCCAGGCCGCGCAGCACGCCCGGCAGTTGGTCGTAGTACTGCTGGTAGGCGACTTCGAAGCCTTTGATCTTCCCGTGACCGGCGTTGTACGGCTGGGTCACCAGGACGTCGCGGGTGACGCCGTTGTTGGTGAACGAGATCGTCTCGGTGCCGTTCGTGATGAAGTTGTAGACGTCCTTGTAGAACAGGGTCGCCGTCAGGCTGCCCGTCGAAGCGAAGTACCACTCGTACGACAGGTCGTACTGGGTGGAGCGGATCGGCTTCAGGTTCGGGTTACCGGCGGTGGCGGTGTACTGATAGACGCAGTTGGCGGCCGAGCCCGACGGGATCGTGGTCGAGCAGGTTCCGCCGGTCGTGTAACCGTTGGTGGCCGAGATCGTGTAGAACGGCTGCAGCTGGCTGAAGTCCGGACGCACGATCGACTTGCCCGCCGCGAAGCGCACGAACATTTCCGGCGTCAGCTTCAGGCGGACGTTCAGGCTGGGCAGGACGTTCAGATAGTCGCGGCCGCCGGTGTAGTCGCTCTTGGCGCCGTTGGCGAAGTTGCGGTCGGCCTGCGGGATCGAGGCCAGCGTGATCGGGCTGAACAGCTGGATGCCCTTCGAGGTCGACTCGGTCTGCACCACGCGAACGCCGAAGTTGCCGTCGATCTCACGATCGCCGCCGAACAGGCTGACGTCGTGGCCGAAGCGCAGCAGGCCGTAGCCGGCCAGGGTCTTTTCCTTCTGACGGTTCACGCCGCCGCTGGCGCCGCCCGCGGTCAGGTTGTCGTAGTCGCCGTTGAACACGGTCCACCAGCCGCCGCTGGTCGACGAGATGTTGGCCAGCAGAGCCGCGCCCTGGGCGTAGTTCTGCACCAGCGACGCGGTCGGCAGGACGAAGGTCGCCGGCAGGTGAACCTTGCCGCGGAAGTAGTTGTCGAAGGTGTAGAGCGAGTAATAGCCCTGGTAGGTCGGCAGGTCGGCGATCGTGTTGGACGTGCCCCAGCTCGGAGCCACGGCCGCCCAGTTGTAGTTGGTCTCGCGGGTGGTGGACTCGCGATAGGTGTTGCGAACGCCGAAGCGGAACGACTTCAGCCAGCCGCCGTCGTCGAAGGTGTAGGCGCCGTCGAAGCGCTGGGCCCACTCGCTGGCGTCGTTGCGGTCGTGGTGGTCCATGGCCGCGTTCAGATAGTAGCTGGCCGGGTCGGACGTGTACGACTCGTCGTTGTTCATCGTGATGAGCGGCATGTCGCCGGTCAGGTCCAGCGTCGCGGCCGCGGCGTCGCCGCTGAGCGCGTTGAACACGGTGAAGTCGACGGTCTTGGTCTTGGCGTAGATGTACTGGACGTCGCCGGTGAACGACCACTTGTCGTTCGGATTCCACTTCACGTTCAGGGCGTAGTCCGACGTCACCGAGCTACGCTCGGCGTAACGGGTATCGAGGGTCGACGACCCCAGGCTGGTGCCGCCCAGGCTGCTGGCCAGGGTGCCGCTCACGAAGCGACCGCTGGAGTCGTAGGTGTAGTCGGTGCCGGCGGCCGGGTAGTTGCTCGAACCGGCGTTGAAGCCGACCGCGTGCTCGGTCGAGGCCGCCGAGGCCGACGAGCGCAGGAACTGCAGGCTGGCTTCCCACTGGTCGTTCGGGCGCCATTGCAGCGCGGCCGCGATGCCCTTGCGCTCGCGTTCGAAGTCCAGGCTGCGGTAGCCGAAGCCGCCGGGGACGTAGACGGTCTTGCCGGCCACTAGGTCGGTGCGGGCGTAGTAGGGGTCGACCGAGATGGTGTCGGTGCGGCTCGACAGCTTCGAGTCCGACAGATCGATCAGGAAGCCCAGCTCGCCGATGTTGGTGTCCCAGCGGTCGCTGTACAGCACCGAGCCGCTCGGCTGCCACTTCTTCGACAGGTCGCCGATGCTCATGTCAGCCGAGTAGGCGATGATGCGCTTGTTGCTGTCGAACGGCAGGCGGGTGCGCAGGTTGACGGTGCCGCCGACGCCGCCTTCGACGATATCGGCCGACGGGTTCTTGTAGACGTCAACGCCGGCCATCAGCTCGGGCGGAACGTCTTCGAAGCTCAGGGTGCGGCCCGACTTGGCCGAGAAGTTGTCGCGGCCGTTCAGCTCGCCGCGGACCCAGCTGAGGCCGCGCACCTGCACGCCCGAACCTTCGACCGACAGGCGGTCGGCGTCGCGGCCGTCCGAGGTCCGGCCGATGGTCACGCCGGCGACGCGCTGCAGCGCTTCGGTCACCGAACGGTCCGGCAGGGCGCCGATGTCGGTGGAGGTGATCGAGTCGACCAGCTGCTCGGCGTTCTTCTTCAGCGCCTGGGCCGACTGGATCGAAGCCCGTTGGCCGGTGACGACGATTTCCTCGACAGCGGTGTCTTCAGTGGTCGCAGAAGCGGTCTGCGCCAGCGCTGTCAACGGAGCCACGGCGCACAGCGCCAGGACCGAAGCGCCGAACATGAAACGATGTGAGTTATTGAGGCGTCGCATGCCCGTTTCCTTCCCCAGTAGGTGAATCCGCCCCGGCGTTCTCATCGGCGCCGGTGACGTGCGGGACAACCCGCCCCGCACAATCTGATTGGTAGCTATAGTCATATAATTGTGGTCATCAAGCCCAAATTGATAGCGCTATCATTTCCGCTATAGGCGCCGCTTTTGGGTCACAGGCGCAAACGCTACAAACCTAAACCCTTAGGCGAAACAATGGTCTGACCACACTCGAAGGAGGCTGGACCACCCTGCCGTTTGCGCCGATCATTATTATATTATAAATGCCTTGCGACCCGGCGTGAAAGACTCCCGCCAGGCGCGCGTTTAGGGACGAACATGACGCAGGCTGACGACTCCGGACGGCTTCACCAGGGAAGCGCTCGAAACGGGGGAGCCTGCTGATGGTCGCGTCCGATCCGTCCATCACCATCTTCGGCGACTGGGGCACCTCGCGCCTGCGCCTCTACCTGCGCCAGGGCAAGAGCGTGCTGGACCGCCGCGACGGCCCCGGCATCGGCTCGCTGAGCGCCTCGCCCGAACAGACCTTCCTCGACCTCGTCGGCGACTGGCGTGAAGCCGGCCCGGAGACGATCCTGCTGTGCGGCATGGTCGGCTCGCGCAACGGCTGGGTCGAGGCGCCCTACGCCCCCTGCCCCGCCAACGCCGCGGCGATCACCGAGCGGCTGGTCAAGGTGCAGGCCCAGGGCCTGACCGTCTCGATCGTGCCGGGCCTGTCGTGCACCAACCCGCTGGGCGGCCCAGACGTGATGCGCGGCGAGGAGACCCAGATCCTCGGCGCCCTGGCGCTGAACCCTGAACTGAAGACTGGCCGCCACCTGCTGGCCATGCCCGGCACCCACACCAAGTGGGTCGTGGTCGAGGACGGGGCGATCACCTCGTTCCTGACCGCCCCGGTCGGCGAGGTCTTCGCCATCCTGCGCGAACACTCGATCCTGGCCAAGGCCGCGGCCGGCGACGCGCCCGCGACGCCGGAAGGCTTCGACCTGGGCCTCTCGCGGATCACCGACAAGGGCGCGGCCCTGCTGCCCCACCTGCTGTTCGAGACCCGCAGCCGCCAGCTGATCGACGGCCTGCCCAAGGCCGACGCCATGGGCTTCCTGTCGGGCCTGCTGATCGGCGCCGACGCGGCCGGCGCGGCCGGCTGGTTCGGCCAGCTGGGCAAGGTCGCCCTGATCGGCGCCCCGGCCCTGAACGTCCTCTACGCCAAGGCCATCGCCGCCGCCGGCGGCGACAGCTTCGAGATCGACGGCGACGCCGCCGTTCTCGCCGGCCTATCCTCCCTGTCCACCTCATTGACGCGTGATGCCCATGTCCTTGCCTGACGCCCCGCCCATCGTCGCCATCCTGCGCGGTGTGAAGCCCGACGAAATCGTCGAGATCGCGGGCGCGCTCGTCGACGCCGGCATCGGCTACATCGAGATCCCGCTGAACTCGCCCGAGCCGCTGGTCAGCATCGGCAAGCTCTGCGAGGCCTTCGGCGACAAGGCCCTGTGCGGCGCCGGCACCGTCCTGACCCCGCAGGCGGTCGATGACGTGGCCGCGGTCGGCGGCAAGCTGATCGTCACCCCCAATATCGACCCCGAGGTCATCGCCCGCGCCGTCGAGCTGGGTCTGACCGTCATGCCCGGCTTCTCGACCCCGACCGAGGCCTTCACGGCCGTGAAGGCGGGCGCGAAGGCGCTGAAGCTCTATCCGGCCGGCTCGTTCGGCCCGGGTCACCTGAAGGCCGTGCGCGACGTGCTGCCCAAGGACATCGCGGTCTACGCCGTCGGCGGCGTCGGCGCGGCCAACCTCAAGCCCTGGCTCGACATCGGCGTGGCCGGCATCGGCGTCGGCGGCGAACTCTACCGTCCGGGCTACACGGCGGCCGAAGTCGGCGAGCGCGCCCGCGCCCTGGTCGCGGCCTGGACTGCGCAGACCGCCGGCTGAGCCGTCTAACGATCATAACGAAGAGCAGCCCTAAAGGGGGGAAGCCCACGTGAAGAACCTAGCAACCATCGATCTCGCCATCCTGGCGATATACGCCGTGGCCATCTTCGGCCTGGCGCAGTGGGTTTCCCGCGACAAGGGCGGGCACAAGAAGAACTCGACCGACTACTTCCTCGCGTCGAAGGCTCTGCCCTGGTGGGCGATCGGCGCCTCGCTGATCGCCGCCAACATCTCGGCCGAACAGATCATCGGCATGAGCGGCTCGGGCTACGCCATCGGCCTGGCCATCGCCTCTTACGAGTGGATGGCGGCCCTGACCCTGCTGATCGTCGGCAAGTTCTTCCTGCCGGTGTTCCTGAAGAACGGCATCGTCACGATGCCGCAGTTCCTGGAGCAGCGGTACGGCCCCAGCGTGCGGACCATCATGGCCGTGTTCTGGCTGGGCCTGTACGTCTTCGTGAACCTGACCTCGATCCTGTGGCTGGGTTCGATCGCCGTGCACACCGTGACCGGCATGGACCAGATGATGGCCCTGGCCGCCATCGGCGTCTTCGCCCTGGCCTACCAGCTGTGGGGCGGCCTCAAGGCCGTGGCCCTGACCGACATCGTCCAGGTGGCCCTGCTGGTCATGGGCGGCCTGATCATCGCCTGGCTGTCGCTCGACAAGATCGGCGGCGCGGGCGGCGTCATCGGCGGCTTCCACCACCTGACCACCCAGTTCCCCGAACACTTCGACATGATCCTCGACAAGGCCAGCCCGCACTACAAGGACCTGCCGGGCCTGTCCGTCCTGTTCGGCGGCCTGTGGATCATGAACATCAGCTACTGGGGCTTCAACCAGTACATCATCCAGCGTGCCCTCGGCGCCAAGGACCTGCCGGAAGCCCAGAAGGGCATCGCCCTGGCCGCCTATCTGAAGCTGCTGATGCCGGTCATCGTGGTGCTGCCGGGCATCGCCGCCCTGGTGCTGGTGCCGGGCTCGATCAAGCCCGACCAGGCCTATCCGGAGATGATGAAGCTGCTGCCGCCCGGCCTGCTGGGCCTGGTGTTCGCCGCCCTGGTGGCCGCGATCGTCGCGTCGCTGGCCGCCAAGATCAACTCGATC
>PJUL01000825.1_pt1 | contig 17668 bp, 15 predicted proteins | sample 1512221 | NCBI WGS metagenome assembly PJUL01 (sample SAMN08177667, study PRJNA422409) | Feces metagenome, whole genome shotgun sequencing project.
CGCCGGTACGATCTGGCCCGCATGCCTGCGCGGCTGCTGCGAGCTGCCGTGCTGACTTCCCCTTGCACTATCCCCAAACTCAGATGCCCTTCTGAGACTCCTTGCTAATCAAGCAAATTTGATAGCTACCAGCGCTTACTGGATAAGCGCTAGAGGCCAATTTGACTCTAAAACCGCTTCACACCCGGTGCCAGATGGGCTTTACAGCCCTCTCTGCTACCACTGCGCGCAGATGCCCACCAGGCCGGCCACCACCAGCGCCAGCCCCAAGGCCTCGGTGCGCGTGAGGCTTTCGCGGAACACGCGGCGGGAAACCACGTAGCTGAACAGCACCTCAACCAACCCCAGCGTGCGCACGTCGGTCGCTGGCCGCATGGCGTAGGCCGTGAACCACGCAATGGAAGCGACGGCGCCCATCGAGCCCGCCACCATCGACAGGCGCCAGGCCCGCGCCACCGCACCGGCCACGCCCGGCTGGCGTGCCAGCAGCCAGCCACCCAGCACCACCGTTTGCAGCAGCTGTGCCCAGAACACCCCCCAAGCGCCCGCCACCCAAGGTGCCACACCGTCACCCAAAGCCAGTGAAGCGCCCCGAAAACCCACCGTGGCCAGAGCAAAACACGCACCCGATGCCAGCCCGTAAGCCACCAGACGGCGGCTGCCCCGCCCCCCAGGCTCGGCGCCCTGCCCCGCGCGCAACGCGCGCCAACCGCCCGGCGGCAGCGACAGCAGCACCACGCCCAGCGTGGCCGCCACCAGGGCGACCAGCGCCAGCGGGCCTGGCAGCTCGTGCAGCAGCACGGCCGAAAACAAGGCCACCTGCAGCACTTCGGTCTTGGAATAGGCCACGGCCAGCACGAAGTTGCGCTCTGTCATCGCCAGCAGCAAGAACGCCGTGGCGCCCACCTGCGCCAGCGCGCCCATGGCCAGCCATGCGACATACACCGCGCTGAAGTGCGGCACCGCATGTGCGCCCACAAAAGTCAGTGCCAGCACCCAGACGGTGGCGAGCGGCAGGCCATACAGAAAGCGCACCCAGGTGGCGGCGAGCGTGCCCAGCTCGGCCGTCAGCGAGCGCTGCGCGGCATTGCGCGCGGTCTGGGCGAGCGCGGCCCACAAAGTCAGGGGAATCCACGCCCACACGATCCAGGAAGAAGTCATGCAGCGGTTATAGCCCGCGCCAGTGCCCTTCCCCCACACCATTGGGCAGTGCCGCCATGCAGGCTGGCGAGGGCACGCGCGGGGCCACGCTGCAGCGTCAGTCCGCCGAGATGTGGCCAGCCTCGGCCACCTTCTTCCATTTCACGATGTCGTCGGCAATGATCTTGGCGAAGGCGGCTGGTGTGTCCTCCACTGCCATCGCACCGGCGGCGGCGAACTTCTCCTGCACCATGGGCGTGCGCAGCGCGCGCACGATGCCGCTGTGCAGCTTTTCCAGCACGTCCGCAGGCAGGCCCGCAGGCGCCAGCACGCCATTCCAGAAGCCTTCGTTGGCGCTCTTGAGGCCCAGCTCGGCGAACGTGGGCACGTCGGGCAGTTCTTTGAGGCGCTGCGGTGTGGCCAGCGCGATGGGCACCAGGTTGCCAGCCTTGATGTGTGGCATGGAAGAGGCCAGCGTGTCGTAGATCATCTCCACCTGCCCGCCAATCACGTCATTGAGCGCGGGGCCCGTGCCGCGGTAAGGCACATGCACCACGCGCAGCCCGCTCAGCGACTTGTAGTACTCCATGGCCAGGTGCGTGGCACCACCGTTGCCGGACGACGCATAGGAGAACTTGCCGGGCGACTGGCCCACCAGCTTGGCGAAGTCGGCGTAGTTCTTGGCCGGGAAGTTTTTGTTGACGCTGAGCGCACCCGGCACCGTGAGGATGCGCGTGATGGGTGTGAAGCTTTTCAGCGCATCGAAGTTCAGGTTCTTGTACACGGCCGAATTGGTGCCATTGGTGCTGGTGGTGCCCAGCAGCAGCGTGTAGCCATCGGCCTTGGACTCGGCCACAAAGCGCGCGCCCACCGAGCCGCCCGCGCCGGCCTTGTTCTCCACCACCACGGGCTGGCCCAGCTCTTTGGACAACGCATCGGCCAGCACGCGGCCGCTGATGTCCGAGGTGCCGCCGGGCGGGAACGGCACGACCAGGCGGATGGGCTTGTCGGGAAACCCGCCCTGCGCCAGGGCAGGTTGCGCGGCTGCCGCGCCCAGCAGGGCCAGGGCCAGCGTGGTGGCATGGCGGCGGTTCAAGCGGTGGATGTTCATGCTGTCTCTCCTTCTTTCTTGGAATGGTGGAAATGGTTGAATGAATGGGTGAGTAGGTGGATCAACAAAAAGCCAAAGTCCGGCAGCAGCAGAGCTACCTGCCCGTGCAGCCCTTGCCGCCATCGACCGGAATGCACACGCCCGTCACATAGCGGGCCTCGTCGCTGGCCAGGAACAGCGCGGTGTAGGCCACGTCCCAGGCCTGGCCCATGCGGCCCATCGGGCTGGCGGCATTGCGCGTGCGCAGCATCTCTTCGGTGCTGGCGAACTGGCCCGCGATCTGCTGGTGGATGAGCGGCGTGTCGATGACCCCAGGCAGCACCGCGTTGGCACGGATACCCTGCGCGGCGTATTGCACGGCCAGCGCGCGCGTGAAGTGGTTGAGCCCCGCCTTGGCCGCGTAATACGGCATGTAGGGGTAGCTGTTGATCTGCTGCGAGGCCAGCGACGAGATGTTGACGATGGCACCGCGCCCCTGCGCCAGCATCACCGGCACCACGTGCTTGCAGGTGAGGAAGACGCCCGTGAGGTTGGTGTCCAGCACCTGCTGCCAGGTGGCCTCGTCCATGTCCACCACACTGCCCATGCGCGTGATGCCCACGTTGTTGTGCAGGATGTCGATGGCGCCAAATCGCGCGTGCACCTGCTGCACCACGGCCGCCACGGCGGCGGCATCGGTCACGTCGGCGGCATAGGCTTCGGCCTCATGCCCTTCGGCGCGCAGTTGGTCGCGCGTTTCCTCGGCGGCCTCGGCGCGGATGTCCACCACCGCCACGCGCGCACCTTCGCGGGCATAGACCATGGCAGCGGCCTTGCCGTTGCCCCAGCCCGGGCCTGCGGAGCCGCCACCAAACACCAGCGCCACGCGCCCTGCCACGCGACCCCGCCCGGGCAGTGCGTTCAGCGGGGGGAAATGCGCTGCAACGGCTGGAGCGGCAGCGGCTGCAGGGGCGGTGGCGGTTGGGGTCACAACGGTCTCCATGAAACGGGCTTTCTTTTTTTTCGTTTTTCTGGTCGGCTTTTTTGGCCTGGCGTACGGGCGCGGCGGCGGGGCGCGCCGGGGTCAGTGCGCCTGGGCCATGATTTCGGCCCAGTCGCGTGCGCCCTGCCCTTCGCGCCCGCCCAGCGCGTAGGCAGCCTGGTTGACGCGGCTGATGACCCCTGTCTCCCAGGCCGAGCGGGCATCGCCAATGCGCGCACTGCTGGCAGCCACCGTGGCCGCCGCAATGCCACGCGCATCCAGCACGGGCAGGCGCGAAACACCCGCACCATCACAGCCCACGCCCGCATCGTTGTAGAGCGCCGCGAACACAGGCACCTTGATGGCCGTCTCGGCCCGCCCGCCCAGCAGACCGCCGTGGGAGGCGGTGATGACCACGGCATCGCGGTCCTCGGGCAGCACGAGCGATGCCGAGTCGATGAGCACGACGGAGCGCCGGCCATCGATGCCAGGCAACACCTTGCGCGATTCGCCAGGCGACGGGCCCGGGTCCACCGCCTGCAGCGCAGCGGCCGCCATGCAGCGCGCGGCCTCCAGGGCCGGCATGCCCACGCGCACGCCCAGCGCCACCGCCCGTGCGTTGGCGAAAGAAATCAACCCGCGTTGCGCGCAGTCGGCGCCATCACCAATGCGTGCGGAGCGGTGGTGGATGGCCGCACAGGGCACGCCCAGCGCCTGGGCGTAGTCCAGGCCCGCAATGCCGGCACGCTCCAGCCCCACGCTCGCATCGCACACCACGAGGCCCGCCACGCCTTCCTCCAGCGCCAGGTGCACGGCGAACACGCCACCATGCGATGCGGCAATGGCCACGCGGCCGCGCACGTCTGGCCCCATGCGGGTGACGGAGTCGCAGATGCGCACGCTGTCGTGTGCGGTGTCCCGGTTCATGGCGCGTTCCGCTCCTTGTTGTGGCCTTCGCCCGCGCCCCGGTACGGCACCTCGTGGTCCACCAGGTCCCACACGAAGCGGGCCGACGGAACGCGTTGTTCCTCCGCAATGTGCGCCACCAGCCCCGCTGCGCGCGAGATGACGGCAAAGCCGCGCATCAGCGTGGGCGGCACGCCCAGCTCGCCCAGCAGCGTGCCCACCGCACCCGTGGCGTTGATGGTGATGTGCTTGCCAAACGCGGCATCCACCTCGCGCGAGAGGATTTCGATGGCTTGCAGGTAGCGCCCCTCGAAGCGCGGATGCTCACGGCCGATGGCGAGCAGGCGTGCAGCGCGCGGGTCGTCCGGCTTGTGCATGTGCTGGCCGAAGCCGGGGATGGGCTTGCGCGCGGCGCGATGCGCTTGCACGGCGACGCGGGCGGCAGCCTCCACGCCTTCGGGCGCGTCGATGAGCTGGCGCAGCAGGATGGCCGAGTTCTCGACCGTGCCCACGAACTGGCTGCCCACGGCCAGCAGGCCCGCAGCCACGCCGCTCTGGATGTTCTCGGGCGAGCTCATGTAGACCATGCGCGTGGCGATGGCGCTGGGCGTGAGGCCGTGCTCCATGATGGCGATGAGCGCCGCATCCAGCACGCGCAGGTCATGCGCATCGGGCCGGCGGCCCAGGATCTGCGAGAACAGCACGTCGGTGAAACCGCGCTGGCCCAGGATGTCTTCGGCCAGGTTGTCGTCGCGGTAGTGGATGGAGGTCTGCGAGTGGGTGCACAGCTCGGTGTAGGGGCGCTCTGCAGCGGGCTTGCTGTGGCTGCTGCTCATGCGGGCTGCTCCTGGCGCACCAGGCGCGTGATGTCGGCCTTGAGCGTGACCTTGTGCACCTTGCCCGCCACGCTGCGCGGCAGGTCGTCATAGAAGTGCACGGCCTTGGGCGTCTTGACGGAGCCCAGATGCGGTTTGGCAAACGCGATCAGTTCGGCGGCCGTCAGCTGTGCGCCGGGCTTGAGCTGAACCGCCGCATGCACAGCCTCGCCCCACTTGTCGTCTTCAATGCCGAACACGGCCGATTCATGCACGGCCGGGTGCTGGTCAAGCACGCTTTCCACGTCGATCGGGTAGACGTTGAAGCCACCGGTGATGACCACCTCGCGCAGCCGGTCCTTCAGGTACAGATAGCCGTGCTCGTCCACATAGCCCCGGTCGCCCGTGTGCAGCCAGCCGTCCACGATGGTCTCGGCTGTCTTCTCGGGCATCTTCCAGTAGCCGTTCATGATGAGGTCGCCACGCACCACAATTTCGCCAGCCTCGCCCATGGGCAGCAGGTGGCCCTCGGGGCTCATGATGGCCATGTCGGTCAGCAGACCCTGGCGGCCCACCGAGCGCCAGCGGGCTTCGTCCTCAAAGTCGGCGGCGCGCATCACGCTGACCACCTGCGGCGCCTCGGTCTGGCCATAAGTGGTTTCAAGCACCGGGCCGAAGCACTCGCGCACCACACGGATCTTTTCAGGCGGCATCGGCGCGCCGCCGTAGATGAGGTGCTTGAGCCGGGGCAACTGCAACCGCTGGCCATGCGCTTCGGCCACCAGCATGTACAGCAGCGTGGGCGGCATGAAGGTGGTGGTAATGCCGTCCTCGAGGAAGCTGCGCAGCAGCTCGGCGGGCTTGTTGCTGGCGGGCAGCACATGGCAGCCGCCTTGTGCCAGGATGGGCAGCAGGTAGGTGGACGTACCGTGCGTGACGGGCGCCGAGATGAGGTAGCGATCATGGGCATCGAAACCGAACGCCTGGATCTGGTTGACCAGCGTGGCCACCCAGGCGCGGTAGGGCTGCATCACGCCCTTGGGCACGCCGGTGGAGCCGCCCGTGAATTTGATGGCCTGCGCCTCGTCGCGCGAGCGGCCGTGGGGCCGGGGCTGTTGCCCGGCATGGCCCTGCGCCACTACCTCCAGACTGCGCTGGCCCGGAGCCTCACCCAGCGCCAGCACGGTTTTCACGCCCGCCAGGTTCAGCGCGACCAGGTGGGCCGCCTCTGCCAGCACGATGGTCGGCTCGGTGAACGCAATGATGCGGTCCAGCTCGGCCGCCGGGTTGCGCGCGTTCAGCGGCACCCACACCTTGCCAGCCGCCAGCACGGCCAGAAGCGCCACGATGTGCTCCACCGTGTTGCCTGCGCAAATGCCTACGCGCGTGCCCGGTTCCGGGTCGCATTGCTGCAGGGCGCAAGCGGCAGCGTTCACCTGCACAGCGAGCGCGGCATAGGTCAGCACCTGGCCGCCGCCGACGAGGGCCGTGCGCTCGGGGAACAGCCGCGCGGCACGGTAGAAGAAGTCAATGGGGTACATGCACAATATTCCGCAATACGGACTTTTTATAAAATCGATTTGGTCAGTTTCAGCAGACCGCTAGCATCTATATCGACGACTAGCGTTTGAATTATTCCCAGAGCTGCGGCTCATTCAAAGCCAATAAGTCCACAATACGGATTTATTGCCAACTTCCATCCACAGAGTTTTCACCATGAGTTCGGTACAAAGCCTGGACCGCGCCATTGAGCTGCTGCGGTTGATTTCGTCGGAGCACACATCGGGTGCTCGGCTCTCTGATCTGGTCGGCGCAAGCGGTTTGGCCCAACCCACCGTGCACCGGCTGCTCAAGCAGATGGTGGAAGGCGGCCTGGTGATGCAGGATGCGCAGCGCCGCTACCGCCTGGGCCACTTTGCCTACGAGCTGGGGCTGGTGGCCTCCACCCACTTCAACCTGCGCGACCAGTGCGCGCCCACGCTGGCACGCATCAGCGCCGAGACGGGTGACACCGCCTTCCTGGTGGTGCGCAGCGGTTCAGACTCGTTCTGCCTGGACCGGCAGTCCGGCAGCTTTCCCATCCAGGTACTGACGGTGGACGTGGGCAAGCGCCGCCCCTTGGGCATCGGCGGCGGCGGGCTGGCATTGCTGAGCTTCATGCCGCAGGACGAGGTGCCCGAGGTGCTGAACCGCATCGAGCCCCACCTGGCCGCCTATGGCGGCCTCACGCGGGACACCTTGCTGGCGCTGATGGCCACCGCCCGCGCACAGGGCTACGCCAGCATCACCAACTACGCGGTGGCGGGCGTCACCAGCATCGGCATGCCCATCCGCGACCGGGGCGGCATGGTGATGGGCGCCATCAGCGTGAGCGCGATGACGGCGCGCATGCAGCCGCGCGAGGGGTTTGTGGTGCAGACACTGCAGCGGGAGATTGCGGGGTTGCAGAAGGGCCGGTGAACACTCGCAGAGCATGCGGCTTTGCCGTGGTTGCTGCAGTCGAGCAGCATGTTTCCAAGCGCGCGAGTACTACAGCCTGCCACCGCCAGCGGGGCCCAAGCTATGCCGACTTTTGGCCTGCGTCCAGGTCCCTATCCAGAAGGCAGTCGATGAAAGCACCGAGCAGGGCTGGCCGATATTCCCGGTGGGGGTAGTACAGGAAAAGTCCGGGGCGCGAGATCGACCAGTCGGCCAGAACCTGGACCAATCGCCCATTCGCCAGATGTTCTGCCACCCCATCTTGCTTGAAGTGATACGCAATGCCGAGCCCGTTGAGCGCAGCTGCGATGCCAATGTCGGCGTGGTTGGTAACGACCGGCCCATCCACCGCAACTTCCAATTTTTGGCCTTTCTTCTCGAACTCCCAGCGGTATTGTCGGCCGTCCATCTGCAGTCGCCAGTTGATGCATGCGTGTTGATGCAAATCGGCGGGTGTTTTGGGAACCCCTCGCTCAGCGAGATAGCCCGGGGAAGCCACAGCCACCATGTTCAAGTCTGGCGTGAGGCGCACGGCAATCATGTCCTTCTCAACGCGGCCACCCACACGGATGCCCGCGTCAAAGCGGCCCACCACGATGTCGGCCAGTGCGTCATCGACCACGATGTCGAGCAGCACGTCTGGGTAGGCCTGATGAAAGCGCGAAAGCCTCGGCGCGATGATGGTTCTCGCTGCGATTCCCAGCGTGTTGATGCGAAGCGTGCCCCTGGTCTGCCCTGTGGCTTCGATGGCCTCAGCGACCGCCGCATCCATCTCGCGAAACAGCGGCGCTATGCGCCCATAAAGCTGCTCGCCACTTGCTGAAGGCGCGACGCTTCGTGTCGTGCGATTCAGAAGGCGCGTACCGATCCGGCCTTCAAGTTGCCGAATGGTCTGGCTCAGCGCGGAAGGCGACAGGCCCAGATGTTCTGCCGCGCGGACAAAGCTCTTGCGTTCGACCACGGCAGCAAAAGCTTTCAGCTCAGCAAATTCGAACCCGCGCATTATGCATTCCCTTCTACATAGCCCATTCGAATTCTAGGCGATTCACTTATTTCACCCCGGCGCGCATCCTCAGGCCTTCACTCAACCCATGGAGCCACCAGCATGCACCCCTCAACCCTTCCTGAACCCATTGCCGCGTACTTCGCGGCCGAGCACAACCCAGAGGCCTTGGCGCGTTGCTTCACACCGCAAGCGGTGATGAAGGACGATGGCCACACTTACACGGGCGTCGATGCCATCAAGGCCTTTATGGCCGAGGCATCTGCCAAGTACAGCGCCACGAGCGAGCCGTTTGCACTGGAACGTGAGGGCGGCCTCCAGATCGTCCGCGCCAAGGTCACAGGCAACTTTCCTGGCAGCCCCATCAATCTGTACTACCGCTTTCGCCTGGAACGCGGCCTGATCGCATCGCTGGAGGTGACAGCATGAACTTCGACCTTCAATTGAAAGGGCAGCGTGCCCTGGTTACCGGTGGCACCAAGGGTTTGGGCGCTGCTATCGTCAAGGGCCTTCAGGAAGTGGGAGTGCAGGTCATGACGACCGCGCGCTCTGCGCCTGACAGGCCGCTGGAAGGCGTGACCTACGTCCAGACTGATCTCACAACCGCAGAGGGCGTGAACACATTGGCGCGCGTGGTGAGAGAACAGTGGGGCAGTGTCGATATCCTGATCAACTCCGTAGGGGGCTCCAACGCACCACCCGGTGGCTTTGCGGCACTCGACGATGCCATTTGGCTCAGCTAGCTAAATCTGAACCTGATGTCCGCCGTTCGCCTTGATCGTGCCTTGTTGCCCGCCATGTTGGCAAAGGGCGCGGGGGTGGTGCTGCACGTGACGTCGATTCAGCGGGTGCTTCCGCTTGCGGAATCGACCACCGCCTACGCGGCCGCCAAAGGCGCCCTCTCCACCTACAGCAAGGCGTTGTCAAAGGAGGTCACACCCAAAGGAGTGCGCGTTCTGCGCGTCTCGCCCGGCTGGATTGAAACCGAGGCTTCGGTGGCGTTCGCCGAACGAATGGGCGCCGAAGCAGGCACGGACTACGAGGGCGGGAAAAAGATGGTCATGGACTGGCTTGGCGGAATTCCTGTCGGGCGGCCCGCCACGCCAAAGGAAGTTGCAGACCTGATCACCTTCCTGGTGTCACCACGCGCGGCCTCTGTGGCGGGCTCGGAGCACGTGATCGACGGCGGGACTGTGCCCACGGTCTGAGACACCGGACTTGGCCATCCGGAAGGTCTGCAAAAAGGCGCGCCGAGACTGGACGGGCAGTCAGACCTCGGCTTGGCCCTCACCAACAAAGGCGGCCGACCCGGATCAGCCCCGCAACGCGCCCATCCAGAGCGGCGAAAAACTCAGCGAGGCGACTTTGCTGGGGGAAAAGCCAGAGCACTTCGTTGCCCAAACCGCACTCGCGCTACCCCTCTCCTGCGTCACACCGGATACGTTCCCGGCAGCAGGATGGACCGATCTACATGGTTGATGTTGGTGTGCCCGCAGAACGCCATCGTGATGTCCAGCTCTTTCTGGATGATCTGCAGCGCTCGAGTCACGCCCGCCTCGCCATAGGCCCCCAGTCCGTATAAAAAGCTGCGGCCAATCAGCGTGCCCTGCGCGCCCAGGGCACGGGCCTTGAGCACGTCCTGGCCGCTGCGGATGCCGCCGTCCATCCACACCTCGATGCCGCCACCGGCGGTGCGCACGGCGTCGGCAATGCCAGGCAGTGCCGCGATGGATGAGGGCGCGCCGTCGAGCTGGCGTCCACCGTGGTTGCTCACGATGAGTGCATCGGCGCCGCTGTTGATGGCTAGGCGCGCATCTTCGGCGTCCATGATGCCTTTGAGGATCAGCTTGCCGCCCCAGCGCTTTTTGATCCACTCCACATCGCCCCAGTTGAGCTGCGGGTCAAACTGCTCAGCCGTCCACGACGACAGCGACGACAAATCGCCCACACCCTCGGCATGGCCCACGATGTTGCCGAAGCTGCGGCGCTTAGTGCCCAGCATGCCCAGGCACCAATGCGGCTTGGTGGCCAGATTGATGAGGTTGGCAAAGGTGGGCTTGGGTGGCGCCGACAGGCCGTTCTTGATGTCCTTGTGGCGCTGGCCCAGGATCTGCAAATCGAGCGTGAGTTGCAGGGCCGAGCAGTTGGCGGCCTTGGCACGGTCGATGAGTCGGTTGATGAAATCACGGTCGCGCATCACATACACCTGGAACCAGAACGGGTGGCGGCCCGTGTGCTCGGCGACATCTTCGATGGAGCAGATGCTCATGGTGGACAGCGTGAACGGAATGCCGAACGCTTTCGCCGCCTTGGCACCCAAGATCTCGCCATCGGCATGTTGCATGCCCGTGAGGCCGGTGGGTGCAATGGCTACGGGCATCGCCACGTCCTGGCCGACCATGGTGGTGCGGGTGGTGCGGCCTTCCATGTTCACGGCCACGCGCTGGCGCAGCTTGATGCGCTGGAAGTCGCTTTCGTTGGCGCGGTAGGTGCCCTCGGTGTAAGAGCCTGAATCGGCATAGTCATAGAACATGCGCGGCACGCGGCGCTGGGCCACAGCACGCAGGTCTTCGATGCAGGTCATTTTGGACAGGTCAGGCACGCGGGCTCTCCATGGTGGGAATGCGTTGGATGGTAGAGGTTGGGCTTCCGGGCAGCCATCAAAATTATTTCGAAGGCGTGCAACAAATTTCCAGGGCGGCCTCTGACCATGGTCTGCGCAGGTTGCCGCAGACGGATTCGCAGGTTGAGCGGTCAGAGGTAAAACCCGCCTCTAGCGCTTTACCATCAAGCGCCTCCAGCTATCAATTCAGAAGCATCTCGCAGGGCCACCCATGAACATGGTTGCGCCATTCAACCCTCACACCGAGGCAGTTCAAGGCGCGGCGGACGATGCGGTGGGAAGCACGGGCTCAGGGTTGCTCCCCGGGCCACCGCAGAGCATGAACCGCATGCGCCCTTCGCGCTTCGCAGCGTACATGGCACTGTCAGCGTGGCGCGAAAGCGCATCGAACGTGTCGCCGTGCTGCGGATGCAGCGCAATCCCGCCGCTCAGCCCGATGGACACCACCGTGCCAGCCAGATCAAAGGGGGCGTCGCACGCCGCCAGAATCTTGCGCGCCACATTCCGCGCTGCTTCAGGGCCCTCCAAATTGGGCACAAGCACCACGAACTCGTCGCCGCCTTGGCGGCAAACGGTGTCAGAAGAGCGCACGGCTGCTTTCAGGCGCTGCGCGAACTGCACCAGCAGCACATCGCCCACATCGTGCCCCAGGCTGTCGTTCACAGCCTTGAAACCGTCCAGGTCCAGGTACATCACCGCCAGCGATTTGCCGTCGCGTTGCGCGTGGCGAATGGCGAGCTGGGCGCGGTCCTGCAGCAGCACGCGGTTAGGCAGATCGGTCAGGGCATCGTATTGCGCCAGATGGGCCATGCGTTCCGCCATGGCCACGGCCTCGGTCACGTCGCGCAGCACGGCCACAGCCCCGCTCACGTTGCCGTGCCGGTCGGTGATCGGGCTGGCGGTTTCCTCCACCTGAAAACGTTGGCCGCTGGTACGGTGCATCACCACGCCACGCACAGTTTCCACGGCCGCAGCCTGCTCGATGGCGGCGCGCAGCGGGCTGACCAGCGGGCGGTCGTTGTCGGGGCTGCGCAAGCTCGCGACATCGTCGATGTTGCGCCCCGCGGCATCGAACGCTTGCCACCCGGTCAATCGTTCGGCCACGGGGTTCAGGTAGGTGAGCATGCCTTTGGCGTCGGTGCAAATCACCGCATCGCCGATGGCCTGCAGTGTGAGGCGCACACGCTCCTTTTCATCGAACAGTTCATCCTCCATGCGCTTGCGGTCGGTGATGTTGGTCACCTGCACGAAAATGCCGGCCACGCTGCCATCCGGGTCCGTATCGGGCAGGTACGACACGATGCAGTGGCGGGGCGCCCCGTTTTCATCCTCATCGGTGCGCTCGAACCGCTGGGGCAGCCCGCTGAGCGCCAGGTCGTAATACGGTTTGCTGTTGGCATAGCGGCGGGCGCTGAGCAACTCGCTGATGTGCCTGCCCCGCACGGGTTCTGGGTAGGTGCCGAACTCTTCCAGCGTGGCGCGGTTGGCAAAGCGGTTGCGCAAGCCGCCATCCCAGTAGGCAATCATCGACGGCACGTTGTCGAGAATGGTGCGCAGGTTGTGCTCGGCCTCGTGCAACTGTGCCGAAACCTTCTGGCGCAGTGCGAGCTCACGCACAAACAATGCAGCCAGCCCCAGGCAGGCGCCCATCAGAATCACCGCAAATATGCCCAGCACCAAACCATTCACCATCCACTCGCCGAGGATGGTGCGGGTGGACTGCGCCATGTTGAGGATCAGCGGGTAGCTGCCCACCGGGCGGAAGGAGTACAGGCGCTCGACTCCATCCAGAGCGGCGGTGCCCACAAAGGTGCCTGAGCCTTCCGACTGGAAGCGCATGAAATTGGGTGTGCCCCCGATGGATTTGCCGACGTCAGCATCGCCGTACGGAAAGCGCGAAATCACCACGCCGTCCTGACGGAACAGATTGATGCCGCTGTCGGCCCCCAGGTCCAGCGCGCCGAACAGTTCGTTGAAGTAACTCAATCGAATGACGCCTACCACCACCCCAGCAAAGCTTCCATCTGCTTGGTAGTAGGGCCGCGAGATCGGCAGCACCATGAGGCCGGTGATTCGCGAAGGCACGGGTTTGCCCACGTAAAGTCCCTGATGGCCGCCTGACTGGAAGGCCTGGAAGTAATCGCGGTCGGCAAAGTTGGCCCGGCGTGGCTCCGGCGAGCCAGAGTCCAGCACCACATCGCCTTTGGCGTCCACCACCAGCACATCGCCTGTGCCACGGGAGCGCAGTGAATTGTCAAACACCACCCGGGCGCGCAAGCTGGGCTCCAGAGCCCACACCTCAGGGCGGCTGAGTTCGCGGGCGGCCCCGGCCAGGGATTTGTCGAACGAGTCGAGCGCCCACACCAGGCTCTGCTCCAGCGTTCGCACCAAGTTGTCGTTGGTGCGCACGGCGTAGTTCCACTCGTCGTTGCGGATGGTCCAGATGGTGCGCGCGAACAGCGCGCCAATGCCCACAGACACCAACAAAGCCAGCCAGATCAGGCGGTGAGAGAAAAACTGACGCACAGAAAGCATGGAAATATTTTGTAACCATTCTACGGGCGCCTAACCCAGTAGCCCTTGGAGAAGGCGGGGGCCTGGACGGCTATTGCGAGGACCGGCGTGTCTCACCGCATGGCAGGCCGGGGCGGCGCCCCCACCGCGCCAGCGCCGCGCACTTCGATGCGCACTTCATCCAGGACATTGCCCTGCGCATCGGTGATCTGCACGACGTGGCGGCCCGGCCATGGCAGCCAGGCCACACGAGGCCCGCGGCCCAGTGGCTTGCCGTCCATGCGCCATTGCAGTCCTTCGCCCGTGGCCGTGAAATGCAGCCGCTGGCGTGCGGGCGGAATGTCAGGGTCCAGCGCCACGATGGTGCCGGTGGCAGGCGAAGTGATGCGCGGCGTGGGGGCCGGCTGTGCGCCCTGTGCCACCTGCGCGGCACCTGGTTTCTGGTTTTTCAAGCCTTTTTGGCCTCCAGAGCTTTCTGGGTAAGCGCTAACAGCTACTGAATCAATAGCAAAAATGGGTTGCTGGGTGCCTTGCAAAAACCACTCACTGCGGGCGGCTTCAAGTGGCTGGAGGCCAGGCGCGGCAGCCCCCGCTGCCCCAGGCCCCGGGCCAAAGCGCACCGACAACGGCTGCAGGCCGGCGGGGGGCTTGGGCGCACGGCTGGGCTCGCGCGCATGCAAAAAACCGATGACCGCAGACCAGATCGGCGCGGCGCCGCTGGTGCCGCTCACGTCGTGCATGGCAGCCCCGCTGGCGTTGCCGATCCACACACCCACCGTGTAGCGCTGTGACCAGCCCACGGCCCAGTTGTCGCGCATGTCCTTGCTGGTGCCGGTCTTCACGGCCGACCAGAAGCGTGTGGCCAGCACACTGTCGGTGCCAAAGGTGCGCGCACGCGCATTGCCGTCGGACAGGATGTCGCCCACGATGAACGCAGCGCCCGCATCCAGTGCCTGCGTGAAGCGCAGCGGGGCATCGGCCAATGCGACGGCGCTGGCCCGCCCGCCGTTGGCCAGCGTGCGAAACGCATTGGTCAGGTGCAGCAGCGGCACTTCAGGGCTGCCCAGCGCCAGACTGAAGCCAAAGTAATCGCCGCTTTCGCGCAACGGCAGACCCGCCGCGCCCAATTGCCGGTGAAAGGCGTCGGGCGTGACCATGACCAGCGTGCGCACCGCCGGCACGTTGAGCGATGCGGCCAGCGCCGTGCGCACCGACACCCAGCCCTTGAACTGCCGGTCGTAGTTCTGCGGGATGTACAGGCCGCCCGCCGTGGTGATTTGTGCCGGGGAATCCTCCACCAGCGACGCGGCCGTGAGCCGGCGCTCGGCAATCGCCTGTCCATACAGAAACGGTTTGAGCGTGGAGCCCGGCTGGCGCAGCCCCAGCACACCGTCCACCTCGCTGGCCTGGCTGAGCTGGCCCGACGAGCCCACCCACGCCAGAACGGCGCCCGTGGCGTTGTCGAGCACCAGCACGGCGCCATCCTCCACATTGCGGCCGCGCAGTTCGCGCAGGTGCTGCTGCAGGCTTTGCACCGCGAACCGCTGCAGCGGCGCGCGCAGGGTGGTGGGCACACGCTCGGGCACCGCCGCGCCCGCCGGGTAACGCTGGCGCAGCACATACCGCGCAAAGTGCGGGGCCACACCTTCGCTGGCATCGAAGGCGCGGCGCTGCAGCGCGGCCGTGGTGAACAGGTCAAGCGCTTCGCAGTCCACTGCAGCGGGGCGCGGGGCCGGCGCGCCCGCTGCGCGAACCGGTTTAGGCGCACGCGGCAGGTCGGCCGCAGCCATATCGCGCAGCACGCCGCAGGCCCGTTGCGCCACCAGCGCGGGGCGGGCATTGGGGGCACGCACCAGCGCCGCCGCCACGGCGGCCTCGCGGTCGTCCAGCCCGTGGGCAGCCTTGCTGAACAAAGTCCGGCTCAGTGCATCGATGCCTACCAGCTCACCGCGAAACGGCACGAGGTTTAGGTAGGCCTCCAGGATCTGGTCCTTGCGCCAGCGCCGGTCCAGCACCTGGGCGGCCACCGTCTGGCCCACCTTCTGCACCACGGTGCGCCCCCCGGGGCCCTGGCGCCAGTCGCCATCGAGCAAACCGGCCAATTGCATGGTGATGGTGCTGGCGCCGCGCGTGCGCTGGTTCCACAGGTTGCCCCAGGCAGCGGCCGATGCGGCGCGCCAGTCCACGCCACTGTGCTCGTAAAAACGTTTGTCCTCGCTGAGCACCAGGGCCGTGCGCAGCGCGGGTGACACATCGGCCAGCGCCGTCCACTGCCCACGCCGCACCGTGGCGTCCGTGCGTATGCGTTGCAGCACCTCTCCCTCTCGCGAGAGGATCTGGGTGTCGGAGGGGTGGAAATCCTTGCGGACTTCGTCGAAGCTGGGCAGCGCCCAGGCCGAAGGGGCAGCCAGGGCCGCCAGCACCGCAGGGGCCACAACCGCCCAAATAGAAGGCTTCGAAGCCGACAGCCGGGCGACGACTCTCAAGCTGGCCACGTGCAAACGCCCCAGCCGGCCTAAACGAACTGAGCCCACAGCTTGCCCAGATAGCCCAGCGCACCGCCGGCAAGTGCTCCCACCGCCACGCCTTCAAAGGGCGCCCCCAGCATCACGGCCATCGCGACGCCTGCGGCAACCCCCGTGACCATGCGGATGCGCGCCCCGGAACGCACACGCGGTTTGCGGGTCTCCGTGACCACGATGACTGCAAGAAACACGCCCACCACCAACCCCATGGGCAAGAGCAACAGCACCGACCGCGCATCACCGGCGTCAGCGCGGCCCACCACCAAGCCCAAGGCCAGCAGAACGCCGATCGCGAGCACACTGCCTGCATCGGTACTGAACAGCCAGAGGAGCACGCGCCAGGCAAGGCGGTTGGGCGCCGAGGGTGGGGGCGAAGTCTGGTGCACGGCCCGGCTTCGCCGCGTGGCGCGGTTCTTCACGCCCATCGGCGCATCCAACGGGGGGACGTTGCCCCATCCACACGCTGCGCGCAGGGGAGACCCGTCACCGCGCCGCCTCCACCTTCACCCGCGCATTCGGCGCCTCGCCAAACATCTCGGGGGCGTACATCGCCTCCACCCGGCTCGGTGGCAGCGCAAAGTCGCCCACGTTGTTCAGCCGCACGGTGTACTCCATGGTGACGGTGCCCTTGGGCAGGTATTCGTAGTAGCTGCGGAAGGACTCGAAGCTGCGTTCCTCGAACGCAGGCCAGCCCGCGCCGCTGCGCTTTTCACCCTGCGTGGCGATGACCGAGTCACGGCCCAGGCCGCTGCCCAGAATGGTCGCTCCGCCCGGGATCGGGTCGGTGATGGCCACCCAGGTCATGTCGGCGCTGGCGTTTACCTCCAGTTTCACCCGCAGCACGTCGCCACGGGTGTACTGGCCTGCAGGCAGCGACTTGTTGGCCTGCTCCACCGGCGTCACGGTCTTGGTGATCGTGTAGCCCGCCGAGAACGGCGCCTTGAGCTGCACGGCCGCTACCGACTGCAGCGTGAGCCAGGGCTTGCCCGGGCCCTGGTGGGCCACGGCCAGGTTCTCCTTGCCGCCCGCCTTGCCCCAGGCCAGGAACATGTCGTTGTTGCGCAGCATGCCAGGCGATGCGGGGGCGCCGAACCAGGTGGTCTGGTGCGCGGCGCCGCTGGCATCGCTGGCCTTCACGCGCTCGACCTTGCTCCAGTCGACGCTGGCGGTGTTGCCGCCCATGCTGGCCTTGGTGGCGCCGGACACGGGCACGGCCTCGAACTTGGCGCTGAATTTTTCCAGCGCCAGCCCGCCCCACAGGTTGGCCGTGGTGGTGTGCCAGGCGCCCGCCTGCTGGCGGCTGATGAAGCCGTTGGCCAGGCGCCCCATGTCGTCCTTCCAAGCCGGGTCGTCCATCACAGCGAGCATGAGGCGCGCGGTGTTCACGTCGCCGTTTTGCATCAGCCACCACCAGTAGTCGTCCTGCTCAGTGCTGAATATCAGCTTGGTGCCCTGGAACGACAGGCGTGCACGCAGCACCTGCATCGCCTCGGCCAAGCGCTGGTCGCGCTGGGGCACATCGGCCACGCGCTTGAGCACGTTCACCCAGTCGATCACCGTGTGCGTTGGCCACTGGTTGGGCGCGATGGTGA
>PJUL01000826.1_pt1 | contig 17663 bp, 17 predicted proteins | sample 1512221 | NCBI WGS metagenome assembly PJUL01 (sample SAMN08177667, study PRJNA422409) | Feces metagenome, whole genome shotgun sequencing project.
AACGACATGCAAAACAGCAAGGTCGCTCTGTACATCGGCTCCAACGCGGCCGAGGCCCACCCGGTTTCCATGCTGCACATGCTGCATGCCAAGGAAACCGGCTGCAAGATGATCGTGGTGGACCCACGCTTCACGCGCACGGCCGCCAAGGCCGACGAATACGTGCGCATCCGCTCGGGCACCGACATCCCTTTCCTGTTTGGCCTGCTGTACCACATCTTCAAGAACGGCTGGGAAGACAAGAAATACATCAACGACCGCGTCTACGGCATGGAAAAGGTGCGTGAGGACGTGATGGCCAAGTGGACCCCCGACAAGGTCGAGGAGGCCTGTGGCGTCAAGGAAGACCAGATGTTCAAGGTCGCCAAGATGCTGCACGACAACAACCCCGGCACCATCGTCTGGTGCATGGGCCAGACGCAGCACACCATCGGCAACGCCATGGTGCGTGCCTCGTGCATCTTGCAACTGGCTCTGGGCAATGTGGGCAAGAGCGGCGGTGGTACCAACATCTTCCGTGGGCACGACAATGTGCAGGGCGCTACCGATGTGGGCCCCAACCCCGATTCATTGCCTGGCTACTACGGCCTGGCCGAAGGCTCGTGGAAGCACTTCGCTGCCGTGTGGGGTGTCGACTTTGATTGGATCAAGGCCAAGTACGCGTCGCCCGCGATGATGACCAAGAGCGGCATCACGGTGTCGCGATGGATCGACGGCGTGCTGGAGAACAACGAACTCATCGACCAGGATTCCAACCTGCGCGGCGTGTTCTTCTGGGGCCATGCGCCCAACTCGCAAACCCGTGGCCTGGAAATGAAACGCGCCATGGACAAGCTGGATCTGCTGGTGGTGGTGGACCCTTACCCATCGGCCACCGCCGCCATGGCCGCCATGCCCGGCAAGGCCGAAGACCTGAACCCCAACCGCGCAGTGTACCTGCTGCCGGCGGCCACGCAGTTCGAGACCAGCGGCTCGTGCACGGCCTCCAACCGCTCTATCCAGTGGCGCGAGAAGGTGATCGAGCCGCTGTGGGAGAGCCGTTCGGACCACATGATCATGCACCAGTTCGCTGAAAAGCTGGGCTTTGCCGCCGAGCTGTCCAAGAACTACAAGATGCAGAAGGTCAAGGGCATGGACGAGCCCATGGTCGAAGACATCCTGCGTGAAATCAACAAATCGGTCTGGACCATTGGCTACACCGGCCAAAGCCCTGAGCGCCTGAAGGCGCACATGAAGAACATGCACTTGTTCGACGTGAAAACCTTGAAAGCCAAAGGAGGCAAGGACAAGGAGACGGGCTATGACTTCGGCGGAGATTACTTCGGCCTGCCCTGGCCTTGTTACGGCACGCCCGAGCTTAAGCACCCCGGCTCGCCGAATCTGTACGACACCTCCAAACATGTGATGGAGGGCGGGGGCAACTTCCGTGCGAACTTCGGCGTGGAGAAAGACGGCGTTAACCTGCTGGCGGAGGACGGCTCGTATTCGGTGGGCTGCGAGATCACCACGGGCTACCCCGAGTTCGACCATGTGCTGCTCAAGAAACTGGGCTGGTGGGACGACCTGTCGGACGCCGAAAAGGCCAAGGCCGAAGGCAAGAACTGGAAGACCGACCCCACGGGCGCCATCATCCGCGTCGCCATGAAGCACGGCTGCCATCCCTTCGGCAACGCCAAGGCGCGCGCCGTGGTCTGGAACTTCCCGGATGCGATTCCGCAGCACCGCGAGCCGCTCTACGGCACACGGCCAGACCTCATGGCCAAGTACCCCACGCACGACGACAAGAAGGCCTTCTGGCGCCTGCCCACGCTCTACAAGAGCGTGCAGGACAAGAACATCGCCGACAAGGTCAACGAGAAGTTCCCGCTCATCATGAGCTCGGGGCGTTTGGTGGAGTACGAAGGTGGTGGCGAGGAAACCCGCTCCAACCCCTGGCTGGCCGAGCTGCAGCAGGAATCCTTCGTGGAGATCAACCCCAAGACCGCTGCCGACCGGGGCATCCGCAACGGCGAGCGCGTGTGGCTGAGTTCCCCCACTGGCGCGCGCATCAACGTGCAGGCGCTGGTCACCGAACGTGTAGCGCCGGACACCGTGTGGATGCCGTTCCACTTCTCGGGCCACTGGCAGGGCAAGGACATGCTCGCCTACTACCCCAAGGGGGCAGCTCCGGTGGTGCGCGGCGAAGCCGTGAACACCGCGACGACGTATGGCTACGACAGCGTGACCATGATGCAAGAAACCAAGACCACGATCTGCAACGTGGAACGCGCCTGATAGCGCGCTGTACGGAGACACAACATGGCACGAATGAAATTCATCTGTGACGCAGAGCGCTGCATTGAGTGCAACGGCTGCGTGACTGCCTGCAAGAACGAACACGAGGTGCCCTGGGGGGTGAACCGCCGCCGCGTGGTCACCCTCAATGACGGTGTACCGGGCGAGAAGTCCATCTCGGTGGCCTGCATGCACTGCAGTGATGCCCCTTGCATGGCCGTGTGCCCCGTCAACTGCTTCTACCGCACCGAAGAGGGTGTGGTGCTGCACGACAAGGACGTGTGCATCGGCTGCGGCTACTGCAGTTATGCCTGCCCGTTCGGCGCGCCACAGTTTCCATCGGCTGGCACCTTTGGCGTGCGCGGCAAGATGGACAAATGCACCTTCTGCGCTGGCGGCCCTGAAGCCCATGGCAGCCAGGCAGAGTTCGAAAAATACGGACGCAACCGCCTGGCTGAAGGCAAACTGCCTGCCTGCGCTGAAATGTGCTCCACCAAAGCGCTGTTGGCCGGTGACGGCGACGTGGTGGCCGACATCTTCCGCAACCGCGTGGTGCAGCGTGGCAAGGGCGCAGAAGTGTGGGGCTGGGGCACGGCCTACGGCTCTCAGCAAGCGGGCCAGCCCACAGGAGGCAAGTCATGAAGAAGACGCAGCGCCTGATTCCCGTTGCCTTGTTGGCAGCTATGGCTGTTGCTGGCCTGACAGCCTGCGGTGAGAAGCCGCAGACGGGTGCCGCCATCCGCAGTGATTCGCCACCCTATGCCGGTACCGGCAGCAACTTCACGCAAGCGGGCTGGACAGCGGGCGACAAAGCGAGTTGGGAAGCGCAGCTCAAGGCGCGCCAGCTGTACGGGCAGAACGAATACACCCGCACCCAGAGCAAGTGAGGCCCGCCATGAAACACATCGTGTGGTCTCTGGCCCTGTTGGCGGGAATGGCATGGGGGCCTGTGCAGGCCCAGACGCCAACGCCCGCGGCGGATGGCGGCAGCGCGCCAGCAGCCGCATCGGCCGCTGCGCCAGCGGTGGCTCCGGCCCCCGCACCGGGCGGTATCCAAAGCCAGAACATCTTTGAGGTTAAACCGGACGCCAGCAGCAAACCCGGCTACGCCGAGCAAACCAACGGCGAGCGTGCCAAGGTGCAACCCGGCAACAACGCCCCCATGTGGCGCCAAGTGGGCCAGGGCGTGACAGGCTACAGCAGCCTGCCCAAAAGCCAGGCCCCCGAGGCGGGCAATTTGATCCAGCCTTTTGTGCAGTACCCCGGCTCACGCTTCACCAATGCGGGCGAGGCTTGGCGGCAGGTGCGCAACCACTGGATCATTCCTTACGGCGCAGCATTTTTTGCCATCGTGTTGCTGGCCCTGGGTATCTTCTATTTCGTAAAGGGGCCGATGGGCAAGGACCATGCGGATGGCACGGGCGCGCGGCGTATCGAGCGCTTTACCCCGTTCGAGCGTGCGGCGCACTGGGCCAATGCCTTTGCGTTTGTTGCTCTGGCCATTTCGGGCATCGTGATGGCGTTTGGCAAGTTCTTCCTGCTACCCATCATGGGCGCCACGCTGTTTGGCTGGCTCACCTATGCGCTCAAGAACGTCCACAACTTCATGGGGCCGTTGTTTGCGGTGTCGCTGCTGGTGATCATTCTCACGTTCATCAAGGACAACATCGCCACCCGCGCAGACCTCACCTGGCTGCTCAAGGGGGGTGGCATGTTCAGCAAAGGCGACCACCATGAAGTGCCCTCGCACCGCTTCAATGCGGGCGAAAAGGGCCTGTTCTGGTGGGGTATAACCATCCCTGGCATCGTGGTGGTGGCCACCGGTCTGGTGCTCGACAAGCTCATCCCGGGCTTTGGCGATGTGCGCAGCGACATGCAGATCGCCCACATGATCCATGCCACGCTGGCCATCTGGATGATGGGCCTGATCTGCGGCCACATCTACATGGGAACGGTGGGCATGCGCGGCGCCTACAAGGCCATGCGCACGGGCTACGTGAGCGAAGGCTGGGCCAAGGAGCACCACGAGCTCTGGTACGACGATATTCAGGCAGGCAAGATTCCGCGGCAACGCAGCCACCCGGACACGGGCGAGGCAGCGGCCGGCAAGCCCGTTCAGGCATGAGGTTTTCCATGACATTCACCTCCTCTTTTCGCAACTCCCTCATTGCCATTGCGGCGGCGGCCGTCAGTGCTGCCGCACTGGCCAAGCTGCCACCTCCGACGCCGGAGGCTGCCGCCAAGGCTGCAGAAGCCGCTGCCAAGGCGGCTTGGGCTGGCAAGGTCGACAACTACAAGCTCTGCCTCTCGCAAGACAAGGTGGCAGCCCATTACCGCAAGACCACACCCAACGCAAAGCCTTCCGCGGCGACGGGGGCGGCCTGTATGGACCCAGGTCCGTTTGCCTACACCCCGCCTGAAGCAAAACCCATTGAGGCGGCTGGCGCACATTCGCCGCCAGGCACGGCCAGCAGCCCACCCAACACGGCCAGCCCCCAGGCGCCTGCTGCGGGTGCATCGGCCCCCAAGTCCTGATCTGCTCCGCTCTCGACTTCTCCAGGCCGCGCCACAGTTTGTGGCGCGGTTTCTTTTTTTGAGCACCAGGCCCAGCGTGGGCATGGTGCCTGGGTTCGCGCACAGTGGCACCGCAATGCGTACAGTTGGCACATGACTTTTGATCTCTCCATCGCACGCCCTTCCTTGTGGCCACGTCTGACGCTGGCCCAGGCGCCCCTCACGCACTCCGTCAGCGTGGTGAATGAGCATGGTGAAACTGAGCAGGTGCAGATTCCTGCGGAGCGCCCACTCACGGTCTATGTGGACAAACGCGAATTGGTCACGTTGATGACCCTGGGCGCGCAACCCGAGTTGCTGGTGTTGGGCTATTTGCGCAACCAGCGCCTGGTGGAGTCGGTTTTTGACATTGAGTCCATCACGGTGGACTGGGATGTCAACGCCGCAGCCGTCCGCACCCGCCATGGCATCGAGCGCATTGAAGAGCGCACCGCCAGCAAGGTGGTGACGACGGGTTGCGGGCAGGGCAGCGTGTTTGGCGGCCTCATGGACGAGGTGGACCGCATCGTGTTGCCCGAAGCGCGCCTGACCCAGGCCCAGCTCTACGGCATCGTCAACGCCATCCGCCTTAAAGAGAGCACCTACAAGTCGGCCGGCTCGGTGCACGGCTGCGCGCTGTTCCAGGGCGAACAGCTGCTGACCTTTGTGGAAGACGTGGGCCGACACAACGCCATCGACACCATTGCCGGCTGGATGTGGATGAACGAGGAGGCGCCATCCTCGGGTGATGGCGCTGCCACGGCTGCTGCATCGCATGGACCGATCAGCGGCGCAGACAAGGTCTTCTACACGACAGGGCGTCTTACCAGCGAGATGGTCATCAAGTCTGCCCAGATGGGCGTGCCCATCGTGGTGTCGCGCAGCGGCATGACACAGATGGGCCATGCGGTGGCTCAGCAACTGGGGCTGTGCGCCATTGGGCGCGCCACCAACCGGCGCTTTGTCTGCTACAGCGGGATGGATCGCCTGGTGCTGCAGCCTGAGTTGGCAGTTGCGCCGCCAGTGCCCGCCGCAGCGGCTGCGGGTGCCTCTATGTCCTCGGGTTAGCGCGCTGCGCTGCCAAAGCGCAAAAAAGGCCGTCATGCTGGAATGGCATGATGCGCGCATGAAAGACCTGAACGCCAAGAACAAGAGCGCCTGGGCAGACACCCTTCCCAGCCAGTGGGATGCGGAGCCGACGGCCAAGATCGAAATCCCGCTGGAAGAGGCCGCAGAGCCTCCGTCCACATCGGCTCGGGAGCCTGCTTCAGGGCCATTGATGCCTTCCTCAAGCGCGGCACCCGGCGTGTTGCCGTTGCTGCGGTGGATCACTGAAGGCCTTCGCGCCACCTTTTTCCTGCGGCCGCGCACGGGGGGCAACGCCCCCACGCCGTGGCAATTCATCGTGCTGGTGCTGCTCGAAACCGCTTTGCTGCTGGGCTTGGCGCGGGTCGAGGTGGTCGGGCCCGCACAGTTCAATCTGCGCGCTTGGCTGACGCCGCTGTGGTCGGGGCTGGTGCTGCTGTGGTTTGGCTGGTGGGCCATGGCGCCTGTGCAGGCACGCGGCGCTGCGGAGGTGGCCAACGCATCTGAAGATGGGGACCGGACCATTTTGCCCACCGGCGGTGTGGCGGCCTGGTATGTGTTGTGCGGATGGGCACCATTGGTACCCACTGCGGTGCTGTACGGGCTGCTGGCCTGGGCGGCGCGGCAGCCAGACTTTTGGGCCACTGATTGGGCCGGCAATGTCTTTTGGGTGATCTACGGCGTGCTCACGGTGTGGATGGTGGCGGCGCTGATTGCGGTCAGCGCACGGTTCATCCGGTCGTGGTGGCGTACGGCCGTTTACGCGGCCGCGCTGGTGGGGGTGATTACTCTGGGCACCTGGCAGTTTCCCGACCGGCCGTGGGAGTACGACGCTGCAGCGGCGCGCGCCCAGGCGGTACAAGCGGGTGAGGAGCCTGCTCCGGAGCCTGTTCGCCTGTCGCTCACCCAAGAAGTATTTGAAGCCCAGCAACCCTTGCTGCAACAGCAACTTCAGGCCCTGGCGCCCGGCAAGCCGGGGGTGGCCAGTGTCTACGGCCTGGTGTTTGCGCCGTACGCCGGTGAGGAAGTGTTCCGCCGCGAAAGCACCATGGTGAGTGGCGTGCTGCAAGAGCGGTTCGACGCGCAGGGCCGGGTGATCCACTTGCTCAACCACGCCGAAACCGCGGCCACCCACGCCTGGGCCACGCCGCAGAACCTGCAGCGTGCCATTGCCGGGCTGGCCGAGCGCATGGACCGCGACAACGACATCCTCGTGGTTTACATGACCTCGCACGGCGCGCGCAACCACGAGCTGGCCGCTGCCCACTGGCCGCTAAGAGTGGCGCCCGCCACACCGGAGATGCTGCGCGCGACGCTGGACGAGGCTGGCATTCGCCACCGCGTGATTGCGGTGTCGGCCTGCTATTCGGGTGGCTGGATCGAACCCCTGGCCAACGACAGCACGCTGGTGATGACGGCGGCCGACGCCACCCACACTTCCTACGGTTGTGGCACGCGCTCCGAGCTCACCTTCTTTGGTCGCGCCGTGTTTCATGAACAGTTGCGGCAGACCCATTCGTTCAAGGAAGCGTTTGACAAGGCCGTGCCGCTCATCGCCCAGCGCGAGGTCGAAGCAGGCAAGGCCGATGGCTTCTCGAACCCGCAAATCCACGTGGGCCCGCAGATCGAACCCGTGCTGCGGGCGCTGGAGCAACGTCTGGCCAAGGGGGATGCACCGCCCCAACCGGCCGCGCAGGAAGAATCGGCTTCCAACGGCGCCGGGCAGGCCAAGCCCTGAGGGCGCAGATTCGCCCCGTTTGTACGTCGCCAACACCCCACAACCCGCTAGCCCGTTCACTTTCCGCTAAGGTCCGCGCCATGAATTTGTCCTTTCTACGACTTGGCTGGCGCACGCTGCTGCGCGACCTGCGGGCGGGCGAGCTTCGGCTGCTCATCGTGGCCGTGACCCTGGCGGTGGCGGCGCTCACCTCGGTGGGCTTCTTTGCCGACCGGCTCCAGGGCGGGCTGCAGCGAGACGCCTTGCAATTGCTGGGCGGCGATGCCGTGGTGGCCAGCGACAACCCCACGCCTGCCCGCTTTGTGGACAAGGCCCAGGAAATGGGCCTGCAGGCCGTGACCACGCTGGGCTTTCCGACCATGGGCCGGGCGGGCGATGCCCAGGGTGGCGCCAGCAAGCTCGTGGCGCTCAAGAGCGTTCAGCCCGGCTACCCGCTGCGCGGCAATCTCACGGTGGCCGATGCGCCGGGCGCCGTGGACGCACCCACGCGCGACATCCCCGCGCGCGGTGAAGTCTGGGTGGATGCACCGCTGCTTGAATCCCTGAACCTCGCGATGGGCGACATGCTGCTGCTGGGCGATGCCCAACTGCGCATCGCGCGCATCATCGTGCTGGAGCCCGACCGCGGCGCGGGCTTCATGAGCTTTGCGCCCCGCGTCATGGTCAATGAGGCCGATTTGCCTGCCACCGGTCTTGTGCAGCCCGCCAGCCGGCTCACCTACCGTTTCGCCGTCATCGGCCCGGCGCCAGCCGTCAAGGCCTTCAACACCTGGGCCACGGCCGAATTGAAGAACCCCGAGGTGCACGGCGTGCGCCTGGAGTCGCTGGAAAGCGGCCGCCCCGAAATGCGCCAGACGCTGGACCGCGCGCAGAAATTCCTGAGCCTCGTCGCCCTGTTGGCCGCGCTGCTCTCGGCCGTGGCCGTGGCCCTGGCTGCCCGCGGCTTTGCGGCCGAACACCTCGATGCCTCGGCCATGCTGCGCGTGCTGGGCCAGAGCCAGCGCACCATTGCCGGCGCCTACACCACCGAGTTCGCGCTGGTGGGCCTGTTTGCCAGCACGCTGGGTGTGGTGCTGGGCTACGCGGTGCACTACGTGTTCGTGCTGCTGCTGGCCGGCCTGGTGGAGTCGGCCCTGCCGGCCGCCAGCCTGTGGCCGGTGGCGTTTGGGCTGGGCATGGGGCTCACGCTGCTGTTTGCGTTTGGCTTGCCGCCCGTGCTGCAGCTGGCCCAGGTGCCGCCGCTGCGCGTGATCCGGCGCGATGTGGGCGGGCTCAAGCCCGCATCGCTGGCCGTGCTGGCCGTGGGCATCGCAGGTTTTGCCGCGCTGCTGCTGGCCGTGAGCAGCGACGTGAAGCTGGGACTCATCGCCGTGGGCGGGTTTGCCGGCGCGGTGGCGCTGTTTGCAGGCCTGAGCTGGGTGGCCGTGAAGCTGCTGCGCAAAAGCGTCAATGAAGCCACCGCACCGCGCTGGCTGGTGCTGGCCACCAGGCAGATTTCCGCCCGCCCGGCCTATGCGGTGGTGCAGGTCAGCAGCTTGGCCGTGGGCCTGCTCGCACTGGTGTTGCTGGTGCTGCTGCGCACCGACCTCATCAGCAGCTGGCGCAATGCCACGCCGCCGGATGCGCCGAACCGCTTTGTGATCAACGTGATGCCGGACCAGGCCGACGCGTTTCAGCAGGCGCTCAAGGGCAGCGGCGTGGGCAACTACGACTGGTACCCCATGATCCGCGGCCGCCTCATTGCCGTGAATGGCAAAACGGTGGGCCCCGACGATTACACCGACGACCGCGCCAAACGCCTGGTAGACCGCGAATTCAACCTCTCCAACGCCACCGAGGCCCCTCCGCACAACCAGGTGGTGGCCGGTGCCTGGACGCCGGGCGAGGAGGGCGCCATCAGCGTTGAGGAAGGCATTGCCGAAACGCTGCGCCTGAAGCTCGGCGACCGCCTCCAGTTCGACATGGGCGGCGTGCAGAACGAGGCACGCATCACCAGCCTGCGCAAGGTGGACTGGGGCTCCATGCGGGCCAACTTCTTTGTGATGTACCCGGTGGCCGAGGTCAAGGATGCGCCGGTCACCTTCCTGGCGGCCTACCGCGCGCCCGAGGTCAACGGCTTCGACAACGCGCTGGTGCGCCAATTCCCCAACATCACCAACGTCGACATGGGCGCCACCATTGCGCAGGTGCAGCGCGTGCTGGAGCAGGTGATCCGTGCGGTGGAGTTCCTTTTTGCCTTCACCCTGGCGGCCGGTCTGGTGGTGCTGTTTGCCGCCGTCACCGCCACGCGCGAGGAGCGTGCGCGCGAATACGCCATCATGCGCGCCGTGGGCGCCCAGGCCAGCTTGCTGCGCCAGGTGCAGCGCGCTGAGCTGGTGGGCGTGGGCTTGCTCGCGGGTTTTCTGGCCAGTGCCGTGGCCGTGGGTGTGGGCTGGGGGCTGGCGCGCTATGTGTTCGACTTTGCCTGGACGGCAACACCCTGGGTGCCCTTGGCGGGCGCTGTGGCAGGCGCTGTGCTGGCGTTGGCGGCGGGCTGGTGGGGCTTGCGGGAAGTGCTGCTGCGCCCCGTGGTGGACACCTTGCGCCGCGCTGCGGAGTGACCAGTGAACGCGTCGCTGAATAGACCTTGGCTTTTAATTTGATAGCTGCCAGCGCTTGGTGGATAAGCGCTGGAGCCTGTTTTTGTTATGAATTCTGAAATCTCTGGCGCCGATGGCGCCGCGCCTGCCCCGGGTGCCACGCCCTTTGAATGGATCGGCGGCGAGGAGCGCGTGCATGCCCTCGTCGAGCGGTTTTACGACCTGATGGATCTGGAACCTGGCTACGCAGAACTGCGCGCCGCACATGGCAGTGACTTGGTCAGCGCCCGGCAAAAGCTGTTCTGGTTTTTGTGTGGCTGGCTGGGCGGGCCCGACCATTACCAAAGCCGCTTTGGCCACCCGCGCCTGCGCATGCGCCACATGCCGTTCTCCATCGGCATTCAGGAGCGCGACCAATGGGTGGCCTGCATGGACCAGGCCATGGGCGAAACCGGGGTGCCCGCCGACCTGCGCACTCGCCTGAAGGGAAGTTTCATGGGCACGGCGGACTGGATGCGCAACCGCGGCGTATGACGCGCCGCGCCTACCTTCAACCTCAGCCTCAGGCCAAGCCGTTTTGCGCAATCACAGGCTGACTTTTGCCCAGGTCGCTGCGGCGCAGTGCCGACACGCGCGGAGGCAGCGACGCGTCCAGGATCACGCTCGGGGTCGGCTCGGGCGCGCAGCCGCGCTCCAGCCGCAGCACTCGGTCGCGGTACATCTTGCCCAGCGCCGCGTGGTATTCGGCGGCCGTCTCATGCTCCAGCGCGGCCATGCGCGCGTCCTCCAGGCAGCGCTGCGCCCGGCGGTGGTAGATGGTGGAAGCATCGAACAGTCGTTTCAGCATGGTCCGCTCCTTAGGCGTTGGGATGTGGCCCAAGAATGCGTGCGGCCAGCCGCCTTCCGCGTCGGACGGCACCGTGTCATGGCGCAGGCAATGCACGTTCCAGCGCCACAGGGTGCGTGGGCAGCGCAGGCGTGGCACCGCGCCGCACCGGCGCACTCGGTGGAGGGTGAGTGATGCTAACTTTTTGATAGCTGGTAGCGCTTGATGGGTAAGCGCTAAAGGCCATTTAGGCTTAAATCCCTTCCTGAAAAAATATATCGGCCTGCCACGCCACCGGGCTCGCTAAGATGCGCCCATATCAAAGTCAACAACAGAGGAGGTAGGGATATGTCTGCAACCGCGTGGATGGTTCTGGGTATTGCCGTGGGCGTGGTGGTGTGGGCCATTGCGGTCTACAACCGGCTGGTGCAGCTGCGCAACCGCATCGCCAATGCGTTCGGCCAGATCGACGTGCAGCTCAAGCGCCGGTACGACCTGATTCCCAACCTCGTGGAGGTGGCGCGTGGCTATCTGGCGCATGAGGCCGCCACGCTCGAAGCCGTGATCAAGGCCCGCGGCCAGGCCCTCAATGCCGCAGGCGCCGCGCGCGCTGCCCCCGCCAGCGCCAACGCGCTCGGTGCGCTGGCGGCCGCCGAAGGTGTGCTGGGCGGCGCCTTGGGTCGCTTGATGGTGGTGGCCGAGGCCTATCCCGATTTGAAGGCAGACGCCACCATGCAGTCGCTGTCCGAGGAACTCACCAGCACCGAGAACCGCCTGGGCTTCGCGCGCCAGGCCTACAACGATCAGGTGCTGGAGTTCAACGACCAGGCCGCGCAGTTCCCCGACCTGATCGTGGCGCGGCTGCTGGGTTTCCCCACGGTGCCCATGCTCGAATCCACGCGCAGCGAAGAAGAGCGCGCTGCGCCCAAGGTGCAGTTCTGAACCCTTGAGCGGCACCCATGAAATTCTGGGATCACCAGGCGGACGCGCGCAGTGAAACGCGCCGCCTGCTGCTGGGTTTTGCCATCGCCGTGGCAGTGCTCGTGGCCGCTGTGCACCTGGCGCTGGTGGTGGCGTGGTGGCTGATGGCCCTGCTGCTGCCGGTGCACCTGCCGTTTCCGGCCGGCTTTCTGGCGGCCAATGTGGGTGTGTCGCTGATGCTGGTGCTCGGCGGCTGGTGGGTGGAAACCTCCAACCTGCGCGCAGGCGGCGTCAAGCTGGCCAAGCGCGTGGGCGCACGCGAGCTGCGGCCCTCGCTTTCGTATGCCGAGCAGCGCTTGTCCAACATCGTTGACGAGCTGTGCATTGCGGCCCACATGCCGCGGCCTGAGGTGATGGTGATGCCGCGCACCGATGCTATCAACGCCTTTGCAGCAGGGTGGGACGAAAGCGATGCCGTGGTGGCCGTCACGCAAGGCGCGCTCGACTACCTCAACCGCGAAGAAATGCAGGGCATGGTGGCCCACGAGCTGAGCCACATCCACGAAGGCGACACGCGGCTGAAGATGCAGCTGGCTGGCATGGTGTTCGGTCTGGAGCTGGTCTACAACTTTGGCGATTCGGTGCGCGAGCGCGGTGGGCTGGCTTGGTGGTTTGGCTCGGCCATCATGGTGGCGGGGTTTGCGGGCTGGCTCACGGGGCGCCTGCTGAAGGCCGCTGTATCCCGCCAGCGCGAACACCTGGCCGACGCCCGCGCCGTGCAATGGACCCGCAGCCGCGACGGGCTGGGCGGCGTGCTGCGCAAGGTGATGGACCAGCGCCGCAACACGCCGCGCGGGTACGAGATGCACAGCCACACGGGACTGAACCACCCCTCGGTTCAGCACATGCTGCTGGTGGATGTGGAAGGCGTGGGCAGCCTGGAGCGCCGCCTGGACTCGCACCCGCCACTGCAAGAGCGCGTGCGCCGCCTGTACGGCCGCAGCATGCAGCCGCTGAAGGTGGAACCCGTGGCCACAGCACCCGAGCCCGCCTGGCGGCCCGAAAGCGCGGGCCTGCCGTCGGGGGCAACCATTGCGTCGCTGGTGGATCCGTTCGCTCGGCACATGTAGCGAGGCAGGGCAGGGCGTGCGCCTGCGGGTCGCCTGTGGTGCCTCGTCCATACACAAGACAGATGTGCGCTGTGCCTTGCGGGGCAATCGCCTCAGTGCGTTGGCCTGCCTCTGCCGCGTCGCCTTCGCTGCTGCAGTGGCATAGTGGTGCGCTTTTTATCCCGAAAGTCTTCCATGTCCCGTGACGCCCGTTTTCAGGAACAAGCCCAGGCGCTGGGTTACCGCTTTGACGGCGAGATCAAGATCGGCGGCCACTATGTGCCCTGGGTGCGAGACGGCCACCACATCTACCTGAGCGGGCAGATTCCGCGCGTGGACGACACGGTGGTCGTTACCGGCGCGGCGGGCGCCAGCGCCTCGTTGGCCGATGCCCAGAAAGCTGCCCAGGTGTGCGTGATGCGGGCCCTGGCGCTGCTGCAGCGCGCACTGGGTTCGCTGGACGCCGTGCAGTCCATCTTGCGCATCACCGTCTACGTTCAGTCGGCCCCAGGTTTCACACAGCAAAGCGAGGTGGCCGACGGCGCATCCGACCTGCTGTTTGCGGTGCTGGGCGATGCAGGCGCCCACACACGCACCTCGGTGGGCGTGTTGCAATTGCCCAAGAACGCCACGGTGGAGGTGGACCTGATTGCGGCGGTGGTGCCATGACCTCGCACCCCCGCTTCAACGTCTTCGGCCGCATCGTGGAGGTGCGCCGTGAAGGCGCGCTGTGGCAGGCCTACAGGGTGGGCGTTGACGGCACTTGTTCGCCAGCCGGTTTTGTGGTGCCCGACTTTGTGGCCGAGGACGAGTTGGCGCAATTTCTGGAAGACCTGTTCCACGAAAGTGCCTCGCCGTACAACGGGGATGTGCACCGTATCACCTGAGTGCATGCGGGTGTGCAGAACACCGCTGCGGTCGTCCCCCAAAGGGGCCTGGGTGGGCATGGGCGATTACCACGCAGGAAGAACGTTTTTGCTTCTCTTTGTATAGCTATCAGCGCTTTATGGGTAAGCGCTAGAGGGTAATTTGATTTAAATTTTTGGGGCTTCAAAAGCGAAGTTCAGAGGGCTCTGCGGGTTGACCTGCTGGCCAGCCCAGCACGGTGCCTTTTCAGCCGCCACCCAGCCGCCTGCGCCCCGGCTGCAGCAGCACGACCAAGGCGCCCGCCCCGCCGTCTGCAGGGCGCGCCTGCACAAACGCCAGCACCTCTTTCTTCTGCACCAGCCAGCGCTGCACACGGCCTTTGAGCACGGGCGTCTTGCCTGGCGAGCCCAGGCCCTTGCCGTGCACCACGCGCACGCAGCGCAGGCCAGTGCGATGGGCCAGGCGGATGAAATTGCCCAGCGTCTCGCGCGCTTCGTCGGTGCGCAGGCCGTGCAGGTCAAGCTGGCGCTGGATGCTCCAGTGCCCCGCGCGCAGCTTGTGCGTCACGTCGCGGCCGATGCCGGGGCGCCGAAAGCTCAGTTGGTCGTCCACGTCCAGCAGGGTGGACACATCGAACTCGTCGCTGATGGCTTCGCGCAGCACACGCTCCTCGTCCAGCCAGTGCTGCACGGGCAGGGGTTCGGGGGGCTCGGGCGTGTGCCAGCGGCGGTCGTGCTGGCCTTTCAACGCCTGCACGGGGCCCACGGCGGTCTGAAACAGGTTCTGCTCGGCCCGAGCGCGGCGCTCGGCCTCGGCGCGCTCTTGCTGCAGCCGGGCTTCGCGCGCCGCGCGGTCGGCCAGGGCCTTGCGCAGGGCATGCAGGTCTTGCAGGGAACGGGCTTGGAACGCGGTCATGGAAAGGGGGTTGTACCGCAAGCCGGAGCGCGGCCCGCCGGGGCGGCGGGTTTCACCAACTCAGCGGACCAGGTATTCCACCGCGATGAATTGCGTGGTCTGTGCCGGGTTGAAGTTGTCGTCGCTCACCAGCACCAGCACGCGCCCACCCCCTGCGGCACCAGGCAGCGGCGGTCCCCAGGTCATGCCTTCGATGTTGTCGACATGCGGCAGCCCCAGTTGCGCAAAGTCGGCGACCAAGGCTTTGGGGGCTGGCGTGTGGTTGCCGGGCGCCAGCGCCTCCACGGCAAGCGTGTCGCTGCCGCTGTCCAGGCGGATGCGGTACAGCCGCACCGAGTTGCCCACACCCAGTGTGTAGGCACGCTCCAGCACGAGCAGGTGGTCGGGGCCGTCGGCCAGGATCTCGCTCACGCCGTTGGTGGTGTAACCGCCGGGTATGGGGCTTTTATGGGGCACGGGGTCTGGCTGGTAGGCCACCTGTCGCAAGGCGCGGCCGCTCTCTATGTCGATGGCGGTGATGCGCACCGGGGCGCCGCCGCTGGCGGGTGTGGCGCGCGCGCCGTCCTGTCGCCAGGGGCCTTCCATGGCCAGCCACGCAGTGCGCCCGTCGGGTGACAGGGCCAGGCCCTCCAGGGTGGCGTTGTCGCGTGGCCCGGTTTTGGCGCCCGGGTTGGGCGCAAAGGCGGCGGGCAGTGCGTAGTCGCGCAGCAGCGCGCCATCGGCCGCGCGTGTGGCGCGCAGTGCGGGGCCAAAGCCACGGGCAAAATCGCCCTCGCTGGTCCACAGGAAGGTGTTGGCGCCGGGCAGCCAGCGCACGGCCTCGGGGTCGGGCACATCCACGCCGTCCACGGCGCGGCGGCTGGGGGCGTAGGTTTGGCCTGCGGCATTGCGCAGTGGAACCACGCGGGTGAATTCCGGCGCCGCCAGGGCCTGGGCGGTGTAGGTGATGCGTGCGGTGTAGTAGCGCGCAGGGTCCATGGCAGAGCGGTCGTCCGACAGCAGCAGGTATTGGCCGCTCTGCGCGTCATAGTCGATGCCCGAGAGGCCGCCCACCGTGGTGCCGGCATACACCCACTTGTGCTCCAGCGTGGCCTGCCCGATCAACCGGAGGCATGGGGTGGCCTGGCACGCGGCGGGTGTTGCGGCAAGCCATTGCGACGCGGCGGGTGCGGTGCAGGCTGGCAGCAGGGCCGTAACCAGCAAGGCTGCAGCAAAAGGGGTGCGGAGCAGGGAATGTGGGAAGGAGCGCATGGGTTGCCAGTGTAGAAGTGCGTGCAGTGCCGGGGCTTCCTGCGGCGTGGAGGCTGCCCCTGAGCGGGTTTCTTTTAAACCAGCCCTTTTTCCGCCATCGACAGCGCCTGGCCCGGCGCCACGATCACGTGGTCCAGCACGCGCACGTCCACCAGCGCCAGCGTGGTCTTCAGCGTTTGTGTCAGCGCCTCGTCGGCGCGGCTGGGCTGAACGCTGCCGCTGGGGTGGTTGTGCGCCAGCACCACGGCGGCGGCCTGGTGGTGCAGGGCGCGAAGCACCACTTCGCGCGGGTACACGCTGGTCTGCGTGAGCGTGCCGCGAAACAGCTCTTCCATCGCCAGCAGGCGGTTTTGCGCGTCCAGAAACAGCACCGCAAACACCTCGTGCCCCTTGGCCGAAAGGTGCAGCTGCAGGTAGTGCTTGACGGCGTCGGGCGAGTCGAACACCTCGCGCTCGCGCAACTGCTGGGCCAGCGCGCGGCGGGCCAGCAGCTCGGCATCGGCCAGTGCGGCGGGGCCGCGGGCCAGCAGTTTTTCGCGGGGCTGGGCGTCGGCGGGCAGGTCTTTGATGGCCATCGGGTGAGGGTGTGGGGCGCGCCAGCGGCGGTTGCGACGATGGCGGCGATAGGGCTTTGCCCGGTTTTCTACAATCGCGGGAGTTTATCGAGACTCCCATGACCACTACTGCAGCCGCTTTGCCCACCGTTCAGCCGGGCTCCTTCCTCACCCTGCACTACCGCCTGGCGGGCCCCGCTGGCGATGTGATCAACACGTTCAACGACAAGCCGGCCACCTTGTCCCTGGGCGCGGGCGAACTCTCGCCTGCCATGGAGCAATGCTTGCTGGGCTTGGCCGAAGGCACGCGCACGACCTTCGAGCTGCCTGCAGGCGAGGCCTTTGGCGAGCGCAACCCCGACATGCAGCAGTGGGTGGCGCGCAAGCTGATGAACGAGCTGGGCGACCCGCATGAAAAATACAGCCCGGGCGATGTGGTGCAGTTCCCCACGCCAGACGGGCAGGGCAGCTATGCCGGCGCGGTGATGCAGGTGCGTGAAGACGGCGCGGTGCTGTTTGACTTCAACCACCCGCTGGCAGGCCAGCCCGTGACGTTTGAAGTCGAACTCATCGGGGTGCTGTGATGCAAAGCCCCCAGGAGATTTTGCTGGCCGAGCCGCGCGGGTTTTGCGCGGGTGTGGACCGCGCCATCGAGATCGTGGAGCGCGCCATCCAGAAGTTCGGCGCTCCCATCTATGTGCGCCATGAAATCGTGCACAACACCTATGTGGTGAACGACCTCAAGGCCAAGGGCGCGATCTTCATCGAAGAGCTGGCGGACGTGCCCCCGGGCGCCACGTTGGTCTTCAGCGCCCACGGCGTGAGTAAGGCGGTGCAGCAAGAGGCTGAGGCACGCGGCTTCAGCATCTTCGACGCCACCTGCCCGCTGGTGACCAAGGTGCATGTCGAGGTCGCCAAGCTCGCCAAAGAAGGCTACGAATTCATCATGATCGGCCACAAGGGCCACCCCGAGGTCGAGGGCACCATGGG
>PJUL01000829.1_pt1 | contig 17602 bp, 16 predicted proteins | sample 1512221 | NCBI WGS metagenome assembly PJUL01 (sample SAMN08177667, study PRJNA422409) | Feces metagenome, whole genome shotgun sequencing project.
AGGATGCCCCGGCGCAGGCGGCTGCACAGGCTGCACATCGTTTTGCCTTCGGGGATGTGCTCTTTGACGACGCTGTAGGTGTCTTGCGTTTCGATGTGGAAGGGCACGCCCACCTTCGTCAAATACTCAGGCAGCACATGGGCCGGAAAGCCGGGCTGCTTCTGGTCGAGGTTGACGGCGATCAGCTCGAACCGGTTGCCATTGCGCTGCTGCAGCATGCGCAGCACGTCGAGCATTCCATAACTGTCTTTGCCGCCGGACACGCACACCATCACCTTGTCGCCGTCTTCAATCAGGTCAAAGTCGCCGATGGCCTGGGCCACCTGGCGCACCAGGCGCTTTTCGAGCTTGAGTGCGGCGTGGGAGCGCCGTGGTTCAGCTTGCGCCACCGAAGGTGCTTCGTCACCGCGCAAAGCGGCATATGGTTCTATGTTCATGGAAAACGGGAGCAGGTGACGCACTTAGAAGTCTGCAAAACGGCGTGTCACCAGACGCATCGGCAGTTGCCAACTCTGCGTTGAAGGCGGATTGCTGTGCGGACTCGGGGATGCTGCCGATTTTCCTACATTTCATTTTCGGAGCATTTCGCGGCGGCAGTCCGTTGATTCACCCGGTGTAGCTCACAAGAACGTATTCCCCGTGAAGTTGTACAGCTGAAAAATCTTTCGCTCCAATTTCCGGGAAACGACATGCCCTGTCGCGGGAGACATCGACACTCTTTTCTCACAACCTGAGGAACACATGATTTGGCTCTTTGTCGTGCTCGTGCTGATCGCATTGGCTGTCAAGATGGCTTCGCTGATCGCTACGGCATCACTTCGGGCCTTATGCGCCAAGGCGAGCGTTCTCATCGCGCTCGCTGCAGTAGTAGTTTGGGCTGAGCGGCGCCTTCGCCCATGGCGAGGGGTGAAACAGTTTGTGTCACGATAGTAGCCAAACTTTTCAAGAGGAGGGACCTTAATGCTGTCTGTTTTGCGACTGAGTCCGATGGGCGCCGCCATTGCCGGAATTTATGGCGTTGCAGCCACCCTTGCTCAAGTGAACTCGTTTTTCAACGAGCATATCGAGCGCCTCAAGGCTTCCGACAACAAAATCATTGCGTCCACGGGACGCGTGTTGGAGGGGGCGAAATTTGGCTTCGGCTTAGGTTATGCAGGTTCTATTGCCATCCTGGCTGCCGGGCAATTGTTGCTGGGGAATACGCTGGCGGCGGTGGCTGTTGTCGGCAGCGCCGTAACGATGACCAACCCCATTGCCATGACATGCGCAGCCGTTGGCGCCGTCTACTATGGATGGGCGGCGCTGACGGAGGGGGAGCGCAGTGCCATCGTGGATCGGCTGGCAGAGGGGCTTGAGATGGGCACAGAGCTGATCCGCTCGCTGATCAGTTTTGCCATTCGCACAACCAACGATCTCCTGAACTCCAAGCAACTCCAGGAGTTCAAAACGTTCATTGCCAGCCAAGCAGCACAGTTTGGGAAGTCCCTTTACGACGTCACCTATCAGATGGGTGATTTCGTCAAAGGTACGGCGATCAAAGCCGGAGACTTGACCGGCCAAGCTTTGACGAATGCCTCTACGGCGGTCAAGGATGCTGCCCGCTTGGCAGGGCAAGCGGCTGGTGACACAGCAACAAAGGTAGGGCAGTTAACAGGTAAAGCCGTTGAGAGCACATCATCCGTGGTGAAGACGGCAGCCTCATCGGTAAGCCATGTAGTGGAAAAGACAGCCAGCACGGCGAAAGGCACTGCCAAAACGGTAGGCAGGGCAGCAAAACGCTGGTAGCAAAGCGTTCTGGCCCACTGGCCTCCGGTTTGCCTCCCTTGTCCACGCGGAGTTCAAGCGTGTGGATGCTGGCCCAGAAAAGACCCTCTGAGCACCGCTCAATCCGCGCTGGCACGCCAGCACGCTCCCTGCCATGCCCACACACGACACCCTCGCGAGCCGGCTCGCCTCCGTATTGACAAAACTCAACCAGGGGGAAGCACTCCGACCTGCTGAACTCGCGGAGGAGTTCGGTGTGAGTCTTCGTACCATCCAGCGTGACATCCATGTTCGACTTGCACACCTCGCATTGGAGAAGAAGAACGGCGCCTACGTGGGTTCGCCACAGCAGTTTGGGAAGCTTTCGCTGGCTGACGTGATGCGCTTTGCGGAAAAGGCTGGTCTCGCGCAACTCCACACCGATGTCCCTAGGCTTATCCAGGATGCGGTGAGTGAGCATGATCCGGGAGCCAGCTGGCGCATCAAGGGCCCGGAATATGAAGATCCTCGGCTGGCGACACGCCATTTTGAGGCGCTGCAATTGGCGATCAAGGCACGGCGGTTGGTGCAGATGAGCTACGCCGGCAGCACTGCTACGGGCAGCGCCATTGTCGAACCCTATCAACTGACGAACATGCGCGGCATTTGGTATCTGGCCGGGCGATCCAAAGGCCGGCCACGCACATTCAGCCTAGCACGCATCGGCACGCTCAGCGTGCTTGAGCAGCCATTCAAGCCAGACGCTGAGTTTGTGTCGCGACTCAGTAACGAAGAAGGCATCTGGATCACAGACGACCCCATCGAGGTTGTATTGCAAGTGAACGCCACCGCCGCCCCGTACTTTAGGCGGCGTAAACTGGTGCCACATCAGCAAATTGAGCGGGAGATGCCGAAAGGCGTTCTCACTGTGCGCTCCCGAGTCCATCACGCGAACGAAATCGTTCCCATCGTGCGCTACTGGATCCCGCATGTGACCATCGTTGAGCCAGCTTCGATGCAGGCCTCACTTGTAGAAGAATTGCGCGCCTATGCCAGTCAGCATACGGTGTCAGCCACCGATCACGCCTGCGCAGCGAGCGCCGTGAACCGCCCTCCGCCAGGCACATAGCGTGTGGGGACGGCCTCCACCGCCTTGGCAATGGCGCCGATGTGGTCCGGCGTGGTGCCACAGCAGCCACCCAGGATGTTGACTAACCCCTCGGCCGCAAACTCGTGCACCAGGCGGCTCGTGATCTCAGGCGTTTCGTCAAAGCCGGTGTCGCTCATGGGGTTGGGCAGGCCCGCGTTGGGGTAGCAGCTGATGAAGGTGTCCTCGGCCACGCGGTTCAGCTCCTGGATGTAGGGGCGCATCAGCGTAGCGCCCAGCGCGCAGTTCAGGCCAATGGCCAGCGGGCGCGAATGGCGCACGCTGTGCCAGAAGGCCGTGACCGTCTGGCCCGACAGGATGCGACCCGAGGCGTCGGTGACGGTGCCGCTGATGATGAGGGGCAGGCGCTGGCCGCTGTTCTCGAAGTACTCATCAATCGCGAACAGCGCGGCCTTGGCGTTCAGGGTGTCGAAGATGGTTTCGACCAGTAGCACGTCGCTGCCGCCCTCGACCAGCGCTTCGGTCTGCTCGTAGTAAGCCGCGCGCAACTGCTCGAAGTCCACATTGCGCGCGCCGGGGTCGTTCACGTCGGGGCTGATGCTGGCTGTTTTGGGCGTGGGGCCCAGGGCGCCGGCCACAAAGCGGGGTTTGTCGGGCGTGCTGTATTTGTCGCAGGCGGCGCGCGCCAACTGGGCGGATTTGAGATTCATCTCGCGTGCCAGGTCGGCCATTTTGTAGTCCTCCTGCGCGATGGTCGTCGCGCCGAAGGTATTGGTCTCGATGAGGTCGGCACCCGCGGCCAGGTAGCGCTCGTGGATGTCGGTGATCACGTCAGGCCGGGTAAGGCTGAGCAGCTCGTTGTTGCCCTTCACATCGCGCGGAAAGTCCTTGAAGCGGTCACCCACACTGCCCGGCCCGGTGTAGCCCTCGCCCCGGTACTGCGCCTCGCCCAACTTGAAGCGCTGGATCATGGTGCCCATGGCGCCGTCGAGGATGACGATGCGTTGGGCAAGGATGTCGGGCAGTTGCGCGGCGCGCGTGTAGTGGAGGGCTTGCATAGGGCGCTATTGTAGGAAGCCGGGCCATTCAAGCCGGCCCCAAGGGTGTGTGAACAAGGCCGAGGAGAGCGAATCCGCCGCGCCCGGGTTGCGCTCTTTTAAAACTCCCAAGAATATGGATCAGCCACTAAATTACAGATTGCAATATAATCAACCCCGTTGCCGCGCCCCCTGACCAGGGCTGCCACCGCAACGCCTGCACTCCGGCGGCAACCCGCCACCCACTGCAGGTTGATCTTTGCGGCCTTTGCCGCCCCAGTGGATCTGTCGAGCTGCAGTCCACCGAGTCCGTTCGATGCTCACGCAGGTGGCTACTGGCGCTTGCGTTACAGACTGATTGCACCCCATTTCACAGACAGCCATTTCCATGGGCCCGTTCGTCGTTTCACCCGCGACACACCCAACCGACTGCGGCCGCTTCTTCCGCGCCTCGTTTTCCGTCCACCGATCTAAGGGCAACGGCAGCTACAGCCGTGTGTTCCGCTTTGACAAGCCCTTTGCCTCGCGCGAAGCCGCACGGCTTTTTGCAGTCACCCAAGGCTGGCTGCAAACGAGCATGGCGCACCCGCCTGTGTGCTGACGAAGCACTGCAGCGCACAAACGCAAACGCACCCTCAACCCGCCCGGTTGCGCCCATTGCTGATTCGCACAACCGCCTCCCCACGGCGCGCCGTTGCTGGCATGCCACCATTCTTCAGAAAGGCTCCTCCATGAGCACCAAGACCAAGATCTACGTGGGCAACCTGCCCTACTCCGTGACCGATTCCAGCCTGGAAAGCAACTTCGCCGAATTCGGCGGTGTCTCCTCCGCCAAGGTGATGATGGACCGCGAAACCGGCCGCTCCAAAGGCTTCGGTTTTGTCGAAATGGACAACGCCGAAGTGGCCCAGGCGGCCATCTCTGCGCTGCACGGCGTTTCCGTGGATGGCCGCACGATTGTGGTCAACCTCGCGCGCCCACGCGAAGACAGCCGCAGCGCCGGAGGCAACGGCGCGCAGGGCTACCGCGCCAGCACACGCTCCGACGTGGGCTATGGCAACGGTGGCTACGGCGGTGGCCGCTATTGAGCCAGACAGCTCCCTGTAAAAGCCGGCACTCAGGGGCCGGCTTTTTTGTGCCCTGCCCATCCTGCCCCGCGCCCCGGTGGACGGGCCCACGGCCCGACGGTGGCAGACGCTGCCGCGCGAAGCGCAGCACCCGGCGCACAATACGCGCTTCGCCAGCGGCGCGCCCGCCTGGAAATATTGATCAAATCAGCCTCTAGCGCTTTATCCATAAGCGCTAGCAGCTATCAAATTCAGAGTTACCGCTTGTCTTCCCGTCTGTCTTCCGCGCTGTCGCCTGCCCAATCGGTTTTGCAGGATGTCTTTGGCTACGAGGAGTTTCGCGGCCCCCAGCAGGCCATCGTCGAGCATGTGATTGCGGGCAGCGACGCGCTGGTGCTCATGCCCACGGGCGGCGGCAAGTCGCTGTGCTACCAGGTGCCGGCCATCGTGCGCCAGCGGCAGGGGCGCGGGGTGACCATCGTGATCTCGCCGCTGATCGCGCTGATGCACGACCAGGTGGGGGCACTGCACGAGGCCGGGGTGGACGCGGCCTTCTTGAACTCCACGCTGAGTTTTGACGAGGCGCAGGATGTGGAATTCCGCCTGCAGACGGGCGCCATCACGCTGCTGTACGCCGCCCCCGAGCGGCTGAACACACCGCGCTTTCTGGGCCTGCTCGACAGCCTGTACCAGGGCGGTCACCTGTCGCTGTTTGCGATTGACGAAGCCCATTGCGTGAGCCAGTGGGGCCACGACTTTCGGCCCGAGTATCGCGCGCTCACGGTGCTGCACGAGCGGTATGCGGGTGTGCCGCGCATTGCACTCACGGCCACGGCCGACAACCTCACGCGCGCCGACATCATCGAGCGGCTGCAGCTGGAAGACGCGCGCCTGTTCATCAGCAGCTTCGACCGGCCCAACATCCGCTACCGCATCGAGGAAAAGAAAGACGTCACCACGCAGCTGCTGCGCTTCATCGAGCGCGAGCATGCGGGCGAGGCAGGCGTGGTGTATTGCCAGTCGCGCAAGCGGGTGGAAGAGCTCGCCGCAACGCTGTGCGACGCAGGCCTCACGGCCTTGCCCTACCACGCAGGGCTGGACACCAAGGTGCGCCAGCACAACCAGGACCGCTTCCTGCGCGAAGAAGGCATCGTGATGGTGGCCACCATCGCCTTCGGCATGGGCATCGACAAGCCCGACGTGCGTTTTGTGGCCCACGTGGACATGCCCAAGAACATCGAAGGCTACTACCAGGAGACGGGCCGCGCGGGCCGCGATGGTCTGAACGCCGATGCCTGGATGGCCTATGGCCTGAACGACGTCGTCAACCAGCGCCGCATGATCGACGAGAGCCCGGCGGGCGAGGAGTTCAAGCAGGCGCTGCGCGGCAAGCTCGACGCACTGCTGGCCCTGGCCGAGGCCACCGACTGCCGCCGCGTGCGCCTGCTGGCCTACTTTGGCGAGCAGTCCACGCCCTGCGGCAACTGTGACAACTGCCTGAATCCGCCCGCCGTGTGGGATGCGACCGATGCCGCGCGCAAACTGCTGTCCACCATCTACCGCGTGAACCAGGCCAGCGGCATCAGCTTTGGCACGGGGCACATCATGGACATCCTGCGCGGCAAGAAGACCGAGAAGGTCGCGCAGTTCGGGCACGACAAGGTCTCCACGTTTGGCATTGGCGCGGACCTGACCGAGTCCCAGCTGCGCGGCGTGCTGCGCCAGCTCATCGCCACCGGCGCACTCGGCCTGCAGAAGGTGATGCTCGACAGCGGCCACAGCTTTGACACGCTGTGCCTCACCGAAGGCTCGCGTGCGGTGCTCAAAGGCGAGGTGCCGGTGCAACTGCGCGAGTCGGTCAGCGCCGCACCCGCCAAACGCGCACGCACCCGCAAAGGCACCGGCAGCGCGCCGCCCGCAGCCGCCGCCAACCTGGGGCCGGATGCGCAGGTGCGTTTCATCAACCTCAAGTCCTGGCGCGCCGAGGTGGCACGCGAGCACAACCTGCCCGCGTATGTGATCTTTCACGACGCCACCCTGGCCGCGATTGCCGAACGCAATCCGCAGTCGCTCGACGACCTGCAGGGCATCAGCGGCATGGGGGCGAAAAAGCTGGAGGCGTATGGGGCGGAGGTGTTGAGGGTGTGCGTGCATGGGGCGGCGGGCTAGTGCGCCGCCAGGGTCTTGAGCCTTGTCTTCCGCCAAGCTCGGTCGAGTATTCCGACAGCTTGCAAGTACCCGTCACAGCGGTCATGGCTCATGGCTTGGCAGGGTCTGAATCGGTATCTTTCAGCACCGCCTGCGCAATTGCCCGCCCCACCTGCTCAAAGGCCCGCGCCGCATCGCGGTGTTCGTCCAGGCCTTCGGCACAGGTCGTCACCACCACCGCTTTTCGCCCCCCGTCCTGCGGGTTGATCACGCCCATGTGGCAGGCGCGGCCCAGTTGGGTGCCGGTTTTGTGGATGAAGCGGGCCGAGCGGGGCAGGCCTTTTTCCAGGCGGTAGGCGTCGTAGGTGTCGTACTTGAGGTCGGTGAACAAACGCTGCAGGTGCTGCGGCGTCACCATGCGGCCGGTGACGAGGCGCTCCAGCATGTCGCCGTAGGCGGTCAGCGGCACACTGTTCAGCTGCCGCGCGTAGTAGCGCGCATAGGCTTCTTCCATGGTCTTGGCGTGGAGGTCTGATTTTTTGATGGAGAGCATGCGCACGAGTTTGTCGACGCGCGGCGGGCCCAGCTGGGCAGATGCCAGCTCCACGAGCTGCTGGTTGCTCAGCGTGCGGGCATCGGGGTGCAGTTCGCCGTAGACCTCCTTGCGCACCTGAACGAAGTTGGTGATGCGCACAAAGCCCTTGGGGCCCAAGTAATGGCGGGCACGGTGCTGCAAGGCGTCCTCACCGATGGTGCGAATGAGCATGTTGGCCGCCGTGTTGTCGCTTTCCATCAGCATGCGCTTGAGCAGATCGTCCACGCGGTAGGCAGTGCCGCTGGGCTGCCACACCACGTTGCCAGAGCCGTCGATCTTGTCGGTGTCCAACAGGCTGACTTTCTGGTCCAGGCGAATGTGCCCGGCTTCGACTTCTTGCAGTACCGCAATGGCGACGGGCAGCTTGGCCGACGAGCCCAGGTACCAAGGCCGGTCCGCCTGGTAGGACACGCTTTCGCCGGTGTCCAGGCGTTTGACGTACACACCCAGCTGGCCGGGCGTGGCTTTGTCGATGCGCTCGATCTGGCTGCGCAGCGTGTCGCGCCAGGCCTCGGCGTGGGTCGCCAAGCTAGCGGTCGTCAGGCTCAGCGCGAGGCACAGGGTGCGCAGAAAGACGGCACTGGGGGTCATGGGGGTTTCCGTGGGTCAACAAACCGGAGTTGCACAGGGCCGCGCCCACCTCGCGCAGGGCGGCATCGGAGCGCACGGTAGACAGCTCGCCGCGCGTGCAGGCCACCACCAGCACACGCTGGTCGCGCCCCAGCCGTGGCACGGTGATGAGGCCTGCGTCGCAGGTGCGCGCGCGCTGGGTGCCTGTCTTGTGGGCAAACCGTGCAGTGGCGGGCAGCCCCGCAACGATGCGGCCCTTGCCCGTCTGCACGCGCTCCATCACCTGAAGAAGGTACCGGGTGTGCGCAGGGCTCAACGCCCGACCATCCACCAGGGCCTGCAGGAGGTCGGCGTAGGCATCCAGCCGGCCTGAATTCAGGCCGCTGGCGTAATAGGCTTCAAACGCATCGCCCACGCTGGCGCGCTGGAAAGTGGCCGGTGACACGCGCAGTAGCCGTGCCAATGCCTGCATGCGCTCGGCATCGTTGCGCTGTTGCTTGAGCACCAGAAAGTCCTGGCCCGAAAGGTGCGCGGCCTCTGGGGTGAGGTAGCCATAGGCATGGCGGCGCACATCGGCCAGCGTAGTGATGCGCTCCAGGCCCAGCGGCACCAGTTCATGCACCAGCGCATTCACGGCGTGCACGCCCACCAGGTCGATGAGCATGTCGCTGGCGGTGTTGTCGCTGTGAACGATCATCTGCTCGATGAGGTAGCGCACGCTGAGCGCGGCGCCCACCGGGCGCGCATTGGTGGAGCCAGCCCCGTCCACGTAGTCGGCGGCGCGCAGCCGCAGCGTGGTGTTGAGCGTGAAATCACCCCGCTCCACGGCGCGCAGCACGGCCATGGCCACCGGCACCTTCACCATGGAGGCCAGGTACCAGCGCTCTTCGCCACGGTGGGACACCACGGCACCAGTGTCCAGATCGCGCACATACACACCCACGCCTGCGGTATGCCGCGTAGCCAGTAGCGCCAGCTCCGCCTTGAGCAGCTCTGCCCATACCGGCGTGGTGGGCGGCGTCACCGTGAGGGGCGGCGGCAGCGCAACCGCCTCTGGCGCGATGGGGCCCGCCGGCCCCGGGGCTCGTGCACTGCCAGGCCCACTGGCCCAGCCCAACGACAGCCCCAGCGCGAAGACGACGCCCGCGCGCCGCAGGCGCAAGGTTGTTTGCAGACTGGCGAGGCGGGTGCGAGAGGCGGCCCGAAGCTGCGGCCGGGACAGGCGATGCACAAAAGGCCCAGTTGAAAATGAAAAGGGCCGCGAGGACAGCGAGTGGAGATGGGCTAAAGACACGCCCACCACCCTACAGCGGCCCCATGACCACATACGTAGGACAGCGGGAGGCGCCCGGATCAGCGCTCCCGCCACTGCGCAATGCGCCATGGATGCATCCCACAGACCTGGGCCACCGCAACGACTCACATTTCAATAGCTGTCAGCGCTTGATGGATAAGCGCTATAGCCTATTTTGGCCCACATTTTTCTCACTTCCGCGCCCTGGCCGGACTGCGCCACAATGGCGCCATGCTGACCCTTCAAGACATCCGCGACGCCGCCACCCGCCTACAAGGCCAGGTGCTGGACACCCCCTGTGTCGAATCCAAGACGCTCTCGCAGATCGTGGGCGCGCAGGTGTTCCTCAAGTTTGAGAACCTGCAGTTCACGGCCTCGTTCAAGGAACGCGGCGCCTGCAACCGGCTGACGCTGCTGTCCGAAGAAGAGCGTGCGCGCGGCGTTGTTGCGATGAGCGCAGGCAACCACGCCCAGGGCGTGGCCTACCACGCGCAGCGCCTGGGGCTGCGCGCCGTGATCGTGATGCCGCGGTTCACGCCCGGCGTGAAGGTAGAGCGCACGCGCGGTTTTGGCGCCGAGGTGGTGCTGCACGGCGACACGCTGGAAGAAGCGCGCGCCCATGCCTATGCGCTGGCCGACGCCGAGCAACTGACGTTTGTGCACCCCTACGACGACGAAGGCGTGGCCGCTGGCCAGGGCACGCTGGGCCTGGAAATGCTGCAGGCGGTGCCCGAGCTGGATACGTTGGTGATCGCCGTGGGCGGCGGCGGGCTGATCTCGGGCGTGGCCACCGCTGCCAAGGCGATCAAGCCGGGCATCGAGATCATCGGTGTGCAAACCGCACGCTTTCCGGCCATGGTGAATGCGATCAAGGGCACACAACACCCACAGGGCACCTCCACCATCGCGGAAGGCATTGCCGTGGGCACGCCGGGCAAGATCACGCAAGAAATCGTCAAGCGCCTAGTGGACGACCTGGTGCTGGTGGACGAGGGCGACATCGAGCAGGCCGTGCTGATGCTGCTCGAAATTGAGAAGACGTTGGTGGAAGGCGCGGGCGCCGCCGGGCTGGCCGCGCTGGTGCGCTACCCCGAGCGCTTCAAGGGCAAGCGCGTAGGGCTGGTGCTGTGCGGCGGCAACATCGATCCGCTGCTGCTGGCCGCCATCATCGAACGCGGCATGGTGCGTTCGGGGCGCCTGGCGCGCATCAAGGTCAGCGCGCGCGACGTGCCGGGCGTGCTGGCGCGGATCACCGCCACCGTGGCGGATGCGGGCGCCAACATCGAAGAGGTGCACCACCAGCGCGCCTTCACCATGCTGGCTGCGCAGAACGTGGAAATTGAGCTGGTGCTGCAGACGCGCAGCAAGACCCATGTGGACGAAGTGCTGGAGCGGCTGCGAGCGGCGGGCATGGAGGCCGCGCTGATCTGAGGTCTGTCCAAGATCGTGCACAGGCTCCGGGGCTATTTTTTGGCACCCACAACGCTGACCGCTAGAATTGCGCAAGTTTTGAGCATCCTGGAGCACACACCATGTCTGACCACAGCACCCCACACGCCACCGAAACCCACGCGGCCGACGCCGTGGAAAACGTGGTGCCTCTCATGCCCATCGTGCTGCCCATCGTGGGCGGGATCATGATGTTCCTGTTGGCCTTTATTGCGGTCAACATGGCCTGACAAGGCCTTCTCGGCAGCCCCCTTCGGCACGCCGTGCCCACCAAGCCCCGCACTGCGGGGCTTTTTCATTGCGGTGTGGCCAGGAGGTCACTTTTCGCTATGCCAGCCTTTCCTTCACGCACCAAGCAAGGACCTCCCATGCGACCCGGACACGCACTTGTTTTATTTTCCGGTGGCCAGGACTCCACCACCTGCCTGGCCTGGGCGCTAAAGAACTTCGCTCACGTGGAAACCCTCGGCTTTGACTACGGCCAGCGCCACCACATCGAGCTGCAGGCTCGTCAAACGGTGTTGTCATCGCTGCGCGCACAGTTTCCGCAGTGGGACGCAAAGCTGGGCGACGACCACATGCTGGACCTGGCCGTGCTGGGCCACATCAGCGACACCGCGCTGACCAGCGACACCGAGATCCAGATGACCGCCGCAGGCCTGCCCAATACCTTTGTGCCGGGGCGCAACCTGTTGTTCTTTCAGCTTGCAGCCGCGGTGGGCTACCGGCGGGGCCTGCACACCTTGGTGGGGGGCATGTGCGAAACCGATTTTTCAGGCTATCCCGACTGCCGAGACGACACCCTCAAAGCTTTGCAGGTGGCCGTGTCGCTGGGCATGGGGCAGCGCTTCACGTTCGAAACCCCCCTGATGTGGATCGACAAGGCTGCGACCTGGGAAATGGCCCTCGACCTGGGCGGGCAGCCATTGGTGGAGCTGATCGTCAACGACTCGCACACCTGCTACCACGGCGTGCGCGATGCTCTGCACCCTTGGGGGTACGGCTGCGGAAGCTGCCCTGCCTGCGAGTTGCGCAAGGCAGGGTATGAGCGCTGGAAGTCAGGGGTCCGCGCCACCTGACTGCGCTGGCCAACCCTTTGGCGCGCATAACCCTATGTTTTGTTTGCATAGTTTTTGCCCCAGTCTGACAGACAACTTTGCAGTGGATTCATAAAATTGACATCCCAGCCGACCCGCGGAATCCGTGGAACTAGCCTCCACCCGTGGGGGTGATACACGCATCCGCCCGCCGACTGAGCACGAAAGCCGTTTTTTCAAAGGCAGCGCTCAGCATCGCAACTGCGCCAGGCCTTGCCGCTACCCACGGGGTTTGCTTCCTTTGAAAAAACGATTTTTCAACTTAGGAAGCTCCCCGATGAACGCACCCACCATGCAGGGCCTGAATCTCAACGCCCCCACCTACGTCAAGAACGCCCGGCTGCTCGCCTGGGTGGCCGACATGGCCGCCCTGTGCAAGCCCGAGAGCATCTACTGGTGCGATGGCACGAAGGAAGAGTACGACCGCCTGTGCCAGCAACTGGTCGATGCAGGCACCTTCAAGAAGCTCAACCCCGCCAAGCGCCCTGGCAGCTTCCTGGCCTGGTCCGACCCCTCAGACGTGGCCCGCGTGGAAGACCGCACCTACATCTGCTCGGCCGCCAAGGAAGACGCCGGCCCCACGAACAACTGGATGGCCCCCGCTGAAATGCGCGCCACGCTGCAGCCCCTGTTCGACGGCTGCATGAAGGGCCGCACCATGTACGTGGTGCACTTCAGCATGGGCCCGCTGGGCAGCCACATCGCCCACATCGGCGTGGAGCTGACCGACAGCGCCTACGTGGCCGTGAATCAGCGCCTTATGACCCGCATGGGCAAGGCCGTGTACGACGTATTGGGTGTGGAAGGCGAGTTCGTGCCGTGCATGCACACCGTGGGCGCCCCACTGGCTGACGGCGAGAAGGACACCACCAGCTGGCCTTGCAACCCCAAGGTCAAGTACATCGTGCACTACCCCGAAACGCGCGAGATCTGGTCGTACGGCTCGGGCTACGGTGGAAACGCGCTGCTGGGCAAGAAGTGCCTGGCCCTGCGCATCGCCTCCAACATGGGCCGCGACCCGGGCTGGCTGGCCGAGCACATGCTCATCCTGGGCGTGACCAACCCCGCCGGCAAAAAGTACCACGTGGCTGCGGCCTTCCCCAGCGCCTGCGGCAAGACCAACTTCTCGATGCTGGTGCCGCCCGAAGCGGGCTTTGCGGGCTGGAAGGTCACCACCATCGGTGACGACATCGCCTGGATCAAGCCCAACGCCGACGGCAAGATGGTCGCCATCAACCCCGAAGCCGGTTACTTCGGCGTGGCCCCCGGCACCAACATGCACACCAACCCCAACTGCATGCGCAGTCTGGACAAGGACGTGATCTTCACCAACGTCGCCCTGACGGACGATGGCGACGTGTGGTGGGAAGGCATGGAAAAGGACACTGGCAAACTGCCCGACCATCTGATCGACTGGCAAGGCAAGGACTGGACGCCCCAGATCGCCAAGGAAACCGGCGCCAAGGCCGCGCACCCCAACTCACGCTTCACCGTGGCTGCAGGCAACAACCCGGCGCTCGATGCGCAGTGGGACGACGCCAACGGCGTCGCCATCGACGCGTTCATCTTCGGCGGCCGCCGCTCGACCACCGTGCCGCTGGTGACCGAAGCCCGCACCTGGACGGAAGGCGTGTACATGGCCGCGACCATGGGTTCGGAAACCACGGCCGCCGCCTTCGGCGCCCAGGGCGTGGTGCGCCGCGACCCGTTCGCCATGCTGCCGTTCTGCGGCTACAACATGAGCGACTACTTCCAGCACTGGCTCAGCATGGAAGGCAAGATCGCCGCCACCGGCAAGCCGCTGCCCAAGGTCTTCTGCGTGAACTGGTTCCGCAAGGACGAGGCCGGCAAGTTCGTCTGGCCCGGCTACGGCGACAACATGCGCGTGCTCAAGTGGATGATCGACCGCATCGAAGGCACGGCCCTGGGTACGGAGACCATGTTCGGCGTGGCTCCGCAGTACGCCGAAATCTGCTGGACGGGCATCGACTTCAGCGCCCAACAGTTCGAGGCCGTGACGCACATCGACAAGGCCGCTTGGGCTGAAGAGTTCAAGCTGCACGATGCGCATTTCGAACAGCTGGCCTACCACCTGCCCAAGGCGCTGCTGGATACCAAGGCTGCCCTGGAAAAGCGCTTGGCTGTCTAGACGGGCCCCGGCCCCGCGGGGCCGTTGGCACTCAGGAGAACCGCCCCGTCGTCTGACCGGGCGGTTTTTTTGCGCCCGCCGCACGGGCCCGGCGCAGCGAACCGGGCGGGCGTAAAAAAAGCCGTGGCGCGATGAGCGCCACGGCTTTCAAGGGGTTCGCGCGCGGCCTGGCCGCGCCATCGTGCTCAGTCGTACTTGCGGATGTCGCTCACCGTGGCGATGCCCATAGCGTGGTTCAGTTCAGCCATGATGCGGGGGTCCTTCATGGCAACGTTCCAAGTGCGCTGGTCTTCGGCAGAGCGGCGGCGGCTTTCGGCCCAGGCCTGTGCGCCACTGCGCAGTGCTACGCCAGCACGGCGCGCAGGGGTGGTGAGCAGAGCCAGCGCGGCAAACGCGACCAGCCACAACACCATCCAGGCAGCCAGCAGGTGGCCTTCGCTCCAGGTGTCGATCACCTGGTTGGCAACTACCAGCAGCGCGGACACCACGGCAGCCAGGAGGAGGGAGGCAGCGCCACGGGCGCCATCAAAGCGGGCTACTGCGCTCTTCAGAGCTGCAGCGGCGTTCTCGGCGCGGACAACGCCAGGGTGTTCGGTGGGGTATTCGACGTGTGCAAACGAGGTCATTTTGGTTTCCCTTTTCTAACGCTTGTGGCGAGATTGCCGGGCGATGGGGTGATATTAGGGTTTACCCTTTGCACATTCAAGTTTATATTTTGAATCATAGACATTCATAATGGTGATAAATAGCCATGAATCCTCTGAACTTCCGCTCGCTCGACCTGAATCTGCTGCGTGTTTTCGATGAGGTGATGGCAGAGCGCAGCCTCACGCGCGCTGCGCACAAGCTCTCCATCACCCAGCCTGCCGTGAGCAACGCCATGCGACGGCTGCGGGAGGTGCTGGGGGACGAGTTGTTGGTGCGCAGTGGACAGGGGGTAGAGCCCACACCCCGGGCATTGGCGATTTGGCCCCCAGTGCGGGAGGCGCTGGCCCATTTGCAAGAGTCCCTGGCCCCAGGCCTTTTCGACCCAGCCACCGCCGAATCCACCTTTGTGCTGGCCATGGCCGATGCCACGGCCGCCACCTTGGTGCCGGCCTTGGTGGAGATCATCGAGCGTGAAGCCCCCGGTATTTCGGTTCGTGTGCTGCCGCTGACCACGCGCGACCCGCGGCGCCTGCTGGACGAGGAGGCCGCCGATATGGCGGTGGGCTACTTCCCTGCGGCGCTGGCCGATCTCACGGCGCGCGCGCAATCCGGCGGAGTGGTGGCATTTGAAAGCCGACGCCTGTACGACGGTGAATATGTCTGTGTAATGCGCCAGGGGCACCCTCTGGCGGATGCGCCGCTCACACTGGATATCTACTGCCAGGCGCGCCACATGCTTGTCAGTTTTTCAGGCCGCCCCTATGGCTTCATCGACGAGGCGCTGGCTTCACTGGGGCGCGAGCGCAAGGTGGTGATCACGGTCAACCAGTTTTTTACGGCCGGCCGGGTGGTGTCCGGCTCTGACCTGCTGACGGTGCTGCCACGCCACTTCGTGCCCGTCACCGGCATTGCCGACGCGCTGGTGCAAAGGGCTTTGCCACTCGATGTGCCTCCGGTACACGTGGACGCGCTGTGGCGCAGGCGCGGGCCCCAGCAGGCGGCCATGACCTGGCTCCTGCACGCGCTCGCGCGCTCTGCGAGGCGCACCTTTCCAGAGCAGGAGATTTCGCAGAGCCCGTAGACTGTGCGCTGCATGAACATTCAGCTCCTGTCCGATCTCCACCTGGAGGCCCATCCCCACTTTGTTCCTGAACCCGCCCCCGATGCCGATGTGCTGGTGCTGGCCGGAGACGTGGGGTCGTACCAGCAGGGCTCTCAGTTGCAGGACAGCGATTTCGGCCTGGCCCGCTTCTCCCCTCTGCCTCAGCACGCAGGCTGGCCCAGCCCCGTGCTGTTTGTGCCAGGCAATCACGAATACGACGCACAGGATTTCGACGCCGCCCACATGCGCTTGCGCCAGACCTGCGAACGCCTGGGCATCACGTGGCTGGAGCGGGAAACCGTGGTGCTGCAGGGCACCCGATTTGTGGGCACCACCCTTTGGAGCGACTTCGACGCCCTGGCGGACCATGAAGGCAGCACCGATTTGGCCCGGCGGCTGAAGCAGCGCGACAAAGCCTTTCGCGCCGCTAATTTCTATTTGCGTAAAACCGGTGGAACGCGCCACGGTGAGGCCTTCCTGGCTGAGCCGATGCGCGAACAGTCCCTGGCCTGCCAGGAGTGGTTGGCAGCCGCACTTCGAGAACCTTTTGAAGGTGCCACCGTAGTGGTCACCCACTTTGCGCCCAGCCTCAAAAGCGCTGACCCACGCTACGGCCTGGTACCGGGCACGGCCGGGTTTTGCAATGCCCTGGACCACCTGCTTCCCCATGCGCAGTTGTGGCTGCACGGCCACTTGCATGCCCCCAGCGACTACACGGCACAAGGCCGGCACAGCGACGGCGCCGCCTGGCAATGCCGTGTGGTTGCCAACCCTCTGGGCTATGCCCGCAAAGGGGAACAGGCCACCTTTCGGCCACGCTGGACGGTCACCGTATGATCCCCAACGCGATTCCCATGAATCGCCACGCGCTGGACAAAAAGCATGACCCAGGTCAAGACAACAGACACCTGCGCAGAGTAGTCTGCCTTACACCTTCTCGGAGAACACCATGAACATCCTGCTTGCTGTCGACGGCAGCGCTTACACCAAGAAAATGCTGGCTTACCTGGCCACCCATGAAGAACTGCTGGGTGGCACCCACACCTACACCGTGCTGACCGTGCAGGCCCCCTTGCCCGCCCGCGCACGTGCGGCCTTGGGCAAGGACGTGGTGGACACCTACCACGCCGAAGAAGCCGAGAAGATTCTTGCACCCGTGTGCAAATTTCTGGGCCGCCACGGGGTTGAGGCCAAGCGCAGCGTCAAGGTGGGCACCGTGGGCGAGACCATTGCCAAGGTGGCTGACACCGGCAAGTTCGATCTGCTGGTGATGGGCTCTCATGGCCACGGTGCAATCGCCACGCTGGTGATGGGCTCCGTTACTACCCAAGTGCTGGCCAACAGCAAAGTGCCGCTTTTGATCGTGCGCTAAAAAAACGCTTGCGCGGCAACCAGCCGCGCGCCATCCACCCATAAGCCCTGCATCGCGGGGCTTTTTTTTATTCCAAAGATACCGACTGGTCATTGAATAACCAATAAGTTTACTTTAGTACTAAATGGTTATAAATTCGCGCCACGCCCATCTTGGCGTGTCAATTCCATCGAAACCGAGAGGAACGCCCCATGAAGAAGACCCTGATTGCACTCGCTCTGAC
>PJUL01000832.1_pt1 | contig 17542 bp, 15 predicted proteins | sample 1512221 | NCBI WGS metagenome assembly PJUL01 (sample SAMN08177667, study PRJNA422409) | Feces metagenome, whole genome shotgun sequencing project.
CAGCTTGACCCAGTCGCGGATCGCGGCGTCCTTGGTCTGGCACATGCGCCAGATGTCGCCCTGCTCGACGTTCTGGCTCATCAGCACCTCGCCCGTGGCCAGGTCGGTGATGTTGGCCACGCCGTCTTCGGGAATTTCAAACGTCTTGTCGTGCGAGCCGTATTCCTCGGCCTGCTGGGCCATCAGGCCGACGTTGGGCACCGTGCCCATGGTCTTGGGGTCGAACGCGCCGTGCCATTTGCAGAAGTTGATGATCTCCTGGTAGATGCGGGCAAACGTCGATTCGGGCATCACGGCCTTCACGTCCTTCAGGCGGCCGTTGGCATCCCACATCTTGCCGCCGTTGCGGATCATCGCGGGCATGGAGGCGTCCACGATGATGTCGTTGGGGGAATGGAAGTTGGTGATGCCCTTGGCCGAGTCGACCATGGCCAGCTCGGGACGGCCTTCATGGCAGGCGTGCAGGTCGCGCTTGATCTCGTCGCGCTGGCTTTGCGGCAGCGTTTCGATCTTGCTGTACAGGTCGACCATGCCGTTGTTCACGTTCACGCCCAGCTCGTCAAACGTCTTGGCGTGTTTGGCGAACGCGTCCTTGTAGAAGATGCGCACGCAGTGGCCGAACACGATGGGGTGCGACACCTTCATCATGGTGGCCTTCACGTGCAGCGAGAACATCACGCCGGTCTTGCGCGCGTCTTCGATTTCCTTTTCGTAGAAGGCCAGCAGCGCCTTCTTGCTCATGAACATGCTGTCGATCACTTCGCGGTCGAGCAGCGCGACCTTGGGCTTCAAGACAATGGTCTTGCCGCTCTTGGTGATGAGTTCCATCTTGACTTCACGGGCGCGGTCCAGCGTCAGGGACTTTTCACCATGGTAGAAGTCGCCGGCGTGCATGTGCGACACATGCGAGCGCGAGGCCTGGCTCCACTCGGCCATGCTGTGCGGGTTCTTGCGCGCGTATTCCTTCACGGCCTTGGGCGCGCGGCGGTCGGAGTTGCCTTCGCGCAGCACGGGGTTCACGGCCGAGCCGGTGCACTTGCTGTAGCGGGCCTTGATTTCTTTTTCCTTGTCGTCCTTGGGCTGGTCCGGGTAGTCGGGCAGCGCATAGCCCTTGGCCTGCAGTTCGGCGATGGCGGCCTTGAGCTGGGCCACCGAGGCGCTGATGTTGGGCAGCTTGATGATGTTGGCGTCGGCCTTGAGCGTCTTCTTGCCCAGCTCGGCCAGGTTGTTGGGCACCTTCTGCGCATCGCTCAGGTAGTCGGGGAACTCGCCCAGGATGCGGGCCGCCACGGAGATGTCGCTCTCCGCCACGTTGATTCCTGCGGGTGCCGCAAAGGTGCGAATGATGGGCAGGAAAGAAGCCGTGGCCAGGCGAGGCGCCTCGTCGGTCAGGGTGTAGATGATGGTGGGTTGCTGGGTCGTCATGGCTTGTCTCACGAAACAGAGTAGGTAGGTGCCCTCCACCGGGGTACGGCAGAGGCCAAACGCGAATGCTCTCGCATTTTCCTTCCTTGGGGCTGTCCAACACCCCTGTTTTTGCAATCGAATATCACGATGCGGAAATTGAGTGGTGTCTAACGGATTTTTTTTGCCCCTCGGGCGCGGTTGCCGCCCATTCAGCCGTCGCAAGCGCATGCTGCGGCGCAGCATTGAATGGCACGCTGGGGTGCAGGTTGGGGGCTTTGGGATGGGCCGCATCCTTGGGCCATTGTCAAAAAATCACGGCCCTTCCGCAGTCGCATACGTCCAGCAAGCCGCCTTCAAGGCGCGAGGTGGACCACCCTTGCATCGGCGATGGCAAAGCGCTGCGCGCGCGGCATCACAGACTGTGGCGTCGTGCCCGTGAATGCGCCGAACGCGGGCAGTACCAGCAACCCCGGCGTCCACGCAAAACAGGGCAGCCGCAATGCATCGCGTGCCCGCCCGCGCAGCGTGACCGTGGGATGCAAGTGGCCGGCCAGCACCGTCGCACCGCTCACCGCCTGGGGGTGGTGGCATGCGAGCACAGCCGCGCTGGGCACCAGTTGCCAGGGCTCATCGACCAGCGCGACGCCCAGGGTGCGTGGCGGGTCGCCTGCGTGCAGGTCGTGGTTGCCGCGCACCAGTGTCATGGCAACGTGCGCGTGGTGTTCGCGCCAAGGCAGCAACTGGTTCCACAGCGGCGCATCGGCCCCGCTGCTCGCATGCAGGAAGTCGCCCAGAAAAACCAGATGCTGCGCGCCCGTGGCTGCCAGCACAGCATCAAGCCGCGCCAGGTTGTTGGCGGTGGTGCCATGCGGCACGGGCTGGCCCGCACGGCGAAAGGTGGCCGCCTTCCCGAAGTGCACATCGGCCACGAAGACAGCGCTGGCCGCGGGCCACCACACGGCCCGCTGGGGCAGCAGCCACATTGCGGTGCCGCAGGGCAGGGTGAGGGCATGGGCGCCCGCTGGGGCTGCAGCAGGCGTCAAAGTGGTGGAAGGCGTATTGGGGTGCAAGTGCGGGAACAAAGGTAGAGGCAAGGTGCACGGGTGGGGTTTGGTCAGAACCCGTGGCGCCTGCGCGGGCGGCGGGGTACGTCGGCCGGGCTTCCATCGCGGGCTCGGCGAGCGCCGCGGGGCGATGCCGTGGCCCCATCGGGCACGTCCCAGGCCATGTCGGCAGCGGCCACGGGATTATCGGCTTCGTGCGTGCCGGTGGTCGCGTCGGCGGCTTTCTCCAGCGCCTGCACCATGCGCGCCAGGCGGTCGGCCAAGGTCTCGGTGCTCAGGCGTTCACGAAAGCGCTCCACCATCAGCGGCAGAGCGAACGGAGTGGGGCGCGTGAGCGCGTGGACGGACAAAGTTTGCGCCTGCATGCCGCGCAGCGTGCGGGCTAGGCGGTCCATGTCGAGCTCGTTGGCCAGCAGCTCGGCGCGCGCCTGGGCCAGCAGCAGGTTGTCGGGGTCGTACTGCGCGAACACGTCGTAGTAGAGCGAAGACGAGGCTTGCAGCTGGCGGCTGCTGCGCTGCTCGCCGGGGTGGCTCTGGAAGATGAGGCCCGCGATGCGTGCAATCTCGCGAAAGCGCCGCCGCGCCATTTCGGTGGCATTCAGGCTGGCGAGCACTTCGTCCTCCAGCCCGCTGCCAAGGGTGGTGTGCGTGCCCTCGCCAATCAGCCGCGGCAGCAGCGCTGCCCAGTCCAAGGGCTTGGCAGAGAGCAGCTCCAGCCCATAGTCGTTGACTGCGATCGAGAAGGTATTGGCCACCTCGCGCGACGCGCGCCAGGCCAGCAACCCGGCCAGGCCCAGGTGCACCAGGCGGCCGGCCAGCGGGTACAGGTACAGGTGCCAGCCCTCGCGCGTGTGCAGTGTCTCGGCCACGAGGCGGCTGGGCGTGGGCAGGGCCGACCAGGCGTGCTGCAGCGCCAACAGGGGCTGGGCGCAGCGCATCTCGGGCGACGCATACACGCCGCGCTCGGCCTGTTCCAGCATCTCCAGCATGGCGTCGGCCAGCGTGTTGGACAGCGGCATGCGCCCACCGTTCCAACGCGGCAGCGCAGCGCTGCCCTTGGGGGCGATGCGCACGTAGGCCGTCATCTGCTGGGTGCGCACCAGTTCCAGCAGGCGGCCTGCGAACATGAACACATCGCCCTTGCGCAGCCGGGCAATGAAGCTTTCTTCCACCGAACCCAGGCGTCCGCCGCTCACAAACTGCACCTGCATGCTGGCGTCGCTCACGATGGTGCCGATGTTGCTGCGGTGGCGGCGCGCGAGACGCGCATCGGGCACGCGCCACACACCTTCTTCGTCCGGCACCGCGCGATGGAAGTCCGGGTAGGTGGCCAGCGACGCGCCGCCCTGGCGCACGAACTGCAGGGCCCACTGCCAGTCGTTGTCGGCCAGCGTGGCATAGGCCGGGGCGCGGCGCACCTCGGCCAGCAACGCATCGGGCACGAAGCCGCCGCCCAGGGCGATGGTGACCAGGTGCTGCACCAGTACATCGAGCGGCGCGCGCGGCGTGTGCCGGTCTTCGATGCGCCCTTGCGCCAGCGCGTGGCGCGCGGCGGCGGCCTCCACCAGCTCCAGGCTGTGCGTGGGCACCAGGGTGATGCTGGAGGTACGCCCCGGTGCGTGGCCCGAGCGGCCCGCGCGCTGCACCAGCCGCCCCACGCCCTTGGCCGAGCCGATCTGCAGCACCTGCTCCACGGGCAGGAAGTCCACGCCCAGGTCCAGGCTCGATGTGCAGACCACGGCCTTGAGCTGGCCGGCCTTGAGCCCGGCCTCCACCCACGCGCGCACGTCCTGGCTCAGCGAGCCGTGGTGCAGCGCGATGGTGCCCGCCCAGTCGGGCCGCGCCTCCAGCAGGGCCTGGTACCAGCGCTCGGCCTGGGATCTCGTGTTCGTGAATACGAGTGTGGAGGCACAGGCCTCGATGGAGTTCACCACCTGCGGCAACAGCGCCAGACCCATGTGGCCGGCCCAGGCAAAGCGGTCCACCTTGGGCGGCAGCATCACGTCCACCCGCAGTGCCTTGTCGATGCGGCCCTGCACCAGTGCGGCGGGCGGTGCTGCGGGTGCATCCGGCACCGGACTGGGCAGCAGGGTGTGCAGCGCTTCCTGCAGGTTGCCCAGCGTGGCCGACATGCCCCACACCTGCAGGGCCGGGTTCCAGCCCGACAGACGGGCCAGCGCCAGCTGCGCCTGCACGCCGCGCTTGTTGCCCACCAGCTCGTGCCACTCGTCCACCACCACCAGGCGCACTCTTTCCAGGCGCTCGCGCGCATCGGCGCGTGCCAGCAGCAGCGAGACGCTTTCGGGCGTGGTCACCAGCAGCGTGGGCAGGCGGCGGTCCTGCGCGGCGCGCTCGCCGCTGGCGGTGTCTCCCGTGCGCAGGCCGCTGGTCCAGTCGGGCGCGAGATCGGGCAGCGGCGCCTGCAGCGCGCGCAGTGTGTCGGCAGCCAGGGCGCGCATGGGCGTGATCCACAGCACTGTGAGGGGCGGTGCGGATGCTCGGCGGGCGCGCAGTGCGGTTCGGCCGCTGGTGCCGTCCGACGGCGTCGCAGCCTCGACAGAATCGGCCTCGGCTTCGACAGGCTCAGCCCGAACGGGTGGGGATGTGATCGGTCTGGTCGATCCGGCTGTCGGCACTGGCGTGTGCCCGGCCGGCGCCAGGTGCTGCAGCGCGCCCAGCCACACGGCGTACGTCTTGCCCGCGCCGGTGGTGGCGTGCAGAAGTCCCGAGCGGCCTTCGCCCAGGGCTTTCCACACCTCGTGCTGGAAGGCGAAAGCTTGCCAGCCGCGTGCGGCCATCCACGCGGCTGCCGCGCCGTCAGCCCGGGCCGAGACCTTCTGGCGGGGGCGCTGTGCCGTGTTCATGGGTTGGGGTCAGGCAACAGGGCTGCGAGGGTCTGCAGCGTGTCGGCTTCGGCCACCGGCTTGTCCTGGCGCCAACGCAGCATGCGCGGAAACCGCACGGCGATGCCGCTCTTGTGGCGCGGGCTGCGGGCGATGCCCTCGAAGCCCAGCTCGAACACCTGCGTCGCATCCACGCTGCGCACGGGCCCGAAGCTCTCGCGCGTGGTCTTGCGGATGATGGCGTCCACTTGCGCGATCTCGGCATCCGTCAGGCCCGAATAGGCCTTGGCGAAGGGCACGAGCTGCCGGTCCGGATCGCCCTCCGGGCCTGTCCACACAGCGAAGGTGTAGTCGGTGTACAGGCTGGCGCGGCGGCCGTGGCCACGCTGGGCGTAGATGAGCACGGCGTCCACGCTCATGGGGTCGATCTTCCACTTCCACCACACGCCCACGTCCTTGGTGCGGCCCACGCCGTAATGCGCGTGGCGGTTCTTGAGCATGAAACCCTCGGTGCCCATGCCGCGCGCGGCCTCGCGCTGGCGCCCAAGGTCCTGCCAGTCAGCACCGTGCAGCAGGGTGCTCAGGCGCAAAGTCTGCTGCGGCGTGGGCGCGATGGCGGCCGCATCGGGCTGCTGCAGCACCGTCTCCAGCAACGCGCGGCGGGCCTGTTGGGGCTGCTGGCGCAGGTCCTGCCCCGCGTGTTCCAGCAGGTCATAAGTCACCAGCACCACCGGCAGTTCGCGCAGCAGCTTCGGGCCCAGGGTCTTGCGGCCCAGGCGCTTTTGCAGGTCGGCGAAGGGGCGGGGCTGGGGCTCGTCCGGCAGCCACACCAGGATCTCTCCATCGACCACCGTGCCGTCGGGCAGTGCCGCCATCGCGGCCTCGGCCAGCTCGGGAAAGCGGTCGGTCACCAGTTCCTCGCCGCGCGACCAGACCCACACTGCGCCAGCGCGGCGCACGATCTGTGCGCGGATGCCGTCCCATTTCCATTCCACCAGCCAGTCCTCGGGCGCACCCAGCAACGCGGGCATCTCGACCACGGGCTGGTTGAACGGGTGCGCCAGGAAGAAAGGGTAGGGCTGGCCGGCATCCGTGGCATCGGGTGTGTTGTCGTTGCTGTTCAGCGGCGCGATCAGTGCCTCGTAGTCCGCCGCCTGCGGCTGCTTGCCAATCTGCGTGTAGCCCATCAGCCGATGGGCAACGCGCTTGGGGTCCAGCGCGCTCACCGTGGCCAGCGCGTGGGTGACCTGCAGGCGCGAGACCCCCACGCGGAAGTTGCCGGTGATGAGTTTGAAGTACACAAAACGCTGTTCCGTTGCCAGCCGGTCCCACTGCGCGCGCAGGCGGGCGTCGGCTTCATCGGGCGGCAGGGTGCGCAGGGGCAGCAGCTGCGCCATCCATTCGGCCAGTGGCAGGTCCACCGGTTGAGTGGGCGGAGGCAACAGCAGCGCCAAGGTTTCGGCCAGGTCGCCCACGGCCTGGTAGCTTTCTTCGAACAGCCATTCGGGCAGGCCGGCGGCCTCTTGCGCCAGGGCTTTGAGGCGCTTGGTGGGCACCATCTGGCGCGGTTTGCCGCCCGCCAGGAAGTAGGTGGCCCAGGCCGCATCGGCCGGCGCCGCCACGCGCAGGTAGGCCACCAGCGCGGCCAGCTTGGCAGACTGCGCGGTGGTGGCGTCGAGCGCCTGGAACAGTTCGGCGAACGCCTTCATGGCGCGGGCTCCGGTGGCTCGGCGTTGCCCTGTTCCGCGGTGAAAGACCCAGTGGAAGTGGCAGAAGCCTCCGTGCCGGGCTCGGAGGATGGGGTGGAAGAGGCGGCGGAAGAGGGCGCCCCCGCATTGCTGTCGTCCTCGTTGTCGTCGGCGCCGTACTCGGTCACGAAGACCTGCGCGTCCAGCCCCTGCTCGCACAGCCAGCGCACCATCACCTCGGTGCTGCCATGGGTCACGATGACGCGTTCGGCCCCCGTGGCGCCGATGGCTTTTTGCAGGCTGGGCCAGTCGGCATGGTCGCTCATCACGAAGCCGCGGTCCACGCCACGTCGGCGCCGCGCGCCGCGCACCAGCATCCAGCCGCTGGCAAAGGCGTCTGAGTGGTCGCCAAAGCGCTTGAGCCAGGGCGTTCCAGCGGCCGAGGGCGGCGCCAGCACCAGCGACTGGCGCAGCGCGGCCTTGGTCGCGCCGGGGTCCGTCACGCGCAGGGTGGGTGGCAGCGCCACGCCGGCTGCACGGTACACGGCGTTGAGCGGGTCCACAGCGCCGTGCACAACGATGGGGCCGATGTTCGGGTCCACCCCGTGCAGTAGCCGCTGCGCTTTGCCGAATGCGTACGCATACAGGATGCTGGCCTTGCCCACCGCCGCGTTGGCGGCCCACCAGGCGTTGATGTCGGCAAACAGCACGGGCTGCGACGGCCAGCGGTAGATGGGCAGGCCAAAGGTCGACTCGGTGATGAAGGTGTGGCAGCGCACCGGCTCGAAAGGCGGGCAGGTGCCGTCGTTTTCGAGCTTGTAGTCGCCCGAGGCCACCCACACCTGGCCGCCGTGCTCGATGCGCACCTGGGCCGATCCCAGCACATGGCCCGCAGGGTGCAGCGACACGCGCACGCCATGGTGGTCGATGGTGTCGCCGTAGGCCAGGGTCTGCAGATCGATGTCCGCGCCCAGCCGGTTGCGCAGCGTGCCCTCGCTGTCCTGGTGCGCCAGGTAGTGGGCCGAACCCATGCGCGCGTGGTCCGAATGCGCGTGGGTGATCACGGCCCGCTCCACCGGCCGCCAGGGGTCGATGTAGAAGTCGCCGGGCGGGCAGTACAGGCCCTCGGGGCGGTGAACGATCAGGTCGGTGCTGGGCATGCGTGTGCGTGGCATCGTAGGCGCCGGGCCAAAGCCGAGAGCGGGCTGGGGAATGTGAAACCGTGTGGCACCATCAAAATTTGAATAAAAATGGCCTGTAGCGCTTATGCATCAAGCGCTGGTAGCTATCAATTTGTGAGTCAATGTGTGGCAACCCACTCCACCGCTTGCCTTTGCATGGCGGTCACACCATGATCCCCTCACCACCGTCCACGTCTGCAGGCCAAAGCCGCTTTCGCATGCACACCGAATTCGCCCGCCCACCGAAGTGGCGGCCCTGCCGCCGGCCCAGCCCTCTTGGCAAAACAAGGAGCGATTCATGCGACCTGCTTTGACCGCCCGCCGTTGGTGCGCGCTGATGGGGATGGTGTTTGCCATCACACCGCCCTGGGTTGCCGCCCAAGGCGCCGCACCGCGCACCAATGCCTTCAACGACCCTTTCGTGCAGGTCACCTCAGCCCTGCGAGCCTGCCCCGTGCCCGAGGGCCCGCTCTACACCGAGGCCGAAGTGCGAGATCTGGCGCACGTGCGCTCGCAGCACGGCGGCAGCTGCCACCGCGTAGGGCGTTGCCGCCTGCCCAATTCGTACCTGTACGACGCCGAGATCATCCCCCGCGTGCAGCACTATCTGCGCGAGGATGGGCGGTTTGGCGACACCAGCGTGTGGGTGCTGGGCGAGCGGCGGCTGGTCACGCTCATGGGGTGCGTGCAGTCTGCCGAGCAGGCGCTGGCGATGGAGAAGGCGGTGGCGCTGGTGGACGATGTGATGGGGGTCATCAACCTGTTGCAGGTGGGAACGGACCGGGCTGGCGTGCGGTACCGCGTGCAGGCTCAGCCGTAGGTTGAAATGGGGGGCGAGCCCCAATCGCGCTCGTCAACTCACCCATTCACGGTCATTGCTCAATCAAAGTGCGTGATCGAAAAACGCACCACATCCGCCGCGCCTGCACGCTGAACCCAGTGTGCGCTGACCAGGACCAGTTCGTGCTGGGCTGACCGGTACTCCGCTTCTGTGGGAGGTGCCGCCTCAGTGCCTGGGTGGCGGCGCGCGTCGGCTGGCACAGCCATGGTGGTGACGGGCTGCAAGCCCTGGCGCCGCAGTTGCGCATCCAGGTCTTTCCACACCTCGCCCTGCGTGTGTTGCGCCACGTCGAAGCCCAACTGGGATTGGGGTGCTTTGTTGCCATCGCCCACCGATCCAAAGTACTCGCGGCCCACCGCGCCCTGCGGCGCCTTGAGGCTGCGGATGACCGGTGAAATGCCCACGTAGTACATCGGCGACCCGGGCTGCACCACGTAGTCCTCTGCGGCAAACAGGCAGGCCAGCGTGGCGAAAAGCCCCACCACCGCGGCGGTGGCCAGGCCCGCCAGTGACAGAAAGGCCGTGCGCAAAAAAGATCGAGGCATTGGAAGACGCTAGGCAACAAAAGACGGTGTGCGGCGATTGTGGATGCACAGCCGTGGCACACAAGTTGCACACCCGGGATTTCCATGTCTCTTGCGCACGCACTTGTGTTGCACATTGCTTGCATTTCATTCACGAGGAGTTCCACGTGCTGTCATCGCCTTCGCGCTTTTCCGTCCGCTTCATCCCTGTTCTTTCGGCGTTGGCCGTGGCTGTAACGGCCAGCATGCTGCCAGCCTCCGCTTGGGCCAAACCTTTCAAGTGGGCGGGCTCCAGCGACATCCAGACCATGGACATCCACTCGCAGAACAGCGCATTGGGCAACGGCATCCATGCGGCGGTTTATGAGTCGCTGGTGATGTTCAACAGCCGCACCCTCAAGGTGGAGCCGCTGCTGGCCACGTCATGGCAGCAGGTCACGCCCACGCAGATGCGCCTGAAGCTGCGCCAGGGCGTGAAGTTCAGCGACGGCTCGGCCATGACGGCCGACGACGTGGTCTATTCGCTGCAGCGTGCCATGAGCAAGACCTCCACCTACTCGATCTATACCCAGGGCATGGACCGCATCGCCAAGGTGGATGGCGAAACCATCGACATCTTTCTGAAGAACCCCAACCCGGTGCTGCTCAACCAGCTGACCGAGTTGCGCGTGATGAGCAAGGCCTGGGCCGAGAAGAACAACTCGGTGGAGCCCAAGGACATCAAGGCCAAGGAAGAAACGTTCTCGCACCGCAATGCCATGGGCACCGGCCCCTACGTGCTCAAGGAATGGGTGCCTGACCAGAAGATCGTTTTCGCCGCCAACCCGAACTGGTGGAATGCCGGCAAAGCCGAAGGCAACGTCACCGAAATCACCTACATCCCGATCAAATCCGAAGCCACACGCATTGCCGCGCTGTTGTCGGGCGAGGTGGACATGGTGCGCGACACCAGCATCCAGGACCTCGCACGCGTGCGCGCCAATCCCAACCTGAAGGTGATGGAGATGGTGGAGAACCGCACCGTGTACCTGGCCATGGACCAGTTCCGCGACGAACTGGTGGGCAGCAACATCAAGGGCAAGAACCCGCTCAAGGACGTGCGTGTGCGCAAGGCGCTCTACCAGGCCATCGACAGTGCCACGCTGCACCGGGTGACGATGCGCGGCATGTCCAAACCCACGGGTGCCATCGTGCCGCCCTTGGTCAACGGCTGGACCGAAGCCGTCGACAAGCGGCTGCCGTTTGATGCGCAGGCCGCCAAGGATCTGCTGAGTGAAGCAGGTTACGCCGATGGCTTTGAGGTGGACTTTGCCTGCAGCAACAACGCCATCGTGCAGGACGAGCAACTGTGCCAGGCCATCACCGCCATGTGGTCGCGCATTGGCGTGCGCGCCAAGCTGCGCACGCAGCCTGCGGTGAGCTACTACCCCATGGCGCAGCGGCATGAAGCCAGCATCGCGCTGCTGAGCTGGGGTGTGCCCACGTTCGATGCGCTGTACACCTTGCAGTCGCTTGCACGCACCAAGACCACGGGCGCGGACGGCAACTACAACCTGGGCCGCTACAGCAACGAACGCATGGACTACATCGTGGACCGCGTGAAGACCGAAACCGACCTGCCCGTGCGCAACCGCCTGCTCACCGAAGGCCTGCAACTGCAGAACGACACCGTGGCCCACATCCCCCTGCACAACCAGATGCTGGCTTGGGCGATGAAGAAGAATGTGGAACTGGTGCAGCGCACCGACAACCGCATCGACTGGCGGTTGATCAAGGTGAACTGAGGGAGTTGCTCAGGCGCTGTGCTGTGGCTGGGCCTGCAGCCACTCGCGCAGCGCCAGTTCGCCCCGGGGCGTGAAACGCACCACGCGCGAGCCCGCTGCGCGCTCGGCCCAGCCCCCTTCTTGCAGGCGCTGAAAAAGCGCCGCGCCCAGCGCTCCGCCCAGGTGATGGCGCCGTTCGCTCCAGTCCAGGCACGGGCGGCACAGCATGCGCCGCTGCTGCGCCAGATCGGCGGTGTCGATGCCCACCTGAGCAAACCACTGCGCACCCGCTGGCGTCACTTCAGCGCCTTCCGGCGTGGCCTGCACCAAGCCCTGGCGCAACAGTGATTCGTAAAACTGCACGCCCACTTCGCCCGCCAGGTGGTCGTAGCAGACCCGCGCCCGCCGCAGGGCCGGTTCGCGCGGGCTGGTGCGCAGGCGCACCGCGCCCGCGCGAAACGCCACATTCATCAACGACTCCAGCAGCTCGGCCACGTCCCGGTCGGCCAGCCGAAAGTACCGGTGCCTCCCCTGCTGCTCCACCGCCAGCAGGCCGGCCTCTTGCAGCTTGGCCAGGTGGGCGCTGATGGTCTGCTTGGTGACGCCCGCTACATCGGCCAGCTCGGTGGCTGTGAGCGCGCGGTCAGCCATCAGGGCCGTGAGGACTTCGGCGCGGGCGCTGTCGCCAATGAGCGCGGCAATGCGCGCGATGTGGGGTCCGTCTTTCATGGTTCGATCTTGGGCGAACCATCGCTGAGCGTCAAGCGCCTATCGTGGAGGCCTTCGTTTAAACCCCTGCAATCTGCCACACCGGCTCTCTCACCATGCTCACCTGCTTCATCCGCTACGAAATCGACCCCTTCCAGCGCGACGCCTTTGCCGAATACGCACGCCGCTGGGGCCAGATCATCCCCCGCTGCGGCGGCCACCTGCTGGGTTACTTTCTGCCGCACGAAGGCAGCAACTACGAGGCCTGGGGCCTGATCGGCTTTGACTCGCTCGCCGCCTACGAGGCCTACCGCGCTCGCCTGCGCACCGACCCGGAAGGCCGCGCCAACTTCGCCATGGCGCAGGAACAGCGCTTCATCTTGCGCGAGGAACGCACCTTCACCCAGGGCGTGCAAGGCACGCTGGGCCTGCCCGCCCATGGTCAGGAGGCCACGGCATGATGGCCGTGATCTTCGAGGTGCTGCCCGCGCCGGGGCGCAAGGACGTCTACCTCGCGGCGGCCGCAGCGCTGCGGCCCGCGCTGGAGCAGATGGACGGCTTTATCTCCATCGAACGGTTCGAGAGCCTGGCCGAGCCCGGCAAGCTGCTGTCCCTGTCGTTCTGGCGCGATGAGGCAGCGGTGGCGCGCTGGCGCCAGCACGAGTCCCACCGCGCCACCCAGCAGGCGGGGCGTGGCGGCGTCTTCAGCGACTACCGCCTGCGCGTGGCTGCCGTGGTGCGCGACTACGGGATTGAAGAGCGGGAGCAGGCGCCTGCAGATTCGCGGGCGGTGCATGGGTAGCTTGGAGCAAGCCGCACCGAATCGATCAAGGCAGGCGCCGTGTAGACGTTACTTGCCCCAGCGGCGAGTACTCGATGCGCTGGTCCAGCACACCGTCGCGGTCCGTGTCCATGTCAGCGTGGATTAGCTGGTTAAGGCGGTAATACTCCACCCGCAGGTCCTTGTGGGTCTTGGGATCTACAACGCGCATCGTTTGCAGCACGCCATAGGGGTTGTAGTAGCGCAACTCCGGATAGCCATCGCCATCCGCATCAACCTCTGAAGATTCCAGTACACCCCTCGCAAATCGCATCCGGGTTTCAAAGCTGCGGTTGAAATCGTCGTCTGCTTCCCCGCTGACCGCTGTGCCCTCAGTGTTGTAGGTCACCACGTAGTCCACATGCCCATCGAAGTTTCTGTCGGATTCCATCTTCAGGGGGCGGCCGCTGACCGAGTAGCTCCATATCTCGTCGGCTCTGCCATCGCGGTTGTTGTCGATCTCATGCGAGACCAGCGGCGCTTGCAGTGCCACCCACACTCCCAGACCACCGACTATGCCACCCACCAATGCGCTGACGGCCACCGCCTTGCCAAGGCGTCGCTCACCGGCTGCAGACACTGCAGGCTCCGCAGCGCTCACGGTTGCGGGCTGATCCGCCTCCCATTGCATCAAGATGGCCCGCGCTTGGTCGTAGTCCGCTTCGTTCACTTCCAGCCGCAAGGTGCCGGTCAGCGGCAGCCCCCCGATGGCCGACTGGGAGTACTTTCCTTCGATGTGTGTGGGTAACCCTTGCTGTTCGAGCAAGGTTTTGAGCATGTGGGCTTCTACCGTATTGGCGGGTTCGTAAACGGAACGCATGGGGTGTGAAAAGGGGCGAGCGACTGCTCTGGAAAGGTGGAAAAAGGGTGCTGGTGGGCCAAAAGCAGACGCTCTTTGCCACTCTACAAGTAGCCTGAGCGGAGCGCCATCGCCCAGTCCGCGCGTTGGCGTTGTTCTGCCAGCACCGCCATGGCTTCGTGGTCATAGGGCACGCTGTGGTGCTCGCAATGCCATCCCCCGGGTGTCCGCTCCAGGATGGCGTACCGCGCATCGGGCGATCCGCCTTCGACGCGGTGTACCACCGGGTGGTCATCGCTGTAGGCCTGCAGCCCCACGCTGCCCGGGTTGACGAGCAGCTGCCCGCCCAGGCGCACCACGCGCGGCACATGGGTGTGCCCGCAGGCGACCACTGCGGAGGATTCGCCCGCGAGACGTTCAGCCACCTCTGCAGGGCGCGCCAGGCGCAGGGCTGCACCGTCCAAGGTTTCCAGCAGGTATTCATGGTCGCTGCGTGGCGAGCCGTGGCACAAAAAAACTTCGCCATTCAGACGCACCCAGGGTTTGAGCGAGCGCAGCCAAGCGAACTCGGTCTCGGTCAACTGTGCGTGGGCATACTGGTCCGATGGCCCTCCGCGCCCGGGGCGCAGCTCCAGCACCTGCCGCTCGTGGTTGCCCGCCAGAGACAACCAGCCTGAGGCCATCAGCCATTGGGCGGTTTCGCGCGGCAGCAAAGGGCCTGAGAGGTTGTCGCCCAGGTTCACCACCTGGTCTGCCCCGCGGCGGTGGATGTCTGCAGCCACCGCCTCAAGGGCGGCCAGGTTGCCATGGATGTCGGAGACGAGGGCGAAGCGCATGCACCATGCTACCGACCTATTCACGGGGTAGCAGGCGGAGCGCTGCGGACAGATCGAACGGTGCCGTGCCCAGTGCGCCTTCCAAATGTTCGCGGGCATCGGATGGCAGCTGGGCATAGGCCACGGCCATCTCAAAATACCGAGGGCTGGGCTGAACCAGTTCTGCCAGGTTGTTGCTGATGGAAGTCGCGGTCTGGCCGTAGTCTTTGTGGGCGCGCTCCAGCACCGTGGTGGCCTGCAGCAGGTCTGCCAAGGCCCGCTGCGAGCACGCATAGCGGTTGCGCTGCGCCAAGTAGCCCACCGCCAACACCAGGTCCTTGCGGGGCAATCCCAGCGCGCCCAGTGTGCCGTTGCCCAGCGCGGTTGGCAGGGCCGCCTTTTCGCGCGCCGCGCAGTCCTGCTCTGCCACGCCCAGCAAGGCGGTTTTGACCGTCACGTCCCGCGCCAACATGCGCAGCACCTCTGCATTGGCCAGCGCGTTTTGTGCGGCCAGACCGCAAGCAAGCGCCAAGGTCCAGCCTGCCAACCTATGGGCAGATTTTCTATTGGCAGCCATTGGCAACGCCTTCCCAGAACTTCTCCAGCTTGCGGTTGTTGCGCATGTTGTAGGTGAGCTGCATTTGCTGCGCATCGTTGCGGATTGCGGTGCGCGTGACATCGGGAATGCTGCGCATGGCCTGTGAATACAGCTGCCAGTCGGTCTGGCTGATGTTCCAGGCGGCATTGGCGGCGTTGCTCTTGGTGAAGATGCTGTTGAGCACGCCCGCAGACAGGGCCATGGCAAGAAGCTGCCCCGCCTGGCTGCGGCGTTTGATGCGTTCAATGGCTGCAATGCTCTCGCTGTCCAATTGCAGGCCCACAATGTTTTCGCAGGTGGCCAAGATGGTGACTTTCGTGAAGGGGGAGGGAGGGGTGAGCCGCGCAGGTAAGGTTGCGTCGCTGTGCTGCGACGGCCGGGCGCGGCGCATCCTATCCAGCAGCTCCGCAAACCCCAAGCAGAGTTACAAACCGATGCAAGACCCGCTCGCCCTCAGCATGGCACCACCTCCAGGCCGGACGACGCGGCATTGAGCAACTCGCAGGTGACGCGCCCCCGGTTGAACAGCACATCACACAAAAACGCGTACAGCAGCGTGAGGTAAGCCACAAACCCCCAGCCCAGGTAGCTGCTGAACAGCACGGTGTGCAACCAGTTCTGCTCAAACAGATACAGATAGCTGGTGAGCGCGGTGGCCAGCAGCAGCGTGGCCGCAGCCGGCACCAGATGGATGCCCGCCCGACGCCGAACACCCACGGCCACGCCCAGCAATACAAAAGCCAGGGCATTGCTGCCAGTGAAGATGCGGAATTCGCGCGTGAGCTGGGCCGCCGTATCCATGTACTGCGCCCGGATCAACGCGTTGAGCCGCTCTTGCTGGTGTTGCAGATCAAGACCCCGCGCTTCCAGTCCGCCGCGCACAGCGCCCTCCACCTTCTTGCGGCACTCGCAATCTGCATTGGCCATCTCCGCCATCACGCGGCCGATGCGCTCGGGCAACTGGCTGGCGAGCATCTGGCGAATGCGCTGCGCCTCTTGCGCCTGCGACTGCAGGATCTGGCCCGCGCGCGACGTGAGGAACCTGGCGTCCAGCGCATCCACTTTCTCGCGCACCTTCGTTTCGATCTGCTGGCGGATGATTTCCTTGGCCACTTTTTCCACCCACAGCGGGTTCAGCAGCGATACCGCCAGTGCGCCGCCAAAAGTCAATGTGCCAACGGCGCTGAGGGCCCACAGAAATGCTCGCAAGGGGGTCATTGGAGAAGGGTTGAAAATTGAATAAAAATAGGCTCCAGCGTTTTCCCATCAAGCGTTGATAGCTATCATTTTGTGTGATTTGCAGTGTGCCTCATGCCTTTGGTGCTCCGCGGCGATGAACGCGCAGACGGCGACGCCTGAGAGCTGCGCATCCGCCGCTGCCAAGGCAGCGATGCGCAAAGCGGGATGCAGAAGATCTGCACGCGATTGCCGGCAAAGCCTGGGGGCTTGAGTGGCGGATGACGGCCAGGGTGGCCTTACCGTGCACGGCATTGAGACGATGTGTTGGACACCACCGAGTACCCAAACTCCCGGTTGAGCGAGAGGCACGCTGATTCCGGCGAAGACGGTGCAACCCATGCCACCACCGCAGCCCCGTTCCTGGCATCGTCAAAAAAGCGCTCGACCCTGGGCCAATTGACAACGACGTCCTCGCCAGAATCGCAAAAGATCCTGGTGCTTGTGTAGCGCTTGCCGGATACCACATAGCTGTATTCGACCACCGGGAACGGGCGGGTGCCGCGGCTGACTGGCACGGCGCGGCTCTCCACGCGGCTGAAGCTGACCGGCGTGCTGAGGCGGGTGCATGGTGCAACCGGAGGCGTCAGCGCGATAGGCGCAAGGCACGCCCCGATGACCGCGATCGCGGTGGTTCCCAGTGCGATGGCAACGATGCGGCGGTTCAACGGTCAGTCCCTACAAACAAGGCCGGCGCCCGGTTGCGGGCCAAAGCAAAATAATCACAAATTGGCAGCTAACGCTTTCTAGGTAAGCGCTGAATGCTATCAATTTGTGACTTTCAATGCGCCTGAGGAAAGGCGCGCTGCAATACACAGGCTCGTTGCGCCATGGAATGCTGGGCCTGCGGTGCCAGGAGCGTCCACCAAGCTCATGGGTGATCTACAGCGCGAAAATTTTCCCGGGGTTCAGGATGTTCTTCGGGTCCAGCGCCCGCTTGATGGCGCGCATCATGTCCACCGCGCCGGCGCCGGTTTCGTCCAGCAAAAAGCCCATCTTGTGGATGCCCACGCCGTGCTCACCCGTACAGGTGCCACCCATGCTGAGCGCGCGTGCGACCAGGGTGTGGTTCATGGCTTCGGCCTTGGTGCGCTCTTCGGCGCTGTTGGGGTCGATCAGGTAGCCAAAGTGGAAGTTGCCGTCGCCCACATGGCCGACGAGGAAGTAGGGGATGCCGCTGGCTTCGACTTCGTCCACGGATTCGAGCAGGCAGTCGGCCAGGCGGCTGATGGGCACGCAGGTGTCGGTGCTGATG
>PJUL01000836.1_pt1 | contig 17488 bp, 12 predicted proteins | sample 1512221 | NCBI WGS metagenome assembly PJUL01 (sample SAMN08177667, study PRJNA422409) | Feces metagenome, whole genome shotgun sequencing project.
ACTCCGAACTGGGGCAAGGCCCCGGAGAGGTCAGCCCTTGATGAAGGCCAGCAGATCGGGGTTGATCACATCGGCATGGGTCGTCGCCATGCCGTGCGGGAAGCCCTTATAGGTCTTTAGCGTCGCGTTCTTGAGCAGCTTGGCGGAAAGCGGGCCGGAGTCTGCATAGGGCACCACCTGATCGTCATCGCCGTGCATCACCAGCGACGGCACCTCGATCTTCTTCAGATCGTCGGTGAAATCGGTCTCGCTGAACGCCTTGATGCAGTCGTAATGGGCTTTGATCCCGCCCATCATGCCCTGGCGATACCAGTTGTCGATGATCCCCTGGCTGATCTTCGCGCCGGGGCGGTTGAAGCCGTAAAAGGGTCCGGTCGGGAAATCGATGTAGAGCTGGGCACGATTGGCGAGCACGCTGGCGCGGATGCCGTCAAACACTTCGATAGGCAGGCCGCCGGGGTTCTTCTCGCTCTTCACCATCACCGGCGGCACCGCGCCGATCAGGACCATCTTGGAAACGCGGCCCGGCTTGGCGCGGGCGACATAGTGCGCGACTTCGCCGCCGCCAGTGGAATGGCCGACATGGATCGCGCCCTTCAGGTCGAGATGATCGGTCAGCGCCGCAACGTCGGCGGCATAGGTATCCATCTCGTTGCCGGTGTCGGTCTGGGTCGACCGGCCATGGCCGCGGCGATCATGGGCGATCACGCGGTAGCCCTTGAGCAGGAAGAACATCATCTGGCTGTCCCAGTCGTCCGCCGTCAGCGGCCAGCCGTGGTGGAACATGATCGGCGTCGCGTTCTTCGGACCCCAGTCCTTGTAGAAAATCTCGGTGCCGTCGGCGGTCTTGATCGTCGCCATGGTCTTCTCTCCTGCATGGGGATAGGGATCGGCATGCGCCAGACCGGGAACCGGCAAGGCTGCGACCGCCGCAACCGCGGCGGAACCCGCCACGAATTCGCGGCGCGTGGTCTCGATACGCCTGTCCATTTCCTGCTCTCCTGCCTCTCCAGCGCCATCTGGCTCCCACAGGAGATCATGCGGGACCATCCCGCGCCGGTAGCCAGCGCCTACCCTTTCGGGCTACTCCCCGACCGACCGGTTTTCGTGCTATCCTGCCGGCTTTCCTGTGCGTCGCGTGAGAAGGGGATCGTCTTGCGACTGGCCTTGCTCATCGCCGGGATCCTTTCCCTGTGCCTGACCGGCACGGCGTCCGCCGGTGCGCCCGGACAAGGGGGGATCGCGCGCTATCTCCACACGAGCTGGACGAGCAAGGACGGCGTGCCCGCCATGGTCCAGGCGCTCGCCCAGGGGCCGGACGGTTATATCTGGGTGGGCACCGGCAACGGCCTGTACCGCTTCGACGGCGTCACCTTCGAGTATATCCCGCCAGCCGCCAACCATCCGCGCGGGGCGATTCCGGTGAGCGCGTTGCTGGTCACCCGGAGCGGTGAACTCTGGGCAGCCTATGCCGGGAGCGGCGGCGTCGAGGTCTATCGGGGCGGGCACATGGTCAGCACCGGCATGACCAATTCGGCTGGCGAGATCACGGAACTGCACGAGGATCGCGACGGCGCGATCTGGGCAGTGGGCGGCCGGACGCACAAGGCGCTGAAACGCTATCGCAACGGGCGATGGGAAACGATCGAGGGACGGCACGGCCTGCCCGATCGCGACTTCGTCGCCAGCCTCGCCACCGCGCGCGACGGCACCGTGTGGGTCGCGACCGAACGCCAGCTCTATATCCTGCGGCGCGGCGCGGATCGTTTCGAGCCGACCGGGCTGGCGCTCAGTTTCGGCGCCAATCTCGCGCTGGATCCCGCGGGCAATATGTGGCTGTCGGACGGAAACGGCACCCGCATGCTGCCCGACTATGCGGCCGGCCAGCGCCAGGCGCGGAGCAGCGTCGTCTTTCCCTTTTCCGGGCCGGTGCGGCGCACAGCCATCCTGTTCGACCGGGATGGAAACCTCTGGGGGTCGAGCTTTACCAGCGGCATCTTCCAGATCGATCGCGCCGCCGAACAGCCGCATGCGGAAGGCGCGATCTCGACCTATCGCACCGAGAACGGGCTGTCCTCCAATCAGGCGGTCTCGCTCCTCCAGGATCGCGAAGGCAATATCTGGGTGGGTACCGAACTCGGACTGGATCAGTTCCGGCCCGCCAATCTGTTCCGTATCGAACCGCCGGCCGCAAGCGCGGCGGAAGGATATCTCGTCGCAGCCGACAGCGCCGGCACCGTGTGGCTGGCGAGTGGCCCGGCCCTTTATCGCGCCCTGCCCGGCGGCGAACCGACCCCATTCTCCGCCGGCTTTGGCGATATCCAGGCGCTATGTCGGGGCGGCGGTGGATCGATCTGGATCAGCACACCCAAACAGATGATCCGACTGCGCGGCGGCAAGACGATCGAGAGGCTCGACCTTCCCGGCACGGGCGCCACCTTTGGCTGCGCGGAAGACGGGCTCGGCCGGCTATGGGTCGCCCGCTTCCAGCATGGCGTGCTGGTGCGCCGCGGCAACGGCTGGCACCAGGCGAAGCTGCCGCTGTCCGGCCGGCCACAGGATATCGTGATCGACCGGGACGGCAATCCCGTGATCATCCTCGATCGACGATCAATCGTGCGGGTCGTCGGCAGCACCGCCCAGGGCTGGACCAACGATCAGATCGGCGTGTCCGGCCTCACCGGCATTTTCGGCGGGAGTTCGGGCCTGATCGTTGCCGGTGGAGACGGCCTCGCCCGGCTGCGGAACGGACGGTTTGAGCGGCTCGCGATCGCGGATCACCCCTGGCTACGCGGAGTGCGCGGCATGGTGCAGACCAGCGGGGGCGACACCTGGATGGTGAACAACACCGGGCTGCTGCACCTCAAGACAGCGGACTTCGATCGCGCCTTCACCACGCCACGCGCGCCGCTTCCCCACGATCTGTTCGATGAGCAGGACGGTCTTTCCAGCCGCACCCAGCGCGCGGACGGGCTGCAGATCGACGCGGGAGGCGATGGGCGCCTGTGGTTCCTCACCCGCCAGAGCGTGATGCGGATCGATCCGGCGCGCCTGTTCCGCAACGCCGTGATCCCCCCGGTCGTGATCCGGGCGCTGACCGCCGACGGGCGCCACATCGTCGATCCCACGCGGATCACCCTGCCCGCCGGCAAGACCAATCTCTCGATCGAATATACCGGACTGAGCTTCTCGGTCCCAAGCCGCGTGCGCTTCCGTTACATGCTTGAGGGCATCGACCGCGGCTGGGTGGATCCCGGCACGCGGCGTCAGGCCTTCTACACCAACCTCGATCCCGGCACCTATCGCTTCCGGGTAAAGACAGCGAACAATGACGGGGTGTGGAACCCCAATCCGGCCGTCCTGGAATTCACCATTCCGCCCACTTTCTTCCAGAGCCGCTGGTTCCTCCTGCTCTGCGGTCTGGCTGCGCTGGCGCTGTTCTGGCTGATCTATCAGATGAAGGTGCGGGCAATGGCCGGGCAGATGCGCGGGCGGATGCGCGAACGCCTTGCCGAGCGTGAGCGGATCGCCCGCGAGTTGCACGATACGTTGCTGCAGGGCGTGCAGGCACTCGCACTGCGCTTCCAGCTCGTCGCCGACGACATCTCCCCCGAGGATCCCGTGCGGCACCAGCTCGAGGAAGCGCTCGACCGCGCCGACAATGTCCTGGCGGAAGGACGGGACCGGGTCCGCGATCTGCGTATCATCGGCGGCGCCGACGACATCGAGCACATGATCCTCGAGATCGCGCGCAGGCAGGCCTTCTCGCCCGCGACCCAGATCGCCGTGACCAGCGAAGGTGATGCGCGACCGCTCGATCCACTGGTATGGGACGAAGTCGCGCGCATCGCCAACGAGGCGCTGTTCAACATCTGGCGCCACGCACATGCCCGGCAGATCGCGATCCGCATCGCCTTCCGGCAGGACGGTTTCTCGGTACGTTTTCGTGACGATGGCGTAGGCATCGCCGACGAGATATTGCGCGATGGCAAGCGCGACGGCCATTTCGGCCTGCCCGGGATGCGGGAGCGCGCCGCCAAGATCCAGTCGAGACTGGTCGTGCAGCGTCCACCGACGGGCGGCACCGAAATTACCCTGATCGTCCCTGCGGCGATCGCCTATTCAAATACGCGCCGACGGAAATGGCGCAGCTTGGTGACGGGAGGCAGAATTGGTTGAGGCGGCCACAGTGGCAACGAGGGCGGTGCGCGTCCTGGTCGTCGATGATCACCCGATGCTGCGCGAAGGCATCGTAGCGGTGGTCGAACGCCAGGCGGATATGGAGATCATCGGCGAAGCCCAAGGCGGCGCGGAGGCGGTGGAGCTATACCGCGAGCTCCAGCCTGACGTGACGCTGATGGATATCCAGATGCCCGGCATGGACGGCGTCGAGACGATCGAGGTGATCCGCCGCGAGTTTCCGATGGCCCAGTTCGTGGTGCTGACCACCTATCCGGGCGACACCCATGCGCTCCGCGCGCTGCGCGCCGGCGCCACCGGCTATCTGCTGAAGAGCTGTATCCGCAAGGACTTGCTCGAGACGATCCGCGCCGTCCATCAGGGCCGCCGCGCGATCGCCGCCGACGTCGCACAGGAAATCGCGCTCCACGCCTTTGACGACAGGCTGAGCGAGCGCGAGACAGACATTCTGAAGCTGGTGGCGGAAGGCCATCCCAACAAGCAGATCGCCTGGCGTCTGACGCTGTCCACCGACACGGTGAAGGCGCATCTCAAGAACATCTTCGCCAAGCTCGACGTGGCGGACCGAACCCACGCCGTGATTGTCGCGGCCCGGCGTGGATTCATCGAGATCTGACACCCCACCGCAAACCAAAAGGGTTATCCCGTATACCGAAACGGAATTGGCGCGGTTCAAACATAACACCCATATGGCACAATGGAGCCGACACTACTGCCGACTCATTGCTCCGGAAGCTGACGGGATCAGAGGCGGACCCCAAGGCCCACGCCGAACACCAACGGATTGACCTTCACATGGGTGCGCTGCGTGCCGATCGCGACCGTGTCGAGTCGAACATCCGTGGCAATGTCGATGTACTTCACGTCGAGGTTGAGGAAGACCTTGCGGGTCAGGTCGACATCGACGCCCGCCTGTGCCGCCCAACCGAAACTGTCCGACATGCGCACCCCGGTTTTGCCCACAGCGCCCTGCAGGCCGCTTGAAGCCTTCTCGTCCCAGAAGATCGTGTAGTTGACGCCAGCGCCCAGATAGGGGCGGATCTTGCCGCGCGGATTGAAGTGATATTGCGCGGTAAGCGTCGGCGGAAGCACCCAGGTCGAGCCAAGCTTGCCGATCGAGCCAGTCGTGCCGCTGACGCCAGAAAAGTTGTGCTTCGTGGTCGAGGCGATCAGCTCGAAGCCGATATTGTCGGTGACCATGTAGGTCGCGTCGATCTCCGGCATCACTGCGTTGCTCAGGCTTACCTTCTCGGTGGGAAACGTCGGCTTGATGCCAGTCGACTTCTCGTTCGGCGCCACCACGATCGTGCGCAGGCGAACCAGCACGTCGCCCGCGCGGATGCCCGCATCGTCGCCCGTCTGGGCGCTCGCAGGGACGGCGGCCATCAGGCCGGCTGCGGCCAGAACGATCAGGGTCTTCATTACTACCTCCACTGTTGACCGGATCGCCAGTGGAGCCGGCCACAAGGGCCCGCATTGCAGCAACGCAAACGGCGATTTGACCCATGTCAAAGCCGCTGCGTGCCCGGGCTCGCAGACAGGATGGCATGTGGACCTATCACCCCGAGCTGCTCGCAACGCCGGTGCCCCGCTACACCAGCTTCCCCACCGCGGCGGAGTTTGGCGACGATGTCGGCCCCACCGACATGGAGCATGCGCTCGCGCGGGTGCGTGAGAACGAGCCGGTCTCGCTCTACCTCCACGTGCCTTACTGCCATGAGATCTGCTGGTATTGCGGCTGCAACACCGGCGCAGCCAATCGCACAAACCGTGTCGCCGCCTATGTGCAGCGGCTGGGCGAGGAGATCGACCTGATCGCCCGCCGGCTCGACGGACGCGGCAAGGTCGCCCGGATCGCCTGGGGCGGTGGCAGCCCCAATGCACTGGCACCTTCGCAGTTCGATGCGCTGATGCACCGAGTGCGCGCTGCCTTTGCCTGCAGCGAGGCCGCCGTCTCGGTCGAGCTCGATCCGCGTGGTTTCGACTGGGGCTGGGCCGATTGCTTCGGACGGAACAAGGTGACGCGCGCCAGCCTGGGCGTGCAGACCTTCACCCCGCATATCCAGCGCGCGATCGGGCGCATCCAGCCGACCGAGGAAATCGCCTGTACCGTCGGCCGGCTGCGCGCCGCCCGGGTCGCATCGATCAATTTCGACCTGATGTACGGCCTGCCGGGCCAGTTCTCCGAGGATCTGGAAGAAACGCTCAGCATCGCGCTGTCGATGCGACCAGAACGTCTCGCGGTATTCGGCTATGCCCATGTCCCCCACCTCCTCCCGCGCCAGCGCCGGATCGACGCGACGCGCCTCCCCGGTGCCCCGGCCCGCTTTGCCATGGCACAGCAGGCGCACCAGCGGCTGACCGGTGCCGGCTATGATCCGATCGGCTTCGATCATTTCGCGATGCCCCAGGATGCAATTGCCCGGGCCGCGCGCAGCAGAACGTTGCGCCGCAACTTTCAGGGCTTCACCGAAGATCAGTCGGACGTGCTGATCGGCCTCGGAGCCTCGTCGATCAGCGCCTTCCCTGGCGCCCTGCTGCAGAACGAGAAGAATGCCGGCCGCTATCACCTGCGCATCGGCAATGGACAGTTGGCCACCGCGCGCGGCATTCGCCGGAACGCCGGCGATCGCCGCCGCGGCGCGATCATCGAGGCTTTGCTCTGCCGGGGTGAAGCCGAATGCACCGGCCTGGCCGATCTGCCGGACATCCGCGCACGACTCATGCCCTTCGAGGCCCGTGGATTGATCGCCTGGGCCGGCACCCGGCTGCTGCTCGACAAGGGCGCCCTGCCCTACGCCCGCGGTATCGTCGCCACCTTCGATCCCTGGCGCGTCGCCAACACCACGCGCTTCAGCAGCGCCGTCTGACCCTCCAGCCGAAAGCGTCTCCATGCTCACCGACGCCCTGCTCCTCGACCGTACGCCCGTCGGGCCCGGCTGCGCCCCTGCCCGCTGCACCGCCTGCAAGGCGCGCGGCAATTCGCTTTGCGCCAGCATGGCGGACGGCGAGATTTCGGTGCTGCACGCGATCGGACGCCGCCGCAGCCTGCCCGCCGGCCAAGTGTTCAACTGGGCTGGCGACCAGAATAATCACTGCGCCACGGTGGTCGAAGGCATGCTGAAGGTCACCGCCTCGACCGCAGATGGCCGCGAGCAGATCGTCGGGTTGCTATTCCCGGGCGATTTCGTCGGCGAGTTGTTCGAGGAGGATGCGACGCTGACCGTCTCGACGCTGTGCGACACTGATCTGTGCACCTATCCGCGCGCCGCGTTCGAGCGCACGCTCGAGGACCATCCCCGCATGGAGCGGATGCTGCTCCGCCGCACCTTGGCGGCGCTGGGCGATGCGCGTGGCCGGATGCTGGCGCTCGGCCGCCGCAACGCCAGGGAGCGGATCGCCGGCTTCCTGCTCGATCTGGTCGAGCGAACCGGGACCCCCGTGTCGAATGGCGTACGCATCGCGATTCCGATCAGCCGCGGCGAGATGGCCGATTATCTGGGTCTGACGATCGAGACGGTGAGCCGCCAGCTGTCGCAGCTCAAGGCGACGGGCATCCTCGCTTTCGCCAAAGGCGATCGCGGCTGCACGGTGCTGGGCGAGGAAAGGCTGCGGGCGATCCTCAACCCGGCATGAGCCCGCGCCGGGCAATCTCGATCCCGCTCTCCTTCAGTGCGATCGCCCGGCGGCAACCGTCGAAGAAGCAGCGCAGCATGTAGGAGAGCTTGCCGACATCGCGCTCCACACCTGGCTCGATGCTGTGCCAGAGTTCGCCGGCCAGATCCTCGCCATGCACGCGATCAAACTGGTGCATCTCGTGCAGCGCCGAGAGGAACGCTGGTCCCGGGCGATGTGCGACCGGCAGATCGGCGAACAGCCGTTCGGCACGGGCGAAATGGATGGCGGTGACACGCTGGATCATCTTGCACAGCCGCAATATCTCGTCCGCCGCCGGCAAGGCCGGCAGTCGATCGGCGACAGTCTCCAGCGCCTGACACAGGCTGCGCTGCACCACATGATCGTCTTCCAGTAGGTCGAACATCGCCAGTTCCATGGGCGCATCGAAGGGCCAGACCGGGATCGTCATGACGGGATCTTTCGCATCGCGCCCAGTGTACTCCGGCTCCGCCGATGCCCAATTGATGCGCGTCAAAGCACCCACCCGGCCGGCCGACGAGCAAATTCAGACTGTCATATTTGCCGCCTAACCGGAACGCGACTCGCCAATCGGCGACGTTTCCCGTTGCACCCTTCAGGGATGGCTGATGCACCACGCGATAGACCGCGAACGGACGCGATGGTTCCTGCGGAACGTCCTGCCGCACGAGCCGGCGCTGCGCAGCTGGCTCGGCCGGCGCCAGCCGATCGGCCTCGACGTCGACGACATCATCCAGGAATCCTATGCGATCCTCGCCGATCTCGATGCGGTCGACGGCATCCGCAATCCGCGCGCCTATCTCTTTCAGGTCGCCCGCTCGGTGATCACCCGCCATGTTCGACGCGCCCGGGTCGTCTCGATCCATACCGTGGAGGATCTGAGCGAACTCGACGCGGCAGACGACCGCCCCTCTCCCGAACAGATCGCGATCGATCGCGACGAGCTCGGGCGGCTGGCCCAGGCGATCGGTGCGATGCCCGCCAAGACGCAGGAGGCCTTCATGCTCCGGCGCGTGGAAGGCTTGTCACAGCGCGAAATCTCCGCACGCATGGCGATTTCGGAGAATACGGTCGAGAAGCACATCTCGCGGGGACTTCGTTTCCTGATCGATTGGTTTGGCCATGGCGGAAAAGCTCTGGCAAAAGCCTCTAGGGAAAGGGAAACGGAGATTAGCGCTTTTGACGATCGAGCGAGAAACCAGTCGATCCATTGACGAGCAAGCCGCCGACTGGATCGCCAGGCTTGATCGGGGGCCGCTTTCGGACGCGGAATCGCAGGCGCTGAACGCCTGGCTGAGCGGAGACCCGCGCCGCCGCGGCGCGATGCTGCGCGCCGACGCCGTGGCGATGCTGAGCGAGTCCGCCCGGGCATTGGGCCCGCAATTCGATCCCAGACAGTTCACCGCGCCGGAGCCCGAACCCGAGCCGCGCCCTGCCCGCTTCTCGCGCCGGTCGATGCTCGCAATGATCGGAACCGGCGGCGCAATCGCAGCCTCGGTCGTGGCATTGGGGATCAGCCTGCCGGCCGCAGCGATCACCACCGGCCTGGGAGAGGTCCGCCTCGTCACGCTCGATGACGGATCGACGATGATGCTGAACACGCAGACCAGCGTGAAAGTGCATTACGGCTCCCGGGAACGCCGCGTCGAACTTCTCTATGGCGAGGCCTTCTTCACCATCCTCGCCGATCCGCACCGCCCCTTCTTCGTCGAGCTGCCCGGCAAGCGGGTGCGTGCCACGCGCGGGACCTTCCGCGTGCGCAAGCTGGCGGGCAAGCCGGTCGACATCCTGGCCGATCAGGGCAGGCTCGAGCTGGTGGCGGTCAACGCCCCTGCGCTGCTGCAGCTTCCGCAGGGCAGCCGGCTGGTCTTCCCGCCCGACAGCCGCATCGAGCAACTGCCCGCCCCGCAGGTGATTGCACCAGACCTCGTCTCGAGGGAGCTCGTCTGGCGCGAAGGCAAGATCGCGTTCGAAGGCGAGCCGCTGGCCCATGCCGCCGCCGAGTTCGCGCGCTACAGCAAGACCCGCATCGAAATCCGCGATCCCGGTCTGGCCCGCGAACCGGTTGCCGGGCTGTTCGCCGCCAGCGATCCGATCGGCTTCAGCCGCGCCATCGCCAGCCTGTTCGACGCACGGATCGAGCAGCACGGCGATACGGTGGTACTCAGCCGCTCCTCCGCCCAGCCTTAAATTTACTACCGGAATGGCGGAACTTTCGCCGCCATTCCTCTCAGCCACCAAAGGGTGCGGCGTTCGCCGTACGGATTGGGGGTCCAGCAACCATGTTTTCCCGGAATGCCATCCTGTCGACGACGGCGATTTTCGCCACGTGCACGGTGACAACGCCCGCTTTCGCGCAGGTCCGCAACTTCGACATTCCCGCGCAGACCGCCGTCAAGGCCATTCCCGAATTCGCCCGCCAGGCCCAGATCCAGGTTCTCGCTTCGGCGCGCGATCTCGCCGGCGTGCGCACGCTCGCGCTCAAAGGCACGCTGGATGTCCGCCAGGCACTGCGCCGCCTGATCGCCGGCACGCCGCTGGAGATCGCCAGTGACGATGGCCACATCATCACGCTGCGCTCGCGGCGCGTACCAGGCCATGGCCAGGGCGAGAAGGCGAACGGTCGCGGCACGATCGCGGGCCAGGTGCTCAACCCGGCAAGCGGCGAATATCTCCGGGCTGCCGTGGTGGAACTGGTTACGGCGAACGGCGAACGGCGGACGACCAGTTCAGGCGACGCGGGTGCCTATCGCTTCAACGACGTGCCCGCCGGCGCCGCCACGGTGACGGTTCACTTCACCGGCTATGCGCCGGAAGACGCCGAAGTGCAGGTGCACGCGCGCAAGACCGCCAAACTGGATTTCAGCCTGCGTGAGAGCGGCGCGGATGGCGAGCAGGCGAGCAACCAGATCATCGTGAACGGCGCCCGCGAGGACTATGCGCAGGAGATCATGACCCAGCGCAAGTCGATGAACATCGTCGACGTGCTGTCCACCGAAGCCTATGGCGACATCGCCGGCGGCAACCCGGCCGAGTTCCTCAAGTACATGCCCGGCATCGACGTCGACGGCACCAACGGCAGTTCGCTCTACGCTTTCTTGCGCGGCCTGCCGGCCGAATATACCCGCACCCAGCTGAACGGCATGGACGTGGTCTCGGCCAACGCCAACGCGCCTTCGGGCTATGCCAACTCGGCCGCGGCGGCGCGCATCTTCAGCTATGAATCGATCTCGATGTCGGCGATCGATTCCGTGACGGTGTACAAGACGGTCAGCGCCGACAACAACGCCGATGCGCCAGCCGGCATCATCGATCTGCGCACCAGACATGCCTATGACCGCAAGAAGCAGGCACTGGTCTTCTCGGTCGGCGGCTTCACCCACGAAAACATGCTCGACGGCACTACCCATACCGGCCCCGATCCGCGCGGCTATGGCCGGGATCGCTTCCTGCCCGAGGCGTCGTTCTTCTACGCCAACAGCTTCTTCAACCGCCGGCTCGGCGTGATGCTCTCGCTTGGCTACAACAACAGCTATATCGAGCGCGAGCAGCTCACCATGAGCCGCAACTATGTGCCCACCGCCAAGAGCACGTCTCCGCTGGCCTATACCGCGATGGAGTTCGAGACGTCGGCGCGCCAGACCACCCGGCGCACCGCCTCGACGGTCATCGACTTCAAGGTGGACGACCGGCTGACCGTGTCGCTGCTGGGCATCGCCTATCGCGGCAATGTCTATCAGAACCAGTCGGATGCCACCTTCACCACCGGCGCGCGCACCAACGGCGTGAGCGGCGATATCCTGAGCGACTACACGACGCTCAATCCCGCCACGACCAAGACCTTCCAGGCGGCAAATTCGACGCAGTACAAGGTCAACAAGGGCAATATCATCGCGCCCAGCTTCGAGTGGAACCGCGGCGACCTGCATCTCGACGGCTATTTCGCCTATTCGGATTCCAAATCCTATTATGACTCGCCGCACATGGGCCAGGTTACCTCGTTCATCCCGACGGTGACCTCGACCGGTAATTTCTCGGCGGTGAAGGGCAGTTCCGACCTTGCCTATACCGACTGGGACGTCACCCAGGTGAGCGGTCCAGACTGGAGCAAGACCGGCTCGTACACGCTCTCAGCCGCACCGCAGATCCGCACCACCAGCGGCGCCAACGCCTTCATCTACGAAAAGTCCGGCGGGCTGAACGCCAGCTATGACGCGCAGTTCGGCAATGTGCCGATCACCTTCAAGGCAGGCTTCAAGGTAACCGACACCGTCTATCGCTTTGGCGATACGTCAGGCGACAATCTCTATACCTATACCGGCGGCCTCTCGAACACCGCATTCCTGGCAGCGGTGACGAGTCCCTATACCCGCACCTCATGGGACAAGAGCAACGCCAGCTTCACCTCGATTTCCGGCTCTTCCTATGTGCCGATGATCGACATGGGCAAGCTCTACGACCTGTACATCAACCACCAGAACGAGTGGACGCACACCCTGACCGCCGCCAATTATGCGGCAGCCTATTATTCCAACAACACGCGGTTCGAAGAGAATATCAAGGCTGCCTACGGCATGGCGACCGCGAAGATCGGCAAGCTGAAGCTGCGTGCCGGCCTGCGCGCGGAATGGACCGCCAACACCAGCTGGGGCTGGTCGCCGCTTTCGGCTACCGAAGTGAAGGCCGCGACGGTGAACGGGGTGAAGTGCGCGGTCACCGCCTCGACCGGCATCGCGACCACCATTCCCTGCGTCGACTATCAGTTCCAGACCAATGGCTATCAGGCGACCAAGGGCAACTATTTCAAGCTCTATCCGAGCGCCTCGGGCAAGTTCACGATCGGGCGCAGCACCGATGCCGAACTGGGCTACAGCCGCACCATCCTGCGCCCGGGCCTGAACGCGATCGCGGGCAGTGCGAGCGTGGACGATGCCGACAAGGTGATCTCGGTGCCCAATCCGGGCCTGACCCCGGCGATGTCGGACAATATCTCGGTCCGCCTTTCGCACTATTTCAAGTCGGTCGGCCTGTTCACCGCAGGCTTCTACTATAACCGCATCGACGGGCTCGCCGACCTGCAGGAAGGCCTGAGCGCCGCCGAAGTCGGTCCGTCTGCCGGTGGCTATGCCGACGATCCGACCTATGCCGATTACACCTACACCACCTATCGCCAGCTTGGCGTGGTGAGCATCAAGGGCATCGAGGTCTCGTTCCAGCATTCGTTCAGCTGGCTGCCGGCGCCGTTCGACGGCCTGTCGGTACGCGGCGGTTTCATGCACAACGAGCCGAGCGAGCCGATCACCCGCGTCGGCAAGAATATCGGATCGGCGGCGCTGATGTACGAGAAGGGCCCGGTGCGGCTCTATGTCAACATGCTGTGGAACGACGACAAATACCGCTCGACCACGCCGACCTGGTTCCAGGCGCGCACGGATCTGAGCGTGTCGGGCCGCATCAAGCTGGCGAAGCATTGGGAAGCCTATTTCTCGGTCAACAACCTGCTCGCCCAGCCCTACAACGTCATCGTTCCCGGATCGCTCGCAACCAGCGTGAGTGGCTTCCCGAACCATAGCGCGATCTTCGTCCAGAACGGCCGCACCGGCACGTTCGGCATCCGGGCGCGCTTCTAGCGCGCCCTCCCCCCTTCCTCACCAGCAGCGGAGCCTCCCATGGCCGATACTCCTATCTTCACGCGCCGCCGCCTGATCGCCGATGCCGCGCAACTCGCCTCGGTTGCCGCGGCGACCACGCTGCTGCCGCCCAATGTGCAGAAGGCGCTCGCCCAGACGCCGAACCGCGCGGGATCGATCAAGGACATCAAGCACGTCGTGCTGCTGATGCAGGAGAACCGGTCGTTCGATCACTATTTCGGCACCCTCTCCGGCGTGCGCGGCTTTGGCGATCCGGATGCACTGAAGCTGCCGGACGGCAGGACGGTGTTCCACCAGCCCGACACCGAGAACCCGGCCGGTTACCTCCTGCCCTTCCATCTCGATACCGCTACCACCAACGCACAGAAGCTCCCGTCGACCAGCCACGCCTGGAAGGTGCAACATCAGGCCTGGAACGGCGGCAGGATGGACCAGTGGCTGCCGGCGCACCGCGCGGCGGACGGCACCGACGGGCCCTATACGATGGGCTATTTCAAGCGCGAGGACATCCCTTTCCACTATGCGCTGGCCGAGGCCTTCACGATCTGCGACGCCTATCACTGCTCGGTGATGGGACCGACCTGGCCGAACCGGCTCTACTGGATGACCGGGATGATCGACCCCGACGCGACCGGTGGCGGCCCGGTGATCAGCAACAAGGCCCCGCCCGAAGGCTTTCGCTGGACCACCTATGCAGAACGGCTTGAGGCGGCGGGTGTGCCTTGGCGGGTCTATCAATATGGCGAGCAGGGCAAGCGCGCGCACAATCTGTTCAAATACTTCGCCCAGTTCCGCAATGCGCCAGCGGACTCTCCGCTCGCAGTGAAGGGCATCCCGGACACCGACGAGGGCGCGTTCGCGCACGATGTGCTGCACGACCGGCTACCGGCCGTCTCCTGGATCATGCCGAGTGCCGAGGCCAACGAACATCCGGATCACATGCCGGCTGCAGGCGCGAAGTTCATCGCCGATCGGCTGAACGAGCTTGCCGCCAATCCTGAAGTGTGGGCGAAGACCGTCTTCATCCTCAACTATGACGAGAATGACGGGCTTTTCGATCACGTGGCGCCGCCGGTCCCCGCAGCGGGCACGCCGCAGGAATTCGTCAAGGATCTGCCGATCGGCGGCGGCTTCCGCGTGCCGTGCATCCTGATCTCGCCCTGGACGGCCGGCGGATGGGTGTGCAGCCAGCCTTTCGACCATACGTCGGTGCTCCAGTTCTGCGAACAGGTCACTGGCGTGCGTGAGCCCAATATCAGCGCATGGCGCCGACAGGCGTTCGGCGACATGACGGCGGCATTCCGCTTCGGCCAGCCGACGGCGAAATTCCCGCCGCTGCCGGGCACCGACAAGATGCTCGAGCGCGCCCGATATACTGCGGCGAACCTGCCGAACCCACCGGTCCCCGGCGCGACCCAGCAGATGCCGGAACAGGAAAAGGGCGCCCGCAAGCGGATCCGGTGACCGTGCGGCACCGCGCGCTATCGCTAATCATTTGCAGTGCAGCCTCGGCATCTGCTGCCGCAGCCGGGGCGATCCATAAGCCCGTGACCGCCAAGCGCGGTCGCGCGGTCTATGCGGAGCGCTGCGCCGATTGCCACGGCCGCAATTTCGAGGGGGTCGAGGAGGCGCCGGCGCTGACCGGCGCGCGTTTCGAGACCAAGTGGCGCGGCCAGACGGTGAAGCTGTATGACAAGATCCGGCGATCGATGCCGCAGGACGATCCCGGGTCGCTCTCGGCTGCCGAGGCAAGCGATGTCACCGCGCTGATCCTCAACGCCAACCGCATGCAACTGCCTGCGGCTGCACATCTGCAGGCGGAAACAGCCCGCCCGATCAACCCAACCGGATAACGGGAGCGCGGCGGCGAAACCGCCGCGCTCCTTTCGTATCAGGGCAGCGGCACCGAGGCCGCCGGCTGAGTCGGAGCCGGCTGGCCGTAGTTGAACGTACCGGTCCCGATGCTGATCTTGGTGGTGTCATTGAAGCCGTTGGCGTCGTCGAGTTCGCTGGCAATCGCGCTACCGGTCGCTTGACCCTGGGTGACGTTGATCGTGCCGCCGCCGCTGGCCGAGAAGCGCAAATACTGGCCGTTGCCCGCCTGGCCGGCGATGCCCGAGAAGCTGTTGCCCGAGACGCTGACATTCACCGTCGGGAAGCCACCCGTATTCTGGTTGTTGTTGATCACGAGCCCGCGGCTGCCGTTGATGTTGCGGATCGTATTGTTGAGGATCGTGACATTGGTGGTGCCGTTGCCCGTCGCCTGACCGACCAGGCCGACATTGACCACGATGCCCTGCGAGGTCTGGATCTGCTGGATCGTGTTGCCGCTGATCAGATAGTTGGCGTTCACACCGCCTTCGTTGCCGATGCTGATGCCGTTGCCGACATTCGAACCCGAATTGGTGACGGCGTTGTTGCCGATGATGTTGTTGGTGATCCGGCCGTTGACCGTCCGGCCAAACGGCGCGTTGCCGTTCTGGAAGTCGTTGATCGCCGTCGAGCGGGTCCCGACGAAGTTGTTCCCGTCGATATTGTAGGTCAGCGTCGTCGAACCCGGGCCGGTCGAGACATTGATGCCGTTATTGGTGTTGGTGAAGAACGAGCCGCTGACCTGCACGGTCATGCTGGTGCCCGTACTGTCGGCGAACAGGCCGCTGCCGACGATCGTGGTCGGCGGACTTGCCGCGTTCCAGTTGCCGGTGAAGTTGCTGCCCGAAACGCTGATCCCCATCACCGACGAGCCAGTGCCGAGGAAGTTGAAGATGTTGCCGTGCGGGCTGGTGACGTTGCCGTTGATGCCGACGCCGTTCGACGCGAAGGTCGAGTTGACCACCTGGAAATTGGCCAGTGTGCCGGTCGAGTTGGTGATCTGCACCTCGAACTCGTTGTTGTTCTGGATCGTCGAGTTGAAGATGCCGGTCGGCCGCGCACCGTTCGAGGCGGTACCGCTCAGGTTGCTGATGTTGATGCCCGATTCATCGGTTCCGGCATCGTTGCCATTTCCGCTGATCAGCATGTTGTCGATCAGGAAGCCGTTGATGTTCGAACCGCCGATGCCGTTACCCAGGTTGTTGGTGACGTTCATATAGGCGAGACGGACATTCTCGGTGCTGGTCAGGCTGATGCCGTCACCGCCCGAGTTCTGGATCGTGCCGCCCGAACCCGCCACACCGGTGCCGGTCACGTTGAGGCCGCCGAAGGTACCGGTGTTGTTCAGGATGATGCCGCTCGACGCGCCATTCGACGAGATGCTCTGGAAGCGCAGGCCCGACGAACCGATCGCGGTGTTGACGACGTTGAGCGCGGTGCCCGTGGTCGAGGTAATCCTGTTGCCGCTGCCCGCCGTGCTGACGGTACCGCCGCCGGTGGCACTGAAGCCCGTACCGGTGTTGGTGGTGATCACCAGGCCGCCGTTCGGGAAGCTGATCGTGCCGCCGGTGTTGTTCAGCAGATTGACCGCCGTGTTCGCGCCGGTGGTCAGCGTCGTGTTGCCGCTGAAGCTGATCGTGCCCGAATTGACGTTCTGGACGACGATGCCGTTGTTGAAGCCACCTGTGGCACTGATGTTGCCCGAGAAGGTGACGTTGTTGGTCTCGTGGTTGTCGACGAACACCACGCTGTTGCCGGTGGTCTTTGTGATCGACGAGGCGATGGTGACCGCACCTGTGCCGTTCAGGATGTAAACGCCGAAACCGGTCGGATCGTCGCTGCCACCGATCGCGCCGCCGTTCAGGCTGACGATGTTGTTCGAGTTGTTGATTTCGACGCCGTTGCCGCCGGTGTTGTTGATCGTGACGCTGCCGGCGGTGAACGTGCCGTTGCCCGTACCGTTGATCTCGATGCCCTCGTCGCCGGTATTGGCGATCGTCAAGTTGCCGAGATTGACGTTCATCGTCGATCCGCCGCCGTAGAAGATGCCGTCCGCGGTCGCGCCGGTGGTGCCGGCGATCGAGACGGTGGTGGCGCTCAGCGTGCCG
>PJUL01000837.1_pt1 | contig 17479 bp, 16 predicted proteins | sample 1512221 | NCBI WGS metagenome assembly PJUL01 (sample SAMN08177667, study PRJNA422409) | Feces metagenome, whole genome shotgun sequencing project.
ACGACGTCGCGCTGCACTGGGCGGTGCTGGCGATGCTGCTCGTCCTGGCGCTGCTCGCCTGGCAGCCCTGGCCGGCCGAGTGGCTCCATTCGCGCTTCATCGACAGCTGGGCGCAGGTCGTGCCGGCGCGCTGGTATCTCACCATCGCGCTCATCCTGATGGCCGCGACCTTCCTGGTCGCCCGGGTCGTGCTCGCGCTCGACGGGCTGCGCCTGTTCCTCACCCCGGCCGCAACCAGGAACCGCCGCGTCCACCGCCGCGCGCTCGAGCTGTTCCGCGCGGCAGCCGAGAAGCGCACCCGCAATTCCACGGGAGTGCTGCTCTATCTCAGCCTCGCCGAGCACCGCGCCGAGATCATCGCCGACGAGGCGATCCACTCGAAGGTGACGCCCGATGTCTGGGGCGCCGCGATGGCGGCGTTGCTCAAGGGCGTGAAGGCGGGCAAGGCAGGCGAAGGCATGGCCGAGGCGGTCCACCAGATCGGGCTGGTGCTCGCCGAGCATTTCCCGCGCAGCGCGGACGATGTGAACGAACTTCCCGACCGGGTGATCGAGCTGTGAGCGACATGGAAGAAGAGATTGCCTGGTCCGGCAAGTGGATCGTCGCCAAACGCCGGGGCAAGTGGGAATATGTCTCGCGCGCCAAGGGCATCCGCGCCGCGGTGATCGTCGCGATCGACGAGGAGGATCATGTCCTGCTGGTCGACCAGTACCGCGTGCCGCTCGGCAAGCGCTGCCTCGAACTGCCCGCCGGCCTGGTCGGTGACGAGGCCGGTCGCGAAGGGGACAGCCCGTTCGAAGCCGCCCGCCGCGAGCTGATCGAGGAAACCGGCTATGACAGCGCGGTGATCGAGGATCTGGGCGAGTATTTCTCGTCGCCGGGGCTGGTCAGCGAGAGCTTCACCCTGGTCCGCGCGCGCGGACTGACCAAAGTCGGCGAAGGCGGCGGGCTGGAGGATGAGGACATCATCGTCCACCGCGTGCCGATGGCCGATCTCCCCGCCTTCGTCGCGGCGAAGCGTGCCGAGGGGCTGGCGATCGATGTGAAGCTGTTGCTGCTCCTGTCGGGTGCGCTGCTCGGACGCTAAACCAAACCATCACCCCGGGCTTGTGCCGGGCCGCCGGGAGGCGAGTCATGGGCAAGAGGTTCGATGCCAGCCGGTGCGGCACCGTGGACGTGGGCCCCGGCACAAGGCCGGGGTGACGCCTAAATCAAGCGGATGCGATCAAATCAGCGGAAATTGTCGGCATAGGTCTGCAGCTTGAGCTTGCGCTCCGGCGCCGGCACCACATGGAAGGCCAGGCCCTCGCGCTCGGCATAGGCGGTGGCGGCTTCCAGCGTCTCGAAGCTCAGGCGCAGCTGGGTCGCGGTCGCATCGCCGCCGGCCCAGCCGGTCAGCGGATCGGCCTTTTGCTTGCGGACCGGCTCGAACTCGAGGATCCAGCTGGTCGTGCGTGCGCGGCCCGACTGCATGGCGTTCTTGGGCTTCTGAAAAATGCGAGCGGTCTTGGTCATGGTCATTTCCCTTAGCGCGGGCCGGCGGCCCTTGCATCTGCCTTTTTCGTCCTGAGCGTCGCCGATGCCGAAGCGGGATCCTCAGGCCAGGGATGGCGCGGATAGCGCCCGCGCATCTCCTTGGCCACTGCCGCCCAGCTGCCCTTCCAGAAGCCCGGCAGATCGCGCGTCGTCTGGATCGGTCGCCCGGCCGGCGAAGTGAGGCTCAGCACCAGTGGCGTGCCGTCGCCGAGCACCGGATGCGTGTCGAGTCCGTACAGCGCCTGCACCCGCACCTCGACGGTCGGCCCGCCCTCGGCGGCATAGTCGATCACATAGGTCGATCCTTCCGGCGTCTCGAAGCGGGCAGGGGCGAGCCGGTCGAGCGCCTTCTGCCCGTCCCAGCCGAGCAGGTTGTTGAGCGCATTGGTCAGGCCTTCCACCGCGTCCAGCCGCCGCTTGCCGCCGAGCAGGCCCGGCAGCCAGTCGTCGAGCTCGGCGAGCAGCCGTGCGTCGGAAAGCGAATCATTGCCGGCATAGGCGGCGCGAGTGCGCAGCGCCTGGGCGGTGTCGGACCAGGGCAGCAGCGCCAGCCCATGCGTGCGCACGCCCTCAAGCAGCGCCTTTTCGATCTCGGCCGGGCTCGCCGACGAATCGGGGCCGCTCGAAAGCCGGATCGCGCCGAGCCGGCGTTCGCGAAGGGCTTCGATCCGCCCGGTCGCGGGATCGAAGCGCACGCTGCGCTTCGTCTCGATCCGATCGGCGAACAGCGATTCGACCTCGCCCGGATCGATCGGCGCGGCCGAGAGGATGCGCGCGCCGGCGGCCATGCCCTGCGTCTCCGCCACCGCCAGCCATTCGGCCTGGGCCAGCGAGGAGGTCGGATCGAGCTTGAACCCGCGCCCGCCGGCCGAAGCCCAGGTCTCGCCCGACGCGTCGCGGCGTTTGGCGATGCGATCGGGGAAGGCGAGGGCGACGCAGGCGGCAGGATCGCCGATCCCGTCATCGCCCACCAGCCTCGCCCAGCGCTGCGCCAGCCGCCGCGCATTCTCCGCGCGCGGCCCGCGCTCGCTGCGCCAGCGGCGCAGGCGCAGCTCCAGATCGGCGTCATTGCCGCCCAGCCCGCGCTCGCCGAGCAGCACCGCGATCTGCGCGGCCGTCGCCGCCATGCCGCGCTCGGCGGCGCGCACCAGCATATGGCCGAGCCGGGGCGGCAGCGGCAGGCCGGCGATCGCCTTGCCATGCGCGGTCGGGCGGCCGTCCTCGTCCAGCGCTTCCAGCGTCCCCAACCGCTTGCGCGCTTCGGAGACGGCGGCCTCGGGCGGCGGATCGAGCCAGCCCAGGTCGCGCGGATCGCTCACGCCCCACAAAGCGCAATCGAGCACCAGCGCCGAGAGATCGGCTTCCAGTATCTCGGGCGGATCGAAGCGCGGCAGGCCGGCGGTCGCCGCTTCTTCCCACAGCCGATAGGCAGTGCCCGGCCCTTGGCGCGCGGCGCGGCCGGCGCGCTGGGTCACCGATGCCTGGCTCGCCCGCTCGGTGACCAGCCGGGTCATCCCCGCCGCGCGGTCGTAGCGCGGTCGCCGCGCCAATCCCGAATCGACCACCACCCGGATCCCGTCGAGCGTCAGCGAGGTTTCGGCGATCGACGTCGCCAGCACGATCTTGCGACGGCCTTGCGGATCCGGGTTGATCGCCGCGCGCTGGGCGCCGGGCTCCAGCGAGCCGTGCAGCTTGTGGATCACCGCGCCCGGCACGTCGCCGATCCGCTCGGCAGTGCGCTCGATCTCGGCGACACCCGGCAGGAAGGCGAGCACGCCGCCCTCGGCCTCGCGAAGCGCAGTCCGGATCGCTGCCGCCATCGAATCCTCGATGCGTGCTTCGGCCGCGCGCCCGAGATGGCGCAGCTCGAGCGGCCAGCTCCGCCCTTCGCTTTCCACCACCGGCGCGGAGTCCTTTGAGGGATTGGCCATCAATCCCGAGAAGCGCGTCCCGTCGAGCGTCGCAGACATCGCGACCAGCCGCAGGTCGGGCCGCAGCGCCGCCTGTGCGTCGAGCGCCAGCGCCAGCCCGAAATCGCTGTCGAGGCTGCGCTCATGGACCTCGTCGAACAGCACGGCGGACACGCCTGCCAGCTCGGGATCGGCCTGGATGCGGTTGACGAAGATGCCTTCGGTGACGACCGTCACCCGCGTCGCCGCCGATCGCTTGCTGTCCATCCGCGTCGCATAGCCGAAGGTCTGGCCGACACTCTCGCCCGCCAGCGCCGCCATCCGCTCACCCGCCGCCCGCGCGGCAAGCCTGCGCGGGGAGAGCAGCAGCACTTCGCCGGTGCACCAGTCCTCGCTCAGCAGTGCCGGTGCCACCGCCGTGGTCTTGCCCGCCCCGGGCGGCGCGACCAGCACGGCGTTGCTCCCGGTCCGCAACGCGGCGAGCAGATCGGGCAATACGGCGTGGATCGGCAGCAAATCATTCATGGGTGCTGCAACCATTTCCCCAAGCCGGTGTTACGCGCAAGCGAAGGAGGACCGGACATGGCACGAACCCTGGCACAATTCTCGATCACCCCCGATAGCGACGGCGATTACACGCTCCATCTCGAAGACGATGATGGCGAGACGCTGGAGTTCACCGCCAGCTTCGAGCAGCTCGACTTGATCACCGAGGCGATCGAGGACGTGCTCGACGAGGATGAGGAGGATGTCCTCACCGCCGATGGCGACGACGATGACGAGCCGTCGGACGACGAATAACCTTTGTCACCCCGGCCTTGAGCCGGGGTCCCGCTGCCTTACCCGGAAGAAGCGGGATCCTGGCTCAAGGCCGGGATGATCCGAAAATCAGTAAGCCCGCGCGACCGCGAACTCGACGGCCTCGACCATCGCGTCCTTGGCGGTGCCGTTGGCGAAGATGCCGAGCGAGTCGATCGCGCGCTGGCCGTAATGGCGGGCGCGGGCGAGCGTGTCGTCAACCGAGCGCGATGCCTGCACCAGCTTGATCGCCTCGGCAAAATCGGCATCCGAATTGCGGTGCCCGGAGATCGCGTCCTTCCAGAAGGCACGCGCGGCTTCGTCGCCGCGCGCATAGGCCAGGATCACCGGCAGGGTCATCTTGCCCTCGCGGAAATCGTCGCCGGCATCCTTGCCCATCGTGCCCGCGTCCGAGACATAGTCGATCGCGTCGTCGACCAGCTGGAAGGCGATGCCGAGGTTGCGGCCATAGGCGTCGAGCGCCAGTTCCTCGGCTTCCGAACGTTCGGCGACCACTGCGGCGATGCGGCAGGCGGCGGCGAACAAAGCGGCGGTCTTGGCGCCGATGATATCGAGATAGCGTTCCTCGCCCAGGTCGAGCCGGCGCACCGCGGTGAGCTGGTTGACTTCGCCCTCGGCGATCACGGCGCTGGCGTTGCTGAGGATGTGGAGGGCCTTCAGGCTCTCGCTTTCCACCATCAGCTCGAACGACTTGCTGAACAGGAAGTCGCCGACCAGCACGCTCGCCGGGTTGCCCCAGATGATGTTGGCGGTGCGGCGGCCGCGGCGCAGGTCCGAGCTGTCGACGACATCGTCATGCAGCAGGGTTGCGGTGTGGATGAATTCCACCGCGGCGGCGAGCCGGTGATGGCGGGTGCCCGGATAGTTGAGCAGGCGCGCCGAGGCGAGCGTCAGCATCGGCCGCATGCGCTTGCCGCCGCCGGCGATCAAATGGCCGGCCAGCTCGGGAATCAGCGGAATCTCGGACTGCATGCGATCCAGGATCACCGCGTTCACGAGGTTCATGTCCTGGGCGACGAGCGCCATCATCGGATCGAGCGAGGGGGCGGGGCCGCCGCCAAGGCGATGGATGGTTGCGCTCATGGGCCAAGCCTCTGGCGGGTGCAGCGCACAAAGGCAAGGCTTGCGTGACCTTACGTCCTGCGCAAAGAGGGCGGGCATGTCTGACGAGACCCTGACTCGCTTCCGCCAGAGCATCGACAATATCGATGCCGCGCTCGTGTTCCTCCTCGCCGAGCGCTTCAAGGTGACGCAGGCGGTGGGGCGCTACAAGGCCGAGTCCGGGCTTCCGCCCGCCGATCCCGGCCGCGAGGACCGCCAGATCGCCCGGCTGCGCGAGCTCGCCAAGACGGCGGATCTCGATCCGGAATTCTCCGAGAAGTTCCTGCGCTTCATCATCGACGAAGTGATCCGCCACCACGAACAGCTGCGGGACGAGAAATGAGGCGGTCCGCCGCGCTCATGCTGCCGGCCCTGATGCTGGCAGGCTGCGGCGGCAACGAGGTGCAGAAGCCTGCGCCGACTCCTTCTCCCAGCACCAGCCCGACGCCTGCCGTCGATCCCGCCGCGCGCCTCGCCGCTGCGGTCAAGGCCGCCTTTCCCGAGGGGCTGAACCAGGGCCCGATCACCTTCGAGGACAGCAAGCTGGTCGATACGGCGTTCGGCCCGGTGCTGGTCAGCCATGGCTATGTGCGCGATGCCGCGCATGTCGATGCCGGCACGATCGCGGTCCATTATCTCGACGCCGAGGGCACCGGCTTCAAGGTCCGCAAGAGCTTCCCCAAGGCGGCCGAGAGCGGCAGCTTCGGCGATCTCGCCGAATGGTCGGTCAGCGACAAGTTTCTCGACCGGCCGGTGATCTATGTCGAGGGCGGCGGCACCTGGCAGGGCTATACCTGCAGCTACACCACGCTGGTCGCGCTTAACCCCGAGGGGCCGAAGGAAGTGGCGAGCTTCCAGTCGGTCTATAGCGATGGCGGCGCGGTCGAGGAGAATGCCCAGACGGTCGAGGGCAAGATCGCCGACATCCACAAGGACCAGGGTTTCACCGTGAAATTCACGGGAACCCGATCCTTCGCCGAACGATACCTATGGAGAGGCGGCAAGTACCAGCGCGAAGGCGGGGAAAGCCAGGTTCCAACCTGTTGAGGGGATGAGCACGTGGCGGCGGACGACGATTTCCTGATCTTCCGCCCCGACGATGTTGATCTCAGCCGCTCCCCGCTGCGCAGGGGCGTGGCCGAGCCCACCCACGTCCTCGGCGCCTTCAATCCCGGCTTCGCGCGCCTGCCCAACGGCAACCTCCTGCTGATGGTCCGTGTGGCCGAGGCGCTGCGCGAGCCTGTCGATGGCGATCATGCCCGCGCGATCCGCTGGACGCCCGACGGCTATGTCCTCGATCGCCATCCGGTCGCCGGGATCGACATGGACGATCCGCGCCAGTTCGCGCTCAAGGACCGCAATCCGCGCCTGCTCGGACTCACCTCGCTGTCCTGGCTGCTCCCGGTGGAGCTGAGCGCCGATGCCCGCCGCATCGTGCAGGTCCATTACGCCAAGGCGATCCAGCCCTCCGCCTCGTTCATGGATTACGGCGTCGAGGATGCGCGGATCAGCCGGATCGATGACGGCTGGTGGATGACCGTGTGCGGCGTCTCCGCCGAGCGCCACTGCACCGCCATGTACCATTCGCACAACGGGCTCGATTACCAGTTGCTCGGCATCGTCCTCGACCATCAGAACAAGGACATGATCCTGTTCGAGGGCAAGCCGGGCGGGAAATTCATGGCGCTCACCCGGCCGCTCGGCGAAGTCTATTTCGCCTATCCCGATGACAGCCCCTGGCTCGGCGGCCCCGCGATCAACATGGCCCAGTCGCCCGACGGCCTCCACTGGAAGCCGCTCGATACCCCCGGCATCCGCGCCCGCAAGGGCACGAGCTCGACCCAGCGGATCGGCGGCGGCAGCCAGCCGGTGCGCACGCCTGAGGGCTGGATGCTGATCTATCACGGCGTCGAGAAGCAGGGCGCGGTCGGCGTCTATCGCAGCTTCTGGGCACTGCTCGACAAGGACGACCCGTCGAAAATCCTCCGGCTCGAGGATGAGGCACCTTTGCTCGAGGCCAATCCCGCGCTGACCGATCCGATCGCGCACCAGCGCTATCTGCCCACCCCCGTGGTCTTCACTACCGGCGTGGCGGACGCCGGCGATCATTATATCGCGGCCAGCGGCGAGGCCGATCTCGCCTGCCGCATCACCCGCATCTCGAAGGAGCGGTTCAAGTGATCCTCACCACCACAAAATCCCCCTTCCGCTTGCGGGAGGGGTTAGGGGAGGGGCTGTCTTCCACAACACCGCTTGCGCTCGGTCGCACGCCCTCCCCCAGCTCCTCCCGCAAGCGGAAGGGGAGCGCAGAAGGAGAGGTCTTCGCATGAGCGAATGGTGGAAATCCGCAGTCGTCTACCAAGTCTATCCGCGCTCCTTCCAGGACTCGAACGGCGACGGGATCGGTGATTTGAAGGGCATCGAGCGCCGCCTCGACGATCTCAAGGCGCTCGGGATCGACGCGATCTGGATCTCGCCGATCTTCCCCAGCCCGATGGCCGACTTCGGCTATGACGTCGCCGATTATTGCGGGATCGATCCGCGCTTCGGCACCCTCGCCGATTTCGACGCACTGCTCGCCGCCGCGCACGCACGCGGCATTCGCCTGCTGCTCGATCTCGTCCCCAACCACAGTTCTGACCAGCATCCCTGGTTCAAGGAGAGCCGCTCGGCGCAGGACGATCCCCGGCGCGACTGGTATATCTGGCGCGACGCGAAGCCCGACGGTTCGCCGCCCAACAACTGGATCAGCGATTTCGGCGGCTCGGCCTGGGAATGGGACGAAGCCACCCGGCAATATTATTACCACGCCTTCCTCAAGGAGCAGCCCGACCTCAACTGGCGCAACCTGGCGGTGCGCTCGGCGATGATGAACGTGCTGCGCTTCTGGTTCGAGCGCGGCGTCGACGGCTTCCGGATCGACGTGCTCTGGCACATGGTCAAGCATGTCGACCTGCCCGACAATCCGGTGAACCTGGATTGGGCGCCCGGCCAGGCCGATTACACCCGCGTCCACCAGCTCCACTCGACCGACCAGCCCGAAGTCCATGGCATCGCCGCAGAAATGCGCGCGATCGCCGACGAATACGGCGCCCGCGTCCTCATCGGCGAGATCTACCTGCCGGTGCCCAGGCTGGTCGGCTATTATGGCACCGCCGAGCAGCCCGGCGTCCATCTGCCCTTCAACTTCCAGCTGATCGGTGCCGAGTGGAACGCGCCCGCGCTGGCGAAGATGATCGCCGAGTACGAAGCCGCGCTGCCGGCGGACGGCTGGCCCAATTGGGTGCTCGGCAATCACGACCGCCCGCGCATCGCCACCCGCGTCGGCCCGGAACAGGCCCGCGTCGCGATGCTGCTGCTTCTCACCCTGCGCGGCACGCCCACCCTCTATTATGGCGACGAGATCGGCATGGAGGATGGCGCGATCCCGGCGCACATGGTCCAGGACCCGCGCGAGATCCGCGACCCCGGCATCGGCCTCGGTCGCGATCCGGTCCGCACCCCGATGGCCTGGGACGCATCGCCCAACGCCGGCTTCGGCCCCGCCGATCCCTGGCTACCGCTCCACCCCGACTGGATCACCCGCAATGTCGAGGCGCAGCGCGGCGATCCGGCGTCCATGTGGCGCCTCACCCAGAAGCTGCTGTTCCTTCGCCACGAACACCGTGCGCTTGCGCTTGGCGAATACCACCCGGTCGACGCCGGCGGCGACCTGCTCGCCTTCGAGCGGCGCTACGAGCATGACCGGCTGCTCGTGGTGCTCAATCTCGGCGACACGCCCCAGGGCTTCGCTATTCCAGAATGGGCCGAGGACTTCACTGTGCTCGCCTCCGCGCGCGGCGGCCATGATCCCGCGCTGCTCTCCCCGAACGAAGGCTATATCCTCGGATGAAGATTGCGATGTTGGCGCCGATCGCGTGGCGCACGCCGCCGCGCCATTACGGCCCCTGGGAACTGGTGACGAGCCTGCTGACCGAGGCTTTGGTCGCGCGCGGGATCGACGTGACCCTGTTCGCCACGCAGGATTCGATCACCGCGGGCACGCTCGATGGCGTGGTCCCGATGGGCTATGAGGAGAGCCCCGACGTGGATGCCAAGGTGTGGGAATATGCCCATCAGTCGCACCTCTTCGCCCAGGCGGACAAGTTCGACCTGATCCACAACCAGGCCGATTTCCCGGCGCACGCCTATGCCCCGCTGATCGACACCCCGATGGTGACGACGATCCACGGCTTCTCGTCCGATCGCATCCTGCCGATGTACAAGCCGTTCGAGGACCGGGTGCAGTTTGTCGCGATCAGCGCCGCGGATCGCCACCCGTCGCTCAGATACGCCGCGACCATCCACCACGGCATCCGCCTCGACGAATTCCCGTTCGAGCCCGAGGGCGGCGAGGATCTGCTGTTCTTCGGCCGCATGCACCCGGACAAGGGCGCCGCCGAGGCGATCCAGGTCGCCCGCGCCACCGGTCGCCGGCTCAACCTGTACGGCATCATCCAGGACGAGGGCTATTTCGACCGCGAAGTCGCACCCTTCCTCGACGCGCGGATCGCCTATCATGGCCCGGTCGGCGGCGCGGACCGCCTGCGCGGCCTCGGCAAGGCGCAGGTGCTGCTGCACCTGATCAATTTCGACGAGCCCTTCGGCCTGTCGGTGGTCGAGGCGATGGCCTGCGGCACGCCGGTGATCGCGATCAACCGGGGTTCGATGCCCGAGCTTATCGTCGATGGCGAAACCGGCTTCCTGGTCGATTCGACAGGCGATGCGATCGCCGCGCTGGGGCAGGTGGCGGGCATCGACCGCTCTGCCTGCCGTGCCCGGGTAGCGGCGCATTTCTCGGTCGAGGCGATGGCGGATAGCTATATCCAGCTCTACCGGCGGATATTGGGGCAAGCCTAGTTCGTCACCCCGACGAAAGCAGGGGTCAAGGTTTCCTCGGCCCAATCGCTTGCGGCTCTGGGTCCCGGCTTTCGCCGGGATGACGGCTAGGCGCCAAAAGCCGGCTGGTACGCGTACAGCCCAGGCGTCCCGCCAGTCATCACGAACAGCACATCGCCCGTGAGCGACCCGTCGCGAAGCCCCGCCAGCACGCCGGCGAACGCCTTGCCGCTATAGACCGGATCGATCAGCAGCCCTTCGGCCCGCGCCATCAGCCGCACCGCCGCCAGCATTGCCTCGGTCGGGATGCCATAGGCCTCACCGCGCTGCGATCCGTCGATCCGGATATCTTCCATGCCCAGGGCCGCGCCGCGCAGCAGCGCCAGCGTCTCGTTCGCCAGCGCGAGCGTGCCGCGCTCGGCCTCGGCCAGTTCGGCCAGCACGGTGAACGACAGCACCCGCTTGGGATCGTCCCCTGAAGCCGCCATCCCGGCGGCGAGCCCGGCATGCGTGCCATGGCTGCCATTGGCGACGATCACCGATCCAAACCGAAGCCCCAGTTCGGCTTCCTGCTCCCGGATCTCTGCCGCGCAGGAGACATAACCCAACGCGCCCACCGGCGAGGATCCGCCCGATCCGACCACATAGACCTTGCGCCCCTCGGCGCGCAGTGCTTCCGCCCGCGCCTGTGCCGCGGCCAGCGAATCGGTGCCGCGCGGCAGATGATTCACCGTCGCGCCGAACAACCCGTCGAGCAGCTGGTTGCCGTTATGGAGATAGGACGGGTCCTCGCGCGGCACCGTGTCGGTCAGCATCAGCTCGGCCTTGAGCCCCATTCGCGCCGCTGCCGCTGCGCTCAGCCGGGCATGGTTCGATTGCCGCGCGCCGGTGGTGATGAAGGTGTCGCAATCCTTGGCGATCGCCGCGCCGAGCAGAAACTCGAGCTTGCGCAGCTTGTTGCCGCCCCCGCCCAGGCCCATCAGATCGTCGCGCTTCACGAACAGCCGCGCGCCCGTCAGCCCCAGTGCATTCTCGACGCGCTCCAGTCGCTGGATCGGAGTCGGCGCGTCGAACAGGGCAATGCGGGGAAAGGCGTCGAGGTTCATGGGGCAGGGCACCGGCAGAGGATCAGTCGGCTCTCATACTCTCCATCGTCATCCCGGCGAAAGCAGGGATCTCAGGCGAGGACGGGAAAAGAGAGGCACGAAATCCCGCCCCGGATCAGGTCCGGTGCGGGATGACGGAAGGGACTACAGCGCCGGCTTGCACCCGCGCGTCTGATACACGCCGCGCAGGAAACCGCGGCGCGCAAAACCTGCATCCACCGCCGCGTTGAGCTCGCGCTGCGCCGAGGCCGCGCCGCTCACTTCGCGCACCAGACCGCGGAACGGCACGATCAGCCCGGCCACGGTATCGCCGGTCACCTTGACCTTGCGGCTCTTCTTGCGGTTCACGCCCTGGACGAAATCGGGCCCGAGCGCCTCGCCCAGCTCGTCGAACGCATTGGCGATGCCTGTGCACTTCGACAGGCCGGACAGGCTGTAGGGCGATGCCGCGGCCCGCTGCAGCACCGGGGGGATCTTCGTCTTCACCGCGCCAACATCCTTGGCGGGCTGCTCGGCAATGTCGCCGGCGCGCTCGGCGGTCGATTGCTGCTTGTCCTGGGCAAAGGCGGGGCTGGTTGCCAGTGCCGCCACGGCAAGGCCGATCCAAAGGCTCGATCGCATGCAGTTCCTCCTGTTGCCGCCCCGCTTCAAGATAGGGGGAATTCACCGCCAGCCAACCGGTTCCCCATGCCTATCCAAGCCAATATGCGAGAAACAGGATCAGTGGCAGCAGCAGGACGAAGCATAGGATAAAGGCAATCACCGTCCCGCCGATCCCGAAGCGTTCGCGCGCCTTTTCCGTCCGCCACTCGGTGATGCTCGTGAAGGTGCTTTCGTCGATCACTCCGCCGCCAACAGGCTCTCCGCCCCGCCCAGATCGACCGACACCAGCCGGCTCACCCCGCGCTCGACCATGGTCACGCCGAACAGACGGTGCATGCGGCTCATCGTCGCGGCATTATGGGTGACGATCAGGTAGCGGGTGGCGGTTTCCTCGGTCATCCGCTCGAGCAGGTCGCAAAAGCGATCGATGTTCGCATCGTCCAGCGGCGCGTCGACTTCGTCGAGCACGCAGATTGGCGCCGGGTTGGTCAGGAACAGCGCGAAGATCAGCGCGACCGCGGTCAGCGCCTGCTCGCCGCCCGAAAGCAGGGTTAGCGACTGGAGCTTCTTGCCCGGCGGCTGCGCCATGATCTCGAGGCCGGCTTCCAGTGGATCGTCCGAATCGACCAGTTCCAGATGCGCGGCGCCGCCATTGAACAGCGTCGAGAACAGCCGGCGGAAATGGAGGTCGACCGCTTCGAACGCGGCGAGCAGCCGCTGGCGGCCCTCGCGATTCAAGGTTCCGATCGAGCCGCGCAGCTGGTTCACTGCCTGGTGCAGCTCGTCGCGCTCGGCGGCATTGCTGGTGAAGGCGGCCTCCAGCTCGGCCAGCTCGGTCTCGGCGACGAGGTTTACCGGACCGATCCGCTCGCGCTCGGCATTGAGCTTCTCGTGCCCCGTCGATTCCTCGTCGGGCGCGCGCACCGTCGCTTCGTCGAAACCGGCCTTTTGGGGCAAGAGCGGCGGCGGGCACTCAAAGCGCTCGCCCGAGATGCGACCCATCTCGATGCGGCGCATCTCCTGGTTCTCGGCGCGCGCGACCGCACCGGCGCGCTGCTCGCGGGCCTGGGCCAGCACTTCATTGGCGCCGCGCACCGCGCCTTCGGTCTCGCGCACCGCGATCTCGGCGTCGCGCTCGGCGGCCTGGGCGGCGGCGCTTTCGATCCGCGCCTTCTCGGTCGCCGCCTCGGCCTCGGCAAGCTGCGCCTGGAGCTGGGCGGGCTTGCTGGCCAGGGCCTCGCTTTCCTCGGCAAGCTGGAGTGCGCGCTTCTCCATCTCGTTGGCGCGCCGCGCGGCATCGCCGGCGCGCGACTTCCAGCTCTTCGCCTCGGCGCCGGCCACGGCATGGCGTTCGCGCGACGCCGAGATTTCGCGCTCCAGCGTGCCGCGCTCGGCCCGTGCGCTCGCGGCGGTAGCGCGCTTGCCCTCGGCATCGCTCGACAGTGACGCCACGCGTGCGCGCGTCTCGGTGCCGTCGGGCAGGGCCGCCTTGGCGGCCTCGGCGCGGTTCAGCTCGGTCGCCGCCTCGTCCTGCTCGGCGGCGACGCGGCGGATGCGCGTGTCGAGATCCGCGCGTTGCGAATCGAGCCGTTCCAATTGCGCAGTCGCGCGGTCCTCGGCACGCCCAGCCTCGCGCCCGGCATTGTCGGCATGTTCGAGCACGCGCCGGCAGTCGGATGCTGCGCGGCGTGCCTCGGCGATATTCTCCTCGATGCGCTGCAGCTCGGCATCGGCGCTCTCGACCGCGCGCACCGCCGCGGGGCGTGCCTTCTCGATCGCGGCGAGCCGGTTGACCCGCACCAGCCGCTCCGCCGCCGCCGCACCGCCCGATTTGGCGACATAGCCGTCCCAGCGCCGCAGCACGCCCGCCAGCGTCACCAGCCGCTGGCCGACCGCGAGCGGCTGACCGTCATCGCTTTCGGCCACCAGCACCTGCGCCAGCCGCCGCGACAGCCCCGTCGGCGCCTGGACATGCTGGCCGAGCGGCGACGTGCCCGAAGGCGCGCCGGGATCGCCGGCCTGCGGTTCGGCGCCGGCCCAATAGCGTTCGGCGCTGGTGTCGAGTCCGGCTTCGAGATCGTCGCCCAGCGCCGCCGCCAGCGCGCGCTCGTAACCGGCATCGACCTTCAATTTGTCGAGCAGCCGGTCCTTGTCCGAAGGGCGTGTCGCCTTGGCGAGCGCGGCGGCTTCGCTGTCGAGCTGGGCGAGCTCGGCATGCGCGCCGGCGCGCTTGGCCTGGGCATGGTTGCGCGCCTCGATCGCGCTGCGCTCCTCGGCATCGGCGCGCGCCAGCCCGGTGCGCGCGCTCTCGGCCTGGCGGATCGCCTGCGCGCGCGCCTCGGCGGCGCGGGTCTTTTCCGCCTTCAGCGGCTCGGGATCGGGCAGCGCCTTCAGTTCGGCATCGATCCGCGCCCGGTCGCGCTCGGAGCGTTCGACCCGGGTGCGTGCCGCCGCCAATGCGGCTTCCGCGACGCGCGCCTCGGCCGCCTCGGTCGCCTGCGCCGCCAGCGCCTGGGCGAGCGCCACTTCGGCATCGCGCGCGGCGCGTTCGGCATCGGCCAGCGCGGCGTCGAGATTGGGCATCCGCGCCGTTGCCTCGGCGATGCGCCTGTCGAGCGCCTTCACTTCCTCGTCGAGCCGGGCCAATGCCTCGGCGGCGTCGCGGGCGAGTGCACCTTCGCGGCCGCGATCCTCTTCGAGCCGTCGCACCGAATCCTGCACCTCGGCGATCCGCCGCTCGATCGCGGCCTTGTCCGATCGCAGCGTCGCAAGGCCGTGCATCGCCTCGGTCGCCCGGTCGCGCACCGTCAGCGCCTCGGCGCGCAGCGTGGCGAGTTTCTCGGCCGCCTCGATCTGCACCGCCACCGCCGAATCATGCGCTCTGGTCCGTTCGACGACCAGCGCCTCGGCCGCCGCGGCTTCCTTCTTGGCCGCATCCGCCGCGGTCGCCGCCTCGCGCCAGCGCGCGAAGATCATCCGGGCCTCGGCGACGCGGATCCGGTCCGAGAGTTCGCGGTAGCGTTCGGCCTGGCGCGCCTGGCGCTTGAGCTGCGCCGCGCGGGTTTCCTGGTCGCCGATCACCTCGTCGAGGCGGGTGAGATTGGCCTCGGTCGCGCGCAGGCGCTGCTCGGCATCCTTGCGGCGCACGTGCAGGCCGGAAATGCCCGCCGCTTCCTCCAGCATCGCCCGGCGCTCGCCCGGCTTGGCCATGATGATCGCGCTGATCCGCCCCTGGCTGACCAGCGCAGGGGAGTGGGCGCCCGTCGCCGCATCGGCGAACAGCAGCGCCACGTCCTTGGCGCGCACATCGCGCCCGTTGATCCGGTAGGCGGAGCCGGCGCCGCGCTCGATGCGGCGCACGACTTCCAGATCCTCGTCCTCGCCGACCTGGTCGGCCTGGATGGTGACTTCGGCGAAGTCGCGGGAGGGGCGGGTGGCGGTGCCGGCGAAGATCACGTCTTCCATGCCGGCGCCGCGCATCGATTTCGCGCTGGTCTCGCCCATCACCCAGCGCAGGGCTTCGAGCAGGTTGGACTTGCCGCAGCCATTGGGGCCGACGATTCCCGTCAGCCCCGGTTCGATGCGCAGATCGGCCGGGTCGACGAAGCTTTTAAAGCCTGTCAGCCGCAGCCGCTTGATCTGCACTTCGTCCCCCGCGCCCCGGGCTTAGCGCGCGCCGGCCTGCTTGAGCAGCGGCTCGAGCTGCTCCCAGCTGCCTGCCTCGACCTTCTTGCCGTTGATGAAGAAGCTCGGCGTGCCGTTCACGCCATAGACGGTGGCGCCGTCGGCATTGACCTTGGCGATCTCGTCGATCTTCTTCTGGTCGCCCAGGCACTGGCGCGCCTTGGCTTCCGGCACGCCGTTCTGCTTCATGAAGTCGATCATGCCGAGCTGCTCGGCAAAGGCGACCGCGGCCTGGGGCGGCGGCAGCTGCTGGAGCTGCTGGATGAGCGCCTGGTTGGTCTTGTAGAGCTGCTCGGTGCGGGTCAGGAACGCTTCCTGGTTCTCGAAGAACTTGTCGAGCACGGGGAAGAAGTTCTCGTCGGGCACGCACTGGTTGAGCAGTGCCGCCGCGAGGTCGGGCGCGCCGTGGATCAGGAAGTCGCGGAACTCCCAGCTGACCTTGCCGGTGGAGATGTAGTTCTTGCGCAGCGGCTCGGGCGCGGTGCGGCCGAACAGCCCGCAATAGGGGCAGTTGCGCGACCCATATTCGACCAGCTTGATCGGGGCGTTCGGATTGCCCTGGAGATAGCCGCCGTCCTTGGTCTTGGTGACCATGTCGGTCCAGGCCTTGCCGGACGGTGCCGTGACCGCCGCAACCGGCGTGGCGGAGCTGACCGCCGCGCTGCTGTTGCCCTCGCCGCCGCCGCAGGCCGCGAGCATGCCGGCAAGCGCCAGCATCGGGATCAGGGCAAATTTGATACGCATAGCTCTGCTTTCTCCAGATAATCCGATTGGATCAGGCGCCGTTCGCCCACAGTTCGGGCTGCAGTCTTTCCCAAGTGTACGCGCTTACCTTGCGCCCATTGACGATGAAAGAGGGGGTGCTGTTCACGTGATAGACGTTGACGGCGTCGGCATTGGTCTTGGCGATGCGCGCGATCAGCTTGGGGTCGGCAAGGCACTGGCGCGTCTTCGCTTCGGGCAGGCCCTGCGTCTTCATGAAAGCGATCAGCCCCATCGCCTCGGCGAAGCGCGTCGCCATCTGGCCCGGGGGCAGCTTCTGCCACGCCTCCACCTGCTTGGGCTGGCCGTCGATCAGCTTGTGCAGTCGCTCGTCGAACACCTTCTGGTTGGCGTAGATCGCGTCGAGCACCGGGAAGAAGCGCGCGGTCGGCACGCACTGGTTGACCAGCGCCATTGCCAGATCGGGCGCGCCATGGATCAGGAAGTCGCGATATTCGTAGCTTACCTTGCCGGTGGCGATGAAGTCGCGGCGCAGCGGCGGCACGCCGTTCTCGGCGAAAAATCCGCAGGTCGGGCAGCCGCGCGAGCCATATTCGATCAGCTTCACCGGCGCATCGGGATTGCCCTGGCGGAAGCCGCCCTGCGGGGTGAAGGTGACGGTTGCCGTCCAGTCCGGCGCGGCGGCGGGCTTCGCCGCCGGCTTGGCGGCCTGCTGCGCCGAAGCGCCACCCGTCAGGGCCAGCGCAACCGCGCCGGCAATCATCATAAGCGTACGCATCAGTCGATTCGGCCGATCTTGGGTTTCTCGTCGCTTGCCGCGACGCCGGCGGCCAGTGCCTCGAGCACTGCCTTGAGTTCGGGATCCGCGATGCCGCGCAGGCTCTCGCCCATCGCGTCGCTCAGCGGCTTCAGGCTGGGCGGCGGCGCGGTCTTCGCCGGCGCCTTCACCTGGCCATGGCGGATAGCGATCTTCGCGACGGCGGGATAGCCGAAGAAACGGTTCACCCGGTCGATGATCTCGGGCGCGACATGCTGCATCGTCGGCGCGAAGGCGCCCGAGACGAGCAGGCTCAGCACGCCTTGCTCGCGCTTGCCCTGGGGGAACTTGATCGATTCGGG
>PJUL01000838.1_pt1 | contig 17430 bp, 16 predicted proteins | sample 1512221 | NCBI WGS metagenome assembly PJUL01 (sample SAMN08177667, study PRJNA422409) | Feces metagenome, whole genome shotgun sequencing project.
ACGAAGGCATCTCGGTGCGCCACAACCCCGAGTTCACCATGATGGAGTTCTACGCGGCGTACTGGAACTACCTGGACCTGATGGACTTCACCGAGACGCTGATCCGTGAAGTAGCACTCAAGGCCACGGGCTCGCTGCAGATGACCTACCAGGGCCGCGCGGTAGACCTGTCGCAGCCTTTTGCGCGCCTGACCATCCGGGAAGCGATCTTCCAATACACCGAGGCTGGCGCCCATGTGGACGACGCTGCATGGCTGATCAGCGCATTGAAGAAGCTGGGCATGAGCGAAGAGAAGGACAAGCTCTCTACCCGCTCGCTGGCCAGCCTGCAGGTGTTCTACTTTGAGGAAACGGTGGAAGACAAGCTTTGGCAGCCCACCTTCATCATGGAGCACCCCACCGAAATCTCGCCCCTGGCCCGCGCCAACGATGCCCGCCCCGAGGTGACCGAACGCTTCGAGCTGTACATCACTGGCCGCGAATTCGGCAATGGCTTCAGCGAGCTGAACGACGCCGAGGACCAGGCCGCACGCTTTCATGCCCAGGTGGCCGCCAAGGACAGCGGCGACGACGAAGCGATGTTCTATGACCACGACTTCGTGCGGGCGCTGGAATACGGCATGCCCCCCACGGGTGGCTGTGGCATCGGCATCGACCGGTTGATGATGCTTTTGACCGATAGCCCCAGCATTCGCGACGTGATACTTTTCCCGGCACTGCGCCGCGAGGGCTGAGCCCGCGCCTCGGAAGACGAGTGGCCAGGGGTGCAGTGCAGCGCTGCACCCTGGCGGCCCAAGGAGACAACCACCGTGCCCTTCAGCTCCAGCAACGCCCCCTATCCACCTGACGGCCACTTGCCTGCAGGCAACGCGTTTTCGGTGCTGGTGGTGGAAGACCAGGCGTCTGTGCGTGCGGCGCTGGTCGCGGAGCTGCGACACGCAGGCGTCTCGGACATCCACGAAGCCCCCGAGGGCAGTGCTGCGCTGCAGCTCTTCAAGGCACACCGGCCTGACCTCGTCCTGCTGGACATCAAGCTGCCCAGCCATGATGGCTACTGGGTGGCCCAGCAGATGCGCGAGAGCGAGGCGGGCGACTGGACGCCCATCATCTTCCTCTCGGGCCTGGACAACGAGCTGGACGTATGGCGCGGGATCGAGGTGGGCGGCGACGACTACCTTGTGAAACCCGTCAAGCCCATCGTGTTGATGGCCAAGCTGCGCGCCATGCGACGGTTGCTGGACATGCGCCGCCGGCTGGTGGCGATGTCTGCCGAGCTGCACCGGGCCAACCAGCAGCTCAATGACATGGTGGAGCTGGACGCACTCACGGGGCTCGTCAACCGCCGCGGCTTCGACCGCATCCTGCACAGCGAGATCCTGGCCGCGCGGCGCGACGGCACACCACTCACGCTGATGTTGTGCGACCTTGACCACTTCAAGCTCTTCAACGATGCCAGCGGCCACGTGCAGGGGGACGCGTGCCTGAAGGAAGTGGGCCGGCTGCTGCGCGAGGTGTGCGTACGCCCGCGCGATGTGGCATCGCGCTACGGTGGCGAGGAATTTGCCCTGATCCTGCCCAACACGCCCCGCTCAGGCGCCATGACGTTTGCGCGTGCACTGGGCCAGATGCTGAAGGTGCGCGCACTGCCACACGCCGATTCGCCGCTGGGCGACATACTCACACTGTCAGGTGGCATCACCACCTGCGTGCCCGACGAGAGCACCAACGCCGAGAGCATGATCATGCGCGCCGACCAGGCGCTGTATGCGGCCAAGGCCCAGGGCCGCAACCGCTTTTTCAGCTTTGAAATGCAAATGGATACCGTGGAGCAATTGCGCAGTTGAACTGGTTCACTTCTTTTTCCCTGGAGGCCACACAGCGCAACGCGCAGACGGCCACACAAACCGCTGTTTCCCGCATGCAAATTCTCAGAACCCGCTTGCCTGACTGGATGCAGGAATGGCTGGAGATCATCGTCCCCGGCCTGCAAATCCTGTTGATCGTGCTGGCCGCCTGGCTGCTGCAGCGCTTGCTGCGGCGTCTGGTGCGGCGCGCCAGTGCGCACTACCAGGTGCCCGACGAGTTGGTGGTGCCCATGACCGGCCTCATCCGCTGGGTGACTGTGGCAGGTGCTGCACTGCTGGTGCTGGAGCGCCTGGGCGTATCGGCCACAGTGCTGTGGACCGCGTTCACCGGCTTTGCCACGGTGGGCGCGGTGGCCTTCTTCGCAGCGTGGAGCGTGCTGTCCAACCTGTTCTGCGCGCTGCTGATCTTTACCGTGCGGCCTTACCGCATTGGCGAATACATCGAGGTGCTGGACACGGCCGAAAAACCCGGTGCCAAGGGACGGGTGGTAGACATCAACCTGCTGTACACCACACTGGAAGACCATGGCGGCACATCGGGCGGCACCGGGGCATGGCTGCAAATACCGAATTCGCTGGTGTTCCAGCGTGTGGTGCGGCGCTTCCACGGAGTGCCGCCACCTGCGCAACCCCCGGCGGCGCCTGAACCGGCACCGGCTGCAACACCCGCCGAAACGGCAGCCACTGCAGCCACTCCAGCAACACCTGCTGCTTCAGCGTCAGCGCCTGCGGTGGTTTCACCCGTGCCGTGAGGCGCGTTGGTCAGGGCAGCAGGTCAAGAGCCTGCATGTAGGCAGGCTGCAGCATCAACTCGTCCCAAGGCTGGGGCAGCGTCTCGGGCAGCAGCGCGAGGCGGCGCGATTCGCTGTCCACGCTGGGCTGCCAGCGGCCAGCCGCCTGGGCTTGTTCCAGGCCCTCGATGAGTTCGTCCACCGCTTTGCCGTCGCCGATGCTCTGGTTGCACAGCAGCACCAGATCGCAGCCGGCCTGGAGCGCGGCCACCGCAGCGTCGCTGTAGCTCACCACTTGGCCATCCAGGCGGCGGGCGCCTTCCATGCTCAAGTCATCGCTGAAGATGGCGCCATCAAAACGCATCTGGCGGCGCAGGATGTCTTGCAGCCAGCGCTGCGAGAAACCCGCGGGGCGGCTGTCCACCTTGGGGTAGATCACGTGCGCAGGCATGACGCTGGTCAGCGTGTTGCTGAGCCAGGGGTATGGTGCCGCGTCATCGGCCAGGATGGCCTTGAGGCTGCGCTTGTCCACCGGCACTTCGGTGTGCGAATCCGCCTTGACGAAGCCGTGCCCTGGAAAGTGCTTGCCGCAGTTGGCCATGCCCGCCTGCAGCAGACCGTGCATCAGGCTCTTGGCCAGCAGCGCCACCACGCGTGGGTCGCGGTGGAAGGCGCGGTCACCGATGACACTGCTCTCGCCAAAATCCAGGTCCAGCACGGGCGTAAAGCTGAAATCAACCCCACAGGCACGCAACTCGCTGCCCAGCACATAGCCGGCCGCCGTGGCAGCGCTGGTAGCACGCAGAGCACCGCTGCCAGGGCCGCCTTTGCCGTCCCGCATCCACAGCTCGCCAAAGGCGCTCATGGGCGGCAGGTGCGTGAAGCCATCGGTGCGGAAGCGCTGCACGCGCCCGCCTTCGTGGTCCACACAGATGAGCAGATCGTCGCGCACGGCCTTGATGCTGCTGGTCAGCTGCAGCAGTTGGGCGCGGTTCTCCCAGTTGCGGGCAAACAGGATGACGCCACCGGTCAGCGGGTGGGCCAGGCGGCGGCGGTCGTCGGCGCTGAGGGTGGTGCCTGCGACATCCAGGATCAGGGGGGCATGCTCGGTCATGGTGTGAACGTACGTTTGAGATTGCTATTCAATACATAGCTGCCAGCGCTTATCCATCAAGCGCTAGAGCCCCTTTTCAGTCAATTTTTTCAACCACACAGAAGCTGGCGGCGTAGTCGGTTTCATCGGTCACGCTCAGGTGGGCCCTGAGGCCGCGTGCCTCGAACCAGTCCTTGAGCGCGCCATGCAGCACGATCACGGGCTGGCCGCTGGGCAGCTTGGCCACCTCGCAGTGGCGCCACGTCATCGGCATGCGCATGCCCAAACCAATGGCTTTGCTGAAAGCCTCCTTGGCCGAAAACCGCGTGGCCAAGTAGCGAAGGCCACGGTCGGGCCAGCGGCCGCTGCGCTCGCGCCAGGTGGCCAGTTCGCCGTCGGCCAGCACCTTTTGCGCAAACCGCTCTCCGTTGCGCTCCACGCTGGCGGCGATGCGGCGCACATCGCAAATGTCAGTGCCAATGCCGTAGATCATGGGAATAGAAGTCAAATATGCCTCTAGCGCTTATCCAACAAGCGCTAGCAGCTATCAAATCAGGACTTATTTTCAGAAATGCTTCCGTCGGCGATGCAGGCGAGATAGGCCTGCACCGTGGCGGTGTAGCCCAGCTCCAGCGCGTCACCGATCAGTGCGTGGCCAATCGAAACCTCCAGCACGCCGGGCACCTCACGCACAAAGGTGGCCAGGTTGTCGCGGTTGAGGTCATGGCCCGCATTCACGCCCAGGCCTGCGTCCAACGCGGCCTGAGCCGCCGCGGCATAGCGCGCCGTCTGGCTGGGCTGTTGTGCGGAGCCCCAGGCGGCGGCATAGGGTTCGGTAAACAGCTCAACGCGGTCTGCGCCCACGGCGCGGGCGGCGGCCATCTGCTCGGGCACCGGGTCCATGAACAGGCTCACCCGCACGCCCAAGGCCTTGCATTCGGCCACCAGGGGGGCCAGGCGCTCGGCGTCCTGCGGAAAGCTCCAGCCGTGGTCGCTGGTGAACTGGTCTTCGCTGTCTGGCACAAAGGTCGCCTGGTGGGGGCGCACCGCACGGATGAAGTCCATGAGGTTCTGCGAGGGGTTGCCTTCGATGTTGTATTCGCGGTCGGGCCAGGCTTTCATCAAAGCCGCCAGATCGTGCACGTCGTGGCTGCGGATATGGCGCTCGTCGGGCCGCGGATGCACAGTGATGCCCTGTGCGCCGGCCTGCAGGCACAGCTCGGCCGCGCGCGTGACGCTGGGGATGCCCAGGTGGCGCGTGTTGCGCAGCAGCGCAACCTTATTGACGTTGACGGACAGCGCCGTGGAGTGCCGGGGGCGTGAAAGGGTTGAAGTCATAAGGCCTGCAGGTCAATCATGAGCTGGCGGGTGCGCAGCAGGGGGCTGCCGCAATGGTATTGCAGCACGGCGCGCAGTTGGGGTTTGAGTTCGGCCGCCACCGGCGCACAGGCACGCAGCGTGGCGGTGTAGCTGGCCGCATCGTCGAGCGCCCGCTGCAGAGCCCGCCATTGGCTGCCCGCCAAAGCGGCACGGTCCGCCCCTGAGGCCGCGCGCAATCCACCTTCGGGCACCAATGTGTAGCGCTGGTTGGCGTCCAGCGGCGCCAGGGTCATGGTCTGCACGTCCAGCGCGGGCAGCAGGCCAATTTCGCGCAGCAGCAGCATTTCGAAACTGCGCAGCACCGGCTCCAGCAATTCCGGTGAGCTCTTTGCGCCATCTTCCCCCGCCAGCACGCGCACCACCCCCGCATACGCATCGAACAGCGCCGTGTGCGGGTCTGCGCGTGCCAACAGGCGCAACAGCAACTCGTTCAGATACAGGCCAGACAGCAGCGCATCACCGGTGGGCATCACGTGCCCGCCCACCCATTCCGCCCCTTTAAGGGTGTGGATGTCCGCGGCCCCATCGCCCGCCAGGGTGTAGGTGAGCGACACGGGCTGCAACGGCAGCAGCACCGGGCGAAAATTGGAGCTGGGTTTCTTGGCCCCCTTGGCGACCAGCGCCACACGGCCCTGGCGGCGGCAGAAAACCTCCAGAATCAGACTGGATTCGCTCCAGTCATAGCTGTGCAGCACAAAGGCGGGCTCATCGGCGATGCGCTTGGCGGCAGCCACGGTGGCTTTCTAAGAAATGGGGAAGAAAAGGCTGGGGGGCTGCCCAGTGCCCGCCAGCGGCACTGCAGGCCGGCGGGCGTGGAATCAGGCGATCACAACGCTCATTCGTAGCCGAAGGAACGCACCCGCGCCTCGTCGTCGGCCCAGCCGGAGCGCACCTTGACCCACAGTTCCAGGAACACCTTGGCATCCATGAGCTTTTCGAGCTCTTGCCGGGCCTCGGTGCCGATGCGCTTCAAGCGCTCGCCCTTGTCACCGATCACCATCATCTTGTGGTTGTCACGCTCCACCACGATGGTGGCGGCGATCTTGACCAGGCGCTTGTGCTGCTTGCTTTTCTCTTCATCGAAATTGTCGATGACGACCGTGGAGGTGTAGGGCAGCTCGTCACCCGTGAAGCGGAAGAGTTTCTCGCGCACGGTTTCGGAGGCCAGAAATTTCTCGCTGCGGTCGGTCAGCTCGTCCTCGGCATACCACCAGCCTTGTTCGGGCAGGTACTTCTCGCAGATGCCGAACAGCCGCTCGATATCGCCTTTGTTCTTGGCCGACATGGGCACGAACTCGGCAAACGGGTGGCGCTCCTGCATGCTTTTGAGCCAGGGCGCGATCTCGGCGCGGCGGTGCACCATGTCGAGCTTGTTGGCCACCAGCAGCGTGGGAATGCCAGGCTTGAACAGCGAGAGCACCTTGGCATCCGCCAGCGTGAAGTTGCCTGCCTCCACCACGAAAAGGATCAAATCCACGTCGCCGATGGCGCCCATCACCGTCTTGTTGAGAGACTTGTTGAGCGCGGTGGCGTGGCGTGTCTGGAAACCAGGGGTGTCCACAAAAATAAACTGCGTCTGCTCGCGCGTGCGGATGCCCGTGATGCGGTGGCGCGTGGTCTGCGCCTTGTGCGAGGTGATGCTGATCTTCTGCCCCACCAGAGCGTTGAGCAGCGTGGATTTGCCCACATTGGGCTTGCCCACGATCGCGATCACGCCACAGCGCTGGCCCGCCACGGCCGCTGGCGCACCAGCTGCCGCCAGCATGGCTTCCAGATCATTTTGCGCCGGAGCGCTTTCTGGAACTGCGCCAGCAGCTACATCTTTGGTAGCGTCATTCATCATTTTTTAGCTTTCAATGTCGCGAGCATGGCAGCCGCCGCAGCCTGCTCACCCGCACGGCGAGAGCCCCCGATGCCGCGTTCGGTCAGCCCCAATTCGGTGATTTCACATTCGACGTCGAACGTCTGGCGGTGCGCCGCCCCCACGGTGGCCACCACTTTGTACTGCGGCAGTTTCATTTTGCGGCCCTGAAGCCACTCCTGCAAAGCGGTCTTGGGGTCCTTGGACGCCGCCTGCATCTGCGGGTTGATCTCCACACCCTGGAACAGCCGGTGCACCAGCGCTTCCGCACTGGCATAGCCAGCATCCAGGTAAACGGCGCCAATCAAGGCCTCCAAGGCATCCGCCAGGATGGACGGGCGCTGCTGCCCGCCTGATTTGGATTCGCCCTCACCGAGCCGCAACACCTCGGGTAGCTTTAGCCGCAGCGCGAGCTGGTGCAGGGTCTCCTGCTTGACAAGGTTGGCGCGCACGCGGGACAGATCGCCTTCCGGCAAAGCCGACAGCCGCTGGTACAGCAGGCTCGACACGGCAAGGCTCAGGACCGAGTCGCCCAGAAACTCCAGCCGCTCGTTGTGGTCCGCTGAAAAACTGCGGTGCGTGGTCGCGCGCTGGAGGAGTGACGGATCAGAAAAAACATGCTGCAGGCGATCCTGCAGCGCAATGAGACCGGAATGCACCTATTTGGTCTGCCCTTCGAAGCGGTACACCAGGTAAGCCGGTCCCGCCAATGCGATCTCGCGCGAGTATTTGTATGACACCACGGTCTTGTCACCGCGTTTGGTCACTTCAAGGTCATTTCCCTTGATCGAGGTAATGTCGTCAATCGCCGCTGCGCGGTCGAAGGCTGCCCGGACCCCGGGCACCGTTCCTTCCAGCTTCGCTTTTTCAGCGGCTTTGTTGATCGCCACGTTCTCCAGAAAAATCGGAACGGACTGGCCACCGATCGCAAATGCAGCGACAGCAAAAACCCCAATAAATACCAAACCAAAGAACGACATCCCCCGCTGACGCGAGCGGCTGGCAATGCGATGCAATGTCATAACTTACCCTCTCCTTGTGTTCTGCAACCGAACCGTATCAATTGAACGGACCAATGCGCTTGAGGCTGCTGAAGTTCATCCAGACAAAAAAGGCCTTGCCCACGATGTTGCCCTCGGGCACAAAGCCCCAATAGCGCGAGTCCAGCGAGTTGTCGCGGTTGTCGCCCATCATGAAGTAGTGGCCCTCGGGCACTTTGCAGGTAACGCCTTCCACACTGTAGCGGCAGTTTTCGCGGTAGGCAAAGTTACTTGCGCCCTGCACAAAGCTGGGCACCTCGGGGTTGTTCAGCAGCCGGTGGGGACGGCTTCCGAGTTGCTCTTCGAACTGCTTGAAGTAGCGCATCGAGTCTTCTTCGAAGAAATCGGGTTCGGCCTTGGTCTCGATGGCCTTGCCGTTGATCGTCAGGCGCTTGTTGATGTAGGCCACCTCGTCACCGGGTACGCCCACTACCCGCTTGATGTAGTCGAGGCTGGGTTGCGGAGGGTAGCGAAACACAAGCACATCGCCCCTCTCAGGCTTGCTGCCCTCGGTGATCTTGGTGTGAATCACCGGCAACCGCACGCCATAGGTGAATTTGTTCACCAGGATGAGGTCGCCCACGAGAAGGGTTGGGATCATGGAGCCCGAGGGAATCTTGAAAGGCTCGAAAAGAAACGAGCGCAGGAAGAACACCGCGGCGATCACCGGAAAAAGACCCGCAGTCCAATCCAGCCACCAGGGCTGCATGAGGATGCGGCCTTTGGCCTCCTGCGCGTCCACATCGACTTGGCGGATGCCCATGCGGTCGAGTTCGGCACGGCGCTGACTGGCGGCGTCCTCAATGGCCTGGGCTGCGCGCCGACGACGCGGCAGGAAGTACACCCGCTCGGCCAGCCAATAAGCCCCCGTGACCACAGTTGCCAAGAACAGCAACAGAGCGAAATTGCCTTCGATAACGCCGGTGTACCAGGCACCGATATAACCCGCAAAGGCCGCAAGGACCATGGCGGTGAGGATCTGCATGAACTGCATCAGTCTTCCACCTGCAAAATGGCCAGAAACGCCTCTTGGGGCACCTCGACCGAGCCAATCTGTTTCATGCGCTTCTTGCCCGCCTTCTGCTTTTCCAGAAGCTTGCGCTTTCGGGTGATGTCACCCCCATAACATTTTGCCAGCACGTTCTTGCGCAACGCCTTGATGGTTTCACGCGCAATGATGTTGGCGCCGATGGCGGCCTGGATGGCCACGTCGTACATCTGGCGGCTGATGATCTCGCGCATCTTGCCCACCACGGCACGGCCACGGTACTGCGATTGCGAACGGTGCACGATGATGGAGAGAGCGTCCACCTTCTCGCCATTGAGCAGGATGTCCACTTTCACCACATCAGACGGGCGGTACTCCTTGAACTCGTAATCCATCGAGGCGTAGCCACGCGACACCGACTTGAGCTTGTCGAAGAAGTCGAGCACGATCTCGCCGAGCGGCATGTCGTAGGTCAGCATCACCTGGCGGCCGTGGTAGGCCATGTTGATCTGCACGCCCCGCTTCTGATTGGCAAGCGTCATCACCGGCCCCACGTAGTCCTGGGGCATGTACAGGTGCACCGTGACGATGGGCTCGCGGATTTCCTCCAGTCGGCCCTGGTCGGGCATCTTGGATGGGTTTTCGACCATGATGATCTCACCGTCGGCCTTCACAACCTGATAGACCACGCTGGGTGCCGTGGTGATGAGATCTTGATCAAACTCGCGCTCAAGACGCTCTTGCACGATCTCCATGTGCAGCAACCCCAGGAAGCCGCAGCGGAACCCGAACCCCAGCGCCTGGCTGACTTCAGGCTCGTAGTGCAGTGATGCGTCATTGAGCTTGAGCTTTTCGAGCGCGTCGCGCAGCGAGTCGTATTCGCTGGCTTCGGTGGGATACAGGCCCGCAAACACCTGAGGCTGGATTTCTTTGAAGCCGGGCAATGCCTCGGCAGCGGGGCCAGCGTTGTTGGGCAGCTTTTTTTCCAGCGTGATGGTGTCGCCGACCTTGGCAGCCTGCAATTCCTTAATGCCGGCGATGATGTAGCCCACTTGGCCAGCATCGAGCGAGTCGCGCGGCTCGTTGGCGGGCGTGAACACGCCCAGGTTGTCTGCGTTGTACACAGCCCCGCTGGCCATCATCTTGATGCGCTCGCCCTTGAGCAGGCGACCGTCTACCACACGCACCAGCATCACCACGCCGACGTAACTGTCGAACCAACTGTCGATGATCATCGCGCGCAGCGGACCGTCGGCATTGCCACGCGGTGCAGGCACCTTGGCGACGATGGCTTCCAGGATTTCATCGATGCCCATGCCGGTCTTTGCCGAACACGGAATGGCATCGGTCGCATCGATGCCGATCACATCCTCGATCTCGGCCTTCGCGTTATCGGGATCGGCGTTGGGCAGATCCATCTTGTTGAGCACAGGCACCACTTCCACACCCAGGTCCAGTGCGGTGTAGCAGTTGGCCACAGTTTGCGCTTCGACGCCTTGCGAGGCATCGACGACCAGCAGCGCACCTTCGCATGCAGACAGAGAGCGACTCACTTCGTAAGAGAAGTCGACGTGGCCCGGTGTGTCGATCAAATTGAGGTTGTAGACCTGCCCATCCTGCGCTTTGTAATGCAGCGCCGCAGTCTGCGCCTTGATGGTTATCCCACGCTCTTTTTCGATGTCCATCGAGTCGAGCACCTGGGCTTCCATGTCGCGTTCGGCGAGTCCACCGCAGCGCTGGATCAACCGGTCAGCCAACGTCGACTTCCCGTGGTCGATGTGCGCAATGATGGAAAAATTTCTGATGTGGTTCATCAACGGAAAGCGTCAAGTGATTGAATTAAAACGGCACCCACAAGAAAAAAGGGCGCGTCGAGTGGCGACGCGCCCTGAACCAACAATCATTGGCAACTGCGATAGTTGGATCTTCATTGTAGGCAAAAAGCCCGATCGCGGAAGGTCGAGCAGTGGCCGATGTGGTGAATTGCCACGCTGTAACATGGATTTTATGCACAGCTTATACACAGTTGGCACAACAACAACGCTGGACAACTTGTGGGTGAGCTGTGGATCAGCTGTGCATTGCACAGCTGCATCCCACATCGTGAATCCATCACCGACCAATATGCAAATTCAGGTTGAACAAAAGCCGTCATTCTATCGAAACAGGTCGAAGAGGTTTCCAAAAGTTAGCAAAAACTAACATCTAACCTGAAGCGAAAAGAAATTTTTGACTGCCTCCAAATTGGCTCCCGCCCTCTAAAACCCAGGGTTCAGATGGGCTTTTAGAGGACTGGAACGAGAAGGATATTTCTCAGCGCGAGGGGCGAATCAGCGCATATTGCGCCCAGTCCCCACGGCGATACAACACATTGATAGGCTTGCTCTTGTCGGCCTTGGCCAGCGCTGCGTCAAATTCCTTCACGGTGGCGATCTCTGTGTTGGAGATCGCCAGAATGATGTCGCCCTCGCGCAGCCCAGCCCGGGCCGCAGCCTCGGTTGCGGAGGCAACAGCGACGCCGCCACGGAGTTTGAGCTCCTTCTTTTGCGCCTCAGTCAACTCCGCCACAGCCAATCCAATCTGTTGGGCAGCCGGCGAAGCCTTGGGTTTTTCTTCGCGTTCAGGAGCCTTGGCCACCGCGGGCTTATCGGGCTCAATCTCTGCAATCGTGATCGCCAGATCCTTTGCAGCACCGCGTCGGAATACAGTGACCGTGCTCTTGCTGCCGGGCTTCGTGTTGCCCACCAACCGCGGCAGGTCTGCCACCTTCTCGATGGCCTTGCCCTCAAACCGCGTAATGATGTCGCCGGCCTCAACGCCAGCCTTGTCGGCAGGCGACCCGGCCTCCACCCCCGTGACCAACGCGCCTTGCGGCTTGCCCAGGCCAATGGACTCGGCCACGTCTTTGGTCACTTGCCCGATCTGAACACCGATACGACCCCGCGTGACCCTGCCGGAGGCGCGCAGTTGCTCGCTCACGCGAATCGCTTCATCCATCGGAATCGCGAACGAGATGCCCATAAATCCGCCCGAACGCGAATAAATCTGGCTATTGATCCCGACCACTTCTCCGCGCATGTTGATCAGAGGCCCGCCAGAATTGCCCGGATTGATAGCAACGTCAGTCTGAATGAAAGGCAGATAGTCTCCAGTGTCACGCTGCTTGGCACTCACAATGCCTGCAGTGACGGTGTTCTCAAGGCCAAACGGCGAGCCAATGGCCATCACCCATTCCCCAACCCGCAAACGGCTGAGATCGCCGACTTTGACCGCAGGCAGTCCGGTCGCCTCTATTTTGACAACCGCCACATCCGTGCGCTTGTCGGCGCCAACGATCTTGGCCTTGAATTCCCGCTTGTCGGTGAGCGTCACGATCACCTCATCGGCTCCATCCACCACGTGGGCGTTGGTCATCACGAAACCGTCGGCAGTCAATATGAATCCCGAACCCACGCCTCGTGGCTGGGCGTCTTCCTCCTGCTGCGGCCGCTGGGGACGCTGCTGACGGGGCATGTTGGGGATAGGCACGCCAAAGCGCTTGAAAAACTCAAGCATCTCCTCGTCCATGCCACCGGCGTTGCCCCGACTAGACGCTTTTTCGACCGTCCGGATGTTGACCACCGAGGGGCCCACTTGATCGACCAGGTCCGTGAAATCCGGCAAGCCACGCACTGCAGCAGCCTGCTGAGCATGGGCTGCATGGAGCGGCACCACCATCAAGCTGGATACTCCCGCAAAAACACCTGCAAGAGCCACCGAGCGCAGCGAATTCAAATCAAACTTCGGCATCATCAACCTTTCGTAAGCTGTAGTGACTGCTGTGAGCAAACTGTGTCATTGTGAAGTGTGTCCTTACAATTGGTTCCCGGCACCAACACAGAAGCACCACAACACATCGTTCGCGACGACATGGGAACATGGTGAACCGTTCACACTGAACTTGTCGAGCGCTCTGCGAGGCTTAGACAAGCCAGCCCTCCATCCATCAAGAACTCCGCCCGAACGGATCTTTCAATTTCAAGAGAAGGAATCAGTAAACCGGGAGAGACAGAAGCAAAGCGCAGCGGCTTCAGCGCACACGCTCAAGCTGCCCCACAAACAGACGCAGGGTTTGCAGGGGAACCTCACCCACCGCTGTGACCCACACATCGGCTGGGACCCGCTGCGCCAGCATTTGGGTAGCGCCCATTCCGGAGACCTGGGTCTGAGCCGGGTGGCGCTGGGGATCGTACGCCTCAAGAAACAGAGACACCGACGCCAGCCCGTCCGAGTAGAGGCATTGCAGCACATCGCCCTGAGGCGGATCGTCCTGGGAGACCCTGCGCTTGTGACAATTCACCGGAACAAAACCCGCGATCTGCTGCCGCAAATTCCACCCCTCAGCTTTTGCCGTGGTTGGGACCGCGCCCGGCGCACTGGTCTTATATCCGTCGGTGGCCTCCATCATGCGCGCGATCTGGTCTGCGCGAACGGCTGAGTTCAGATCCAGCTCCGAAAATGCCGCTTGTTCCAGCACGCGCCCATCGCTGCCCAGAGTCTGTAGCTTCACGACCAAACCGGTGTTGCGTTCGCTCCAGATCCGATAGCCAAAGCGCAACGAATCCTTGGGCTTGAACCACACAACATCTGCAACATGGCCCGCGACCCGATCCTGCCCGACGATACGGGCTCCGTAGAAATTCGCAATCACCGCACCGCTCACCACCGGCACCCGCGGGAAAACGCCTGAAGCTTCGCGCTGATCGATGCGCACTGCTTTTGACAGAGGCAAAAAGGTCCGCACCTCGTTGTCGCGCCGAAAAACGATGCGAGGCGTTCCACTCAGCGTTTCAACACGCTCGAGTTGCTGTGTCCCGTCGCAAGCATGCCAAATGCGGGAACTGGCCATTGCGCCAGATGCAGCCAGGACCACGAACGTCCCGGCGTACGGCCGGGCGCAGGGAGCCGCACGCACATGCTCTATCCACTGAGCCACATCACGCTCACTCCCTACTGCAGGCTCTACAAGAGCGCCTGGAGCAGAGGCCGGGCCAGAGATCGCAGCCTGCGCCCCTACCCCCAGCAAAAGTGCGCAAAAGATTCGGGCGCTGTGGACATGGAGGGCACGGAGTCTTGATATCACGTCGAACTTGCTCATCACATCACCAGCGCGCAGCCTCGCTCGCGCCATTCTCATCAGCGCCCAGGAGATTCGAAAGTCGCGTTGCGCAGGAAACCTGCAGGCATTTGCAACGCAGAAGTACTCCCAAACTGTTTGTGGGCGGCGAGCAATTCGTCAAGGCGGGGGTCCCGAATCATGACCTGCTGCCCATCACTGTCCGCCACGGCGATCACGGGAGAACCTTGCTCCGCAGCCGCGCGCTCCGGCACCAAAGCGAGTTGCGCGCCGGCGCCTGTGCCCGCTCCCTGAAGATTTGCTAGAGATGTCCAACCGATGGCCGCCACCGCCGCCAGTGAAGCAAATCCAGCCACCATCTTCCAACGGAAGACCGAAGCGTTTACCGCTGCATCCAGATCATGGACCTTGCCCTGCACCACCGTCGTTTCCACACCCGTTTCCAGCCTCGCCGGCACAACGGGCTCTTCAGCCAGTTGGATACGCAACCGTGCGAGGAACGCCGAATCGGCAGGCCGGGCCAGCTCGGGGGAGCGCAGCACATCGCCTACCAAGTGGTACAGCTCCCAGGTCGACTGCCCCTCTTCCTCACACGCAAGAGCCAGAGCTTGGCTCCACTCTTCACCCTTCAACTCGCCATCCGCCAGGGCGGACAGCTGTTCACGGTGCTTGCTTGACTCATCCGTTGCCATGGTGTTCTTTAAAGACCCATCTTTACCTGATACAGCCTGATTCATTTCAATACCTCACCATCTTTTGCCTGATTGGTTCTCAAGCAAGGGCCGCACGCGCGCCGAAATGGCTTCTCGTGCCCTGAAAATCCGAGAACGCACCGTACCGATCGGGCAGCCCATCGCAGTTGCGATCTCTTCGTAACTCAGTCCCTCGATTTCGCGCAAAGTGACAGCCTGCCTCAAATCATCGGGCAAAGCCTCCATGGCCGCATTCACGGTTTGTGCGATTTCGCGAGCGGCGAGTACGGTTTCGGGTGTTTCCTCGCTGATTAGTTCATGTCCCAGCCGGGAAGTTTCATCTTCATCATCGCCACCGCGCAGCGCATTCTCGGAGATCACCGGGTTGCGCTTCATGTCCATCAAGGCCTTCTTGGCGGTATTGACGGCAATGCGGTAAAGCCAGGTATAAAACTGCGCCTCGCCCCGAAATTGGTGCAACGCCCGATAGGCGCGAATGAAAGTTTCCTGGGCAATATCAGGAATCAGGTCTGTGTCGCGCACCATGCGACCAATTAAGCGCTCAATACGGCGCTGATATTTGATGACCAGCAACTCGTAGGCGCGCTGGTCACCCGCCACCGTGCGCTCCACCAGTTGGAGATCGCTGTCTTCGGAGGGGGGAGGCGGAATAACAGTCATGGGTACTCAGGAATCACGCCTCAGGTCTGCGGACCAGGGCGGTTTTATCAGCGTTGTCAGCGCCCGGTGTGGCGCGCGAATATACCGCACGGCGTAAATCCATCCACCGTTCTGGCTGTTGGGAGCGCTCCAGCCACAGCCAGAGGGGCCTATGCCCAACGGGTGCGATACGAACCCACAAATGCGATTGCAGATCCAGAATGACTTCCGGCGCAGCAGAAAGTGCCTGCGACCGATCGGCACCACGCATGTCGTCGAGATGCCAATAGCACCCATCCCACCGCAGACTGCCACAACACTGACGCCACCACCAATGGGATGCCGCCGCCGCAGTCGCGCACCATAAAGCGAATGCGATGACCAAAAGGGCCCCTGCCTCGCGCAAACCCTGCAGCATCCAGCCGATCAGAACACCCAACCCCCAGCAAAGCGCAGCCACCAACAAGACCCCGGGCACCACGCTGCGCCGCAAGGGATAGGAAACAGCGGGTGGCAGCCGCGAGAGACGGGTCATTCCTTATGGCTTACCCGTAAAGTGCACAGGGCCCGGCGGCTGGCTGCCTTGCAAGACAGTTGATGGCCCTCAGACGCGCTTGAAAACAAGCGTCCCATTGGTGCCGCCAAAACCAAAGTTGTTTTTGACGGCAACATCCATCTTCATGTCCCGCGCCGTGTTGGCGCAGTAGTCCAGATCGCACTCGGGGTCCTGATTGAACAGGTTGATCGTGGGCGGTACCTTCTGGTGGTAGAGCGCCAGCACGGTGAAGATGCTTTCGATTCCGCCTGCGCCACCCAGCAAATGGCCTGTCATGGACTTGGTAGAGCTGACGACGGTCTTGTAGGCGTGGTCGCCCAAGGCAGCCTTGATGGCATTCGTTTCGTTCAGGTCGCCCAAGGGGGTCGACGTGCCATGCGCATTCAGGTAGTCCACCTGATCGGCATTGACGCCTGCATTGCGCAGGGCGTTGAGCATCGCGCGGCGGGGGCCATCCATATTGGGAGCTGTCATATGGCCGGCATCAGCGCTCATGCCAAAACCACTGAGTTCGGCATAAATCTTTGCGCCACGGGCCTTGGCGTGCTCGTATTCTTCCAGCACCATGACACCAGCGCCTTCGCCCAGTACAAAGCCATCACGGTCTTTGTCCCAGGGGCGCGATGCCGTCTGCGGGTCATCGTTGCGCGTTGACAACGCACGCATGGCGGCGAAACCACCTATACCCAATGGCGATACTGTGGACTCGGTCCCGCCCGCCACCACCACATCAGCATCGCCGTATTCGATCATGCGCCCTGCTTCACCGATGCAATGCAGGCCCGTCGTGCAAGCCGTCACCACCGACAGATTCGGCCCCTTGAAGCCAAAACGCATGGAAACGTGCCCAGCCACCATGTTGATGATGGACGCCGGCACAAAAAACGGCGTAATGCGCCGCGGACCCCGGTTGGTGAGTTCGGCGTGGGTATTTTCGATCAACGGCAAGCCACCAATGCCCGATCCGATCACGCAGGCAATGCGTGTGGCGAATTCTTCACTGAGCGCGTCGCCCTCAGGGAGCCCGGCATCCCGCACGGCTTGCGCCGCAGCAGCGATACCAAAGTGAATGAAGGTGTCCATCGCGCGCGCATCCTTGGCGCTGATGTACGACTCCAGGTCAAGGCCTTTGACCTCTCCTGCAATCTTGCAGGCGAAGTTCGACGCGTCGAACTTGGTGATGAGGTCAATGCCGGATTTGCCGGGAAGGAGGTTGGCCCAGGAATCGGCCACCGTGTTGCCCACGGGGCTGACGCATCCCAGGCCGGTCACGACAACGCGACGACGGCTCATGCGTAAAAACCTTCTGCTTGGAAATCGCTTGAGTCAGGCGCAGTGCGCCGCTCAGGCCTTCTGGTGGGTGTTGGCGTAGTCGATGGCGTTTTGCACCGTGGTGATCTTCTCGGCGTCTTCATCCGGGATCTCGATGCCGAACTTTTTTTCCAGAG